>Ga0181537_10002241_pt1 | contig 17173 bp, 14 predicted proteins | sample PEATcosm2014_Bin_39_FD_119765 | JGI IMG/M metagenome (GOLD analysis project Ga0181537, IMG submission 119765) | Peatland microbial communities from MTU Mesocosm Facility, Houghton, MI, USA - PEATcosm2014_Bin23_10_metaG | ecosystem: Environmental > Terrestrial > Soil > Wetlands > Peat | place... | reverse complement strand
CTGCGGCAATCAATGTCACACAGTTTGCCGTGATGCGGGCCATTGCCCGTCATGACGGTGAACCGCTGGCTCGCGTAGCCAACGAGTTGCAAATGGACCGGACTTCGCTCTATCGCGCGATCACTCCCATGGAGCGTGATGGTTGGATTGAACTGGCTGCGGGGATGGATGCGCGCTCACGTTGCGCGCGAGTGACGCGCAAGGGTTCGCGTGTGCTCGCGAACGCTGCTGCCGAGTGGGACGAACTTCAGCACAATCTGATGAAGGCGTTTGGCAAAGCAGAGTGGAATTCGCTGGCCGCCGAGTTGAAGCGGCTCAGTGAGTGTGCCGCAGAGTTGGAAGGAAGCAAACAGCTTTAGCACGATTCCGCCTAACGCAGGCTCGCGCTCTTGTATTTCATGCGGAAGTCTTCGCCCTCGACGCGCACTACCCGGCACATTTCATGCAGACGCGAGCGCATGCGTTCACCGATGCGGTCTCCCAGCGTCTCTTCGCGTGAGGCGCGCACCGTGCGTCCGTCCGGTTCGGCACCCGCCGGAGGCAGATCCTTGTAGTTCGTGGTGATGATGGTCGTGCGCTTGTCGTTGTAGCGAGTGTTCAGGATGTGCGAAACCGTGTCCCACACCCACTCCGTCGGCTTGGCTGCGCCCAACTCGTCAAGCACCAGCACCTCGGACTCAAACACTGGCCGCAGCACTTCCATCTCCGTGACCTGCACCGAGGAGTTGTAGGAGTTCTGTATCTCCTTCAGCAGTTCGCGATAATCGTAAAACAGGCAAGCCGAATTCTTCTGCGTGATCAGTTCCTTGGCGATGCCCACGGCAAGGTGAGTCTTCCCGCATCCAATCGGCCCAGTCATCAGCAGACCGGCGCTCTCCAGCGGAAACTCTTCCACAAAACGCAGCGAAGCCATGTGTGCCGAGGCCAGCGAGCGGAACGGTCCTTCATGCTCAAAATTCGAAAGCTCGCAGTGGCGGTAGCGGCGTGGGATGCGCGCTGCCTCCAGCAGACGCTCGCCCTGGAGTCGGAGGATGCATTCGCAGCGGGTCGCCCGCTCCACCGTTCGGCCGTTGTGTTCCACGGGAACCATGCGCCAGCCCGTGCCTGAGCAGATGGGGCAGCGGTCGGCGGCTTCGGTTGGCTGTGCATTCGGCATACAACGAGCTTGAAGCAGCCGCGCCCAGGATGCAAGGGGCAACGCGACTTGGCCCGAGCAAACTCTGTGCGGAAGCTGTGGAAGACCCTAATTAGAGTCTCTGAACGTGGGAAATCAGCCCTGTAACTTTGCTCAATGGTCCCAATTTGGTTCGGTTATGGAATCGACTTTCACTTTCCCCTTGCGCGGGGCTGGCACTTGAACTAACCTTCCTGCTCCTCGGCGTGGGGCCGAGGGACGATCGTGTACGGACGAATAATGTGCAACCGTGCTGCCCTTCATGGCTTCTAACATCCAGTTAATTGGTGCGCGGACTAACAGTTTTCCAGCGCATCGCAGCTCCTGACGCATGACCCTGTAGTCCTCTGGCCCCAGGCATTGTGGGCCTCTCCTCCGAACCGGTGTCAACCAACGCCGCGTTCCAAATGGTTCGATTTTTCTGGGCTGAGCTTTCAGAAGAAGTGTGTTTAGCGCCGGCCTTGCGCCGGGTGCGTGGAGCTTTCGCTCCAGCCCCCTGAGGGCAGAGCCGCAGGCGCAATCTATTTGTTTGTCGAAGTAAAGTTTGCCTCAACTTACAAGGTTCCAAGGAGACGCATGTCCACTACCACCACACCGCACGGCACTTCGCACGACCCGCAGGGCGGTCATGAAACAACGCGGGGATTCCATCTGAACCAGCCGCCCAAGAACTTTGACGCAAATTCCGATCTCCCCAAGGGCTTTCTGCAATTTCTGGAACCGCTGCACAAACGTTTCTCCCCCTGGCAGCAGGAGCTGGTGACCAAGCGCAAGGTTGCCATGGCGGCCGCGGAAAAAAGCGTGTTGCCAAACCACCTCCCCGCCGGCGAAGCGCAGCGAGAGGCTTGGAATATCAACGTACCGGATTGGTGCCAGGACCAGCGCAACCAGATGACCGGCCCCGCCGATGAGGCTGAGCTCGTAGTCAAGATGCTGAACTCGGGCGCACCCGGCGTCATGCTTGACCTGGAAGATTCCACGGTCAACGAGTGGGATCACCAGCGCCTGGGGATGAGCAACATTCTTGCCGCGCTGGATGGCAAACTGACCTATGAAGACAAGAAGCGCGGCCGGACCGTGGCCATCGAGCCCAGCAAGACGGTCATCCTGCTGCGTGTGCGTGGACTTCATCTGCATCAGGGTGGAATCTTCGCGGGTGCGCCCATGTCGGGTTCGCTCTTTGACGTTGCGCTGCTGGCCTACCAGATGGATCCGGCAAAGCTGAAGCATTCCCCCGTCTTCTATATTCCCAAGTCGGAGAGTGCCGAAGAAGCGCTCTGGTGGACGGCTATGTTTGACGCCGTTGAAGACGCTCGCGGCTGGCAACGCGGAACCATCCGCTGCATGGCGCTTGTTGAGTCGCACGCGCTCGCCTACCAGGCCGAGGAATTTCTCTTCAACCTGCGTGGCCACATTCTTGGCCTCAACCTTGGCCGCTGGGATTACATGGCCTCGCTGATCAATTACAACCTGCAAAATCCCGAGTGGGTCTTGCCGGATCGCAACACGATTCCGCACGATGTGCCGTTCTTCCAGAGCCTGCGCGAACTGCTGCCCGAGCTCTGTCACAAACACCATGCACTCGCCATCGGAGGCATGACTGCTCTCTATCCCAGCCGCGAAGATCCCGAGCTCAACGCCCGCGCCCTTGCCGTGCTGGAAAAGGATAAGAAGAACGAAGCCAGTCAGGGTTTTGACGGCGCGTGGACCGGCCATCCCGATCAGAACGCGATTGCTGTTGCGCAGTTCCCTGTGCCGAACCAGATTTCGCGGCGCAATGTGGGGCCGCGTTATCCGAATCTGCGTCCCGTTCCCACCGGAGTAGGCCAGCGCACGCTGACCGGAACCCGCGCGGCGATTCGAACCGTCATCCGCTATCGCAACGGCGTGCTCAACGGCAAGGGCGCAAGTCTGTTGGACGGATTCATGGAGGACCTCGCCACCGACCGTATTTACCGCCTGATGATCGCGCAGCGCATGATGCATTGGAAGGCCGTTCCTATCGCAGATGAGCAAGGCAAGCCCGTCGCGCACACGCCTGAGTTCATCACCCAGCTCTTTGACGAGGAGCTCGCAAAACTCATTGCAAATCCCGGCAAGGACCTCGGCACGGCTGAGACCTTCCGCGAGGCGCGACGCATCAGCGAGGCCATGATTCGCAACAACGAAATCGATCCGTTCTAAGCATCTTACGGCAGGCGCGGCATGGGACGCTGCGTGAAACGCTGCGTAAACGTCGCTTAAAACGTAAACCAGGCGGCAGCCTCAGGAAGATAAAACCGATATCACAACACCAAGAAGGGGAAGAACAAAAGTGACTGCAAAAAACCACGGCTTCGACATTACTCGCACTTGGGAAACCGATGCGCGCTGGAAGGGCATTGAGCGCACTTACACTGCAGCCGACGTGGATCGCCTGCGCGGCACCGTTCACGTGGAGCACACGCTCGCACGCCTCGGCGCCGAACGCCTCTGGGAACTCATGAACTCCCACTCGCACGTGCAGGCACTTGGCGCGATGACCGGCAATCAGGCCATTGAAATGGTGGAAGCCGGACTCGACGCCATCTACGTCAGCGGTTGGCAGGTCGCAGGAGACGCAAATTCCGCTGGGCAGGTTTACCCTGACCAGAGCCTCTATCCATCGGACTCCGTGCCGCAGCTTTGCCGCCGCATCAACAACGCATTGTTGCGCGCTGACCAGATCTGGCATCAGGAAGGCAAGAACGGCAAGCACTGGCTCGCCCCGCTCGTCGCCGACGCTGAAGCCGGATTCGGCGGCACGCTCAATGCCTTCGAACTAATGAAGGGAATGATCGAGTGCGGAGCCGCAGGCGTTCACTTTGAGGACCAGCTCAGCTCGGCCAAGAAGTGCGGACACATGGGCGGCAAAGTTCTTGTTCCAACTTCGGAAGCCGTTCACAAACTTATCGCCGCGCGCCTTGCAGCCGACGTCTGCGGCGTACCAACCATCCTTATCGCCCGCACTGACGCCAACGGCGCCAAGCTCATCACCAGCGACATTGATCCGCTCGACGCCGAGTTCCTCACCGGCGAAGCCCGTACCAGCGAAGGCTTCTACCGCATCAAGAGTGGGCTGGACACGGCCATCGCGCGCGGCCTGGCCTATGCTCCCTACGCAGACATGATCTGGTGCGAGACAAGTGAGCCTAACCTCGAAGAAGCCCGACGTTTTGCCGATGCCATTCACGCGAAATTCCCCGGCAAGATGTTGGCCTACAACTGCTCGCCCTCCTTCAACTGGAAGAAGAAGCTTGACGAAAAGACCATTGCCAACTTCCAGAAGGAACTGGCAGCAATGAACTACAAATTCCAGTTCATTACCTTGGCTGGTTTCCATGCGCTCAATTACGCGATCTTCGACCTCGCCAGGAACTACAAGGCAGACGCCATGTCTGCCTACTCCGTGCTTCAGCAGAAGGAGTTCGCTGCCGAGCCCGAAGGTTATCGCGCGATTAAGCACCAGCAGTTCGTGGGTACAGGTTATTTCGACGATGTTGCGCAGGTCATCGCCGGAGGAGCCAGCAGTACCACCGCGCTGCACGGCTCCACCGAGCAGGAACAGTTCCATGCCTCGGAGACCTGTGCACGAGTGGAATGCGAGCGGCGTGTGCCAGTGAGTCCGGTGGTGCCCAAGTAAACTCTGTCCCTTCAACAGCCCGGCCGCCATGGCCGGGCTTCTTCTTGCATCCAGCGAGCGCCACTGACCCTCTAAGTTGATTTCCACCCGCGAATCTCTCTCGCAGCATGATGTCCAATGGTTGCCGGAGATCACTACCTCCGCATCGCTACTGGTGACTTACGCACTAATCCAACTCTGCCCAGGGTAGCTGCTGGATATAAAGCCGCTGAAACAGCTCAGATAAGGTCGCCACGCTAGCTTTGTTCATCTATCTATCTGATGTCATTACTTGCCGCAGGTGGTTAGGCTAATCTCCGGTGCAACTGGCATCAGCAGCTTGGGAGGCGGCGCGTGCAAGTACAACGCAAGAAAGAAAACAAGGTTCTCAAAGCTATTGCCGCCGGAATATTGGTATGGTTGGCGTCGTCTGCTGCCCAGTTTGCATTGATCCCTATGGATCTCACGTTGCTCGCCCGCCGAATGATTGCAAATTCCATCGGTGGACTGGTTGCGGTAATCGTGACCCTGGCAATTCAGCTCCGGCAAGAGGAAGTTCACTATAATGCGGCCATGGAACGTGCCGCCATCGTGGCGGAGCTGAACCATCACATACGCAACGCTATATTCCCAATGCATATCGTGGTGCAGAGACTCGGGGATGCGGACGCCAAGAAGATAGCGGATGATGCCGTCGAGCGGATCAACATTGCCCTGAGGGAAGCTACGACTGATGCTTTGTCGCATCGGGTTGAGTACTCGGCAGACGAAACCCCGGCGTAACAACCGGCGCACTCCGGAAGTGTGAGGAGCTATGCCATTCACAGCTTTATTGGTTGATGACGATGCTGCGGTTCTTGAGACGCTCAAGAGCGTCTTTGAGACTCGAGCTTTTCAAATCTCCACCGCCGTATCGGCCAAGAGTGCGATTAGCGAGATGGCCGGTCGCACGTTCGATCTCGTGGTGACAGATATGCGAATGGAAACCGAGACAGCCGGATTCGATGTTGTTCATAACGCGAAGGCCGCGGCTGGTAGTCCAGTGATCATCGTGCTCTCGGCATATCCCATTCCGGCATCGGAATGGCGCAAGGCAGGCGCAGACGCAGCTTACATGAAGGGCGGCGGTATATTCCGCATTCTTGATGACATCGAACGGCTTCTCATCCGGCGTTCGAAAACGGACCAGTCAGCAAGCTAAGCTGAATTTTTCCGGTACCTGATTTTGCAATCTCCTTGACCGGTCCAGTTTGCTTCTCGCCCGCGAACTCTTTTAGACTTGAATCTCTAAAATCCTTCTGCATTGCGCAATCGTAGGCGCGAGCGGAGACCTACCCTATGTCTGATATAAAAGTTCAGCTCCCCGACGGCAGTATCCGAGAAGTACCCCAGGGCACCACCGCCCTCGACATCGCGAAGTCCATTTCGCCACGGCTGGCCGACGCCGCACTCGCAGCCAAAGTTGCGCCCCTCAACTCCAATGGCGGAGGCACCGCCACTGCGGTCGAAGACGATCCCTTTGTAGTCGTCGATCTCACCCGGCCCATCGAGCAGGATTCGCAACTCCGCTTGCTCACCGAGAAAGATCCCGAGTCGATCCAGGTGTTCCATCACTCTTCGGCGCACCTGATGGCCGCCGCCGTGCTCGAACTCTTCCCGGAGACCAAGCTCGGCCACGGCCCAGCTACTGACACCGGCTTCTTTTACGACTTCCTGCGTGAGACTCCATTCACTCCTGAAGATCTTGAGAAGATCGAAAAGAAGATGAAGGAGATCGTCGATCGCAACGAGCCTTTTGCGCGTGACTTCCTGGACCGAGACGCAGGCCTCGAGCGCTTCAAGAACGATGGCGATTTCATGAAGTGTCATTTCATCGAGCAGTTCACCAAGTCCGATGAAAAGATTTCGCTCTACAAGACCGGCAAGTTCGTGGATTTCTGTCGTGGTCCGCACATACCCTCGACCGGGAAAATCAAAGCCTTCAAGCTGATCAACATCGCCGGAGCCTATTGGCTCGGCAAGGAAGGCAATCCGCAGCTCCAGCGCATTTATGGAACCTCGTTCTACTCCAAAAAGGAGATGGACGAGTACATGAAGCAGCTTGAGGAAGCCAAGCGCCGCGACCATCGCGCCCTCGGCAAACAGCTCGACCTTTACTCCATTCAGGAGCTCGCCGGACCGGGTCTCATCTTCTGGCATCCCAAGGGCGGCCTGATCCGCACCATCATGGAAGACTGGTTGCGTGCCGAATATCTCAAGCGTGGCTACTCGCTGGTCTACACGCCGCACGTCGCCCGCCGCGCCCTCTGGCAGACCTCTGGCCACGAAGGTTTTTACGCGGAGAATATGTTCGACGTCATGGAGCTTGACGATGCCGAATACCGTCTTAAGCCCATGAACTGCCCTTTCCACATTCTTATCTATAAGGATCAGCTTCGCTCTTACCGTGATCTTCCTGTCCGTCTCGGCGAACTTGGCACGGTCTATCGTTACGAGCGTTCTGGCGTGATGCACGGGTTGATGCGCGTTCGCGGCTTTACTCAGGATGATGCGCACATTTTCTGCACCCCTGACCAGATTGAATCCGAGGTCGAGGGCTGCATTGATTTTGCGATCAGCGTGCTGCACACCTTCGGCTTCGAGCAATATCAGGTCGAGTTATCCGGCTGGGACCCCGAAGATCGCGCGCATTATGTCGGCTCTCCGGAGCAGTGGGAGTCCTCGCAGAACGCACTCAAGACGGTCCTTGAGCGCAAGGGAATTCCCTACAAGTTCATTCCCGGTGAAGCCGCGTTCTACGGTCCCAAGATCGACGTGAAGTTGGTCGATGCCATCGGCCGCCTATGGCAGCTTTCCACCGTGCAGTTTGACTTCAACCTGCCGCAGCGCTTCGACCTCGAATACGTTGGCGAAGACGGACAGCGCCATCAGCCGCTCATGGTGCATCGCGCCCTGTACGGCTCTGTGGAGCGCTTCTTCGGCGTGCTGATCGAGCATTACGCCGGAGCCTTCCCGCTCTGGCTTTCGCCAACCCAGGTCGCCATCGTTCCCATCGCCGAGCGCCACATTGACTACGCCAACAAGGTAGCCGATGCGCTGAAGGCCGTCGGTGCCCGGGTGCAGGTGGATGGACGCAACGAGAAGATGAACTCGAAGATTCGCGAGCACGCCTTGCAGAAGGTTCCGTTCATTCTGATCGTGGGAGACAAGGAAGCTGAAAGCGGCGAAGTCAACGTTCGCGTACGTGGCCAGGACAAAGCCGAGGGAAGCTTCCCGATCGCGACCTTCGTCAGCCGGGTCCAGAGCCTCATCGAGTCGCGTGGCATCAAGCTCGACTGAGCGTTTGACTCAGAACTCAAATCAAAGAGGCAGGCTCCCAAGCCTGCCTCTTTTTGATTTGCGATGCCTGCGAAAGCCGCTCCCGAACCTCTACTTATGCGATTTCTGCAACTCGGCGACGAGTTTTTCTGACTCCTCAAATGCGTTTAAGGAATGCTCGTGAGCCTGTTTGGTGAGTTCGTGAGCCGTCATGTGGTCTCCCTTGCCGTGGGCAACCGCCGCAGCGGTGTGGGCGTGGGCAGCAAGGTTATGCAATTCTGCGATTCGATTATGTGTGCTCTGTGGCATGAGGTTTTCTCCACTCTGTTAGATGCATAAGCCCATGCGCAGCACGGGCAGGCCACAATGGCCCGCCCGTGCGGTCTGTGTCTGCGGAATTATGAGTACATTTTGCTGCGCTTCAACAGTTACCAGGGAAGCAGCCGCCCGTCCCGGTTACAGATCTTCATCATCCCAGTCAAACATTGCGGCCATAGCCAGAGGCGAGACAACGTAGTCGGCCTTCGGGCTAACTGCGGTCGCAACACACTGCTCATAGCTGGGAGGCACGGGCGGATGCAGGGGCCCATAACAGAGCGGATCCAGATCCATGGAATTCTCCTTCAGCTTAATCATCGGCGCATCTTTCTCGATGCCCGCACATTCCTGCTCCCAGTCGCCCGAACCTTTCCCACATTGGAAGCCGTGTAACATTCCGGCACCGCCGCAAGAAGATTTTTTACGTTTCACCAGTCCGTGGTGAAGATGATGCGGATAAACCTCAAGAGATTGCTGACACTCGCGTTATGATGGTCCGGTGTTAAGGCCGCTCGAATCTTACGTGCGCAAGCATCGCCTGGTCCGTCCCGGCGAACGCGTTGGCGTGGCCGTGAGCGGAGGCGCTGATTCGGTTGCGCTATTGCGCGCCTTTGTTCAGCTTGCTCCAAGCTTGGGAGTAGTGCCTTTCGTCCTCCATCTCAATCATCGCCTGCGCGGGCAGGAGTCCGATGGAGACGAGCATTTTGTGCGCGAGCTCGCAGCCCATCTCGGCCTCGAAGCCGCCATCGAGTCCGAGGATGTCTCCGCCCTCGCCGCGCTCTTCCATCTCTCGCTGGAAGCCGCCGGACGCCGCGCCCGTTACGCTTTCTTCCAGCGCGCCGCCGTTGCTCTTCGCCTCAACTGCGTAGCCACTGCCCACACTCGCGACGATCAGGCTGAAACGGTCCTGCTGCGTCTTCTTCGAGGCACCGGGACCAGCGGTCTTGTTGGCATTCACAGCAGCTTTGACCTTTACCATCTCGCCGGTGATTTCCCCGGCATGGAAGAAACTCCTTCCCGCCCTCGGCTCATTCGCCCGATGCTCGCAACCCCTCGCCGTGAGGTGGAGCAGTTCCTGAACTCTCTCGGCCAGTCCTATCGTGAGGACTCCTCCAATCTCAGTCCGGAGTTTCTTCGCAATCGTGTGCGCGCCACCCTGCTGCCCAGTCTTGAACAGGATTTCAATCCGCGCTTGCGCCAGGCGCTTTGTGACACTGCCGAAATTGCCGCCGCCGAAAATGCTTTCTTTGATCGCCTGACTGCCATCACCCTCGGCCAGGATTCAGATCCCGAGCAGGGCATCGAGGTGCAGCTCTTACAGGTGCAGCCCCTGGCCTTGCAACGGCGAATCTTGCGTAGTCTATGCCAAACCCTCGGCCTCGCTCTCGATTTCGCCCACCTCGAGTCTCTCCGCGAGTTCGCCCTCGTGGGCCGCGCCGAAAGGCACAAGCTGCCGCGTGGATTCGTTGCCGTGATTCAGCGTGAAACTCAAGGCGAAGCCCGGCTCTTCCTGCTTCCACCGGAGCCTGATTCTCCGCCTGCCGCCTATGCTTTGGAGCTTCCGATACCAGGCATGATCTCGGTCGAGAGATTTTTTGGAGGACCAGAGACATGCATTCGTGCTACTTTGCTAGGCGAAGAGCCTGCAAGGCTGGCATTCAATCGTGCCGATCTCCTGCGCGCCAATGAGGCTCAGTCTCAGCTTTCGGTTCGCAATTTGCAGCCCGGTGACCGTTTCCACCCCTTGTTTTCCCGGGGTGAAGAGAAGATCAACCGTCTGCTGCAGAGATTATCGGTGCCTGGCATGGTTCGTAGAAGTTGGCCCGTAGTGCTTTCCGGTGACCGCATCGTTTGGGCTCCAGGATTGCCCGTGGCCAGCGATTTGGCTTGGTCTCCCGGTGACGGAGAGGCCGTTGCGCTCGATATCTGCAACGCGAGCGGCGCTACCTGTAACACTTTATCTTCGGGACGGTCAGCAGTGGCGCATCTTTCAATCACCAAAACGCCGATGGAGAACTACAACGTAGTCGTCTCCGAGGCACAGTTGCAGACGCGCATCGCCGCGCTCGGCCGCCGGATTTCTAACGACTATCAGGGCCGCTCAATCTACTGCGTGGGAGTGCTTGAAAACGGTTTCATCTTCCTTGCCGACCTGCTTCGCTCCATCCACGGTGACGTTCGCTGCCAGTTTGTCCGCACCAATGTCCGGGAAATGTTGAGCAACAACATCTCCACCACGGAGATCTTCTACACTCCCGAGGTCGATGTTGAAGGCCAGCACGTACTGCTGTGCGATGGCATTGTCTCTTCCGGCCAGACCACCGATTTTCTGGTGCGGAATCTGAAAGCCCGCGGTGCTGCGTCCATCGCGGTTTGCACCCTGCTGGACCGCCAGTCCGCGCGACGCGTCGATCTTGAGGTCAACTACTACGGATTCCAGGTTGGCCCCCAGTGGCTGGCCGGGTTCGGACTCGGGGCGCCCACCCGCGAGCGCAATCTGCCTTTCATATTCGCAGCCGGGGAACGGGACGCTATCTGGTGCCCCGGCTCCTGAGTATGTATACTCTCTAGTCAATGGATTTGGGTGCACCTTTGCAGGTTCCTCGTACCTTGGCGTCCTTCCCTGCTATTGTCGGTTGGCGGGGTGCTCCGTAGCATACGGGAATCTCCAAAAGCGGGTAAACTTCAATTAGGTTGGAAAAAGCTGGGTCCAGCAGCCCGGTCGGACATCTAAGTTATTAGGTGAGTCCGTCTCGTGCGCGACTTTTTCCGTTTCAATAGAGGAGTTTTTAGGTGAATTCGACGGTCAAGCAAGTCGTGTTCTGGCTCGTAATCCTGCTCTCCGGAGTGCTGCTCTACTCTGTAGTCAGGAACAATGGCGCTGCAGTCAAGGATAGTGAGATCAATTTTTCCCAGTTCCTGTCGGATATCGACGCGGGGAAAATCAAGGATGTCACTGTCCTCGGTCCCGAGGTCCGCGGCAACTACAGCAATCAGAAAGCGGGCTTTCACACCACCGTGCCGGCGAACTATACCGACATGTACAAGAGCCTTCGCGATAAGGGCGTAAACATCACGGTGAAGGACGTCAGCGGCGGCGGTTGGCCGAGCTGGCTCCTCCAGATGCTTCCTCTCGTTGTCATTCTCGGTCTCTGGTTCTTCATGATCCGCCAGATGCAATCCGGCGGAAACAAAGCGCTCTCGTTCGGCAAGAGCCGCGCGCGCCTGCTCTCCATGCAGCAGAAGAAGGTGACGTTCAAGGATGTCGCCGGCGTGGATGAAGCCAAAGAAGAGCTGCACGAGATCATCGAATTCCTGCGCGAGGCGCAGAAGTTCCAGAAGCTCGGCGGACGCATCCCCAAGGGCGTGCTCCTCGTCGGACCTCCAGGAACCGGCAAAACGTTGCTCGCCCGCGCAGTCGCTGGCGAAGCCAACGTGCCGTTCTTCTCCATCTCCGGCTCGGATTTTGTTGAGATGTTCGTCGGCGTCGGCGCAAGCCGCGTCCGCGACCTCTTCGAGCAGGGCAAGAAGAACGCTCCCTGCATCATCTTTATCGATGAAATCGACGCCGTGGGCCGTCATCGTGGCGCAGGCCTCGGCGGTGGACACGACGAACGCGAGCAGACCCTGAACCAGTTGCTGGTCGAGATGGATGGTTTCGAGTCCAACGAAGGCGTGATCCTGATCGCCGCCACCAACCGTCCAGACGTGCTCGATCCCGCACTGCTTCGCCCCGGCCGCTTTGACCGTCGCGTTGTGGTCTCGCTGCCTGACATTCGTGGCCGCGAGGAGATACTCCGCGTCCACACCCGCAAGATTCCCATCAACGATGACGTGGATCTCTCGGTTCTCGCGCGCGGCACACCGGGCTTCAGCGGTGCCGATCTGGCCAACATGGTGAACGAGGCTGCCTTGCTCGCCGCCCGCCAGAATCGCAAGACCGTGCTCATGTATGACTTCGAGATTGCCAAGGACAAGGTACTCATGGGAGCAGAACGCCGCTCCATGATCTTGACCGACGAAGAGAAGAAAGTGACCGCCTTCCATGAGGCTGGCCACGCTCTCATCGCCGCCATGCTTCCCTTGGCCGACCCGCTGCACAAGGTCACCATCATTCCGCGCGGAATGGCTCTCGGCGTCACCATGCAGTTGCCGGAAACCGACCGCCACAACTACACCCGCGATTACCTGGAAACCGATCTCACAGTCTTCATGGGCGGCCGTCTTGCTGAAGAGCTGTTCCTCGGCCAAATGTCCACCGGAGCGGGCAATGACATTGAACGCGCCACGGCCATGGCCCGCAAGATGGTTTGCGAATGGGGCATGAGCCAGCTTGGTCCGCTCACCTTCGGTAAGAAGGAGGAGCAGATCTTCCTCGGCCGTGAAATTTCGCAGCACCGTGATTTCAGCGAGGAGACGGCCATTCAGATCGACTCCGAGGTTCGCCGCTTTGTGGACGAGGCTTATGCCCGCGCCAAGAAGCTGCTCGACCAGAACCGCGAAGTCCTGATTGCCATCGCCAACGCTCTGCTGGAGCGTGAGGTTCTGGACGCCAATGAGATTCGTTTGCTCATCGCCGGTCAGCCCCTCCCTGTACGCATTCCGCCGCCTGTCGCCGACGACAATGGCAGCGTGCAACACGTCCTTCGTCCGGAACCGAACCGCCAGCCCGGCTTAAACCCCGGCGAGCGTCCAAGTCCCGCATAACCGGGCGCTCGCGGCGGGACTGGCGCTTTTGCCGCGTATCCGGCTGCGAAGCTCGTAACAGCTTCAACATAAAGGGTGGCCCGAAACGGCCACCCTTTTTACGTGCCCAAAGTCTCGTCCTCGCGTTCCTATCCCTTTACAATCAGCTATGCTTCGCCTACGCGCTTCGGCCATCGCCGTCCTGCTACTGCTCTCTAGCTTTCTCTCCGCCCAGCTCCACCCCAGCCTTGCCAGCCAGATCCGCGGGGAAATGTCATTCCTCGCCTCGGACGCACTTCGCGGACGCGGCAGTGCCACCCATGATGAGCTCATCGCCGCCACCTATGTTGTCGCGCAGTTCCAGTCTTTCGGATTGGAAGACGCGCAGCTGCAATCCGTTGTGCTCCCCTCCGGAGCCACCACCTACAATGCCTACGCCGTGCTCCGCGGCTCAGATGCCGAACTCTCCGCGCAGACCATCCTGATCAGCGCGCACCTTGATCACCTCGGCACGCGCCACTCCCTCACCGGAGACCTCGTCTACCCCGGTGCCGATGATGATGCCAGCGGAACCGTCGCTGTACTTGAAATCGCCCGCTCCTTCGCCGAGCAGCCTCGCCATTCCCGCCGCACAGTTATCTTCGTCTGCTTCGGCAGCGAGGAAACCGGAGGTCAGGGCAATCAGTACTTCCTTGCCCACCCTCCCGCGCCGCTCAACTCCATTGTTGCCAACATTGAGTTCGAAATGATCGGTCACGCCGACCCTTCACTGGCTCCCCACCAGCTCTTTCTCACCGGGTGGGAGCGCTCTGACCTCGGACCAACTCTCGCCCTCCACGGCGCGCCGCTCGTCGCCGACCCGCACCTTGAAGGCCACTTCTTCCAGCGTTCGGATAACTTTGCGCTCGCCCTGCGCGGAATTGTCGCCCAGACCGTCTCCAGCTACGGACTTGGCAAGCACTACCACAAGCCCAGCGACGACCTCGCGCACATCGATTTCGATCACCTCACGCGGGCGATTCAGTCCATGATTACCTCAATTGACTGGCTGGCCAACAACGCATGGAAGCCGAGTTGGAATCCCGGCGGAAGACCATAGCCGCATTCGGTTGCCCTTGCCCGTCCTACTGTGCGACATTGTTACGTTCGCATCGCGAGGTGAGGCATGCCCAATTTTGCGCCCCTGAAGAATCCGACCCGTTCCTTTGAGAAAGCGCTGCACTGGCTCTCTGACCACGGCTTTGCCGTCACTCAGCCCGGCGGCAGCATTTACCGGGTCACCAAGGACCAGTGCGTCGCAGACATTGAGGTCGCCAAAGACGGCAACTCTCGCGTGGCCGCGTTCCCCGCCTGCATCATCTGCGGCGAGCCCGCCGAACTCGTGGACCGCGGCTATCAGAAATTCTTTAAAACCAGCAAGCTGGAAGTCGCCGCCACCGCCGAAAGGCTACAGGCGTTGCACAAGTTCAGTGAGGAACTCAAGGAAGCGCTAGGCTACACCAGCCTCTACAACGAGGGCCTCGGCTCGGTCAGCGGCAGCTACCAATATGACCGCGTAGTCGGACGCGATCTTGCCGAAAATGAGCGTCCTGTCCGTCCCTGGGAGAAGTAAGCTCCTCCGCTGTCCTGCAGCTCTGACCCATCAAAGGTGGCCCATTCAGCGCGATTTTGGTTGAATGGGATAGTTGACTTGCTCGCCCCAGCTCTCGTTTCCTGCTCTTGTCTGTAAACCTTCTGCGCGCTTCTTCAATCCAACGGTCTGGAAGTTCCTGTTCCCGGTTGGCGTCTGCGCCCTCCGCCTGGGTTTCAGGAACCTGTCAGCGCCCGCCCACCAAAGGCCCGCGCTTCAAGAGGGAGAAACATGAAGCACGCATTTCGATTCTTGTTGTTAGCGGCGTTAGTCGCCTCGCTTCCGGCATTTGCCCAGAACAACGACTCTGACCGAAGCTCTGGCAACCAGAACCAGACCGATGTCACAAAGCGGCTCAATGACGCAGCCGCCGACCTCAACAAGCTCACCAACGCGGGTGACAACAACATTCCCCAATCCATTCTGGCCGACGCCAAGTGTATCGCCATCGTTCCTTCGCTCGTCAAGGGAGGCTTCATCGTAGGCGCACAGCATGGCCGCGGCGTCGCCACCTGCCGCATTCATGACAAAGGCTGGAGCGCACCAGCATTCTTCGTCATCACTGGCGGTAGCTGGGGAGCCCAGATTGGTGTCGAAGGCGTCGATCTCGTCATGCTCTTCATGAACAACGAGGGAGCCGAAAAGCTGCTCGCAGCCAACTGGAAGATCGGTGCTGATGCCGGAATCGCCGCAGGCCCCTTCGGTCGTGACGCCAGCGCCAACACAGACTGGAAGATGAACTCCGGAATTCTCACCTACTCTCGAGCCAAAGGCGTCTTCGCCGGAGCCACTCTCAACGGAGCCAATGTCCGGGCGGACATGGATTCCATCAAGTCTTTCTACGGACACCCGGTGAACTTCCGCGATCTCCTGACCGGCCAGGTTCCACCGCCACCGGCCGCCCACGAGTTTCTGGCGCAAATCCGCCAGAACTTCCACGAGGCCAACGCAGCCAAGTAACCAGGCAGCAACTCAGCACAAAAGTCCAGCTTCGGCTGGACTTTTTTCGTCTCCCACAGCGCGCGCCTGAAGCAGAGATGTCTCACAAAAATGGTTGAAATATTCAAAACATTTCGTTCGATATCAGACGTACAATCGTTCCCCTGAATGCTCTCGTTTCTTCATTTGCCGGGGCCCGACGTGAGTACAACGCCGATATCGGAAGCCGAAGTCATTGAAGGCGCCAAACGCGGCGACAGCGACTGCTTTGAATTGCTCTATGCGCTACACAAAAAGCGCGTCTACTCGCTTTGCTTACGTATGCTGGGGAACGTCGCGGAGGCGGAGGATTCCACTCAGGAGGCATTTCTCCAACTCTACCGGAAGATCACAACTTTTCGCGGCGAGTCCACCTTTCACACGTGGCTGCATCGCATGACTGTCAACGTTGTTCTCATGCAATACCGCAGAAAGACGATTACCGAGGTTCCTTTGGATGAGCCTGTGTCCTTATCCATCGACGATGGCCCTGCGAAAGAGTACGGTTCTGATGATCAGGTCCTCATCACTTCTATCGACCGCATCCATCTGCAGCGTGCCATCGAGAACCTCTCACCCGGCTATCGGCTGTTCTTGGTACTGCATGACATTGAAGGCTACGAGTACCACGAAATTGCCGAAATGGTGGGCTGCTCCATCGGCAACAGCAAATCGCAGGTTCACAAGGGGCGGATGAAATTACGCCGTATACTGCGGCATCCCGATACTTCGAGCGTTGCCCTCACCTAGGCCGTACCTGACCGCTTCTTTGTCGCTCATCACACCATCGCGGCCTGCGGGTATTGCGCAAGTACTCTGTTCCCCGGCACAGCTTGGGTGAAATGGTCCTGCACCCTCCGCCCTTGTTAGAATGGCTGCAAGGCTCCTGCCCGCCATGGCTTTTTCAGAACATTACGATGTTGCCGTAGTCGGTGCCGGACACGCCGGCTGCGAAGCTGCCATGGCCGCCGCGCGCATGGGCCTTCGCACCGCGCTCTTCACACTCAACGCCGATCTCATTGCGCAAATGTCCTGCAACCCCGCCGTGGGAGGAATTGCCAAGGGACATATCGTGCGCGAGATTGACGCACTCGGCGGCATCATGGCCGAGGTCACCGACGCCGTTGGAATCCAGTTCCGCCTGCTCAACACATCGCGCGGACCTGCCGTCTGGTCACCCCGCGCGCAGTGTGACAAGCAAGCCTACCGCGTCAAAATGCGCGAGGTTCTCGAATCTCAGCCCAACCTCCAGATCAAGCAAGCCGAGGTCGCCGAACTCATCGTCGATAATGTTCCGAATAACGCAGAAAGTGGCTCTCGCCGCGTTACCGGACTCCGCCTTCGCGACGGCCGCACCGTCAGCGCCAAGGCCGTCGTCGTCACCACCGGAACCTTCCTCAACGGCCTCATCCACTGTGGCGAGCAAACT
>Ga0181537_10002240_pt1 | contig 17176 bp, 15 predicted proteins | sample PEATcosm2014_Bin_39_FD_119765 | JGI IMG/M metagenome (GOLD analysis project Ga0181537, IMG submission 119765) | Peatland microbial communities from MTU Mesocosm Facility, Houghton, MI, USA - PEATcosm2014_Bin23_10_metaG | ecosystem: Environmental > Terrestrial > Soil > Wetlands > Peat | place... | reverse complement strand
GGGATCGGGCAACAACCGTTGGCTCCTCGTGCCCGACCCGCTTCCCCGGATGGAGTATTCGGCCACGCCGATAGGAAAGGTGGTCCGCATCGAGGGTCCGGCCCGGGGCGACGAGACGATTCCCCTCTCTATCGCAGCGCATTCCAAGGCGAGCATCCTGGTCGACCGGGGCACCATGACAACGGGCTACCCCGAGCTCGTGTTTGGCCACGGCAAGGCCGCGGTCATCCGCCTCACCTATGCCGAGGCGCTCTTCGACGCCAAGGGAAAGAAGGCCAACCGCAACGAAATCGACGGACGCACGATCATCGGGCTCAAGGACCGCATCGTGGCCGACGGGGGCGTCGGCCGGAAATGGTCCCCGCTCTACTGGCGGGCATGGCGGTACCTCCAGATCGACGTCGAGACCGCGGACGAGCCGCTCGACATCAGCTCGCTCGGGGCGAAGTTCACCGGCTACCCCTTCAGGGAGCGGGGCGCCTTCGAGGCAAGCGACCCCGTCCTGCACCGGATGTGGGACGTCGGGACAAGGACCGTGCGGATGAACGCCCATGAGACCTACTCGGACTGCCCCTATTGGGAGCAGCTCCAGTACATCGGCGACACGCGCATCCAGGCGCTTATCTCCTACGTCGAGTTCGGGGACGACCGGCTGGCGCGCCAGGCGCTGGACGCCTACGACCAGTCGCGGATTCCCGAGGGACTCTCCCAGAGCCGCTACCCCAGCGCGCTCGAGCAGGTGATCCCGACCTTCTCGCTCCTCTGGGTCGGGATGCTCCACGACTACTGGCTCTACCGGCCCGACGCCGCCCCCCTTCGCCAATGGGTCCCGCACACCCGCTCCGTCCTCGAGTGGTACGCAGGCCACCAGCGCCCCGACGGGCTGCTGGGGAAGATGCCCTGGTGGAATTATGGCGACTGGACCAGGGACTTTGTCTTCGGCGTGCCGCCCCAGGACAAGGACGGCGGCTCGGCCCTGCTGTCGCTCTACTTCATGGCCGCTCTGCGCGATGCCGCCGACCTCGAGGCCTCGCTGGGAAACACCGCCCTCGCCGAGGTTTACCGCAGCCGCGCCGGGGCCATCGGCACCGCGGTCCACGACCTCTGCTGGGACGAGGCCTTCGGACTCCTCGCCGACACGCCGGCCCGCGCCCACTTCAGCGAGGAGACGAACGCGATGGGCGTCCTCCTGGACGTGATCCCGAGGGAGGGCCAGGCCGCCGTGATGCGCGCGGTGCTGGGCCACAGCACCCCCGGAGGGAAAGCCCCTCCCACGGGCGAGTTCTCTCCGGCGAGCGTCTATTTCCGGTTCTACGTCGCGCGGGCGCTGGATCATGCCGGGATGTCGGACCTCTACCTGGGCACGCTCGGGCCGTGGCGGGACATGCTGGACATCGGGCTCACGACCTGGGCCGAGACCGCCGAGCCCACGCGCTCGGACGACCATGCCTGGAGCGCGCACCCCAACTATGATTTCCTGACGCTCGTCGCCGGCATCCGGCCGGGTTCGCCGGGATTCCAGACGGCGCTCGTCGCGCCGCACCCGGGCTCCCTGACCGAACTAAATGCCACGATGCCCCATCCGGCGGGCGACATTGTCGCCCACTACAGGCTAAGCGGGGCAACCTGGGCCTTCGACATCACGCTTCCCCCGGGGCTAAAGGGGACCCTCCAGTGGGCCGGCCGGAGCACCGCCCTCTCCGCGGGCCAGAACCACGTCGAGCTCAGCCGCTGAAGACCTCGTCCGCCTTGAAGAAGCGGGCGACCTCGGCCTTGGCATTCTCCACGCTGTCCGACGCGTGGCACACGTTGCGCATCATCTCGGTGCCAAAATCGCCGCGGATCGTCCCCTTGGGGGCCTTGCGGGAGTCCGTGGGCCCCAGGAGCTCACGGACCCGGCTCACGATCGACTGGCCCTCGAGCGCCATCACGATGACCGGGCGCGAGCTCATGAACTTCTCGATCTCGGGGTAGAACGGCTTGTCCGCGACGTGCGCGTAATGCTCGCGCAGGACCTTCGGGGTGAGCCGGGTCATCTTGCACGCCACGATCGAGAAACCGGACTTTTCGAAGCGATCGAGCACGTTTCCGACGTGCCGCTGCTCCATGCAGTCCGGCTTAAAGATGATCAGGGTTTTCTCCATAGGAAGGGACGAACATAGGGATCGCCCTTCCGATTGAAAGCACGTTTTTGAGCCTCAGGGCTCTGCCTTTTCCAAGGCAAGCGCCTGATACAGAGCATCCTCCAAATTGGGATAGCGGAACGGATACCCGAGCCGGATCAGCTTCGCCGGGACCACGTGGGCGCTCGCAAGGAGGGCCTCGTCGGCGATGGGGCCATAGAGCATCCTGAGGATGACCGGCGGGATCGGCATCGGGAGCTGGTGGCCGAAGACCCTTCCCAAGGCCCGGGTGAAGCCGGAATTCATGACGGAGGTGGGCGAGACGATGTTGACCGCCCCGGCCAGCCTGAAGTCCCCTAGGGCGAATCGGATCGCCCCGACCGCGTCCTCAACCTCGATCCAGCTCATCCACTGGCGGCCGGTCCCGAGCTGGCAGCCCAGTCCCGCCCGGTAGTACGGCACGATGCGCTGCAGGAGGCCCCCCTCGCGCGACAGGACGACGCCAAAACGGAGGCACACCACCCGCGCCCCCGAGTCCGTCGCGGTCATCGCCGCCCCCTCCCAGTCCCTGCAGAGGTCCGCCAGGAACCCGTTGCCGGGCCCGCTCGACTCCGTGAGCTCAAGGTTGCCTCGGTCGCCGTAGATCCCGATCGCCGAGGCGCTCAGGAAGACGCCCGGCCTGCGCATCGCGCCGGACTCGGAATCGCCGAAGATCTTCGCGAGCGTCTGGGTCGTGTCGATCCGGCTCGCCCGGATCTCGTTGCGCCGCTTCGTCGTCCACCGGGTCGAGGCGAGGTCCGCCCCGCACAGGTTGATGATCGCGTCGGCCGTGCGGCAGAAATCCAGCGGAACCTCGCCCGCAGCGGGATGCCAGGCCACCTCGTCGGGTGCGGCGGCGGCCCTGCGCACCAGTCGAAAGACCTCGTGCCCGTCCGCCCTCAGCGACGCGGTCGCGGCGCGTCCTATCAGCCCGGATGCTCCTGCGATGAGGATCTTCATTCGCCGTGGCGCCTGTGGCACATGGCCAAATCCCAATTGAGCGCCGAAAAAGCGCAAGCGTCATGCACGCCCATCCCCGTGGGGCCGAATCCGGACGGCTGGGGCCCCTCGATCATCGCCGGCGGGAAGAAATCCCTGCCAAGTGGCCCTGAGCGATGAGGTTGTCCCACATGCCAGGCGGTCACACCGCGTCCCGGTACAGCTTCTCGTAGGCGGCCGCCGCGGTCTTCCAGCTGAAGTCGCGCGCCATCCCCCGCTGCTGCACCGCCGCGTAGCGGGGCTTGTTGGCGAAGAGCTTGGACGCGCGGTCCAGGGCGTCCCCCAGGCCGGAGGCCGTGGCTTCGCACATGATGCCCGTGCCGCCCGAGAGGTCCTCGTCGGCGTCGAGCACGGTGTCGACCAGGCCGCCCACTTTGCTGACAACGGGCACGGTGCCGTACACCTGGGAATACATCTGGTTCAGCCCGCAGGGCTCGAAGAGCGACGGCATCAGGAAGAAGTCGCACCCGGCCTCGATCATGTGGCTCATCGTCTCGTCGAGCTTGGCGCAGATGAAGACCTTCGCGGGAACCGAGGCGGCAAGGTCCCTCAGCTCGTTCTCGAGGCGCTTCTCGCCCTTGCCGAGGACGACGAGCCGGCAGTCCCGGTTCCTGAAATAGGCGGAGTTCTCGATCACGAGGTCGACCCCCTTCTGTTCGGTCAGGCGGCAGATCATGCCGAAGACCGGCCCGCTGAAGGCCGCGTCGAAGCCACAATGCCTGAGGAGCTCGATTCGGCACGCCCGCTTTCCGGCGAGGTTTGCCGCCGAGTAGCGGGCCTGGATGAGGGCGTCGGTCTCCGGGTTCCAGACAGCCGTGTCCACGCCGTTGATCAGCCCGTAGAGGTCGTCCACCCGCGTCTGCACCACCCCCTCCAGGCCGCAGCCGAACTCGGGGGTCTGTATCTCCCTCGAGTAGCGCGGGCTGACCGTCGTCACCCGGTCGGCGAAGAGGATCCCGCCCTTCATGAAGTTCACCTGGCCGTAATATTCCAGGCCGTCCATGCTGAAGAGCTCCTCGGGGAGGTTCGTCCTCGGGAAATACCCGGCCGGGAACAGGCCCTGGTAGGCGATGTTGTGGATCGTGAACACCGTCTTCATCGCGAGCGTCACGCCGAACCGGCGCTCGGCCTCGCGCAGCAGTAGCGGGAGGAGCCCCGTCTGCCAGTCGTGCGCATGGACGATGTCCGCTCCCAGTTCGGCCAGGCGCATGGTCTCAACGACCGCCTTGCAGAAGAACGTGAACCGGTCCGCGTTGTCCTCGTAGTCGCGCTCACCGTTGCCGTACGGCTGGCTCCGGTCGAAGAACTCGTCCCTGCAGACGAGGAACACGGTGAGGTTATTCCTCGGGGAAAACGCGCGCACGTCGCCGGAGAGGTACTGGTCCCCCATCTCGATCTTCAGCCGGAACCTGCGCTCGGCCCCGGCGGCCCCCGGGTGGGCCAGCGCGGTCCTGTATCCCGGCAGGAAGACGGAAACCTCGTTGCCCCGGTCGGCGAAGGTCCCCGTGAGCGCCCCGACGGCATCCGCGAGGCCGCCCGTCTTCATGTACGGAAAGAGTTCGCTCGCCGCGTGGACGATCTTCATGGCAGACCGCGGATACTCGGGAGGCGTCCGGACGATGTCGAGTCCAAGCGCTCCGCGGGGCGATTCGCGCATTGCTCTCGCCAATTGGGCGCAGTTGGAGGAGGTTGGAGGCGGTTGACTCGCCGTTTGCGGGTCCCGCTAAGAAAGTTATGTCCAATACAAAGCCGGGCCGCAAGGGCCCCCAGGCCGATGACACAGTCAAAGGCATCATTCAATTCAGAGCCGGCGGTTCCGCCTTCATCATCGTGGGAGGCAACCGCGACGAGCCGTCGGTACAGATCGCGCCGGATGACACGGGGGTCGCCCTGCCGGGCGACACCGTGGTCGCCCGCATCTACCGCGGGGTCGCCGGAAAACGCCCGGGTGAGCGCGTGGGCCGCGTCGTCGAGATCGTGGAGCGGGGACGCACGACCGTGGTCGGCGACCTGAGGCGCGAGGGCCGCAACTTCATCGTCGCCCCCGACGACCCCCGGTTCGTCTTCGAGATCGCCGTTCCGGACCCCGCTCGCTCGCACATAAAGCCCCTGCCCCACCCCGGCGACAAGGTCGTCGTGAAGCTCGGGGAATGGCGCAGGCGCGAGCAGCCCCTCGTGGGAGAGATCACCGAGAGGCTCGGGCGCACGCACGAGCCCCGGGCGGAGCTCCTCGGCATCTTCATCAAGCACGGCCTCGAGCCCAACTTCCCCGCCGACGTCGAGCGCGAGGCCTCGGGCCTGCCGGACCGCGTCCACGCAAGGGACACGGAGGGGCGGATGGACTACCGGAACATCCCCGTCTTCACGATCGACCCCGACGACGCCAAGGACTTCGACGACGCCCTCTCGATCGAGCAGCTGGGCGGCGACACCCGGGTCGGCATCCACATCGCCGACGTGTCCTCCTACGTGAAGCCGGGCACGGCGATCGACCGCGAGGCCCGCGAGCGCGGGAACTCGACCTACCTGGTGGGCACGGTGATCCCGATGCTCCCCGAGAAGCTCTCCAACGGCCTGTGCTCGCTCGTCGAGGCCCAGGACCGGCTCTGCAAGGCGGTGTTCCTGACCTTCGGCCCGGACTTCCGGATCAAGGCGACAGACTACGCCAACACGGTGATCCGCAGCCGCAAGCGGCTGACCTACAAGCAGGCCTACGCCCTTCTGTTCGAGGACAACCTCGAGAAGATCCGGGCGATGCCGGTCCCGCCGAAGCACCAGACCGGGTCCACCGGCCGCGCGCTCCGCGAGCTGGACGACTGGGAGCTCTCGGACCTGCAGTCCTGGATCCGCTCGCTCTGGCGCATCGCGAGCGCCCTGCGCAGGGAGCGCATGGCGCACGGCAGCCTCGACCTCGACATGCCCGAGACGAAGATTTTCGTCGACCCGCAGGGATACGCCGACCGCCTGGAAAGGATCGAGCAGGACGAGAGCCACCAGCTGATCGAGGAGTTCATGCTGGCCGCGAACGAGGCCGTCGCCCGGCTGACGCGCACGCACAAGCTCCCCTCGCTCTACCGCGTCCACGACAACCCCGACGCGGAGAAGCTGAACGACTACCGCCAGTTCGTGGCCACCTTCGGCATCAAGGTCGGCGACCTGACGCGCCGCGAGGAGGTCGTGAAGCTGCTGGGCATCCTGAAGACCCATCCCCAGGGCTACACCCTGCGCACCCAGTTCCTGCGCAGCCTGAAGAAGGCCTGCTACCGGGCCACCCCCGACGGGCACTACGGGCTCCACAAGAAGGACTACACCCACTTCACCTCTCCGATCCGTCGTTACGCCGACCTGGTCGTCCACCAGGTCCTCCAGGGATACCTGTCGAAGGGGAAGGACGGCGTCCGCCATGACGCCCGCGGCATAGCGCAGCTGGCCGAGCACCTGAGCCTGACCGAGATCAGGTCCACGGAGGCCGAGCGCGAGAGCGTCAAGATCAAGCTCCTCGAGTTCTTCGAGCGAGAGCTCGCGAAGAAGAAGCGCACGGCCTTCGCCGCGATCATCACCGACGTGCGCCGCCACGGGTTCTTCATCGAGCTCGTGGAGTCGATGACGTTCGGGTTCATCTCCTCGGACGCGCTGGGCGACGACTACTTCCAGCTGAACGCCGAGGGCAACGCCCTCGTGGGAAGGCGCAAGCGCCAGACCTACGAACTGAACGGCCGACTTGACGTCGTCGTCGACAAGGTGGACCGGTTCAAGCGGATCATCGACTTCAGGCCCGCATAACCCTTCCCGACCATGAGCCACTACGAATTCACCAGCCGCTTCGCCTCGCTTTACGAAAAGGCCGTCGCCCTCTACCGCAAGGGGCAGCGCGGCGCCGAGACCTTCTTCGACAGGGAGGAGGCCTCCTGGCTAGCAGCCAACGGGATCGCCTCCCAGAACCTCTATGACTATGCCGAGGACGAGGTCGGGAGCGCCGAGCCAGGCTTATACCACGCGCTCACCATAGAGACCGTCCGCCGTGACTTCTTCCTCAACGTCCAGAAGGGCGTTCCCTCGAAGGCGGTGCTCGACGAGCAGGGGATGCCGGCGAAGGCCGCGTCAGTCGAGGGCATCGAGTGGCTGCCCCGGATCATTCCCAAGGCAAAGGCGAAACTTCGGGGAGAGCTCCCGGCGAGCCTCATGTACTGCTGCGGCGGCGACCGCCGCTTCTTCAAGGGCAACAATATCCTTCCCGCGGAGTTCCTGAGCCTCATTTGGCGCAACGGGGACAACGACGCCGCGACGGTCGCGTGGGTCGTCGCAAGGAGCAAGTCGGCCAAGTAGGCCCCGCTAGAGGAGCTCCCCCTGGCGGTCGTCGGCGCCCTTCACCGGCGCGCTCACCCCGAGGAATTTCCCGTACCGCTCGAGCCAGTCGTCGACCTTGCCCAGGTAATAGGCCGGGTCGTAATGCGCCTCCAGCGGGTCGTGCAGCGAGATCGGGCGGGCGCGCTGCCAGTCATTGGCCCGGCCCTTCTGCTTGGGCGTGATGTAGTAGGTCACGCGCTCCCCCATCCGCGGCCTGGGCGACATCTGGAGCGCGGCCTCGGCCGAGGCGCGCCGCGGCTTGCCGCCCCCCTCGATGAAGCGCTCGTAGGCGTCCGGGTTCATGCTGAGTATCTCCCCCTTGGCGACCTCGGCGGCGGGCAGGGAGCGGTCGGCGAGCCTCCTGCGGTAGTCCTCGGCGAGGACGAGCGGCGAGGTCTCCGACACCCCGAGCAGGAACCGGATCAGGGTGTCGGTCAGGTGCTTCAGGAACGGCTCGACGCCCCGTGAGCGGAGCGCGCTTCCCCGCAGCGTGATCTTTCCGTCCTCCAGGAGCGCGTAGTTCTTCGACTTGTAGCAGAACATCGCGTCGTAGCGGCCGTCGAACTCGAGGTCGATGCCCGCGGGCAGGATCGGGATGACGAGGGCGAGGAGCGCCTGGGGGTTCTCGAAGTACCGGTCGGAGGTCAGGTAGATGCCGTCCGTGTCCGCCTCGAGCATCTTGCACCCGTGGCGGACGAATTCGTCGATCAGGCGCTGCAGGAGCTCGCGGCCGCGCCGCGTCACCTCGGCAGCAAGCTCGCCGTCGCCGAAGCGCGCCCCTGAAAACCCAAGGTACCCGTAGAAGGAATTGATCAGGATCTTGTACGCGGCCTGGCGCGCCTGGGCCTCGGCCCTCTCCTCCCCGTCCGGCGCCGTCCTCGCGAGCTGCTTGTACCTCAGGCGGTACTCGAGCAGCCGCCGCAGGAGGGGGATGAACACCCCGAGGGAATCGTTCGTCGGGTTGCGCCCGATGTTGAGGAGCAGGCTCGGGTAGAGGGAGGCCACGTCAAAATGCAGGACGTGGCGGAACACGCCCTCGTTGAAGCTGCGGGTGTAGCCGCCGTCAAAGGGGCGGATCTCGGGCGGCTGCGGGCAGGACTGGCGCGCGTGGTAGTACTCCTCGAGGAAGAGCAGGTCTATCTTGACCGTCGTTCCGCGCAGCGTCGCCTCCTGCAGCGGGATCGGGAACGCGCGCGCCTGCTCGAAGTAGGTCGGGAGCAGCAGGTCCGCGAGGCCCTGCGTCTCCCTCAGGTCGTCCTCCAGGTACGCGCAGAAGCGCGCGCGGTCGTTCACGAAGGCCTCGGCGATCCGGCTGCCCTCGATGTAGGTGCGGTCGGGGCCGTCCTCCGCCGTGATCCCGAAATGCACCGCCACCTCCTTCAGGCCGTACGAGTTGAGCTCGCGGGTCGTGATGTCGTTCAGGAGCGTGAGGAGGTAGGTGTCGACGACGGCTCGCCCCGGCAGGTCGCAGCGCGGGAAATCGACCCAGCGCTCGGCGACCTTGAGCCTGCTGCTGCGGAAGGTCGCCTTCTGCCCGAACCGCCCCCACGCGCAGGGCACCCGGCGCATCCGGCAGCGCGTCCTCAGGTAGTCCAGGTCGAACTTGAAGATGTTGTGCCCCTCGATGACATCGGGATCCCACGCGGAGAGCTCCGTGTTGAAGGCCTGCAGGAGCCTCTTCTCGGCCTCGTCCGTCATCGCGTCGAGGAGGAGGAGCCTGCTCGTGGCGCCGGTGCGCATCCCGATCGCGAGCACCCGGTCGTCGGGCCGCTCGGGGTTGCTGAATCCCCCGTCGCCGGACCCGGTCTCGATGTCGACCTGGCATCGTTTGAGCCTCGTGAACGGCAGGTCCCCGTAGAGGCGCGTGCGGTGCTGCATCAGGAACTGGCTCTCGAGAGGCCGGATCGCGTCGACGGCCGTGGATTCGCGGGCGGTCTTCACCATGCCCTCGAACGCCTCGAGCGAGGCCGCCCTCGCCAGGATGCCGAGGGCCGCCGTCCCCGCGAGGGGCTCAAAGGTCACGCCCGCCACCGGTGCGCCGAAGGGGTCCGACGCCATCCAGGCAAAGGGCTGGAAGGACATGGTCGACTCCACCCGGCCCCCGTCCGGGGACGCCAGCGACACCCGAGCCACGCCGCCGTCGTCGATCCAGACGCCACAGATCGTGCCGTCCATGGCTCCCGCCCCGCTCAAAACGGCCGCACGTAGACCATCGCCACCGCCGTGATCGCGAGGGCGAAGGCGATCATCATGAACATGTCGGCCTGCGCGCGCCTGCGGTAGGCGAATCCGGTCACGGCCGCGAGGCCGACCAGGCACACGAGCTTCACGATGGCCCAGCCCGGAACACCGAGGTGCAGCCGGTGCAGCATGCCGAAGCCGCTCATGAGCACGAGGAGCGCGGCGACGCCGGTGATCATCATCACCCGCCGCTTGGTTTCCGCGGGGGCAGCGAAGGCGTAGAAGGTGTACCCCAGCAGCACGATGATCGAGCTCAGGTGCAGGACAAGGTACGTCGTCAGGGACATCGTTGGGACCGGAGGAAAGTTAGATGACACCCCGCCTGTGCCGTATGCTCAAAGGCTCAAGACCTTTTCATGTCAAGGTGGGCGCCTCCGTCGCGGTGTTTGCTTTCCGGTTTACGGCCTAGCAGCTCCCGCGGCGGTTCTGGCTCCCGTAATGTTTCCAAGGCAAAGAGCAGTTATTGAAAGCACCTCGAACACTGCAGGGTGTCTGTCCTTGAGTCTGGGTGATGTCCGCCCACCGTCAAGTATGGCCTTGGATATTCTGCTGGCCTCGATCGGAAGCTCGGGCGACCTGCACCCCGTGATCGAGCTCGGGCGCGCGCTCAGGGCGCGCGGGCATTCGGTGGCGCTCGTGGCGAACGAGATCTTCTCGGAGCAGATCGGCGGCAACGGCCTCGAGTTCGTGCAGATGGGGTCCGCGGACGATGCGCGGGCGATGATGAGCGACCCGCGGCTGTGGCACCCGAGGAAGGGATTTCGATGCATCGCGGAGGGAGGGATCGTACCCTACATTGGCCGCCTCTACAGGATCATCGAGGAGCGCCGCGGTCCGCGCACGGTCGTCGCCGCCAGCACGCTCTGCCTTGGCGCCCGCGTGGCGCAGGAGAAGCTCGGGATCCCGACGGCGACGCTGCACCTCCAGCCCTGCGTCATCCGGAGCTATTTCGACAACGGCAAGCTGAGCTGGCTGAACATGGGCCCAGGGATGCCGCGCCCGGTGAAGAGCGCGCTCTTCTGGTTCATGGACACCTTCTATGTCGAGCGCTTCATCGGGCCCGAGCTCGGGTCCTTCCGCGCCTCGCTCGGGCTCCCGCCCATCCGCGGCATCTTCAGCGCGTACCTGCACTCGCCGCAGCTCGTGCTCGGGCTTTTCCCCGAGTGGTTCGCCCCGCCTCAGCCCGACTGGCCGGCCCACACGCACCTGACCGGGTTCCTCCTCCACGACGACGGGGGCGACGCCGAGGTGCGCTCTGAGGCCCTGGCGTTCCTGGACGAGGGGCCGCCCCCGCTCCTTGTCACGCCCGGCTCCGCTGCGATGGACCGCACCGAATTCTTCCGTCACACGGTGAACGCGTGCACCAAGGCGGGCATCAGGGCCATGCTGATCACGAACCACGCGGCGCAGCTGCCGCGGGACCTGCCGGAAGGGATCAAGGCGTTCCCCTATGTCCCGTTCAGCAGCGTCCTGCCGAGGTGCGCCGCGATAGCCTACCACGGCGGGATCGGCACCCTCGCCCAGGCGGTGAGGGCGGGAACGCCCCAGCTCGTGGTCTCCAACGCGCACGACCAGCCCGACAACGGCCAGCGGATCGAGCGCCTGGGTCTCGGGCTCACCGTGTCGACGGGGAGGTTCCGGGGCCGCGCGGCGGCGCGGGCCATCTCCGGATTGCTGGGATCTGGGGATATCCGCCGCAGGTGCCGCGAGTTCGCGCCCCGGATCGACAACGCGGCCGCTTCGCGGCGGGCCTGCGAGCTCATCGAGGGCCTGGGATAGGTTCCCGTTTCGCGCCGACGGGGCGCCGGACCGAATCACTGCAGCTCGCGGGTCAGCCGGTCGCGCAGGCGCATCGTCGAGCGGTAATACCGAAAGACGAGCACCGCCGCGACCACGAGGGTGACCAGGAACACGGCGAACCAGGCGTAAATCCTGAACTGGACCCTCCTGACATCCTCAGGCGGCAGGCCAAACGCCGCCTGCCATGTGAAATAATAGGCCGTCGAATAGAGCGCGTATACCGCGACCGCCAGCAGGGCCAGGATTCCGAGGAAGTACTTCACGATGCCGGGGGCCTCGCCTGGTCGCGGTTTCCGGGGCGTCCCTAGGACCCGATGATGCTCGAGTCCAGGTGCTGGATGATAAGCTCCTGCACGGTCGCGAGGAACAGGTAGCACATGAACGCCTTGCGGACCGGCTCCTCGAGGCCCGCCATGTCGATGTCGCCGGTCTCGAGAGCCTCGTCGCTGAGCGACTTGAGCCGGCGCTCCCTCAGCTGGAGGCGGAAGGCGGTGCAGGCGCGCACGATCGGCTCGGCGTTGCTGCTGTCGAACGCGACCAGGCCCTCGGTGAAGAACTCGCCGTCGAAAAGGGACAGGAGCGCGCGCAGGTCGCCGTTCTGCCCCTCCAGGAGCTCGCCGATCCAGGCCCCGCGGAAATCCTGGTCCAGGTCGTGGAGGGCCTGGGGCGCGGCGAGCGTCTTCTCCAGCTCCGACGAGAGCTCGCGGATCACGTCCAGGAGCGGGGCCACCACCGGCAGGCTGAGCTTCACCTCAACGCGTTTCATCGGGTTCCAGGACGGCGGTGAGGTGCCACTGCTGCAGCGTGAACACATGGGCCTCGGCGGTCTCCCTCAAGCCGGTCCATACCACCGAGCGGCCGAGCTCATGGACCTCGAGCATGTGCTTGCGGGCCTTTGACTCGTCGAAGCCGAGGACCTTCTTGAAGACCATGACGACATAGGACATCAGGTTCACGGGATCGTTGAGGACGACCACCCGCCAGGCGTCCTCAGGCTTCAGCTCCGTCGACGCGCGCGTCTCCGTGCGTGTGTGCGAGCGTGACTCAGGCACAGAAATGGGAACGACAGAGCCCTTGCTCAGGCCTTCTCGCGGACGGCCGCCTCAACCGTGGCTTCCGATTCATCGACGCGTATCTTGAGCGTTTCCTTGGCGGCACGCCACTTCATTTCGATGACACCCTCCTTGAGGCCGCGGGCGCCTATGGTGATCCGCAGCGGGATGCCTATGAGGTCGGCGTCCTTGAACTTGACGCCGGGCCGCTCCTGGCGGTCGTCGACGAGGACGTCCGCCCCGCCCCGGCCCGCCGCGGCGGCCAGGCGGCCAGCAAGCACCGTCGCATCGGTGTCCTGGGGGTCGAGCAGGCAGACGAGGACCTGGAAGGGCGCGATCGCCCACGGCCAGATGATGCCGTCCGCATCGTGGCTCTGCTCTATCACCGCCTGGAGGGTGCGGCTGACGCCGATGCCGTAGCATCCCATCACGAAAAGATGCCTCTCCTTCTTGTCGTCGGTGAAGCCGGCATCGATCCGCTCGGAGTACTTCGTGCCCAGCTTGAAGATGTGGCCGACCTCGATGCCGCGGCGGACCTTGAGCGGGCCGCCCGAGACCGGGTCGGGCTCCCCGGCGCGCACCCGCCGGAAGTCGCCGAAGCTCGTGATCTCGAGGTCTCGCGCGATGTTCACGTTGCGGATATGGACGCCGTCCCTGTTGGCACCGGTCGTGCCGTTGCCCACCAGACGGATCGCGTGGTCGGCATAGATGCCGGAAAGCGCCGATGCGTTCCTTAGGGTGCCCCGGACGGTGCCCAGGCTGCCTGGCTTCGCCCCCATGATGGGCTCGATCTCCTCGGCCGTCGCCGGGCGCACGAGCGCATAGCCCAGCGGGCCGAGCTTTGCCTCCTCCAGCTCGTCGCAGCCGCGCAGGACAACCGCAAACGGCTTCCCGTCCCCGACGAGGATGAGCGTCTTGAACTGCCGGTCCGCCGGCACGTTGTAGGGAGCCGAGGAGAGCGCCTCGATCGTCACCGCTCCCGGGGTCGGGAATTCCTCGAGGGCGCCGTCGGCCGCCGGGTCCTGGAAATCCGCCGGAATGATGGCGCTCCTCGCCTTCTCGCGGTTGGCGGCGTATCCGCTCTCCTCGTTGTAGAAGAGGTCGTTGTCGCCCACCTCGGCCGGGATCATGAACTCGTGGGAGAAGCTCCCCCCCATTACACCGGTGTCGGCCTCCACGGAAATCGCATGGGCCCCGATCCGGCGGAAGAACGCCTCGTAGGCCGCCTTCATGGCCATGTAGCTGCGCACCGAGCCCTCGTCGTCCGCGTCGAACGAATACGCATCCATCATGACGAACTCCTTCGCCCGCATGAGGCCGAACCTCGGGCGGATCTCGTTGCGGAACTTGGTCCCGATCTGGAAGAAGCACTTGGGAAGATCCCGGTAGCTGCTGATCTCGGTCTTCACGAGCGGCGTGATGACCTCCTCGTGGGTGGGCCCGAGCACGAACTCCGGCTCCCCCGGCCCCCGCTTGCCTTCGCCCGCGCTGTCGGCCCTGAACATGATCTCGCGGACCGGGCCCCAGCGCGGCCCCTCGGCCCACAGCTCCGCCGGGTGGATGTGGGGCATCGACATCTCGATGGCCCCGGAGCGCTCCATCTCCTCCCGGCAGATCTTCGAGATCTTCTGCATCACGCGAAGCCCGAGCGGCAGGAACGTGTAGAGGCCCCCGCCCAGCTTGCGGACGAGGCCGGCCCGGATAAGGAGCTTGTGCGACGCGATCTCGGCGTCGGCGGGGCTCTCCTTGAGCGTGGGGATGAAGTAGCGCGACCAAAATTTCATGGGAACGGGACAGACAAGAAAGGGGCGGCCCCGATGGCAACACGCGAAAACGTTTGTTGCCAATTGGCCACGGCCGAATTGCCCTTCCACCCCGTATGCCCGCCGCCCCAAAGGACCGCAAGCCGTGGCCCATGAAATGGATCGTGGTCTCGATCCTGGTGTTCATCCCCATCTACACCTACCTGACCCTGCATTTCCGCCGCCCCGGGCCCGCGTTCGCCCCCTATCAGGACATGCGCGACCGCGCGGACGTGATTCGGCTGCTGAAGGCGGGCTACCAGCGGGTCGCGATAGACGCCACCCGGCCCGCCGAGCCCGCGCAGGCCTCCGGTGGCGGGCCCACCACGCCGGCTCCCGGCGGTCTCCCCGACGAGCTCCGGAAGACGCTCATCGAGACGCCCCTGCTCCCCTCGGAGATAGCATCCGTGTCGGCAGCCCCGACGGCCGTCGCGGGCATCGACTACCCGATCGAGCTCACCTACACGATCCCCGACAACAAGCGCCAGCTCTCCGGGGCGCACCTGTACGAGCGCGAGGGCGAGATCGTGATCGTCGCCGACTTCGAGCGCCTCGGCGGGGGCCTCCTGTCGAGGACGCGCGACGGCGAGGCGCTCCTGGATATTCCCCCGGGGACGCTGAAGCCCGGGACCTACCGCGTCACGCTCGTGGGCGAGAGGGCCTCCAGGTCCTGGACGCTGAAGGTGCGATAGGCGTCTCTTCCGAAGCCAAGTGAGCTCGGTCCCCGCTTAGACGTCCCTTGACGTAGGGGCCGACTTCCATGAGAACGCGAGGTTCATAATGACCCCAGGAAACGGTCAGCCCACCACACCAGCCCCGGCGCAGGGTGCCCTTGCGACGACGATCAAGCCCACGGACCTCCGAGGGATCCTCCAGTACGTGCCGCGGTTCCAGGGGCAGATCTTCGTGATCGCGATCGACGGCTCGATCGTGGCGGACGAGAATTTCGGGAACCTCCTGGTCGACATCGCGGTGCTCCGGAGCCTCGGGATCAAGGTGGTCCTCGTGCACGGCATCGGCCACCAGCTCCTGGAGCTTTCCGCGCTGCGCAACATACCGGTCACCAACAGCGACGGGACCGGCGTCACCGACGCCGCGACGCTCGACCTCGCGATCCGCGCCTCGTCCCGGGTCGGCCACATCATCATGGAGGGGCTGACCGGCAGCGCGCTCAAGGCCGTCATCACGAACGCGGTGCGGGCGGTCCCCGTCGGCATCATCAAGGGCATCGACCAGCAGCTCACGGGCAAGGTCGACCGCATCGACAAGGAGCTGCTCACGGCGCTCATCGAGCGGCAGGTGGTGCCGCTTGTCTCCCCGGTCGCCTTCGGCCCTGACGGCAAGTCGCTCCGGGTGAATTCCGACCTCCTCGCCGCCGAGATGGCGGAGGCCCTGCAGGCGACGAAGATCATCTACCTGGCGCCGAGCCCGGGGCTCGAGATCGACGGCGGCGTCGAGCACGAGATCTCGGTCGACGCACTGCGCACGCTCCTGAGCGAGCACCCGGAGAAGATCGCGGAGTCGAGCCGCAGCAAGGCCGCCCACGCGGTCAAGGCGATCGAGACCGGCACGCCGCGCGTCCACATCGTGGACGGCCGGGTGTTCGACGGCCTCCTGAACGAGATCTTCTCGAACGAGGGCGTCGGTTCGCTCGTCTACGGGAACGACTACCAGCAGATCCGCAAGGCGACCCGGCGGGACGCGAGGCTCGTCTACAACCTGACCCGCAACGCGGTCAAGCGGGAGGAGCTCCTCCACCGCACGCAGCAGGCGATCGAGAAGAACATCGACCAGTTCTTCGTGTTCGAGGTCGACGAGGCCATCGTCGCCTGCGTCACGCTCTGGTTCTACCCGGACCAGCCCGAGACGGCCGAGGTCGGCTCGCTCTATGTGATGCCGTTCTACCACAACCGAGGCATCGGAAAGAAGATGGTGGAATTCGCGTGCCTCCAGGCCAAGGAGCGCGGCGCGAAGCGGGTGATCGCCCTCTCGACGCAGAGCTTCGGGTTCTTCAGCAACGTGTGCGGGTTCGAGGAGAGCACCAAGGACATCCTCCCGGAGGCGCGGCTCAAGCTCTACGAGGAGAACGGCCGCAACGCCAAGGTCCTCGTTAAAGCAATCGCGTAACCAAGAGCCTGATTCGGCGTCTAAGGAGGTGTACATCATTAATCCCATGAACACCTCACTCAATAAGGACACACGCTCATTCGCCGCCGCCCCGCACCTGCGGGCAGCGGCCGCCGCCGCGGCCCTGGCCTCGGTCATCGCGCTCACGTCAGGCTGCGTGGTACGCCCGGCACCGGTCGTCTATGCGCCGCCTCCGCCTCCGCCCGGCCCCACCGTCTACGCCGAACCCGGCGAGGTCGTCGTCGACGCCGAGCCTCCCGCACCCATCTACGAGACCGTGGGCTACGCTCCGGGACCCGGATTCCTCTGGATCGGGGGCTACTGGCACTGGAACGGGCGCTGGGTCTGGAACCGCGGCCACTATGAGCGTCCGCCCCACCCGGGCGCCGCCTGGATCAGGGCGCGCTACGAGGTCCGCGGCGGCCGGCGCGTCTACATCCACGGCTACTGGCGCTGAGTCGGGAATTGGAACCGGCCGGCGCAGCAGCCGGCCGGCCTAGTCCCTGACCTCAACGACCGCCTGGATCTCGGCCGTCGCCCCCCGCGGCAGGCCATTCACAGCCACCGCGGCCCTCGCGTGGCGGCCGGCCTCGCCGAACACCTTCAGGAACAGGTCGCTCGCGCCGTTGATCACGGCCGGGCTCTC
>Ga0181537_10002238_pt1 | contig 17183 bp, 14 predicted proteins | sample PEATcosm2014_Bin_39_FD_119765 | JGI IMG/M metagenome (GOLD analysis project Ga0181537, IMG submission 119765) | Peatland microbial communities from MTU Mesocosm Facility, Houghton, MI, USA - PEATcosm2014_Bin23_10_metaG | ecosystem: Environmental > Terrestrial > Soil > Wetlands > Peat | place... | reverse complement strand
TTCACCGGCGCGCTCGCGCAGCGCATCGGCAAGTTCGAGCAATGCGACGGCGGCACGCTTTTCGTCGACGAAATTGGCGACATGCCCCTCACCACGCAGACGAAAATCCTGCGCGTGCTCCAGGAGGGCGAAATCTCCCGCGTCGGCAACAACCAGTCGATCAAGACCGACGTGCGGATCATCGCCGCCACGAACAAGGACCTGTGGCAGGCGGTGCAGCGGAAGGAATTTCGCGAGGACCTCTTCTACCGCCTCAACGTCGTGCGCGTGAACCTGCCGCCGCTGCGCGAACGCTCGACCGACATCCCGATTCTCGTCGCCTATTTCATCAACAAATTCCGCCTCAAGCAGCCGACCGGGCCGAGCCAGATCGCCGACGAGGCGCTCGCCGCGATCCAGCGCTCCTCCTGGCCCGGCAACGTCCGCGAGCTCGAGAACTGCATCCAGCGCGCCATGGTCCTCGCCTCCGGCAACACCATCACGCTGGCCAATCTGCCCGAGGAAATCGCGCGCGGCCACCGCTCATCCGCGCCCGCGCCGGCTTCGGCTGAATCGGCGCGTCCCGTTTTTTCCGCCGCCGTGCCCGCCTCACCGGAAACCACAACCCCGCCCGGAACCGAACCCGGAAAAGCCGACCTCGCCCGCGCCGTGGAAACGCTCTTTCATTTCGCCCGCAGCGACAGGCAACTCAAACTCCTGCCCGCCGCGGAACGCGAACTTATCGTCCGCGCGCTCGCCGAAACCTCCGGCAACCAGGTCCAGGCCGCCAAGCTCCTCGGCGTCACCCGCGCCACCCTCCGCAAGCGCGTCGACAAATTCGGCATCCAAAAGCGCATGGCGATTGATTGATTTAGGGGTGGTCTTCGGCCATCGTCAAATTCCGGCACCATGGCGAAACGATCGAAGAAGAAGAAAAAACCGCCGGAGGGCCAGGTTCGTCGGGTCAAAGTGGCGGAGCCGAAGGAGACGGTTCCAGTCCGGGAAATTCCGCCCAATGATTTCCCCGCTTCGCATTGGCTTATCCTCGTTCAAGCGCTGACCATCGCGGCGGCGGTGCTGTGGATTTACTGGCCTGCGCTTCGCGGCGGCTGGCTTTGGGATGATGATTCATACCTCACCGACAATCCGCTCTTGCGCGAGCCGAACCGGTTGTGGAATGCGTGGTTTCAACCGGGAAGTTTCATCGAATATTATCCTATACAGGAAACCGTGCAGTGGGCGCAGTGGCACCTTTGGGGCCTTGATCCGCTCGGTTATCATGTGACCAACGTCGTCCTGCATCTTATGAGTGCTTTGCTGGTGTGGCGGCTGTTGAGCAAATTCGGGCTGCGGCTGGCGTGGCTGGGCGGCCTGATCTTTGCGATTCATCCGGCGCAGGTCGAATCGGTGGCGTGGATATCGGAACTCAAGAACACACTATCGTTGCCGCCGTTCCTGTTGGCAATGTGTGCTTGGATCGATTACGAGGAAGAGGGACGTAAAGCCGATTACCTGCTTGCACTCGGGCTGTTTCTCATCGCCATGCTTTGCAAAATTACCATGGCACCTTTCCCACTTCTTATCCTGCTCTTTGCTTGGTGGAAAAGCGGCCAAATCGGCTGGCGTGATGTGGCAAAAAGCGGGCCATTCTGGTGCATTTCCCTCGCGCTCGGATTTACCACGATTTGGGCCGGACAGAATTACCTGGAGCATAATCACGCTGGCACAGATGCGGTTCCGCTGGGCGGCGCTCTTTCGAGATTAGCCGCCGCAGGATTGTCGCTTTCGTTTTATTTCTCGAAGTGCTTCCTACCGGTGAATCTGATGCCGGTTTATCCGCAATGGACAGTCGATCCTCCAGATCTTTGGCAGTTTTTGCCATGGCTGGCATTTGGCGTTGCCATTTATTGGCTTTGGACCAAGCGCCAGAGTTGGGGCAAGCACGTACTCCTGGGATTGGCTTTTTTTATCCTCTTTCTGGCGCCCTTTTTGGGGTTCAGGTCGATTTCCTACATGTCATTTTCCTGGGTAATGGACCACTTTCTTTATCTTCCGAGCATTGGGCTTATCGGATTGGTGGTGGCGGGTCTGGGGCAAGTGGAAGATCGACTTTCCGCGCCGATGCGACTTTGCGGCAAAGGCCTGGTCGTCGTGATACTGGTGGTGCTGGCGTTGGGCAGCCGGAGTTACGCGAAGAAGTTTCTCAGCGAGGAAACGCTCTGGACTTACGAGCTTAAGCACAATCCTGGGGCTTGTCTGGCATATAACAATTTGGGCTTGGCCCTGCTAAAGGCCGGACAAAGTCACGAAGCGATAGAGCAGTTTGAAAAGGCAATTCAGATCAGGCCCGATTATGCCGAGGCGCACAATAATTTCGGAGATGCCTTGCGGCGGGCCGGTCGGATGCCGGAGGCGATGGAGCAATTTGAACAAGCTTTGGAGATCATGCCCGATTATGCCGAGGCGCACAATAATCTTGGCGATGCCCTACGACAAACCGGCCACATCCCAGAAGCGATGGAGCAGTTTAATCAGGCTTTTCAGATCAAGCCTGATTATGCCGAAGCGCATTACAACTTGGGTTTGGCCCTGTTTCAGAGTGGACGGATGTTGGATGCGATTGACCAATACCAGCAAGCCTTGCAGATCAAGCCCGATTATGCCGAGGCGCACAATAATCTGGGCAATACCATGTTACAAATAGGCGAATTATCAGATGCGATCGAGCAATTTGAGCAAGCGTTGCAGATCAAGCCCGATTATGCCGAGGCACATAACAATCTGGGCGCTGCCTTCTTTCATAGAGGTCAGATGCCGGATGCAATCGAACAATTTAAGCAGGCATTGCTGATAGACCCTGGTTTTTCCGACGCCCGGGATAATCTGTCGAAAGTGCAAGCCCTCCAGAAAGCTGCTCAGGACGGAAAATAAAGGTCGAGCTAAGGGAGACATCCACGGAACGGCCATCTCTTCACCCCATCTCCCAATCCACAATGCGCAACTGCACGCGGTTGCGGTAGTCATCCCAGTCGAGCGTCCCGGCCAGCCGAGCCGGAGCTTTCGACCAATCATGTTCGCCCAGGCCGAAGCCGACCGCCTCGATCTCGCCCCGCTCGCCGCGCACGAAGAGCTTCACATGGTTCTTCCCGAAATGCTGCGCGGGCCGCGTGTAGGTGACCGCCTCGAAAAGAAAAACCGGCTCGGGATTCATCCGGCCAAACGGCGCCATTTCCTCGAACTGGCGAAAAAGCTGGTCGCTCACCTCCGGCAACGAAATCGCGCCCGACAGCGCCAGCGTCGACTGGAAAACATCGTCGCCCGCCTGCGCGCGCACGTGCTGGTTGAACGCCCCGCGAAATGCCTCGACCCGCTCGGCGCGCAGGTTCAGCCCGGCGGCCATGTCGTGCCCGCCGAAAAGCTCCAGGAATTCCGAACAATCCCGCAGCGCCTTCACGATGGAAATCCCGTCGATGCTGCGCCCGCTCCCCTTGCCCATGCCGTCGTCGTTCAGGCCGATCACGATGGTCGGGCGATGATACCGCTTCTGCAAACGCGACGCCACAATGCCGATCACGCCCCAGTGCCAGTTCCGGCCCGAAAGCACGATGCCCCAGTCGCGCGCCGGATCGTAGGTCTCCTGCAACTGCGCCTCCGCCTGAAGAAAAGTCTCCATCTCCACCGTCTGCCGCTCGCGGTTGTTGCGATTCAATTCGGACGCAATCGACATCGCCTCCGCGCGGTCATCGGTCTGGAGCAACTGCAATGAAAGCATCGCGTCGCCGAGCCGTCCGCTGGCGTTGAGCCGCGGCCCGAGCCGAAAGCCGATGTCCTGCGCCGTGACCGGATAGCTCACCTGGCTCACCTCGACCAGCGCGCGCAAGCCGGGCCAGAGCGTGTGCTCAAGCTGACGCAGCCCGCGTCGGACGAGCACGCGATTTTCCTCCACCAGCGGGACGATGTCGGCCACGGTGCCCATGGCGACGAGATCGAGGTAGTCGCGGAGATCAATCCGGCCATTCCCCTCCCCGGCCAGCTTGAGCAATCCGTGGCAGACCTTGAAAACGAGTCCCACGCTGGCGAAATAATCGAGCGCGCCTTTCTGCTCGACGCCGTCGCGCTGCGGGTTGACCAGCGCGTGCGCGGCGGGCAGCTCCGGCGGCAGAGCGTGGTGGTCGATGATGACCACGTCGATGCCCCGTTCGCGCAGCCACGCGACCTGCTTCAGCGCCGTCGTGCCGCAATCGACCGCGATCAGCACCGTGGGCCGATGCTGCTCCACGCAACGCTCGACGCCATCCTGGCTGAGCCCGTAGCCCTCCTCCATCCGCAGAGGCAGGAACGTCTCCACGTCCGCGCCGAGCCTCCGCAGCACGCGCCACATCAATGCGCTCGACGTGATGCCATCGACATCGTAATCGCCGAAGACCACCATCTTCTCGCGCGCGCCGACGGCCTGGAGAATCCGCTCCGCGGCGCGGCGCAGGTCGGTGAGTAGAAATGGATCGCCGAGAGATTGCAGGCGCGGATCGAGAAAAGCCCGGACCTGGTCGCGGTCGCGATAACCGCGCTGCCACAGCAGCGATGCGACCTGCGGATGGAGGTCCAGTTCCCGCGCCAGCTCCAGCGCCTCCGCCGTGGGCGAAGCCTGCACCCAGCGCTTGCCGAGGGCGCTTAAATAGCTCATGACGCTGCCCGCGAGCGCTTCCCTGGGCGCTTCTTTCTCGCCTCGACCATCGAGGAATTCTCGTTAAAGACCAGGACATCTCCAGCCTTGAGGCGAAGCTTTCTTCGCAGGGATACCGGAATCGTAATCCTGCCTCGGGTCGTGAAGGTACCTTGCATCGTTGGAGGCTAAGAAATTGCCGTCCGCAAATCAAGGGCAACGCCTTTATAGCTGATTGAGAAATCCAGGCGAATCGACCGTCTGCGCTTCTTCTTCCGCCCGGATTTTATCACCCATAACCTCGTGCCAACGGGCCGCGATCATTTTCGCGTGCAAAGCTGGGGCAAGGCCGTAATTGCCCAGCGCCAATCCTTCGTTCGTTTCCACGAGGATCGTTTGACCTTTGTCATCAACACCGACATCCAAGCCGTAGGAAATCGGCGCGCCCTCGTAAGCGGAAATCATTTCCCGGATCATGCGCCCATTCGGGAAAAGGTCCGCGAGCCCGTAATAACGGCTGATATTTTGGATTTTTCCCTCAAGTACATAAACCCGGTATTCGCTTTTGAAGCAGACGATGTCCGAAATATTAAGAAGCATTTCACCGTTCATGCCACAGAGACGAGGATCCCAGCGATCCTTGCAAACGAACCCTGTGAAATCCTTGTTGTCGCTAGCCGGCTTAATGAAACGGGGCCGTACCTCGAGAAAATCGGCAAGTTCGCTCAGCTTGATCTTCCGGATTTCGCGCCCGAGAAAACCCGCTAATGTAGAAGGATACGAATTCCCCTCCCAGTTGATGCCGAGCTTATTGAAAACTCGGCGGTACGTGCCTACGCCACCGACGACCACCGTCTGTCTTTGAAAAGGAAGCGTGTCGATTTCGTCGATCGTAAACGGAATAATTTCGTATCCTCGTTGTGCGAAACCGTAGGCCGCAATCGTTGCACTGATATTGTAGGGCTTCCCTGTTTTGGACTGTATTAGGACTTCCATGGCGCATTCGAGACCTGATTATCTTGACCGACCTGCCTTGGGAACACAAGCCAGTCACTTGCCAGGGCCGACGTTATCAACCAACCAACGAACCTATACGCCGACCGGTGTTTTCTTGCTCGCCGTGGGAGAGGTCGGAGCGTTGCCGCCGCTGGAATTGCCCGATGAGCTAGGCCCGCTCCCATGCCCCACTTTGCCCAGCCACCAGGCCAGGCCGGGCGAGATGAAGTGCGAGGAATAAATGCCCGACATAATGCCGACAAACATCGTCAGCGAGAAGTCGTGGATCACCGGCCCGCCAAAGACAATCAGCGCGCCCGTGGCGAGCAAACAGGTGCTGCCGGTCAGGATCGTCCGCGCCAGTGTCAGGTTCAGGCTGCGGTTGATCACCTCGTAGAAACTTCCCTTTTCGCGCAGGCTCGCGCCCTCGCGGATGCGGTCAAACACGACGATCTTGTCGTTGATCGAATACCCCGCGATGGTCAGCAGCGCGCCGACCAGCGGCAACGTCAATTCGCGACCGAGCAGCGCCATGATGCTCAACGCGATCAGCACGTCGTGCAACTGGCCGACCGCCGCCGCGATGGCGTAGGACCACTCGAAGCGGATCGCCGCGTAAACCAAAATGCCGAAGAGGCCCAGCAGCAGCGCCGTCATCGCCTTCTGCTTCATCTCGCCCCCGACCTCCGCGCCGATCTTATCCACCGACCCGGCCACAAAACCGGCCTGTGGAAAAGCGTCCTTGAGCACCTGCACGGCCCGCTCGCCCTGCTGTTCCTCGGTCTGAATCTGGAGCGCCTGCGAACCCGAAATCGGCTGGAGCGTGACATCCTGCAGGCCATTTTTACTCAGCGCCTCGCGCACCCGCCCGATATCCACGGCCTGCGAATAGGTCATCGTCACCGCGTCGCCGCCCTTGAAATCCACCCCGAGCAGCGCGTCGCCCCTCGTCCCGACCGCAATGATTCCGGCGACAATCAGGAGCAGCGAAACGACCAGCCCCGCCCCGCGATACTTCAGGAAATCGAAGCGCGGCGACTTGATGAACTGCATCATCGAAAGATTCGGCGTCTCCGTCGCGGTCAAAATCCAGTCGAACGTATTGCGCGTCACCACCAGCGCGGCGAAGAGATTCGCCACGATGCCGAGCACGAGCGTCACCGCGAAGCCGCGCAACGGCCCCGTGCCGAAATAGGCCAGCACAATGGCCGGGATGAGCGTCGTCACGTTCGAGTCAAAGATCGCGCTGAACGCCTTCTCGAAGCCGATGTCGATGGCCGAGCGCGCCGGTTTGCCCAGCGCCAGCTCATCGCGAATGCGCTCGTAAATCAGCACGTTCGCGTCGACCGCCATACCGATGGTCAGCACGATGCCCGCGATGCCCGGAAGTGTCAGCGTGAAGTGGAACTGCGCCAGCAGCCCGAAGAGCAGGACCAGATTCACCGTCAGCGACAGCACCGCGATCAGCCCAGACACGCGGTAATAGATCACCATGAACGAAATCACCAGAATCAGCGCGTAAATGCCCGCGTGCAATCCGCTTTGGATCGAGTCGGCCCCCAGCGACGCGTCGACCGAACTTGTGCTCAGCATCTTGACCGGATTCTCCAGCGGATTCTGCATGACGCTGGCCAACTCCTCGCATTCCGCGGCATTCATGTTGGCGCCGCTGATCTCACCGGAGCCGTCCAGGATATAATGGCTCTCGTCGGTGGGCAAAGTTGGCGCGCTCCGAACCTGCCGATCCAAAACAATCGCCATCTGGCGACCCGGGTAGTTGCGGCACATGTCGGCCATCGCCTGGGTTCCCTCGGAATCAAGTTGAAATTCGACCAGGTCCTGGCCGAACTGGTTTTTGTTCCAGTAAGCGTGCGTCACATGCTTGCCGGAAATTGAAGCCTGACGATTGACCACAATATCGCTGGTCACGTCCTTTCCCTGCGGATCCTTCTGCAGCAGCGGCAAAATCTCGTAGTCGAGCGCATACTGATAAGGCAGCTTGCCGCCGTTCGCCATCGCCGCCGCAAGAATCTCCTCGCTGTTGGCGGGCACCAACCGCAATTCCAGCTTCGCCACCTGCGACAACACATGTTCGGTCTGGGCGACCTCGGCCCCCTGCAATCCCGGAATCTGAATCTTCAGCCGGTCCTTGCCTTCGGGCTGGACGCTGATTTCCCGCGTGCCCAGCGTATCAAGCCGCTTGCGCAGCACCGAGATCGCCTGGTCGAGCGCCTGCGGACTCGGGTCGCCCTGCACCTCGAGCAAAAATTCGGTGCCGCCCTGGAGATCAAGCCCGAGCCGGATCGTCTTGTCCAACGGGTAGAGGGCGATGCCGCAGGTCAGCAAACTGGCCACAATCGCGCCCACCCCGGCGGCGCGGCGGGTCGCCGCATTCTCAGCCGCGAGATACCAAATGAAAAAAGCGAGGAAACCGAGTGAGGAAAGGAAGATGGAGAAATACATGGGACGATGGGGTTGGGACTGCTACAGGAAAATGGAAACTCAGGAAGTCTTGGCCGTGACGGCCTTTTCCGAATCGGCGGCGGAGTCGGGCCGCGTGATCTTGTCGATATGGGTCTTCTCAATCTCCAGCTTCACATTATCGGCCACCTTCACGATCACGGTCGTATCCTTCACGTTGGTGATCAGGCCGTGAATGCCGCTCGACGTCACGACCTTGTCGCCCGTCTTGGCGCTCTTGATCGTCTCCTCCTGCTTTTTCTTCGCCTGCGCCTGCGGACGGATCAGCGCGAAATAGACCATCGCCATGATCAGGATCATGTAGATAAACGGCGTCCACGCCGGAGGGGCCGCAGGCGTGGCGGCGTCGCTGCTGATGGTGGCCCCGGCGGCCGCATTGGTGGCTTGGGCAAAGACAATGGCGAATGAAGACGGAGACATTAAATGATTTCTTTGGTGGTTTTATAGGTGCGGAGGAACTTCTCGCGAAACGTCCCGAACGAATCGCAGTCGAGCGCGTTCCGGATGTCACGCATCAGTTCCAGGTAAAAATGCAAATTATGCAGGCTGACCAGAACCAATGCGAGGATTTCACCCGCTTTGAATAGATGCCGAATATAGGCACGGGTAAAGTTTTGACAAGCATAACAGCCGCACCCCGGTTCCAGCGGCGCGCCGTCCAGCCGGTATTGCGCCCCGCGCAGGTTCAACGTTCCCGTCCACGTGTAGACCGTGGCATGACGCGCCACCCGCGTCGGCAGCACGCAATCGAAGATATCCACCCCGCGCGCAACCAGTTCCACCATCTGGTGCGGCTGCCCCAAGCCCATCGCGTAGCGCACCTTGTGCGCCGGCAAGTGCGGCACCGTCGAGTCGACCGCTTTGTACATCTCCTCCTCCGGTTCGCCCACGCTCACCCCGCCGATCGCGTAGCCGTCGAAATCCATCGCCCTCAACGCGCAGGCGCATTCCTCGCGCAAATGCGCAACGCCGCCCCCCTGCACGATCCCGAACAACGCCTGCTCCGCCGTCGGGCGCAACGCATGCGTGGCCACGAGATGCCGGTGATGGTCGAGCGAAGCCCGCGCCCAGGTGATCGTCCGCTTCACGGCGGAAGCGACCGCCCCCTCCTCGCACGGCCACGGCGGACACTCATCGAAAGCCATGATGATATCCGCGCCGAGCTCATGCTGGATGCGGATTGATTCCTTCGGCCCCAGGAAAAACTTGCTCCCGTCGAGATGCGACCGGAATTCGACCCCCTCATCCGTAATCTGCCGCAGCTTCGCCAGGCTGAAGACCTGGAACCCGCCGCTATCGGTCAGGATCGGCTTCTTCCAATTCATGAACTTATGCAGCCCGCCGAAATGCTCGAAAACCTCCAGCCCCGGCCGCAGGAAAAGATGATACGTGTTGCCGAGAATGATTTCCGTCCCCATCTCGTCGAGGTCGCGCGGCGCCACCGCTTTCACCGACGCCTGCGTCCCGACCGGCATATATTGCGGCGTCTCGATCAGCCCGTGACTCGTCGTCAGCACGCCGCGCCGCGCCCGGCTGCCCGGATCAGTTTTCAGAAGTTGGAACATGGTGGAATGGGACTTATAGGAGCTATACGACTCATGGGACTCGGAAGTCCTATCCGTCCTATAAGTCGTCTATGTCCTATTGCCCCGGCGCGGCGTTCGTCGCTGGAGCACTGGGAGCGGCATTGGTCTCTGGAGCCGCATTGGTTTCCGGGGCCGGTGCCGCATTCGTCTCCGGTGTCACAGGTGCGGCATTCGTTTCTAAAGCTGGCGCGGCATTCGTGGCCGCACTACTCGTAACTGTGTCCGTCCCCGACGTCACGGTCGTCGCCCCTGAATACACAGCGGCATTCGTCTCCGGAGCCGCAGGCGCAACCGTCGCGGCATTGGTTTCCGGGACCGGCGCCGCATTCGTCTCCGCAACCACGGGCGCATTGGGCGCAACAACGGTTGCCGTCGAGGCCGCATTCGCTTTCTCTGCATAGCCAAGACCCAAAACCACGGCGGCGGCGACCACGCAATAATAGCCGAAATATTTCCAGCGCCCCGCTTCGAGCAGTCGCGACAAAAGCTTCAGCGCCAGGTAGCCCGCCACGAAGCTGCAAACCATCCCCAGCAGCCCCGGCGTTAAAAGCTTGATCAGTTCATGGCTCTGCTTGATTTCCGGATGCACTTTCAACAGTCGCCACAACTCCCTGGCCACCACGACCGGCGTCAGCACCACCGCCAACGCGAAACTGAATTCCTCGATCTGCCGCCGCTCAATCCCCAGCAACAGCCCGGCGGAAATCGTTCCCCCGGAACGGGAAAAACCCCGGAAAGGCAGGCAAAGCCCCTGCACCGCGCCAATAATAATCGATCCAATGAGGTCGAGGCCGCGCGAGCCCGGCCACTTCTCCTCCCTCGATCCCGAATAAAGAATGAGCAATCCAGCCGCCAGCAACGCCCCACCGATCAGCGTGAGGTTCGAAAACAAGTCCTCGATCTCGGCCTTGGGCTGGTCGTGCATGAAAACTTTCACAATGACCTCCTGCAAAATAAACCCGACAACGCCCGTGATCGCCGTCGCCACCAGGATATACTTCACCGCATCCCAAAGGTGGTCGGCATCGCTGCAATAATGGTCGAGCCACGAGTTCCAGAAATAGGCAATGACCGCAAACATCGTCCCGGTGTGCAGCATCACCAGCATAAAAGTCATCTCCGGGCTGGAGGGATCGAGCCGCATCAACTTCTCCGCCACAATCACATGGGCCGAACTCGACACCGGCAACAGTTCCGCCGCGCCCTGCACCAAGCCAAGAATCAGTATTTGCAAAAAGTTCATCGAGTTATTTCCAGATTAAATTCGGTTCCATGCCGCGAAGTGCACCGTGACGGATTAGCAGTTTGCCGCCGAATGGAAATCAGAATTGTGCCGGTGGCCGTCGCCTCGACACCCGCCTTGATCGACCGATGGCCAAACGATTCTGTTGAATCGCGGGCGGTAAGCTGACAATTTGGTGCCATGCCGCCCAAGTGCCCATCAAGCAAGGGGATCATCTGCCTGGCCATGTTGTTCCTCACGCTCTTCGGCGTTTCGCTCCGGGCGGAGGATTGGAAAACCGCGGACGGCAAAGTCTATGAAAACGTCACGGTGCTAAAAGCCGATCCCGACGCCGTCACCATCCTCTATCGCGATGGCGGAGCCTTGATTCCCCTCGCAAACTTGCCCACAAACTTGCAGAAGCGTTTCAATTACGATCCCGCCAAAGCCAAAATTGCGGCGGACGCACGCGCCAAGACCGATGCCGAAAGCGCCCAAGCCTTGGCCATCGAAAAGGCGCAGGCGGCAAAGATACAAGCGGCCAAACTGGCAAAACAGAAGGCTGAAGATGCCGCTATTGCCGCCCGCAAGGCGGCCGAGGAGGCCCAGTACCATAATCGGATGCCGTCCGAACCCGATGTGCTCGAACCGCAAAATCATCCTAATGGCATCCTGGGGCCGCCCAAATAACCGATTTAGGCCTGGGCCAATGGATTGCCAAACGATTCTGTTGAATCGCGGGCGGTAAGCTGACAATTTGGTGCCATGCCGCGACGCCGTTATGACTTGGAGAAAAGCGAGGCCCGCCACCTCGCGCCCTACGCGCAGAACAGCTCCACGTCCCGCGGCCGCGTCCACCCGGAGGACCAGCACCGCTTCCGCCTCGACTTCCAGCGCGACCGCGACCGGATCGTCCACAGCCGCTCCTTCCGCCGTCTCGAATACAAGACCCAGGTCTTTCTCAACGGCACAGGCGACCATTACCGGACGCGAATGACCCACACCATCGAGGTCTCGTGCATCGCCCGGACGCTGGCCCGCTCGCTCGGCCTCAACGAAGACCTCGCCGAGGCCATCGCGCTGGCCCACGATCTCGGCCATCCCCCTTTCGGTCACCTTGGCGAGGAGACGCTGCACCGGCTCATGTCCAACCACGGCGGCTTTCTCCACAACGCGCAGAGCCTCCGCGTGGTCGAGGAACTCGAGCTGAAATATCCCGAGTTCAACGGCCTCAACCTGACCTGGGAAGTGCGCGAGGGCCTGCACAAGCCCTATATCCCCGACCGGCTCTTCGCGGGTTTCATCCAACCGTCGCTCGAAGCGCAGGCGGTCGATCTCTCCGACCAGATCGCCTACATCTGCCACGATCTCGACGACGGCCTCGAATCGGGCCTGATCAACGAGCCGGAATTGGCCAGCCTCGAGTTGTGGCGCGACACGCGGGAACGCTCGCTCGCCCCCTACCCGCACCTCGAGGCCGAACGCGGCCGTTACTTCGTGCTGCGGTCGCTCCTCGGCCGGCTGGTCGAGGATGTCATCGACCATTCCAGCCAGATGATCCGGGGCCGCGCGCCGGAGACCAGCGACGATGTGCGCCGCCTGCCCGCGATGATCACCTTTTCCCCCGAAATGGCGGGCCGCGCGAAGGAATTGCTCACTTTTCTCTACAGCCGGTTTTATCATCACCCCTCGCTGACCGCCGTGCGCCGCCGTTCAGTCGATTGCCTCGTCCAGCTTTTCGAGCTGCTCGTCGGCCATCCCCATCTGCTCAGTCCGCAATTCGCGATGCGGGTCAAAAACGACGGCGAGTATCGCGCGACCTGCGATTACCTCGCCTGCCTGACCGACCGGCAGGTTTATCTCCAGCACGAAAAATTGATCGGCGGCCTGCCGTCGCTGGAAGCCGTGCGGCTGGAGCAGAAGGCCTTACTCTAATGATCAACTCCGCCTATACTCCCCCGCTCGACCTGATCCGCCGTCCGCGTCGCAATCGCCAAAGCGCCGCCATCCGCGCCCTGGTGCGCGAGACCCGCGTCCATGCCGACGACCTGATCCAGCCGCTTTTCGTGAAGGACGGCCATGGCGGCCCGGAGCAGATTCCCAGCCTGCCCGGCATGGAACGGCTCAACGTCCGCAATACGCTCGCGGAAGTCACGCGGCTTGCCGGGCTGGGCATCCGCGCCGTGGCTCTCTTTCCGCAGATCGATCCCGCGCTGAAGGACGCGCGCGGCAAATACGCCGTCTCCAACAAGAACTGGTTCTTCGCCGCCATCCGCCAGATCAAGACCGAAGCACCGGACACGCTCATCGTCGCCGATGTCGCGCTTGATCCCTATACCGATCATGGACACGATGGCGTGCTCGATTCGCACACAGGCGACGTCGCCAACGACGAGACGGTGCACATTCTCACCCACTATGCCACGCATCTCGCCGCCGCCGGCACCGACATCGTCGCGCCCTCCGACATGATGGACGGGCGCATCGGCGCGATCCGCGACGAGCTCGACCGCGAGGGCTTCACACAAACGTCGATTCTCGCCTACGCCGCGAAATTCGCCTCGGCCTACTACGGGCCGTTCCGCGATGCGGTCGGCAGCGCCGCCAAAAAAGGCGCGCCCGCGCTCGACAAACGCACCTACCAGCTCGACCCGGCGAACCTGCGCGAGGCCCTCCTCGAAGCGCGGCTCGACGAAGACCAGGGCGCCGACATCCTGATGGTCAAGCCGGCCGGCCTTTACCTCGATGTCATCTCCGCCGTGAAGTCCGCCACCACCCTGCCCGTCGCGGCCTACCAGGTCTCCGGCGAATACGCGCAGATTCACGCCGCCGCCAAGGCGGGCTGGCTCGATCTCGAAAAAGCGCGCGACGAGTCGCTCCTCGCCATCAAGCGCGCCGGAGCGGATATTATCCTGACCTACTTCGCCAAGGCCGTGGCGGAGAGCCTGAAATAAGACTCATAGGACCGATGGGGCAGATAGGACGCCTACCCTTAGATGTCCCATAAGTCCTATCGGTCCTATAAGTCCCATTAAAAAATGATGTTGCTCTTGGAAAATCCCGTTAGACTCGCCTTTTAATGAGCACCGCCTGGACGCGCAAGGACCTCCTCACCATCCGCGAATTGGACCGGGCCGAGATTGAATTGATCCTCGATACCGGGCGCACCTTCAAGGATTTGCTCGCGCGGCGCGTGAAGAAATCGTCTTCGCTCGAGGGCCGCACGGTGGTGAATCTCTTCGTCGAGCCGAGCACGCGCACCCGCACCTCGTTTGAACTGGCCGCGACGCGCCTTGACGCCGACGTCGTCTCCATCGACAGCGCCTCCAGCTCCTTCCGCAAGGGCGAGACGCTCAAGGACACCGGCCAGGTGCTCGAGGCGATGAAGGCCGACTTCGTCATCCTGCGCCACTCCGCCGCGGGCGCGCCGCAATTCCTCGCCGAGCGATTGGCCGCCCACCTCATCAACGCCGGCGATGGCGCGCACGAGCATCCGACCCAGGCGCTGCTCGATGCCTTCACCATCCGCGAGCGGCTCGGCGACAAGCTCGAGTGGAGGAACCTGCATGTCGTGATTTGCGGCGACATCCTTTTCAGCCGCGTGGCCCGTTCCAACGTCTGGGCGCTGACCAAGCTCGGCGCGCGCGTGACGCTGGTCGGCCCGACCACGCTGGTGCCGGAAATCTTTTCGGAACTCGGCGTGACCGTCGCGCACGATCTCGATTCCGTCTTGCCCGACGCCGATGTCATCATGCTTCTGCGCATCCAGCACGAGCGCCAGCAGCGCAGCTTTTTCCCCTCCGTGGGCGAATACGTCTCCCTCTTCGGACTCAACATGACGCGCTTCCAGACGTGCAAACCCGGCGTGCTCATCATGCACCCCGGCCCGATCAATCGCGGCGTCGAAATCGCCAGCGAACTCGCCGACGGCCCCAACTCCACCGTCCTCGACCAGGTCCAGAACGGCCTCGCCATCCGCATGGCCGCGCTCCATCTCCTCGGCGGCGGCGGTGTGGTGGAGTAAAGTGACGAAAAACTCACTTTGCACAAGAAAGTAGCAGGCGATTTTTGGAGCAACTCTATGTCAGAAGATATCAACATGCTCTTTGAACACACGATGATGAAGTTCTTCGGTAAAAAAGCCTACCAAACTGTATCCCAGCATAACTCGCCCCAACATCGTCGTGAATGGTTAATAAAGTTTGCCAAAACCGCCATTAAGAGAGTTGATAGTTTCGAGGCGGACAATAGGCACAAAAAACGCCTGATAACACTTCTCGATGGGTTTATATCCGATTTGAAATCCGATAAAGAACCCGATTGGCGGGCATTCTACCACTTAATAGGTATTTGCGGATGTCTGCTTGGGTATCGCGATGGAGCGATAATTTACGATCCAATATACGCCCAATCAGCTCGACAATATTACACTAGTATCATTCTAGATGGAGGTGATCCGTTACAAGATCACTATGATAAGAAAAATTGCATTGAAATCAGACTGTCGGTCGTCAAAGACCTAAAATCAAAGGGCCTTAATAATCAGTTAATTGCTCTCGTCTTAAACACGACCGAATATAAAATCAAAAAACTTATGCGCGATTTCAATCGCTGAACAGATCCGGTATCATGGGATGACAGGCTCTTATGATTTAGGATAGCAGTTGCGGGGTGCTAATAAAGGGTGCTGCGTGCCAGTCCCTTTTGTGCACCTTGAGATCGTGTCTCAAGAAGGACCTCCCGCAAAACACAAGAGCAGAATGTATTAGTCTTTCTTTTCCCTATCTTTGGTGGCGAGCGACAAGAGAGGGGGAGCACCTAGAATAAAATATACTGACACTGCTATTCTGACTATCAGCAGCAAGCCCGCTGTAACCATTGGCTCTTTAGGTGGCATCGCGTAATAGTTTCCGTCATTCTGAAACCATTTGATGACTTCTGCTGCAAAATCATTTACCGCTACAGTCAGCGCGAAGAGCAACCAAAAGCCGAGTCCCCGCACAAGTAGTGAAAGCAGGTAGTAGTGAATTTCTTTAAAGTTCATAGCGGCGAGATTAAAGCGCGCATCTAACCTGTCAAGCTGACTCGGCCTATTACTGAACTGATCCTTCGTCATGCTCAAGCTTACGAAATTCTAATCCCAAAAATTCCGTTAATTCCGTCAAAATTCAGCGGCAGTTCCTTCGACAAGCTCACGAGCTAAACGCTTTTTTTTAAGGCTCGGAAACTTCCAGCGCGCGGCAGATGCCCCGGGCGGTATAATCGTTCACTTCCCGATGACGGGGCACGGCGCTGGTCTTCCGATTCTTGGGATTCCACCAGACGGAATGTCTTCCGCCTTCCCGGTAGAGTTCACACCCGTGACGGCGAAGGTGCCGCTCCAGATCGCCCCGTTTCACGCAAAAATGAATTCCTCGCGCCGCGTGGCTTTGTTTTCCTTTTCGGCCAGCTCGCGGTTCACTTCCAGCACCATTTGCAGGGCGTCCTTGAGATTCTCGCGGGCTTCCTCGAAGGTCGCTCCCTGCGTGTGGACACCGGGGATTTCCTCAATCGAGGCGGCCCACCAGTCCCCCACCTGCTTGTAAGCGGCAGTCAATTTCATGTCATTATTCTCCGCCAATTGAAGCATTTGTCGAGTCTGGCTTCGACAGGCTCCCACCGCCGCTACAACTGCTCCGTCGCAAGGGCCTGCGACGGCTACCTTCTGGACTGCCCCCGACAAGCTCAAGCTTACGAAATTCTAATCCCAAAAAATTCCGTTAATTTGGAAAATTCCGTAATTCCGTCAAAATTCAGCGACGGTCGGCCCCTTACCATTAATCCCATATTTCCCAGATAAAGATGGATGTAGAGTGAGAAATCTATATAACAGAAACCGTGATTTTCAGAGGAGAATATAGCCAATGGAATATCAAGAAATGACGGTAAAACCAGCGAAAGTAACGGGTGAAAGCAAAAAGCAGGGTCTTGGGGTCGAATTTGACGGGCGGTTAAAGCTGGAATTTCATGGATCGAAGGTGACATCCGACGCGGGTTTGCTCGCTTACCGAGAACTCGACGAAGCGTTGAATCTGACCACCATGGCACGCGATATTTTCACCGATCAACGCACGGGCAAGAACACCCAGCACTCAATGGTGGCGCTTTTGAGGCAATCGGTTTTCAGCCGTCTGGCGGGTTATGAGGACACCAATGACGCCGAGCGTCTCTCGGTCGATCCCGCCATGCGTTATGTGGTGGGAGGAAGAGCTTGCGA
>Ga0181537_10002237_pt1 | contig 17191 bp, 14 predicted proteins | sample PEATcosm2014_Bin_39_FD_119765 | JGI IMG/M metagenome (GOLD analysis project Ga0181537, IMG submission 119765) | Peatland microbial communities from MTU Mesocosm Facility, Houghton, MI, USA - PEATcosm2014_Bin23_10_metaG | ecosystem: Environmental > Terrestrial > Soil > Wetlands > Peat | place... | reverse complement strand
CATAACGTGGGTCGAGGCTCCTGTAGACAGTCATTCAATCAGCGAGGTCTTCATCAACCGAGGCCAGACCGGCGAACGAACTGTCCAGGTGCATATCAGCAGCACGCGGAAATGAGAATTCCATAGGCCCCCTTTTGGAATTCAGCTTTCATCCCGCCCACCCGTGTTTTGAAGGCCGATGGGTAAGTTGTCGCCTGGCGCGCCTACTTGGTCTCGCCGCTATCGTCGTTCATCATCAGGCTCGAGACGTTCACCGGCTCGAAGTTAGAGAGTTTGAGACTGGTCAGGCACTCGAGGTCTTTGTCGTTCCAGCGGGCGTCGGGAGTGCCGATGAGTCCGCCACTGTCGCCGTTGTCTGCCAGGATAATGCCGTAGTTGCGGAGGGCGGTGATGATGATGGCCGCCTGAGGACTGGTTGCGGCGCACGCAGGCGTGGCAACCGAGGCTTTTAGGCGGTATATCTCTCCCGCAGGCCCGGTGTGAGTGCAGGAGGATGGAGGTTTTGACTGGGAAATTATGGTCCCCACGTGGAGCGCTTCGCCTTCCGCGGTGCAGGTGCCGACTCCAGCCGTGCCCGTGGCCGGCCAGACCCAGTAGTTGAGCATGTGGGTGACCGTGAACCGAATGGGGTGCTTGACGGTGCCTTTGGGAGCGCTTGGAGTGCCGGTCCCGATGACCTCGTCTGCATTGGCCAGTAACGGCGCCACCGGAAGTCCCGCGGCGTCGGAGGTGCCTTCACCCTGGGGGGTGAGGTTGTCACCGGCGACATTCGGCCAGAGCGCATTCGACCCATCGGTCCAGGGGCCGTCCTCATAGGTTGACGCCCACATTTCGTAGAGAGCCGGATCGTTTCCGTCGCCCGCCTCGCGATAAACAAGGACATGGCGGTCGCCGCCGGTATAGTGGCTCGTGCCCTCGATCGGAGCGTAAGCGGGGATCGGTCCAGAGTTGAAATAGGACTGATAGTCCTTGGTTGAGACCGTAACGTCAGGCTGGTTATAAGGAACCTCGATGGCCGGGATTCCGTTGGGGAATGACGAGCCCGTGGTGTTGCCGAAAAATGGCTTGATGGCCTCGGTCTGATAGACGCTGTAAATGGGGGCAGCCGGAGAGGCATCCACCGGCAGGCCGGTGGTCGCCGCGTCGACCCGATGATGGAAAATCGAGTTGGCCGGGAAGATACTGGCCAGGAAGGCATTGCTGCCGTTGATCTCGAAGCTGACGCCCGCCGATCCCTGATTGCCATCGGAATCCGTAACGATGATCTCGGGTTTGTAATAGCCCTGGCCTCCGACAATTGGGCCGGTGATGGCTCCGGTAGAGGCGTTCAGAGATAACCCTTCCGGCAGGGATGGATAGCTCTCTGTCTCGTTGATGCTGAATTGGTATGGAGGCGTTCCGCCCGCAGCAGCGATCGTACAGCCGGCATAGGCCGTCATCTGGGTCCCGCCTGGACACGACGACGTGGTGATGTGGACGTTAAGCGTTCCGGTTACGCTCACCGTTGCGGTGGCTGTTGTTGAGCCGGCGGAGTTGGTTGCCGTGAGCGTGTAGACGGCAGTGGCCGTGGTGGGGCTCACGGTGGTTGAGCCCGTCGCGGGTGAGGTTAAGTAGGTGGAGGTAAAGCTTCCCGGGGTGATGGCGATGCTCGTTGCTCCCGTGGCCTTCCAGCTGAGGGTGCTGCTGGAGCCCAGGGGAATGGTTGCAGGCGAGGCTGTGAAAGTGTTGATTACGGGTGCGACACCGCCAACCACCGTGAGGGTAGCAGTGGCCGTGGTTGAGCCGGCAGCGTTGGTGGCTGTAAGAGTATAGGTAACCGTGGCCGTCGGAGTCACGTCCATGATGTCGGATCCGCCCGAGGTTTTGAAGGTTCCTGGCGTGAGGGAGATGGATGTGGCGCCAGTGGTACTCCAACTCAATTTGGCGGTGGATCCGAGCTTTATGGACGCGGGACTGGCCGCGAAGGAGACGATCACGGGCTTGCTTGACGACCAGCACAACGGCGAACCGATGATCATGACAGCAATGAGCAGGCCAAAAAGACCGATGGGCGACGAGCTGCCACGGCGGCCAGCAAGGATTCGGGAGCAGGAGGAGTTCATTCGAGACCTTTCCACGGCATTCTCGGCGCACCGAAGAAGCTGCAGTCGATGCTTTTTGGTTTATGAGGTGATGCTACATGGCGATTTGGGGAATGGGAATAGGATAAAGGTTACTTTAATGTTACTAACGATAAATAAATGAGAGCAAATCAATGAAACTAAAGAGGCTTTTTCATTGTTACTTTAGTTTTATTTCGTTCCGCCCGATCGCTATATTTGCGCCCCATCCCCCACCGTCAAGTGCGCCCCGCACGACCGCCTCACCACCAACCGCGTCGGCACCGTAATATCTCGCATCGGCAGCTCCGGATGCTCCAGCCTTTCCAGCATCGTCGCCATCGCCACCACTCCAATCCCCGCGCAATCCTGGTGAATCGTGGTCAGCGGAACCGGCAGCAGGCTTGCATACTTCACGTCGTCCATCCCCACAATCCGCACTTCTTCCGGAATCCGCACACCCAGGCTCATCAGAGTCTGCATCAGCCGCGCCGCCGTCAGGTCGTTGCCGCACACAATCCCTTCCGGCCGCAACGTATCCAGCATCCGCCGCACAAATCCCTCGTCCCGCGAGCTCCCCCGCCACGCCGGGTCCTGCTCCGGGCGTATCCCGTTCCGCCGCAGCGCTTCGTGGAACCCTGTAATCCGCCCATCCACCGTCCCGGCCGAGCTCACCTCGCCCAGAAACGCCAGCCGGCGCACTCCCAGCCCAATCAGGTGCGCCGTCGCCACAAATCCCGCCCGCCGGTTATCCACACCCACCAAATCATGTGCCGACCGCTCCGGATACGGCATGTAACAGCGGTCCAGCAGAACCACTGGAATCTGCGCCCGCTCCAATACCCGTGCTATCCGCCGGTTCGCCGCATCCTTCTCGCCTATCAGCTCCAAAGGCGCAAAAAACACCCCGGCCACCTTCTGCTTGATGAACGAGTCGGCCATCTGCTCCGCCTCGCGCGCGCTTTCAAAAACCGATGTGGACGCGCTCCCCCACAGCAGCGCATCCGGCTTGGCAAACGGGGTTCGCATCATCCCGCGGCAAATCGGTTCAAAAATCTCCGTCAGGCCAAGCTCCGGAATCAACAGACCGAACGTCCGTCCCGTCCCATGGTCCTGCGCCAGAACGTGCGTCCCCGCCCCAGGCCGCCGCGTCACCAGCCCCATCCGCTGCAGGTCAAGCACCGCTTTGGCCACCGTGATCCGCGACGCATCGAAAAGCTTCCCCAGTTCCGCTTCGCTCGGCAGACGGTCCCCCGTCTTCAGCGCGCCCGACTGGATGTGCGCATGAAGATAGTCGAACACGCGCTTATGTTTGGCCGTCGGATGCGCGGCATTCATTTCCGGCGGCGGTGTCAGCTCTATTGCCGATCTGCGTCCTCGCGCCATCCGCTACCTCCTATCGTTCCACATCGGCTCCTTGAATTGGCTATGCGGCCTATGCTGGTATCCAGAACCCTACCCCAATTTTAGAAGATTTGTCTATGCAATTTCATGTCATTGAATCAAGTTTTACCTGCGCGGACCACATCCGGCCCGAGCACTAATTATCCGCAACAATTTCCCCAGTCCAATCCAGCTTGTACTTGTAAACAGTTCTAATCGTGCAACTTAATCAATGCTCGACCGATCGGTAAAAACTCCCGCTTTCCTTCCGTCGCGCAATCTCCCGTTCTCGCTCCGCGTTCTTTGTCATTCCAATCCAAGACACTTGCTCATCGGTTGTCCCTTCCCTCGATCACCGCTCTCATCTCGGCTTTCACACCCTCAGACAGGGCCGGCATCGCTCCTGCCTGCGATGCCACCCACCCACCCCACCGATTGCCCGCCTCATTCAGCGTAGCCAGATCCGCACCCCGCAGCAGATAGTGCGTCATCGCCGCCGTAAATGCATCCCCAGCCCCAATCGTGTCCGCCACTTTCACCGCAATTCCAGGGTGCTGGTGCCACTCCCCGCGCCTCACCAGCAAACTCCCCGCACCGCCCCGTGTCACAGCCACCATCTTCAACCCGGGAAACTCCTCAAGCAGCCGCTCCGCCCCCTCCCGCAACCCATACACACCCATTTCGGGTGCCCCATGTCTAGCTTCTGTGACCGCAGAATCAAGTCCCAACAATCCAAGCACCAGCGGAACCTCCGCATCATTCATCTTCACCACAGTGGCGAGTTCAAGCGACTCCTGAATCACCTCGCCCGAATAAAACGGCGCCCGCAGGTTCACATCGAATACCCGGACACATTCTTCCTGTGTCAGCCCAACCAGCGTCTGGATCGTCTTCCGCGACTCCCCGCGCCTCTGCGCCAACGTCCCAAAGCAGATCCCGTTCGCCCGCTCCGCAAGTTGAACCCACTCATCCGTCAGTTCCAGAAAATCCCACGCCGACGGCTCCAGAAACGTATAACTCGCCTGCCCTTCATCCAACTCCACCATCACCCTGCCCGTCTCATGCGCCGAGTCCACCTGCACAAACTCCGTGTCCGCCGGCGCCTGGTCCAACTGCTCCAGTTTCTCCAGCGCCTGCCGTCCCAGATCGTCCCGTCCAATCCGGCTCAGAATCGCCGCATGGTTTCCCAGCCGTCCCGCCATCACGCTGAAATTCGCCGGCGCGCCACCCAGCCGCGGCCCCTCCGGCAGCAAGTCCCAAAGCAGTTCGCCCAGTCCAAGAATCAAATAAGGTCCCCTCAAAGTCCCTCCTTACTTCAATCCCCCGGTCTCTAATCCCTAATCCCTAATGCCTAATCCCTATCTCACCCGCCAAATCGAGCAATCCTCCGCATTCGACGAAGCATACTCCCCCTCCGGCTGGTTCGCCATAATCCGGTAATCGGCAATCGCATCCGCCCGCGACCGAGCCACCTGCCCCAAAAACTGCCGCTCGAATCCAACCTGCCTCTCCAGCACCCACTCCTGCTCGTTGTTCACATACAGCAGATCCAGCTCCCCGGGCCGTTTTCTAAAGCTCTTCGCAACCGACTTCGCAAACCGCCGCATCACCGCCTCGCCAAATGGATTGAACAGGAATGCGACGCACATTCCCTCCGGCCACTCGAATTCCACAGCATCCCCGCAAATCATTTTCATCGGCGCCGCTGCTCTGCCCGCTTTCCGCCAAACCGTCAGATTCCTTCGCGCTATTCCCGCCAGCCCCGGATGCAGTTCCACCCCCACCACTGCCTTGAATGGCAATTCCGCCCCCAGCAGCACAGCACGCCCCATCCCCGCGCCCACATCCACAAACGTGTACTCCTCCAGCCGCGCCACTGGCTGCGTCCGCCTCCATCGCCGCACCAGCCCGCGAAAAACCGAAGGCGCAACCCCAAAGTAAGCCGTCGAATGCCGGTCGTGCCTGTGCCCGCTCTTCAAGTGCCGTCCCGCAATCAGCCCGCTCGTCCGCGCGCCAAACTCCACATCGAACGGATGCCGCGTGAACCCATCCCCAACCTTCATTCCCGGCAGCGCCCGCGGCTTCGTCCCCACCCACGACATCGTCTCCGCCTTCGCCGCTGCGCCACCCGCTGTTTTCACTCGCACATTCACGGCTTGAACCTTAGCACACGAGTCTCCGCCGTCACCGCTCAAAAATCCGCATCCATCCGCCGCATCAAGCCGCCTTTTGCTCATCACCACAACCCGCCACACCCCCGCGCTATGATTCCAATAGTTCTCTTCCCACACCTTCCGAGGTCCTCGTTGCGAAACTGCGTGCTCGCCTGGATCATCGTCTTGCCCGTCTCGATCGGCGCGCAGGCCATTGTGCCCGTTCCTCCCGAACAGTGCGTGTATAAAGTTGGCGACGATCCGCGCTGGGCCGCAACCGACCTCGACGAGAGCTCCTGGAAACCGGAGACCCAGTACGAGATGACCGGCGACATGACGGTCCTTTGGCTGCGCTGCCACACAGACTCGAATCTCACAGCGGCGCAGCAGCCAGCCGTGGAAATTGTGTCACATGAAGCCGCCTTGCAGGCGTTCGCGAACGGTCGTCCCATTGGTCGAATCCCCGATACAACGGCGGGATATATCTCCGCGGAAACAATTGAAAAGCAGGTTCTACCGTTGCCGGTGGACGTGGCACATTCGGTGCGCAGCATAGCGGTGCGTGCGACTCGTGGCAGGCTCCCGTCCGGATCATGGCCCGACCAGGCTGTTGTCCACATCTTCCTCGGCGATCGCGAGGCCCTGGTCAATAGTGCGGATCGGCGCGCCTCTGCTTCGTGGGCATTCATCCCCGCATACTCCTGCTTTCTGGTAATCGGCGCGGCCGGCCTCTTCCTGCTCGGACGCTACCTGTTCGATCGCTCGCAGAGACCTGCCCTGTGGCTTGGGACGTTTTGCTGCCTGGTAGGTGTTCTTCGGGTGGATTCAATCTGCTGGGCCCACGTGCCACAAATCCCGAGTTGGGTGTGCGAGACGGTATGGGCGGTCACCCAGTTCGAACCTTACGCACTGGTCTTATGCTGTTTTGCCCTGGTGAACCGCCGCGTGCCCCGAATCTACTGGATTCTGCCGGTAACTTTCATCGTCTTGAACATCGGCACCTTCGCCACAATCCTGCTGCCGCCCCATCGGGCGCTGCCGCTTTCCCTCTTTGTCCAGGTCACTTGCTTCAACCCCATGTGGTCTATCTTCGGTTTTGCCGGCACGGCTCCGTTCATTGCCTTCTGGCCATGGACGAAACTGCGGGGGCGCATGAGGATTGTCGCCCCGGTCTGTGCGCTCTGGGGGCTGCTCGAAGCCGCCTTCTATTGGGGCCAGGTCATCTATGGACGTGGTACCTGGAGCGGGCCAATACAGACCTGGTGGTCCATCTCCATCATGATCGTTGTCGTGGCGTTGGTCGGCTATATCTTTCAGGACCAGCGTGCCACCGCGGACGAGCGCGCGCAACTTCACGGCGAACTCACCGCCGCCCGCCAGGTGCAGCGCACGCTGATGCCTGAAGAGCTGGACGTGGCGCCGGGCATGGCGATCAGCGTCGCCTTTCTCCCCGCCAGCGAGGTGGGAGGAGACTTCTACTACTGCCGGGCTCTCAAGAACGGCGGCCAGCGCGTGATCGTCGGCGATGTAAGCGGCAAAGGCGTCGCCGCGGCATTAACTTCCACGCTGCTGCTCGGTGCCGCCGACCGCTGCGACGATCTACCTCCGGCGTCTGCCATGAAGGTGATGAACCTCGCCCTTCGTTCCAGCAAAATTGGCGGCTTCACCACCTGTCTCTGCGCCGATGTTGCGCCGGACCGCATTTTGCGCATTGCCAACGCAGGCCACCTGTCTCCTTACCTCAACGGCGAGGAGCTCTCGCTCAGCAATGGCCTCCCGCTCGGCGTCGCCGGCGGTTTGGACTACCCCCAGACACACCAGCAACTCGCGCCCGGAGATTCGCTTACGTTTATGTCCGATGGAGTAGTCGAAGCCCGCAATGCGGCGGGAGAGCTTTTTGGTTTCGAACGCACAAGCCTGATCAGCACGCGCCCGGCGGAAGAAATCGCCGAAGCAGCCCGCAAATTTGGCCAGGAAGACGACATTACCGTAATGACGCTAGCCCTGGCTCCCGCACCCGTACCCGCTTAGCGACCGGCTACTTCCTGATGCGCGCAAGCCTAAAATGGCTGCGGAAGAACTCATCCCAGTCCGCATGTGCGGCGGTGTTTTTGAAATGGCACGATTTTAATCGTGCCACCGGCGCCGTCGGACCAGCACCGGCTTTAGCCGCCAAGAGACGTCATTCAGAAAGTCTGATCGAGAATGGTCTTTTCCGCAGCCTGTCTAAGACAACCTCTTCTCAAGCACCACGTCCACCGCATCACCAACATCCTTCCCAATCGCGCGGCGTATTTCCGCCTTCACAGGCAGCTTGTGAGTACCGTCGCCCATCGCCATAAACGAGCTTTGAAACGGAACCCCGTCGATCTTGCCTTCCACCTTGACCAGACCACGGGTTCCGAAGAACTCAACTGAAGAGGGCCAGACCACGTAGGTCCAGCCCCCTTTGTTCTCGCTCTTCTGCAACTTCGCCGTAAACCGTTTGTTCACTATTTGTCTACGCCAGCGCCAGATTCATATTGTCGATCGCTTCGTCAATCTCCTGCGTGCTCTTGAATCCAACCGTCGCGCAGTCGATCCCCGCGGTCTGGAATGCAAACCGCATCGCGGCCTGCCGGTCCTCGTGGCGCGTGAAGGCACCATTGCCGATCAGCTTCATGCTGATCACGCCCATGCCTTCCTTCTTCACCTGTTTCACGTGCTCCACAACCTCCGGCACGTTGCCGCGGTTGCCGTCATCCGGTACCGGCCCGTCCATCGCCTCGCCGTTGTGGTTCATCCGGATCATGGCCACTTGAAGGAATGTGTTGCCCGGCACCTGGCGCAGCGCCGGCAGCCCATGCACTGAAGCGCCGCGAGTATGAAAGACCTTCTTCGACTGCGCTTCCAGCATTCCGTCCTGCCAGGGCTTGGTCTTGGCAACCCAGTCGCCCGTGTGCTGCCAGTGCAGCAGCATAATGTCGAAGTACTCGGTCTGCGACGTGCGCCGCATCTCGTCGAATCGCTTCATCGGGTCGACGCCTTCGTCCGTCGTCACCTTCGACATCAGCTGGTAGCTGTCGCGCGGAAAAGGCTTCAGCGCGATGCCCAGCATGGCTGGCGTCTGGTACGACTCAGACGTCTCAAAAAAACGGATTCCCCGGTCGTAAGCGTAGTGAACAAGGCGTGTAAACTCCTGCTGCCCCAGCGCGGCCTGGATATAGCCATTGTGGCTGCCGGTGCCGAACGCCAGGCGCGTCACCTTCATCCCCGATTGGCCAAGCGTCACCATGTCCGTAGCGGTGCGCGCCGAAGCGTGCAATGAAAGCGAGCCAACGCTGCCGATCGCTCCAACAGCAACCGATGTTTTCAGGAATTCGCGGCGGGAATATGGGCTCATGAGAACCTCCTTGGCCTGTCCGCAGGGGATGCGGGGAACAGCCGATGCCGAGATAGTATCACGACGGAAGCCCCCTCTGGCCACCAGTCAGCGTGGTCGTCTGAAATCCCTTCGCAAATGGCCCGTGCATCATCGGTATCAGGGACTGTGCACCATTCATCGCTGCCTCATCGTCGCGATGAGCAGGCGTCCGGCCCTGAGCCCGTACTGAGCAAAGTCGAAGTTGCTCGCTGTTGAAAACTGGAAAACAAAAACCTCATCCCGCCGACTTTGTATCGCGTCTCTTTCCAGGAGATCTTCTCCTGTTCATGCTCCATAATTCTGGCTCTTAAGCATCCAGACTCTCATGCGTGTGAGAGTAGGGAATTCAAAGTTCATTTCGGAACCAATTCGCCAAAAAGGGAGACGGTCCCAAAGAGAAAACTGCTTCCTTCCGTATGCAAGAAAATGCTCAAAGCAATCTGCTAAGGTGCTGTCGCCTCCCTTAAGCTGTTTATTCTTAAAGGTCTTAAGCAGTATTAATTTTGGTCTAATGATTGCATTAAGGCAAAGAGAAGCACGGTATCCACCAAGAACTAACCCCGGTTCCACCACCCTTCAATCATGGAGAAAACACGGATGCGGAAACCACTCGCAATTGCGTTCGTCCTTGCCCTGGGATTGATCTCGGCAAGTGCCAGCGCCCAGAGCATCGCCTTCGGCTATAGCTTTTATGACACCGACAACAACCTCACCATCAACAGCAGCGTCTACACCAACACCAATTCGGGCTGGATCGACTCGTTGGGATCTAACTCTGCCTTTAACACGAACTATGCCTCCGGAATCTATGGTGGCGATCAGTACAACAACTACTTCGACTTCGACCTCACACAATTGACCGGGACTGTGACTTCAGCCTCGTTCAACGTTGACACCGACGACATCTTTGTCCCTGGGGTGTACGGCATCTACGCCACCTCGCTTACCCCTGCCGAGGCAGACCCCGCCAACAACCCACTTCCCTACTTCGCTGATTTGACCTCCGGGCCGAAGATCGGCTCAATCTCTCTGACACCGGGCCAGTCCTACAGCCTTGCCACCATTAACCTGAACTCGGCTGGAGATAGTTGGCTCCAGGCCAACGAGGGCAATGGCGTGGTCGTCGGCGGATTTTTTGATCCAACAACTGCGGCTACCCCGGAGCCGGGCAGCCTTCTGCTTTTGGGAACAGGCCTCGTCGGACTTGCTGGCATGCTTCGCCGCAGGATCGTCAAGAACTTCTAAGCGCTGTCTCTTGTTGAAACGTTTCGATCCTCCATGGGAGAAAAAGCCGGGGCAACAGTCCCCGGCTTTCTTGTGTCCTGAGCGCTTCTCAGGCTGAATGCATATCATCCGCCCTTTTCCCGGCGGCAGGTGACCCCGGTCTCCAACCACAATAGGGGTGCCGGTCCCTCGCCCGCCGCGGCGAAGGAACCGAGGAGGGCGACCTCACTCTCCTCGACGAACCGATTCGGAATTGGAGCAACCTCCAAATCCATGAACCGGCAGGTGGCCTGTTCATCCGCTCGAATCATCCTAGGCATAGAAAAGCCTGTGACACATTCATCGCAGCCCCCGTCGCGATGAATGTGAGGTCACAAATCCCCACCCGGCTCCAACTGAGCCGCTTTCCTTTACCACCATTTACTATGAATCTGCCCACACTACCTTGAAGGGGATCCCCATGCGGCTCAAATCCATTCTCATCGGCTGCCTCGCCAGCATCCTGGTCACCTCGGCAACAGCCTTCGCTCAGCCCACTCCCGCAACCCCTCCCGCCCCCAAGCACCCCTTCACCGCCAAAGACTGGGCCACCCTCCGCAGCGCCGGCGCAGCCGCGGTCGCCCCCGACGGCACAATCCTCTACTCCGTTACCTACGGCGGCGAAAAAGGCCCCAACCACCACTAGTGGTGGGCCGTCGCACCCGACGGCCATCACCCCACCAAGCTCGATTTGCCGGATGACTTCACGCCCCTCGGCTTTATGCCCGACGCGCACAGCCTCTATGGCAAATGGAAGGTCAACAAGCTTACCCAATTCGCCATCTTCCCCTTCAAAGACGGCAAAGCCGCCCCCGTCCCTTCCACTGTCATCCTTCTGCCGCACGGCATCGAGTCCGCGGCGCCATCGCCGCAAGGAACCCACTTCGCCATCGTTGCCGACCCCCGCCCGCCTGACCCTCTCGACGATTTGCGCCACGTCCAGGAACCAGACCAGTCCAGCCTTTACGTCGTCAACGCCGATGGAACCGGCGGCGCATGGTGGTGCACCAATATCAAGGACATTTCTGGCGCAATCACCGGCGGTGGCGCAGGCGCGGCAGCCTGGAGCGCCGACGGCGCCTCAATCGCCGTCCTCTCCGACCTGCCCCGCATCGGCCACCACGACGTCAGCACCGCCATCGACGTCTGCTCTGCCTCCGGCGCTCGTCACATCGCGGACATTCCCAACGTTGTCACCAGCATTGCCTGGGCGAACGACGGCAAGACCCTCGCCTTCATTTCCACCAAAAACCTTGTCCTCACTCCCGAGCATGTCTTCACCGTTCCCGCCGCCGGAGGCCCCGTGGAAGACCGCACTCCCACCCTCGACGGCACAGCCATGTCGCTGGCCGGTGACGTCACCGGCCACGTCTGGGTCAGCGTCGATCGTGGCGTCCGCACTGAAGTGGACGAGTTCGTCAATGGCGCTCTCAAGCCCGTCTATCGCTGGCCCGACGGCATCGTCGCCGGCCTCCCCGTCACCTCGGAGTACGCCGCCGCCCGTCCACAAATCGCCCTCAATGTCGGAGATCCACTGCACGCCCGCAATGTCGCGGTCCCTATAAAGGACCAGCTCCTCAAGATCACTCATGAAGGCGACTCCCAGCTAGCCTCCGTAGACCTCGGCACAGTCCGCACAGTCCAGTGGAAGAGCAAAGCCGGCATCGCCCTTGAAGGTATTGCCACCTTTCCCGCAGGCTACGTCGAAGGCAAAAAGTATCCCTTCCTCGTCCTCCCGCACGGAGGCCCTGAAGCCAACGACGAACTGCTCTTCGACGCCTTTTCCCGCGCCATCGCCGGTCTCGGCTACGTTGTCCTCGAGCCCGAATACCGCGGTTCAACCGGCTACGGAGCAGATTTCCTCGCCGCCATCTACCAGCATTTCGGCGATCGTGCCTATGAAGACGTCGACAGCGCCACCGACTTCGCCATCTCCCAGGGATGGGCCGATCCCAACCGCCTCGCCATCTTCGGCTGGAGCGCCGGCGGCTTCATGACCTCCTGGACCGTTACCCAGACCGGCCGCTACAAAGCTGCCATCGAAGGCGCGGGCATCACCGACTGGGCGCCATTCCTCTGGACCAGCGACATCCAGCAAATCGACTACGACGCCCGCTGGACCGACGAAGACCCCAAAGCATTCAGCCAGTTCTCCGCCGTCGCCTTCGCCAACAAGGTCACCACCCCGCTCCTCATCCTCCACGGTGAGTCCGACCGCCGCGTCCCCACCTTCCAGGGCACCGAGTACTTCCAGATCCTGGCCGCCCGCGGCAAAACCGTCCGCATGGTCACCTACCCCGGCTCACCCCACTTCCCCACCCAATGGGAGCAGCGCCTGAACGTCTTCCAGGAAATCTCCGACTGGCTAAAAAAATACAACCCGTGACCGGCCACCAACTGTCATCTGTAACCTGTCATCCGCAATCTCTTTTCTGGTCTCACTCGGCTCGTTCCTGCTGATCTCACACGGAGACCTTCCGATCCTCGGCAGATCTGGCGACAAGAGCTTCGCGGATGGCTGAGATGGACATGGGCCTGGCGAAGAGCCAGCCTTGTGCATACCGGACTCCGCGCTTCTCAAGGAAGCGAGCCTGTTCCTCTTTTTCCACTCCTTCGGCAACCATCTCCAGCTTGAGCGAGTGCGCCATCTCGATGATGTGAAGGACCACCTGGCTGGTCGCGCCGTCCGTGCCGATCGTCTCCACGAACGCCTTATCAATTTTGAGCGTGTCCAGACACAGAGTCTGGAGGCAAGCCAGGCTGGAGTAGCCGGTCCCGAAGTCGTCAATTGCCACCGACACGCCCATGGAGCGGATCCGCGCAAGGATATCGCGGGCTTCCGATCCCTGAAGAAAGCCCCGTTCGGTGGCCTCGATTTCCAGATTGGCTGGACGTACTCCTTCGCCGCCAAGAATCTCATTGGCGACCGCGAGCGTGTCATCCGAGCGCAGATCGTCGGCCGATAGGTTTATTGCTACCTTAAAATCCGGATCGATCGAGACAAATCCTGGCAAGTCGGTGGCCACGATTTCAGCCACACAACGAGTGATCAACGAGATAATGCCGTTCTCTTCGGCTATCGGGATGAACAGGTCCGGGCGGATAATGCTGCCGCCGCGCCGCCAGCGGACAAGCGCCTCCGCCCCAATCCACCTGCGCGATCCCAACTCTACGATCGGCTGATATTCCACGAAAAACTCCCGGCGGCGTGCGCCTGCCCGCAGCACCGAAGGCATAGAGAGACTGCGGCGCGTCACATAGAGAACAGCCCACGCCAGGGCAAGTCCGCAAATCAGGCCGAGCGGAACCAGGATCACGGCAAACTGAGCGACTCGCCGGTAGACGTACGCCACGGGTGCCGCTGCCAAAACTGCCTGATCCCCTCTTGCCGAACGTTCGAGACACACTACATAACCTTGGTCGACAAAAGTAGTCTCGCCGCCTTTGGGAACGTCGCGAAACCATTCACGCCGAAGCCCGGAACCTTTCACACCCAATGGAGTGTGAGCCGGGGACGACGGGACGAAGAGAGAGATCGATATGTCCGGGCCTTCCGTGGCCGTGTCGATCGGCAAGCCCGGATGGACTACGAACGCGTAGCCGTCCGTCGAAAAAATGTCCATAGGTTGGTCGCCCGCCATGGGAATCTTCACGTTCAATCGTGCAGCAACCCCTCGATCTGTGGTGAGCGTTGCCGGGCCCAGCGGGATGGGGCCGGTTGTGCCGAGAGATGTGCAGATCAGGCTTTCGCCCTCGATGCGACCGACGGCCTGGATATAGCTGGAATCGAGGTCGATGCGGCGCATCACATCCACTTCACCGGGAGAGCACGGCGGCAAGTTCGCCTTTTTCAGTTCTCGCAATCCCTGGCCAACTTGGTCGCGGGTCTCATCCGAGCGGCGGAGAACATCGCGGACGTTGTACCGAACCCGGGCTTCTTCGCCCGCGAGGCTCTCCGTCCAGGCCAGGCGAATGGAAAGCCAGATAGGAATAACGATGGCCGCGGTTCCCACGACGACGGCGATCACGACTCCGGTCGAACGCTGCATCAAAAGTCTCTCCGCAAGCACAGCCAATCCGGTTCAAAATCGAGAAGAATGGCTGCGTTGCGGGAATACTACGCCAGAATCAAACATCGGTCCATCCGGAGCGTGCGCCCTCGCTCTCGCACCCCTGGTATCAACACGAATGGCCACAGTTCTCCTCCGCCACCTCCAAATGCAAGCCGTGAGCCCTGCGCCGTAATCTGCTCCCTGCTCCCTGTTCGTGTTCCCTATTCCCTGATCCCTTGTCCCTGTCTTGCCTCCCCCTCCATTTCCCACCCGAAGCCGCCCGAACGGTTGAACAGACTTGATCTAGTGGAGACAGTGACAGCGCGAACAACAATCAGAGGCCAAATTCACACATTCAAATGTGTGGTACTCTACACAGTCAGGAGGTGCCCCATGCCAACCAACCTCGCCCTTGACGACACCCTCATCGAAGAAGCCCGCCAGATCGGCAAACACAAAACCAAGAAGGAAGCCGTAACTGCGGCCCTGGATGAATACATCCGCCGGCGCAAACAACTGGAGATCCTGGACCTGGCTGGAACCATCGATTACGATCCCAACTACGACTACAAGAAGATGCGCCAGCTCGATCGGATCGAGATAGAACCGTGAAGGTTCTTGTCGATACTTGCATTTGGTCGCTCTTGTTGCACCGCAAACCAGGAACAGCGTTGAGCGCCGAAGAGCAACGCATGGTGACCTATTTAAGGGAAGCGATTCAGGATGGACGCGTGGCCACAATCGGCCCCATTCGGCAAGAAATTCTGTCAGGCATTAAACACCTGGTTCAATTCAACAAACTGAGGACCGTACTGGGAAGCTTCCCCGATTTACCGCTCGCACGCAACCACTATGAAGAGGCTGCGCGGCTGTTCAATATATGCCAGTCGAAGGGCGTTGCATCTGGATCGACAGATATTCTCATTTGCGCGGTGGCCGTTCTCGAACAATTTGAACTCTTGACATCCGACCAGGGCCTGGGCCGCTGCATCGAAGTCTTGCGGTCCGAAGGCCTCATAATATAACCCCCAGATCAAAATCGATTACATGATTCTGTCCTGTATAGGATGTCCTGATAACAACCAGTAAAGCATGTACTAGTCCCTATTCCCTTCCGTGGTTCCCCCCAACCATTTCCCAACAGAACTCCCGTCCCGCCCACCGATAATAGAACCTGCTCTGGGACTCTCGTGTCCGCTCCAACGCTCGCTCGCGGCAGGTCCCTGAGCGGCAAACGAGCAGGAGCGCCCCCACCATGAAGCCCATTCGCATAGTCCTCACCCCCACGCGAAGCCGCCCTCTGAACATCTTCCTGGGCCTCGTGCTTCTCCTCGTCTCGCTCCTCCTTCTCCTCTCGCTTGCCACTTGGCACGCCGCGGACCCATCGCTCAATACCGCTACCGACACCGCCGGTCCCCACGCCATCCGCAACTGGATCGGCCTCTTCGGCGCGTACCTTAGCGATCTCCTGCTCCAGTCCCTCGGCATCACCGCCTTCTTCCTGCCCCTCTGGATCGCCGGCCTCGGCTGGTCCTGGATGCACTCCCGCCCCGGCGGTTCGCCCCTCCTTCGCTGGATCGGCGCCATCCTGGCCCTCGTCTTTTTCCCGGCGACCCTTGGCCTCCTGCCATGGCATTGGCTCTGGCTCCATCTCCTCCCCGTTGAGGGAGTTATGGGTCGCCTAATGGCCGGCCTGCTCGTCAGCTACGTCAACATCCAGGGCGCATGGCTCATCGCCGGCGCGCTCGCCGCCACCGGCCTCTACTTCGCCTCCGCCGTCAGCTTCTCCGTCCTCGCCGAAGGCCTCCAGGACCGCTGGATCCACGGCCAGTCCCTCTACGACCGCTACCGCAACTGGCGTGAAGAACGCGCCGAGCACAAAGCCGAGCAGTTCGCCGAGCAGGAAGCTGCAAACGGAGAGTTATTCCAAACCGAGCACGCTGAGGCCCAAGCCGAACTCAAACCAAGCTTCTTCGGCGCCCTTTTCCGCCGCCGTCAACAGTCCCCACCTGATCCGCTCGACGAAATCCCCGCCTTCCAGCGCGTAGCGCAAAATGACAATCCAGCGCCCGCCCGTCCCACCAGCATCTGGGAACGCCAAACCGAAGCAGGGACCGCAACAGAATCCGCTCCCGCCATCCCCGCCGCGACAGCTACGCCCCCGATTCAGCCCAGACCCAGCACTCCACCACCCGTGCTAGGCATCTCCAGGAGCCTCGACTTCGACGACTGGGACACCCCCAAGCCAGAAAAAACTGTGGGTGCCCCTGGTCCCTCGTACTTGGGGACCAGGGAGAGCACAAATCCGCCCCAGCAGGACCAACGCCCCACCCCCATCCGCCCCATAGCCACGCCCCTGGCCCCAACAGGCTTCGTCCAGCCTGAAGAAATCGCCATCCACCACCGCGCCGACGCCGAAGTTCGCACCGTCACCGTCCCACCCAAACACGTCAGCGGCTTCAAACTCCCGCCCAGCACCCTGCTCACCGCCAGCACCGGTCCGCAAGCCGTCCGCGAAGACGACCTCCGCGAAGAAGCCAGAGTCCTCGTCGAAAAATGCGCCGAGTTCGACGTCCGCGGCCAGGTAGTCCAAATCAACCCCGGCCCCATGGTCACCACTTACGAGTTCAAGCCAGAAGCTGGCGTCAAATACTCCCGCGTCACCGGCCTCGCCGACGACCTCTGCCTCGCCATGCGCGCTGAGAGCATCCTCATCGAACGCATGGCGGGCAAGAGCACGGTTGGCATCCAGGTTCCCAACCACGAGCGCGAAACCATCCATCTCCGCGACGTCCTCGAGTCGGAAACCTTCGCCAAATCCAAAGCCCGCCTCACCCT
>Ga0181537_10002236_pt1 | contig 17195 bp, 16 predicted proteins | sample PEATcosm2014_Bin_39_FD_119765 | JGI IMG/M metagenome (GOLD analysis project Ga0181537, IMG submission 119765) | Peatland microbial communities from MTU Mesocosm Facility, Houghton, MI, USA - PEATcosm2014_Bin23_10_metaG | ecosystem: Environmental > Terrestrial > Soil > Wetlands > Peat | place... | reverse complement strand
GCGCAAGCCGACTTGATCCGTGGCGCGACCGCACCCGCTGGTGCGGGACTGACGACAGTGCGACTGCCGGCGTTCCGCTTCCTTATTTCTTTATTCCTTACTTCGTCATTGCGACCCCGAGTGGAGCGAGGGGGAAGCAATCCAGTCCTTCCGCTAAGCTTGGCTGCTTGGTCGCTATCGCTCCTCGCAATGACGGCCATGAGCGTGAAACGAAATGGATGAGCTTATTTCCCCTCTCCCCTTGCGGGAGAGGGTGGCGAAGTCGCGCGTAGCGTGGCTGAGCCGGGTGAGGGGATTGGCAAAGAGGCAAAATGCCCCTCACCCGCCCTCGCTCGGCTTCGCCTCCGCTCGGGCACCCTCTCCCCGATGGGGCGAGGGGAAGAGAATGCGTCGCTGTTTGACATTACGGCCGGCAAAACTCGGGCGCTCATGCGCCGCGAGGAGGATCAAACCTGCCTGACGCTGTGCTGTCACTTCTTCCTTATCCGGAACGTCAGCAGCTTCTTTGCCTTGCGCGTGTCTTCGAGCGTATCGCCGGTCTGATTGAGCAAATTCGGAATATCGATGCCGGCAAGCGGATCGGTGCATTCGACGATGAAAATATCGCCCGGCTGCGCCTGGCTCAGCGCTTTTTTGGTGCGCAGCGCCGGCAGCGGGCATTTGAGGCCGCGCAGATTGAGTGTTTTTTCAGTCATTCGGTTTTAAGTCGTAGGAGAAGGCGAACATCCTTATCATATCGGCGATGGCTCACGATTCCAGCATCCAGCGCATTTCACGCCTGATACCGCTGCGCGCAATTCTTGCGCTGATTGAAACACGCGTCGCTCCGGTGAAGGCGCGCAAATGCGCCGCCGCGTCGGCCGAAGGCCTCGTGCTCGTGGACGACATCGTCACAGCGCAGCGCCCGGCTTGGCCGATTGCTCTTCGCGATGGGTTTGCCGTCGAGGCGGCGGCAATCGGCGATGCCGGCCCCTACGCGCCGGTGCTGCTGCCGTCATTGCCACAGTGGATCGAGGTGGGTCAGCCGTTGCCGGCCGGTGCCGATACTGTGGCGCCGCTCGACGCCATCAACCAACGCGGCGACCGCATCGAGGCAATCGCCGCTGTCACGCCGGGAGAAGGCGTTCTGCCGGCGAGCGGCGATGCCCTGGCACTGACGGTGTTGCGCCGCGCCGGCGAACGGCTGCGCGCTCTTGATTGTGCCGTCGCCGCCGCGGCTGGCTTTGCCGAGTTGAGCGTGCGCGAGCCACATGTCTGGATCGCCAACGGCAGCGCTGTGAAAGCGCCGGTGATCGACGCCGGGCTTGCGATGCTTGGCCGGTTTGCCGCCAGATCTGGCGCCTCGATCCATGGCGAACTGACCGAGCTTCACGAAGCTCTGGCGCGCGACGAGGCCGATGTGGTGATTGCGGTTGGTGGAACGGGAAGCGGGCGCGACGATGCCAGTGTGCGAGATTTGGCACGGCTCGGCCGGGTCGAAGCGCACGGCATCGCGATTGCGCCGGGTGAAACCGCGGCGTTCGGCTTCGTTGGCGAACGGCCCGTTTTGCTCATTCCGGGCCGGCTCGATGCCGTTTTGGCCGCGTGGCTTTTGATCGGCCGCTATCTCACGGCGAGGCTTGCCGGCGGCACGATCGCGGATAGCCCGGCAATGCTGCCGCTCCGGCGCAAAATCACATCGACGATCGGCATGACCGAACTGGTGCCGGTCAGCTGCACAGACGGCTTGGCGGAACCGCTCGCCTCCGGCTATTTGTCGCTCACGGCGCTCGCCCGCAGCGACGGCTGGATTGTTGTTCCAGCCGATAGCGAGGGCTTCGCCGCCGGAACGCAGGTCGCAGTAAGGCCATGGCCCTGAAACCCAAACGCAAGGACCGCAGCTCGGCGATTCTCGACGCCGTGCGCCGCGCCGCGCGCCAGGAGCAATTCCTCGAAGTGGTTTCGGCGGCGGAAGCGCGCCGGCGCTTCGAAGCCTGCATCGATCGTTCGCCGCTCGGCGCGCAATCCGTTTCGCTCGCCGGAACACTCTCTCGCGTGCTCGCGGCGGACGTGATCGCGCCGGTCGACGCGCCGCCGTTCGATCGCTCCAATGTCGATGGCTTTGCCGTGCGCTCCGCCGACACGATCGGCGGCAGCGACGCCGCGCCGAAGCGGCTGACGCTCAACGCCGAAGTGATCGCCTGTGGCGTTGCGCCTGCTCTCGAAGTCATGCCCGGCACGGCGACCGCGATCGCCACCGGCGGCGTCATCCCGCGCGGCGCCGATGCCGTGGTGATGATCGAACACACCGAGCCCATCGAGGACGATGCCGCGCTGGCCATCGAGCTGCGCCGCGCCGTGGCGAGCGGGCAATTCATCTCTTATGCCGGCTCCGACATTGCGCGTGGCGAGACTTTGCTGCGCCAGGGCACGTCCATCGGTTCGCGCGAGATCGGCATGCTCGCGGCCTGCGGATTTGCCGCCATCGAAGTCGTGCGCCGTCCGCGCGTCGCCGTACTCTCGACCGGCGACGAACTGGTCGAGCCGGGAAAACCGCTGCGGCCCGCCGGCGTCTACGACAGCAATGGCGCCATCCTTGCCGCCGCGGTCGTCGAGGCCGGCGGCGAGCCGGTGCCGTTCGGCGCTTTTCCGGATGACGAGCTCGCGCTCGAACTGGCGATGCGCAACGCGCTCGACAGCTGCGACATCGTCGTGCTGTCGGGCGGCACCTCGAAAGGCGCGGGCGACCTGTCGCACCGCATCGTATCGCGGCTCGGCGCGCCGGGCATTCTGGTCCATGGCGTGGCGCTCAAGCCTGGCAAGCCGCTCTGCCTCGCGGTGATCGGCGACAAGCCGCTCATTGTGCTGCCGGGTTTCCCGACCTCGGCGATCTTTACCTTTCATGCCTTCGTTGCGCCGGTCATTCGCGCCCGCGCCGGCTTGCCGCCGGAAGCCGCACGCACTGTGACCGCGCGGGTGCCGGTGCGAATTCCTTCCGAGCTCGGCCGCGAGGAATTCGTACTGGTTTCGCTTGTTGCCGGCGCCGACGGTCCGATTGCGTTTCCCACCGGCAAGGGCTCGGGCGCGGTCACTGCCTTTTCGCAGGCCGACGGATTTCTGGCCATCGATGCGCTCGCCTCGGCGCTCGATGCGGATTCAGAGGTCGAGGTGACGCTGATCGGCAAGACCGAGCGGGCGCCCGACCTCGTTATCATGGGCAGCCACGATGTCGCGCTCGATGTCGTGGTCGGTGCGCTTGCCGAGCGCGGTTCTGTTGCGCGCACCATCGCCGTCGGCAGTTTTGGCGGCGTCGATGCGATCAGCCGCGGCGAATGCGATCTGGCGCCAGTCCATCTCGTCGATCCGGCAACCGGCGTCTACAACAAGCATTTGCTCAGCCCCGGACTTGCGCTGGTGCAGGGCTGGCAGCGAATGCAGGGTTTTGTCTTTCGCCAGGGCGATGCCCGGTTCGAAGGACAGTCCGCCGAAGCGGCATTGAAGGCTGCGCTGGCCGACCCAGCGATCTTGATGGTCAATCGCAATGCCGGCTCCGGCACGCGGGTTCTCATCGACGGGCTTTTGCGCGGCGTCCGGCCGGCGGGCTACGCCAATCAGCCGCGCTCGCATAATGCGGTTGCCGCGGCGATCGCGCAGAACCGCGCCGACTGGGGCGTTGCGATTGAGCCGGTCGCGCGGATGTATCGGCTCGGCTTCTTGCCGATCGCGCCGGAGCACTATGATTTCCTGTTGATCGAGGCGCGCCGCGAGCGGCCTGCCGTGCGGGCTTTTCTTGAAGTGTTGCGCGATGAAACAACGCGGGCCTGCATTCGTGCGCTAGGCATGGAACCGGCCGCCGAAGCGTCCATATAGGGTGAGCATGCACATTATCGGTCTCGCGGGCTGGAGCGGCTCCGGCAAGACGACGCTGGTCACGAGCGTGATTCCGGTGCTGGTCAAGCGCGGCCTGAAAGTCGCAACCGTGAAGCACGCGCACCACGAATTCGATACCGACCAGCCGGGGAAGGATTCCTGGCTGCACCGCCAGGCCGGCGCCAGCGAAGTCGCTATCGTATCGAGCCGGCGCTGGGCCATCATCCATGAATTAGGTCAGGAACCCGAGCCGGCGCTGACCGAGGTGCTGGCAAAGCTTTCGCCGGTCGACCTCGTCATCGTCGAGGGCTTCAAGCGGCACGCGCATCCGAAGCTCGAAGTCTATCGCGCCGTGGTCGGCAAGCCGCTGCTGCATCCCGACGACGACTGCATCGTCGCGGTCGCAACCGACGCGGCGCTGAAGGAAGCGCAGGTGCCGGTGCTGATGCTCGACGATATCGAAGGCATCGCCACCATGTTGCAGGCCGAGGCGTTGCCGCGCGAACAGATCGGGCCGGAGCGTCGAACATAATGGCGCAGCTCAGCGACGATTGCTTTGCATTCAACGGGCCGCTGCTCCCGGTCGCTGAGGCCGAGTGCTTGATCGCCGAGCGCGTTGTGCCGGTCGATGGGCGCGAAACGGTAGCTTTGCGCGAGGCTTTGGGCCGCGTGCTCGCCGACGATATCGTCGCGCCGATCAATGTCCCACCGTTCGATAATTCCGCGGTCGATGGTTTTGCGGTGCGTGGCGACGATCTTGGCGGCGACGGCGAGAAACGCCTCGCGATCGTCGACCGCGTCGCCGCCGGTCACGCCGCGACGCAAGCAGTCAAGGCTGGCGAAGCGATCCGCATTTTCACTGGCGCGCCGATGCCGGCCGGCGCAGACACCGTTTTCATGCAGGAAGATTGCCGCGTCGAAGGTGAGCATGTCGTCGTGCCGCCGGGATTAAAGCGCGGCGCGAACCGCAGGCTCGCCGGTGAGGATATGCGCACCGGTGCGGTGGCGTTGCCGGCGGGGCGGCGGCTTAAGGTGCAGCATGTGGCGCTTGCCGCAGCGGTTGGGCTCACCAAACTCGACGTGCGCCGGCGCGTGCGGGTCGCGCTGTTCTCGACCGGCGACGAGATCGTCGAGCCCGGTAAAGCGTTGCCGCACGCGGCGCTCTACGATGCCAATCGTTATCTGCTGTCGGGGCTGTTCGCGCAGTTCGGCGCCGAAATCACCGATCTCGGCATTTTGAGCGACGACCCGAAGGAACTCAAACACGCGCTTGCTAGCGCGGCCGCCGATCATGATCTGGTACTGACGTCGGGCGGCGTCTCGGCCGGCGAAGCCGATCATGTGAAGAGCGCGATCGAAAGTATCGGCCGCATCGTGTTCTGGCGCGTGGCGATAAAGCCCGGCCGGCCGGTGGCGATGGGCGTCATTCCGGGCAACGGCGGCAATGGCGCGGCCTTTGTCGGCCTGCCGGGCAATCCGGTCGCGGTGTTCGTCACCTTCGTGCGCGTGGTGCGGCCGCTGTTGCTGCGGCTTGCCGGCGCCTTACCGGAGCCCTTGGTCGCCATGCCGGCGCGGGCGACGTTTTCTTACAAAAAGCGCTCGGGCCGGCGCGAATATGTTCGCGTCGCATTACGCACCGCGCCCGACGGCGTCATCGAGGCGGTTAAATACGAGCAGGATGGCGCCGGCGTTCTCACTTCGCTCACGGAAACTGATGGCTTGGCCGAGCTAGGCGAAGACGTGACCAAGGTCGAGCCCGGCGCGACCGTTGGATTTCTCTCTTATGCGTCCCTGGTCGGCTAGGCGTTGGGATGCTCCGCAACGATTTTTTCAGCGCGCGCCGCGTCTTCTGGCGTGTTGACATTAAAGAACGGATCGACCGGCTCGGTCGGCCAGTCGGCGATGGCGACGCCATGCCGCGCCGTCCAGATTTCGATCTTGTGCAGGCTCTCGTCGACCAGCGCGTGCCGTAAATCTTCACGCAGTCTGACCGGCCATAGCGCGACCACCGGATGACGCCATTCGCCCGAGCGCGCGCAGGCGAGCGGCGTGCGAGCGTCGCTGCGCGCCTTATGCAGCCGCGCCGCCAGATCGTCCGGCAAAAACGGGCAATCGCCCGGCACGCTCAACAGCCACTCGCAAGCCGGCGCGTTCGCTGCCGCCCAGTCGAGGCCGGCGAGAATGCCGGCGAGCGGGCCGGCAAAATCTGGCACGCTGTCGGCAACAATCGGCAGGCCGGTATCGGCAAAGCGCGCCGGATCGCCATTGGCATTGATGATGACGCGGTCGCATTGTGGGCCAATGCGCCCGAGCACGCGTTGCAGGATGGTGACATTGCCAATGCGAAGCCGCGCTTTGTCGCCGCCGCCCATGCGGCGCGCCAGGCCGCCGGCGAGCACAAGGCCGAGAGTAGGGGGAATAATCACGCTAGCGCCAACTCAATCGTCGTGCACCGCGGCCTTGCGCCGGTGCTTGGCGCTTTCTTCCTCGACAAAAGCGAGGTCCTGATCGAACACGATGCGGTCCTCGCGGGCCAGCGCGACGAAGCGTTTGCCGCGGGCGCGGCCGATCAGCGTCAAATTCGCCTTGCGTGCCAGTTCCACACCCCAGGCAGTGAAGCCGGAGCGCGAGATCAGGATCGGAATGCCCATGCGCACGGTCTTGATCACCATCTCGGAAGTGAGCCGGCCGGTGGTGAAGAAAATCTTGTCGGCGGCGCTGACGCGATGCTTGAACATCCAGCCGGCGATCTTGTCGACGGCATTGTGGCGGCCAACGTCTTCCATATAGACCAATGGGCGATCCTCGACTGCCAGCACGCAGCCGTGGATCGCGCCGGCTTCCAGATAAAGCGACGGCGTGGTGTTGATCTTGTGCGTGAGCGTATAGAGCCAGGAGGTGCGCAGTTCCGCCGGCGGCAGCGTGACGTTCTCCAGCGCCTCCATGAGATCGCCAAACACCGTGCCTTGGGCGCAGCCGGACGTCTGCACCTTCTTCTTCAGCTTCTTCTCGTAATTGGTTTTGCGTTTGGTGCGCACGACCACGACGGAGAGTTCCTCGTCGTAATCGATGCCGGTCACGGTGTCGTTGGCTTTAAGCATGTTCTGGTTGAGCAGATAACCGAGCGCCAGATATTCCGGATGATCGCCGATGGTCATCGCGGTCACGATCTCCTGGGAATTGAGGAAGATCGTCAGCGCGCGCTCGACCACGACAGCCGTTTCGATCGGTGCGCCGGTCTGGTCGATGCCCTTGACGCGCTCGGTCAGGCGCGGATCGAGCGGATCGGGCCGGATGAGATAATCGTCGTCGGCTGAGTGCATGACCCTAATGTAGGGTAACGTGCGCCCAAGCGAAAGCATGCAAACAAAGAGGCCCGGCTCACGCCGGGCCTCAACGCATACGCTACGCTTCGCCTGAATTTGGTTTTACTTTGCTTGGCGATGTCAGCCGTGCAGGCCGCCAAACAGCCAGATCAAAAGAATGATCGGCAACGGAATGCCGATGAGCCACAGCAATAGCCCGCGTCCCATGACGTCCTCCTCTGTGTCCTGTTCTCGGTCGCCAAGTTAACGTCGCAGCCGGCGGAAGGTTCCGGGATTCCGGTTCGGCGCCGTTCGCCGGCGCCATTTTTGGTGCGGGTTGTAACTCAAACCATCGCCGTTATATTGCGCCCTGTTTCGCGTCCGGAAGGGTGGCCGAGTGGCTGAAGGCGCACGCTTGGAAAGCGTGTATGCGGGAAACCGTATCGTGGGTTCGAATCCCACCCCTTCCGCCAAAACCTAAACGCCAGGTTGTTGAACCCACGCTCGCGTCGCGCGCGCCGCAGTTCTTCTAGCACTAGATTTTTGGTGCCAGTGGTGACGACTAAACTACTGACCGCTCGGCGTGCGCAAGTCGATCCAGGAATCGCGCACTTGGTGGTAATGCGTCGACGGATCGTAGATGGTCACCGGCAGCGCCAGTTCCTGCGCCGAGAGCCGCCCGACGGCAGATAAAAGACTATACGAGGCGACCACGCGGTCGTGTTGCGCGGAGATCAGGCTTTGCCGTGCGTTCACCAGCACCTGCTCGGCAATGAGCACATCTTGAGTGGTGCGCTGGCCGGCGAGCGCCTCGTTGCGCACGCCGGTGAGCGCGCGCGCCGCAGCGTCATTCTGACGAACCGCCGCTTCGACCTCTGCTTTCGCCGCCTGCAACTGCCCCCAGGCTTGGACCACGCTCGCCCGGGTTTGATCGCGCACCTGATCGGCATTGAGGCGCTGCTGATCGACATTCTCTTTGTCGAGCCGGATAGCAGAATATTCCGCGCCGCCCTGATAGAGCGGGACCGACAGGTTCAACTGTACGGTGTTGGTGTACTGCTTGGGCACCGTGATCTGCGGAAACAGATATTGCTGGACGTTGTATTGCCCGCTCAGCGTAGGAAGCAGCGCGCCTTCCGCGATCTTGACCTGCAATTGTGCGACGTCGACGCCGTACAACGCGGCGGTAATGGAAGGGTTCTCAGCGATGCCGGCCGCGACCGCGGCGTTGAGCGTCGCCGGCGCCAGCCGGTCAACCGACGACGCCGGCGCGAGGTTCGCCGCTTCAACGCCGATGATGCGCCGGTAATTGGCGCGCGTTGTCATCAGCGTCGATTCCGCCGCGTGCATGGTCGCTTCGGCGGCGGCGAGCTGCGCCTCCGACTGCGCGACGTCGGTATCGGTGACCTGACCCGCCGCAAACCGGTTGTTGGTGTCTTGCAGCGTGCGCTGGAGAACTTTGACGTTGTTCTGCTGGACTTCGAGATTGGCGCTGTCGCGCGACATGTCCATGTAAACGGTGGCCGCGGAGAGCAACACCGACTGTTCCATCATGCGCAGCGTCTCGCGCGCGGCCGAAACCTGGCTTTCGGCGGCTCGCACCTTGTTGGAGGTCTGCTCGCCGTTGAACAGCGTTTCCGACACCGTGCCGCCGATCGATTTCGGCGTCGACATGCCGCGGGCCGCGAATGATATTCCGTTAGGTAACGTTGACGTCGACGGAATGACATCTTTGACGTCGGAATATTGCCGCGCGACCGTGGCATTGGCGGTGATCGTTGGCCGATAGCCTGACAACGCCTGCGGCACGCTCTCGTCGGTCTGGCGAACGATGGCGCGCTGCGCGTTGAGCTGCGGGTTATTCTCGTAGGCCTTGGCGAGAGCCGACTCCATCGTCTCCGCGCCCGCCCGCTGCGGCGAAGCGGCAAGGAGCGCAACGCCTATCGGTATTGCCGCTGCGAATACGCGCCGACGCCCGACCCGTGGACGACCGAGCAGCGTCCTTGGAGCCATTATTCTACTCGCCACCATCAGCCCCAAACCGACCGACGGCGACCTTAACGTGGCGGCAGGGGACCTTACAAGGTTAGCGGCCTGTCGGCATGGCGGCCTTGCGCGCGTCGGCCCAAAAGCCGCATTTCACGGAACCCGAACATTACCGTGGCAAGAATAAGTGGCAGGAAAAAATCGAGCACCCGGAACGTCAATAAGGTCGCGAGCAGATCCTCGCGCTGATATTGCGGCAGCCCGATCAGAATGGCGGCCTCGACGACGCCAAGGCTGCCGGGTGTGTGGCTTGCCGCGCCCAACAAGGTCGCCAGCACGAACACCACAACCACGGTCACGAAATCGACGGCAGGGGTATTGGGCAGCAGCATATAGATGGAGAGCGACGCGAGGCAGCGGTCGAGCGTGCCGATGCCGATTTGCAAAAGCGTGCCACGCAAACGGGGCAGGGTGATCTGCCAATTCGCCCGGCCGACGACGCGAGGTTTTGGAACAAGCCAGAGCAGATAGCAGCCAATGGCAAGCAAGCCGGCGAGGCCGATCAAACGGTTGATCCAGGGCGGAAGCTGATCGAAGACGCTCAAAGCCTCCGGCGCGCAGGCGACGGCGGCGCCAAGTACGAACACGTTGCCGAGCCAAAATGTCACTCCGGTCATGAACGCGATCTTGGCAATGTCGATGACGTTGAGCTTCCAGAACGAGTAAACGCGAAAGCGGACCAGGCCGCAGGTCAGTGTCGCGGCGCCAAGCGAATGACCGATTGTGTAGCTGGTGAAGCTTGCGAAGGCGACGACGCGCAACGGAATCTTGGTCCTGCCGATTGTGTGCAGCGCAAACAGATCGTAGCAAATGAGATTGGCGTAGCCGGCAACGACGAGAGCGCCTGCGATCAGGATGCGCAACGGCGACTGTGTCTCGATCGCGGCGCCGACTTTTTCAACTTCGATGCCGCGCAGGAGATGATAAAGCGTGGCGATGGCAACAGCGAGGATTACGAAACTAATCGCAACGCTGACCCTGTTCCGGCCGGCGCCGCGTATGATCTCAGAAAGGGGTCGCGGTTCTGCCAGGGCCAAAACAATTCTGTTAGGTCGAATCGGACCGGAAACTCCCATTCATTTGTAACAGCATTGTTACGGCCCGGGGCGGCAATTGATCGCCGGTTCCCGGAAAATGCCGGCTTTCGTGACCGTCACACGAATGAGATATGAAATGGCAATTGTTGTTAGATGCGATTCGATAATAAGCTGGCCCGGCTAACCCGGCCGAAAACATCACGATGAAGATTCTGGTCGCGACCGACGCGTGGCGCCCGCAGGTTAACGGCGTGGTGCGGACACTGGGTTCGCTGGCGCGCGCTGCCGCCAAGCTCGGTGTCGAGATCGAGTTTCTGTCGCCGGACGGTTTTTGGACTTTCCCGGTTCCAACCTATCCCGGCCTGCGGCTTGCAATGCCGAGGAAGAAGCGCATTGCCGAGCGCATCGAAGCATCGGGCGCTGACGCCATCCATGTCGCGACTGAAGGCCCGATCGGCTTTGCGGTTCGGGCTTATTGCATCAGAAACAAACGGCCGTTCACCACCAGCTATACGACGCGGTTCCCTGAATACATCTCGGCGCGTTCGCCGATTCCGGCGCAATGGATCTACAACGTATTGCGCCGATTCCATGCCGCGGCGGCGGTGACCATGGTGGCGACGCCGTCGCTGACGACCGAGTTGTCGGAGCGTGGATTTACCAATCTCGGCATGTGGACGCGTGGCGTCGACGTCGACCTGTTCCGGCCCGATCGCGCTATTGATCTCGATTTTCCGCGGCCGATCTTCATGACCGTCGGCCGCGTCGCCGTGGAAAAGAATCTGCCGGCGTTTCTCTCCCTCGACCTGCCGGGCACCAAGGTCGTCATCGGCGCGGGCCCCCAGGAAGGTGAGCTCAAGCGCCGCTTTCCCGCCGCCAAATTCCTTGGCCAGTTGGACAACGGCATTCTGGCCGCGCATCTCGCCGCTGCCGATGTGTTCGTGTTCCCAAGCCGCACCGACACCTTCGGCATTGTGCAGCTTGAGGCGCTTTCCAGCGGTGTTCCGATCGCCGCTTTTCCGGTCACCGGCCCCAAGGACGTCATTGGCAACAATCCGATCGGTGTCCTCAATGAGGATCTGCGGGCCGCCTGCATGGAGGCGCTATGGATCTCCCGCGAATCGTGCCGCGAATTCGCCTTGTGCTATTCTTGGGAGAACAGCGCGCGCCAATTTATCGGCCATGCTCGCAAGGTCGCGTTGGGCACCGTGCGTGATGCCGCCGCGGCCGGCGCTATCGGCGAAGGTGTAACTGACGGGACCGGACAGACATTGGTGCCCGGCTGCAACACGAGGGTCACTCATGAACACACTGTCTGAAGCGGATTTGGATAACGAGACCGTCACCAAGGCCTATGCGCGGTGGGCGCCGGTCTATGACCTCGTGTTTGGCGCGGTCTTCGAACGCGGCCGTCATGCCGCCATCGCCGCCGCCGAGAAGATCGGCGGCCGCATCCTCGAGGTTGGCGTCGGCACCGGAATCTCGCTGCCGCAATACTCAAAGAATTGCCGGCTGTCCGGTGTCGACATTTCCGCGCCGATGTTACGCAAGGCACAGGAGCGTGTCACCGAATTCGGTCTGAGCAATGTTGAGGGCTTGTGGGTGATGGACGCCGAACATTTGTCGTTCCTCGACAATTCGTTCGATGTTGTCGTCGCCCAGTACGTCATCACCACGGTGCCGAATCCCGAAGCCACGCTCGACGAATTCGCCCGTGTGCTCAAGCCGGGCGGTGAGATCGTGCTGGTGAGCCGCGTCGGCGCGGAAGCGGGCCTGCGGCGCTCGCTCGAGCATTGGTTCCAGCCGGCAGCGCGCAAGCTCGGCTGGCGCACCGAATTCTCCTTCGAGCGCTACGCGCGCTGGGCCAGCCAGACGCCCGGCATGCACCTGATCGAGCGCCGCGCCATGCCACCATTCGGGCACTTCAATCTCATCCGCTTCGGCAAGAAAGCGGCCGGGGACGGCGAAACCGGTTACGACGCCGAACCGATGCGTGCCACAGGCTGAGCAATCAGTTCCGCCAGCAAATCCTTAAGAGTCACGTTGTTGTCACAAGAAGCCTCGTCTTTAGGACGAGGCTTTTTTGTCACATGAGATTCATCGAATCGCCATACCCAGATCGGACGCCTGCACGAGGGGAAAACAAGACATGGAAAATTTTCTTGACGCCCTGCGGACTCAGCGCTGGGACGATCATCGCTACTACCACCACAGCCGCGTCAACCAGTCGCTCCACCTCGTCAGCGCGTTGAGCTTTCTGTTTTCTTATCTGATGATTTTCAAGGATCCGGCGATCTCGGCGCTGGCCGGCTGGCTGGTGGCGATGACGACGCGGCAGACCGGCCACTTCTTCTTCGAGCCCAAGGATTACGACCACGTCAACCACGCCACGCATGAGTACAAGGAAGAGATCAAGGTCGGCTACAATCTGCAGCGCAAGATCGTGCTGCTGACGATCTGGGCTCTCTCGCCGATGGTGCTCTATTTCAGCCCTAGCTTTTTCGGCTTGTTCGCGCCGGCGACCGCCACCAGCGAGTTCGTCCATCACGTCGCCATCATCTGGCTTGCGCTCGGCATCGGCGGCGTGCTGTTCCGCACCCTCCAGTTATTCGTCGTCAGGGACGTGCAGACCGGCCTGGTGTGGGCGACCAAGATACTGACCGATCCGTTCCATGACATCAAAATCTATCACAAGGCCCCGCTGGCTCTCCTCCGCGGCGAGCTGATCGATCCCGAAATCGGGTTGCATCATTGGGACGAAGAAGACGCCGAGGAAATGCCGCGGCCGAGCTGAGCCGGCCGCTGCCGCGGCTAGCGGCTGGCGCCGAGAAAACGGTGCATCAGTATTTCCTTCAAGACGGTCCGCTTGATCGTCTTGTTGGTGAGGTTCCGGTTTCGCCACCACCAGCCGTCGTCGCGCATCGTCTTTGCCGCGGTGACGAAGCGATCCACGACGTCGGCGAAATCGGCATCGGTATAGTTGAGGCTGAAATTCAGGCGCCCGGTGCCGGTCCAGCTCAACAGCAATCCCTCCGCGCGCAGGTAATATTGCAGCATCCAGTTATAGCGCGACGGCTCGCGGTAGCAGACGGTGAAGATCGAGGACATGTTGGCGATCTCGACCGGCAGGGCTGCGGCGGCAAGGCACTGGTTGAGCGTGCGCGCGCGATCATCCCAAACGCGGTCAAGGTCGTAATAGAGCGCGTCGGTCTGCGGCGTTTGCAGGTAGCGCAGAAACTCATTCATCGCTCCCATGACGTAGGGATGCGAATTGAAAGTACCGCGAGCGAAGCAGATGTCGACCGGGCGGTCGTCGCGAAAGCGCTTCATCAGCTCGCTCTTGCCGCAGACGACGCCGATGGGAAGGCCGCCGCCAAGCGTCTTGCCATAGGTGACGAGATCGGCGCGCACGCCGAAGTACTCCTGGGCTCCGCCTTTAGCGAAGCGGAAGCCGACGAACACCTCATCGAAGATGAGAACGATATCGCGCTCGGTGCAGACTTCGCGCAGACGCCTAAGCCATTCGGCATAAGCGTCTTTATCGAAATGGGCGCTGCGGGTGCTGTCGATCAGTGCGGAATCGCTCGCGTCGGAAACATTCGGATGCAGGGCTTGCAGAGGATTGACCAGCACGCAGGCGATGTTGCGCCGATTGCGCAGCACGCGGAGCGCGTCTTCCGACATTTCGGTCAACGTATAGGTTTCGTGTGCCGGCACCGGATTGCCGATGCCCGGCTGCACGTCGCCCCACCAGCCGTGATAAGCGCCGCAAAAGCGTACGAGATGCGATCGCCTGGTGTGGTAACGCGCGAGCCGCACCGCCTGCATCACAGCTTCGGTGCCCGACATGTGGAACGAGACTTCGTCGAGCCCGGAAATCTGTTTGAGCAATTCGACGTTCTCGATGATCAGCGGGTGATAGGGGCCAAGCACCGGGCCGAGCTCGCGTACGCGCGCTGCGCCGCGCTCAATCGATCCCTTATAAAAGTCGTAGCCGAGAACGTTGACGCCATAAGAGCCGGACAGATCGTAGTTCGCGTTGCCGTCGAGATCGGTGACCGTCACGCCGCTCGACGATTGCACCAGCGCCGCCGACGGCAGCTTCTCCTGTACCAGCCGGCGATATTGGAATGGCACGCGGTAAGCGTCCGTGAATTGAAGGTCGGATATGCTTTTGCTTGCTTCGGCGGTGCGGCGGATGGTTTCGCCAAAGCGCGCCTGATAAAGCGCCGAAAGACGATCGAAGCCGGCGCGGCGACCGGCGACAATCTCATCCGGAGCGCCGTCGGAAGCGAAGAAATGGCTCTCACCGTATTCGTAGAATGGCAGCAGGCGCGCTATCCGGCGCGACAAGCGGGAATGACCGGCGAGCGAGCGATGCTTGGCCTGCGACAGTTCAAGCCGCTTCTTCAAGGTCGCGACCGAGGTCGCCACCGCCGCGGCGCCGAGCCCGTAGAAGGCGAGAGTCGAAGGGCCGTCCATCGAATCGCGGTTTATCCGGGAGTTTTTACAGTCCCATGACAGTGAGGACCCAAATCCTTCGAATCTTCGAGCAGGAAGACCTCAATTTCCTGCTCACCAACCGCATTCCGCGGCGGCTTGCGACCCAATTCATCGGCCGGTTCAGCCGCATCGAGCAGCCGTTGATTCGCGATCTATCGATTGCGGTCTGGCGGCTGTTCTCGGACCTCGATCTGAGCGAGGCGAAAAAAACCGAATTCACAAGCCTGCACGATTGCTTCATCCGCGAGCTCAAAGACGGCCTGCGGCCGGTCGATCAAGCTGCGGATATTCTGGTCAGTCCCTGTGACGCCATTGTCGGCGCCTGCGGTGCGATCAAAGACACGGAGCTTTATCAGGCCAAGGGCTTTCCCTACACCCTGCAAGATTTGCTGTGCGATCCGGAGCTGGTCGAAACCCATCGGAACGGCCGCTATGTGACGCTTCGGCTTACGTCGAGCATGTATCATCGCTTCCACGCGCCGTACGATGGCCGGCTTGACCAGGCGATCTACGTTTCCGGCGACACCTGGAACGTCAATCCGATCGCGCTGAAGCGAATCGAGCGCCTGTTTTGCAAGAATGAGCGCGCGGTCTTGCCGTTAACGCTTGCAGGAGGCCAGGCCGTCACCTTGGTGGCGGTTGCCGCGATTCTCGTGGCCGGCATTCGGTTGCGTTGCGTCAGCGGTCCTCTGCGCCGCGATGGTCCCGGACGCAGTGTCATCGCCTGCAACAGCGAATTTCCCAAAGGCGACGAGCTCGGCTGGTTCGAGCACGGCTCGACCATTATCGTCTTCGCGCCGTCCGGCTTTACTTTGTGCGACGATATCCGCGAGGGCGCGAGGATCCGTGTTGGCCAGCCGCTGATGCGGATGGCGTGAACTAACTCGCGGCTTTCTTCAGTTCGGCTGCCTGCGCATCGTCGAGTTCTTTCGCCCGGATATAGGCTGGCCTGGTACTAAGGCGTTGCCAGTATTTTTCGAAAGCGGGACGCTTCTCGAACGTGCCGAACATCAAGCCAAAGCCGATTTGCGAACCGACATAAAGGTCGGCGGCGGTGAAGCTGTCGCCGACGAGATAATCGCCGCGCGACACTGCCGCTTCGAGCGTGCTCATGACTTGGCCGAGATTACCATAACCGATCATCCGCTCGCGCTCTGGCGGCACGACAAAGCCCAATGCCTTATTGCTGACCGATGCTTCGACCGGCCCGGCGGAGAAGAACAGCCAGCGGTAATAAGGCGCGCGCAGTTTGTCGCCCGTGGGCGGCGCGAGCTTGGCCTGCGGAAACGCATCGGCGAGATAGGCGCAGATCGCGGCCGTTTCGGTGACGACGGCATCGCCGTGTCGCAGCGCGGGCACCTTGCCCATCGGGTTTATGGCGAGATAGGCAGGCGACCTCATCGTCGAGGCATAATCGAGCACTTCGACTTTATAAGGCTGGCCCGTTTCCTCGAGCATCCAGCGGGCGATCCGGCCGCGCGACATCGGGTTGGTATAGAGCACGAGTTCATTGGGCATTTTGGGTTCCTTTATCGTTCGGCATCGCCGGTCCATCAGCCGTCAGTGCATCGTACATTTCCCTTGTGTCATGGGTGCGGCGTAGCGCTTGCGCAGTCGCGGGATTGCGCAACCTGCGCGCGATTGCCGCCAATGCGCCGAGCTGATCGCCCGCCGGCGCGCCTTCCGGCAACAGCAAGAGAAAAACAATATCGACCGGCTCGCCATCGACGGCATCGAAGTCGAGGGGCTTGCGCAGGCGGACCAAAATGCCCAGCGGCTTCCTCACCTGTTCGAACCGCGCATGCGGTAGCGCCACGCCGCCGCCCATTCCCGCCGAGCCGAGTTCCTCGCGTTTGAGCAACTCGGCGAGCACACGATCCGGCGACACGTCGACGAGTGCGGCGGCCTTACGCGCAAGTTCCGACAAGAGCTTTTTCTTGTCATTGGAGGTACCGATCAGAACATTATCCGCGGAAAGAAAATTTGAAATTTTCATGGCGGTCGCCGGCGGTATGACAATTCAATGGTAATGCGCTGGGGAGGCTGCGCAACGGCCGATCAATCTGGAGCGCGCAAACGATAGCCGATACCGGTCTCGGTGAGAACGTATTGCGGCCGTTCCGGATCGGCTTCGATCTTTTGCCGGAGCTGGCGCACGTAGACGCGAAGATATTGCGCGTCGGTCAGGTCGTCCCACAGCTCGCCGAGCAGGAATTTATGGGTGAGCACCTTGCCGGCATGCTGCACCAGGGCCCGCAACAGCTCGTATTCTTTCGGCGATAATTTGACATCCTTGTCGCCCACCTTGACGATGCGGCGGACTAGATCGACAGATAAATCGCCGACCCGGAAGATCGGCCGTTCCCCTTGCGTTTGCAATTGATGGCGCAACGCCGCGCGCATGCGCGCCAAAAGCTCGTCCATCCCGAACGGCTTGGTCACATAGTCGTCGGCG
>Ga0181537_10002235_pt1 | contig 17201 bp, 16 predicted proteins | sample PEATcosm2014_Bin_39_FD_119765 | JGI IMG/M metagenome (GOLD analysis project Ga0181537, IMG submission 119765) | Peatland microbial communities from MTU Mesocosm Facility, Houghton, MI, USA - PEATcosm2014_Bin23_10_metaG | ecosystem: Environmental > Terrestrial > Soil > Wetlands > Peat | place... | reverse complement strand
TGGCATCCGCCGTGTACAGGGTCAGGCGCCGGTGCAGATCTTTCGCGGACAATTCCTCTTCCTGATCCGCCGGGTCATTGCGATTCTCGACCCGTGCCGCGACAGCCCGCCCGAATCTCTGGATGGCGCTCGTTAATGCATCGGAACTCACGGTGCCGCGAATTTCCGCGGGCCGCGCGGCCGGCAGGACGGTGGGGATATTCGGCGCGACAGACACGGCAGGAGGCGGCGGCTCGAAGCGCGTGATCTCCGTCTGGACCAGGATGCGCTGTTCCAGGAAGTTGGCCGCGAGCACGAGCACGGCCACGCCGCTCAAGCCGATCAACAACCGGGCTGCTATACCTAAGCGCATGCGTTGGACCCGGAACGCCGATGCATCTCTGGCCAAGGTGAAATTCCGTGGTGAAGGCGGGTCAGTGTGTTCTGCGCATGCCCGTGCGTCGATGCGTTGCGCCGAGATCTGTGACGGTGGTCAGCGTGCGCAGTTCACGGTGCGCCGAAATGACCGCGCGCCGTGCGTGTCCTACAGGCAGCGGCGGCGCACGGCATCAGAAAATGATCACCCCGCGCCCTTCGCGCCCGGCGACGAGATCGGCAAACGCCTGCGGTGCATCATGGATCGTGTAGGTGCGCGTGATCAGCTCGTCGAGCTTCAACCGGCCTCCCCGATACAAGCCTATCAGGCGCGGAAAATCCTGGGCGGGACGCGCCGATCCATAATAGCTGCCGGTCAGGGTTTTTTCGCTGAGCGCCACCTGTTGCGCGTTCAGGTTGATCTGATCTTTGGGGCCCGCGATACCGACGATCACGGCGGTGCCGCCGCGGCGCAGCACCCCCCACGCCTGTTCGGATATCTTGGCCGAACCCACGCAATCGAAGGCGTAATCCGCACCGCCTCCCGTCAGTTTGTAGAGCGCCTTGCCGACGTTCTCCTGACCGGCGACGTTGAAGACGTGTGTCGCACCGAACTTCATCGCCAATTCGAGTTTCGCTTCGCCGGTGTCGACTGCGACGATCATCCCGGCTCCGGCGATGGCGCATCCCTGAATGGCGTTGAGGCCGACTCCGCCGCACCCGAAAACCACCGTCACCGAGCCCGCCTCGACCCGCGCCGTATTGACTACCGCACCCACGCCCGTCATGACCCCGCAACCGATGAGCGCGGCGCGGTCGAGCGGCATCTCGGCATCGATCTTCACCAGGTTATCCGCGTGCAGCGTCGCGAATTCGGCCATCACTCCGCAGCCGCAAAAAACATTGAGCGCACGCCCGTCGGCGTCGCGCGTTCGCACCGTACCATCCGGCAGCGTGTACAGCGCCTTCAGCGACTGCACGCACAATTGCGGACGGCCGGTTTGACAATAGTGACAGCGGCCGCACATGCTGACGAAGCAGCTGACCACATGATCGCCGACCGCGTACCGGCTGACGCCCTCGCCGACCGCGCTGACCACACCGGCTCCTTCATGGCCGAGGACCAGCGGCAGCGGATACGCAATCGTGCCGTTGGTGGCCGACAGGTCGCTATGACACACGCCGCACGCAGCGAGCCTGATCGTCACTTCGCCGTGACGCGGCGCCTCGACTTCGATTGCCTCGACCGTCGGTGGCTTGCCGATTTCGCGCGCCACCACCGCCAGCGTTCGCTGACTCATGCCCGCTTGAGGGCCGCGAAACGCTGCAGATGAGTATCGCTGTCGCCGAACATCAATTGCGCGGCCGTGAGCCGCTTGAACCAGTGGCTGACCTGCAGCTCATCGGTCATGCCCATGCCGCCGTGCAACTGCACCGCCTGTTGTCCGATGAACCGGGCGGCCTGACCGATCACCACCTTGGCCGCCGACAGCGCGCGCCGCCGCTCGAGGCTGTCCTCATGCGTGCAGCGGAGCGCCGCCAGATAGCTCATGGAGCGCGCCTGCTCGAGATGAATCAGCATGTCGGCAATACGATGCTGCAATACCTGGAAGCGGCCGATGGGCTGACCGAATTGCTGGCGCTGGCGCACATATTCCACGGTGGCATCCAGCATCGCCTGCATCACCCCCACCGCATCGGCGCACAGAGCCGCGAGGCCGATGTCGAGAGCCGCTTCAATCGCCCGCAGTGCGTCCCCCTCGGGCCCGAGGCGGTTTTCAGCCGGCACTTCGACGCCCTTGAAGTACACATCCGCCGCACGCCGGCCGTCGACCGTCGGATACTCATCGAGCACCACGCCGGGCGCGGCGCGCGGCACCAAAAACAACGACACGCCCTTGGCGTCTCCGGGTTCGCCCGAGGTGCGCGCCGAGACCAGCAACGTATCGGCCGCGCCGGCGTGCATCACGACGGCCTTGTGTCCGTCGAGCTCGTAGAGAGCGCCCACGCGGCGCGCGGTCGTGCCCACCCATTGGCTGTCGTTGCGCGCGCCGCTTTCGAAATGCGCCGGCACCGCGATCTTCTCGCCCGAGGCGAGGCCGGCAAGGAGCTCCGCCGCCGGCTCACTATCGGCGAACGCGCGCAATAAGGCCGTGCCGATCACGGCGCTGAAGAGCACGGGCTCGAGCAGCAGGCTGCGTCCGCACTCGCCCATCATCGCGAGCGTTTCCAGCGGCCCAAATCCGAGTCCGCCTTGCTCCACCGGCACCGTGATGGCCGGCACGCCCAGCTCCGCGAGGCCGCGCCAGACCGACGCGTCCCAGCCCGCGGCCGTATTCTTGATCGACTTATAGCGGTCGAACGGGTATTGCTCGTTCAAGTAGCGCTCGACGACGTCATGCAGCTGCCGCTGTTCGTCGCTGAATTCGAAGTTCAAGGAATTCTCCTAAAGACCGATCATCTTTGCGATGATGTTTTTCTGGATTTCGTTGGTGCCGCCGAAAATCGACAGCTTGCGCTGATTGAAATACGACGCGGCCAAGGTCGACGCATAGCGCGGTCCCGGCGATTCGCGCGTCGGATCGAACTGCCAGCCCGCTTCCATCGCTTCGCGGCGAAACGGCAGGGCGTAAGGCCCGACTGCCCGCATCAGCGTCTCGGAAATGGCCTGGTGGATCTCGGTCCCTCTGACCTTGAGAATCGACGCCTCCGGGCCCGCTGCCGGCGACTTGCGCTCCGCCGACAGCACTCTGAGATTGGTGATCTCGAGCGCCCAAAGATCGATCTCGATCTGCGCGATTTGCGCCGCGAACAAAGGATCCTCGATCAGCGGACGTCCGTTTTGGCGTTCGCTCGCCGCGATGTGCTTGAGCCGCGCCAATTCGCGCTTGGCGATGCCGATGCCGGCTATATTCGTGCGCTCGTGACCGAGCAGGAACTTGGCGTAGGTCCAGCCGCGGTTCTCCTCGCCGATGCGGTTTTCGACCGGCACGCGCACGTTCTCGAACCAGATCTCGTTGACCTCATGGCCGCCGTCCATCAACATGATGGGGCGCACCGTGATGCCTGGAGTCTTCATGTCGATCAGCAAGAAGGTGATGCCCGATTGCTGCTTCGCCTGGCTGTCGGTGCGCACCAGGCAAAAAATCCAGTCGGCGAACTGACCGAGCGTATTCCAGGTTTTCTGGCCGTTGACCACATAGTGATCGCCCTCGCGCACCGCGCGCGTTTTCAAGGACGCCAGATCGGAGCCTGCGCCCGGTTCAGAATATCCCTGGCACCACCATTCCTCGCCGGCGCTGATTTTCGGCAGGAAGCGCTGCTGCTGGGCAACGTTGCCGAACGCCATGATGACGGGCGCCACCATCTTGGTGCCGAAGGGGATGAGTCTCGGGCCGCCGGCCAGTGCCGACTCCTCCTCGAAAATGTATTGCTGCACGGAGTTCCAGCCCGGCCCGCCGAATTCAACCGGCCATCCCATTGCTCCCCAGCCGCGGCGGTGCAGGCGGCGCTGCCACTCCAAATGGTCTTCCCGGCCCAATTCGTAGCCGGCCAGCACCTTGGCACTGATTTCGGGAGACAGCTGATCGCGCAGAAAGCTGCGCACCTCCTCCCTGAAAGCCTGTTCTTCGTCGGTGAATTCAAGGCGCATGTGCGTCGCCGCTGCTCATGGTGTCGGGGCCTCGTGTTCTGCAGTACAGAATTATATTCCGAATTAGTGCAAAATTATGCGTACGCGCGGCGGAGATTGTCAATGAATAGACCCCTCAATGCGCAGCCACCCAAACGGGCGAAAGGCCCGGCGCGGCCGGTAATCGTCAAAACCGATCGTCACTTCGTGACGGCGCTGGCGCGGGGCCTCGAAGTGTTGGCGTGCTTTCGCCACGGCGATCGGATGCTCGGCAATCAAGAGCTCGCGCGCCGCTGCGGCCTGCCCAAATCGACGGTGTCGAGGCTCACCCACACGCTGACCGAGCTCGGCTATCTCATCTACGTCGAGGACAGTGCGAAATACAGTCTCGGCACCGCGACCTTGAGCTTGGGCAGCGCCATGCTGTCGCAGCTCGACATACGCAAACTGGCGCACCCGCTGATGCAGCAGCTCGCCGAGTTCGGCCAATGCATGGTGAGCCTCGGCAGCCGCGACCGGCTGTCGATGATCTACATCGACGCGGTGCGCGGTTCCGCGGCCGTCACGCTCAGCCTCGAGGCCGGGGCCAGGATTCAGATCGCGAACTCGGCGATGGGCCGGGCTTATCTCACGGCCGTCTCGGAACGCGAGCGGGCCGGCATCATGCAACGGGTGCGCGAGTTGGCCGACGTCAAACGCTGGCCGGATCTGCAACGCGGTCTCGAGCAGGCGCTGCGCGACATCCGCGAGCTCGGGGTGTGTTGCTCGTTCGGAGATTGGCAGAAAGATGTCAACGCCATCGCGTTGCCGGTGCGGCCGGGCGGCGGACTGCCGCCGATGGCGATCAGTTGCGGCGCGCCGGCCTACATGGTGTCGAAGGAGTTCCTGTTGGTCGAGGTCCGGCCGCGGCTCATCGCGCTTGCCCAGCAACTAGAAACCTCGTTGGGCACCGCGCCGCGGGCTACGTCCTCGCCCGCCAATCCGACGGCGACTGCCCGGTCCAGCGGCGAAACGCACGCGTGAAGGAACTGCCTGCGGAGAACCCCAGCAGATAGGTCACATCGCTTACCGTGTGCCGCGACGCGCTCAGGTACGCAAGCGCCGGCGACCGGCGCGTTTCATCTAGCATTTCCTTGTAAGTGACGCCGCCCTCGCCCAGCTTTCGCTGCAGCGTCCGCGCGCTCATGTTGAGCAGCTCGGCGACCTCTCCCTGGGAGGGCTCGCCGCGGGCCAGGCGTCGCGTCAACACGTCGAAGTCTCCGTCGTGTTCAAATGACTTATCATCTGTTCCGTGACACCCACAGGGCCCCGGATGCCACTTTCCATGAACACCATCGATGGCTATCGAGTCATTGAGCGAGCGACGCGCGACCTGCTCGGCGAGGGTCCTGCCTGGTCGGTGCGTCGGGGCGCCCTGTTTTGGGTGGACATCCTCGCACCTGCGCTCCGCTCGCTCGATCTTGAGAGCGGTGTGGTCTCGACCTGGAACATGCCGGAGAAGATCGGCTGGGCGATCGAATGCGCCGGCCATGACGGGTTCATCATCGGGCTCAAGAGCGGCTTCGCGCGTCTCGACCTCGAGACATTGGAGATTGAGCGCATCGGGCATCCGGAGCCGGATCGTCACCACAATCGTCTGAACGATGCCAAGGTCGATCGGGCGGGACGCATCTGGGCCGGCACCATGGACGATCGCGAAGTCGAGGCCTTGGGCGCCTTGTATCGATTGGACCCCGGGCTCACTTGGACGCGCCACGACGACGGCTACCGAGTGACCAACGGTCCCACCTTCAGTCCCGATGGAACCACCGTTTATCACACCGATTCGCTCGATCGCTCGGTCTTCGCCTTCGATCTGACGGACGAAGGCGCTCTCATCAACAAGCGTCTATTTTTGCGATTCAACGACTCGTGGGGCTATCCCGACGGCATGTGCACGGACACGGACGGCGGAATCTGGATCGCTCACTGGGGCGGCGGTCGAGTCAGCCGCTTCTCACCGGATGGACGACTGGATCGCTCCATTCCCCTCCCCGCTTCGCAGATTACCAGTTGTGCCTTCGGCGGCGCCGGTTTGGACCGCATGTTCGTGACTTCGGCCGCCGTGGGCATTGAAGGCGAGCCGCTGGCCGGTGCTCTGTTTGAGGTCGAGTCGGGTGCACACGGCGTCGCGCCGACGCTGTTCGCCGGTTGATGCCTTGGAGCCCCGCGACGCACTTGGCCGCAATCTAACCTACGGACTGCTCGACAACCTGGGCCGCAGGATCGTCACCGGCAGTTACGATCGCAATGCCGCGCTCTTCCCGGAATCTGTTCGATGCCGATGTGCTCGAGTGGCTTCTGGAACCGAAATTTCCATCGATCCTCTATTGCAGTTCACGGACCTGCGGGCAGCGATCGAGCCTGCCGAAGCGGACCTCGCCGCCACGCACGCGAACCCCGCCGCGATCTCCCTGATCGCCACGGGGTTCGAGCGCATGCGCGAGAGTCTTCGAGTCCTCATGACCTGCGGCTCAGCGCGGATGCATTGATTCGGCGCTGATAGGCGCAGTGTTCTCTAAAATGGAATGTCGTCGTCGAAATCCTCTTTCCCGCCGGCCGGCGCCGGTGCCGTTTGATCGTAATCGTCACGCGGCGGAACGCCGCCGCCGGCGCCGCGCTCACCGCCGCCGCCCATTCCGCCGCCACGCTCGCCGCCACCGCCGCCACCGGCGCGGCCGCCCAGCATTTGCATGTTGTCGGCGATGATCTCGGTGGTAAATCGATCATTGCCCTGCTTGTCCTGCCATTTGCGGGTGCGCAATTTGCCTTCGACGAATACCTGGGAGCCTTTGCGCAAATATTCCGCGGCGATTTCGCCCAATCGGCCGAACAGGGCGATGCTGTGCCATTCCGTGCGTTCCTGCTGCGCCCCGGAAGCCTTGTCCTTCCACGACTCGCTGGTGGCGATCCGGATGTTGGTCACCGTCATTCCGCTCGGCATGGAGCGGGTTTCCGGGTCCGCGCCGAGATTACCCACCAAAATGACCTTGTTTACGCCGCGCGCCATGTGAGACCCCTGGAATCGATTGGATGGTCGGTATTGTACACGCAGGAACCCACCCCAATACGGGGCTTGAGCGCTGCGCTTGCGCAGAAATCCATCCTCCGAAAATCTCGAGCGCCGGGGCGATTTTACCCGTGCTTGACGCCGCGGGTATAGTAGTTGGTTCCATGCAAAATATCCGAATCCGGGGAGCCCGGACCCATAACCTGAAGAACATCGATCTCGACCTGCCGCGCGATCGATTGATCGTTCTGACCGGCCTGTCGGGCTCCGGCAAGTCCTCGCTGGCCTTCGACACCATATATGCCGAGGGTCAGCGGCGCTATGTCGAATCTTTGTCGACTTATGCAAGACAATTCCTGTCGATGATGGAGAAGCCGGACGTCGACACCATCGAGGGCCTGTCGCCGGCAATCTCGATCGAGCAAAAATCGACCTCGCACAATCCGCGCTCGACCGTGGGCACCGTCACCGAAATCTACGATTACCTGCGGCTTCTGTATGCGCGCGCCGGCACGCCGCGCTGCCCGGACCACGACATCGACCTTGCCGCGCAGACCGTGAGCCAGATGGTCGACGCGGTTCTGCAGCATCCGGAGGGCACCGCCATGATGTTGCTCGCACCCGCCGTCGCCGAGCGCAAGGGCGAGCACGCCGAACTGATCGAGGAATTGCAGGCGGCCGGCTTCGTGCGCGCCCGCATCGACGGCAAAGTCGTGGAGCTCGATGAGGCGCCGAAACTCGATGTTCGCCGCAAGCACACGGTCGAAGCCATCGTCGATCGCTTCAAAGTGCGGCCCGACTTGAGCCAGCGCCTGGCCGAGTCCTTTGAAACGGCGCTGCGCCTTGGCTCGGGCGTCGCGCGCGTCGCCTACATGGAAGATGCCGAACGCGCCGAGCTGGTGTTTTCCGACAAGTTCGCCTGCCCGATCTGCAACTACTCGTTGAGCGAGCTCGAGCCTCGGCTGTTCTCCTTCAACAGTCCGATCGGCGCCTGCCCGGCGTGCGACGGCCTCGGCACGCAGGATTTTTTCGACCCGGAGAAGATCGTCGCCAATCCACACCTGTCGCTTGCCGGCGGCGCGGTGCGCGGCTGGGATCGGCGCAACGCCTACTACTTCCAGCTGATTCAATCCCTGGCACGGCACACCAAGTTCGATATCGAAGCGCCCTTCGAAAGCCTGCCGCAGAAGATCAAGGATTTGGTGCTGTTCGGCAGCGACGACGTCGAGATCGAGTTCAAGTATCTCGACGGCAAAGGCGGCACGATCAGGCGAAAACACACCTTCGAAGGCATCGTCAAGAATCTCGAGCGCCGCTACAACGAAACCGAGTCGTCGACGGTGCGCGAGGAGCTCGCGAAATACCGCTCCTCGCGCCCTTGTCCCGAGTGTCTGGGGACGCGCCTGAACCGCGCCGCGCGCAATGTATTCGTCGCCGGCAGGAGTGTTCCGGAACTCTCGTCGCTGTCGGTCGAGCGCGCGCTGGAGTTCTTCGGCCAGCTGAAGCTCGCGGGCTGGCGCGGCGAGATCGCCGTGAAAATCGTCAAGGAGATCGGCGACCGGCTTGGGTTTCTCGGCAATGTGGGCTTGGGCTATCTGACGCTGAATCGCAGCGCCGATACGCTGTCCGGCGGCGAGGCGCAGCGAATCAGGCTGGCCAGTCAGATCGGTTCCGGGCTCGTCGGCGTGATGTACATTCTCGACGAGCCTTCGATCGGCCTGCATCAGCGCGACAACCAGCGACTGCTCGACACGCTCGTGAATCTGCGCGATCTCGGCAATACCGTGATCGTGGTCGAACACGATGAGGATGCAATCCGCCAGGCCGATCATGTCGTCGACCTGGGTCCCGGCGCCGGCATCCACGGCGGCGCCATCGTCGCGCAAGGCACGGCTGCGGAGGTCGCCGCGCATCCCGACTCGATCACCGGGCAGTACCTGAGCGGCCGGCGCCGCATCGAGGTGCCGCCGCGGCGCCGCGCGCCCGATCCGGCGCGCATGCTGCGGGTAACCGGCGCAACCGCCAACAATCTGAAAAAAGTCACGGCCGAATTTCCGCTCGGCCTGCTGACCTGCGTCACCGGGGTCTCCGGTTCCGGCAAGTCGACCCTGGTCAACGACACGCTGTTTCGCGCGGTCGCAACGCAATTGAACCACGCCTCGCCCGGCAGCGCGCATTTCGATCGCATCGAAGGCCTCGAGTTCATTGACCGCGTGATCGAGATCGACCAAAGCCCGATCGGCCGCACGCCGCGCTCGAATCCCGCCACCTACACCGGCTTGTTCGCGCCGATCCGCGAGATTTTCGCCGCCGTCCCCGAGTCGCGCGCGCGCGGTTACGAGGCGGGGCGGTTCAGCTTCAACGTCAAGGGCGGCCGCTGCGAGGCCTGCCAGGGCGACGGCGTGATCAAGGTGGAGATGCATTTTCTCGCCGACGTGTATGTGCCTTGCGATGTCTGCCGCGGCAAACGCTACAACCGCGAGACCCTGGAGATTCGCTTCAAGGGCAAGAATATCCAGGAGGTGCTCGAATTCACGGTCGAGGACGCGCTGCCGTTCTTTTCCGCCGTGCCGACCGTGCAGCCGAAGCTGCAGACCCTGCTCGACGTGGGACTCTCCTACGTGAAATTGGGGCAGAGCGCCACCACCCTGTCGGGCGGCGAAGCCCAGCGGGTCAAGCTTTCCAAGGAACTGTCGAAGCGCGCGACCGGGCGCACGCTGTACATCCTCGATGAGCCGACCACCGGACTGCATTTCGCCGATATCGCGCAGCTCCTCGTGGTGCTGCAGCGACTGCGCGACGAAGGCAATACCGTCATCGTGATCGAGCACAATCTGGACGTCATCAAGACGGCTGACTGGGTGGTCGATCTGGGACCCGAGGGTGGCGACGGCGGCGGCAAAATCATCGCGGTGGGCACGCCGGAGCAGATCGCCGCGAACAAGGTCTCGTACACCGGACGCTATCTGCGCTCCAAATTGACCGCGTCCTCCAAATTGACGGCGCCGACGTTGCGCAAGCGCGCATGAACAGCCGCGCATGAATAGCCGCCCATGAACAGCCGCGTGCGCCCCTGGATGACGGCGCCGCGCTTCGCGCCGCTGCTGGGCGCCTCGATCGGCGCCGCGGGCGGCGGGGTTTACTGGCTCGCGGCGCTCCTCTGGCCGACAAGCATCGCCGTCATTTTGTCCGTGCTCGCGACCACGCTGCTGTCTGCCGCAGCCGCCGGCGCAGGCGCGCAGGCCGCGGGAATGGGCTTGGTGGGCTTTGTCTTTGCCATTCTCGTGAAGTACGACGCGCTGCTGGCATTGTCAGCCGCGAGCCTGCCCTTCGCATTGCCCGCCAACCTCGCCCTCGGCTTCATCATGGTTGCGGGCCACGCAGCCAGCCGTGCGCTGCTCGTTTCCGTCTCGAAGCCGGTCTCGTACGGCGATCTGGGCATCGCTTTTGCAATCGGGTTTGCGCCGGCCGTGCTGATCGGCATACCCGGCCTCGCCGGGCTGGCGGCCGCCATCGCCGCACGCATGCTGTTTATCGCGAATCTCAAGCACCGGCGGCGGAGCGCCACCTCAGACCTCGACCTGACACTGCAGCTCACCGAGGCCTGCTTCTATCTCGGCGCACTCGCCACGTGGGCGTACGTGTAGCAGAAAGGCGCACCGTTCGGCCGGTGCGCCCCCCTTGCCGCCGCGGGTTTTCAGAACCCGGTTATTTTGTTATCCACTGTGCCGCTGAACAGAAACGGCAGGACCGGGATCTGCTCCTTGCGAACCGCCTCGAGCTCGTTGGGATCGAGGCCGAGGGCCTTGATGATTGTTGCGGCCACCTGCTGATTGGTGGTCGCACTCTTGACGACGGCATGTTCCATCCCCTCGAGCGAGACCAAGAGCGCGGTGTGCACATCGTCCTCGTTGAAACCGCCATGTTCCGACAGTTTCGAGCCCCCGGTGAAAATCACGCCTGTGTCGACCTTGAGGATGATGTCGGGCGTGCGCGGATCCCCGCCCGGATTGTTGAATTTATTGCGCAGCGATTGGCCCGCAAAGATCTCCTGGATGCCGAGTGCCTGTTGATTCGCGGGGATGCTGAGTGTGGCAACCACCGCCGGCGCCAACGACGGATCGGTGAGCCAGATGAGCGAACCGTCGTCCGAGATGTCGAAAGCGTCCGCGCTGCCGATGGTCGCCGTCGGCTGGCCGTTGCCGATGCCGCGGCGCTTGGTGACGTCGATCGGTGATTGACCGTGCTTGGCGCTGACGATGATCAACGTCGAGTCGTAGAGCCGCTGCGCTTTGAGCTCCCGCACGAAGCGGCCGATGGAGCGGTCGATGAATTCGAGCTGCCCCGCGAGCCCCTGCCCCGGCGTGCCGAGCACATCCGTATATCCGCCCTTGAGTCCGCTCACGGGATCCTTTGCCAGTTTCTCGCCCACGCTCACCGCCTGGAAGTTGGTGCCGAACAGCTTCGGCACTCCCACCTTGGCGCTGCGATTGTGGTCGTAGCCGTCGATCTGATTGATCACCGCCTGCACATGCAACTGGTCGTAGCACTGAACGTCATCGAAGCTATTGGTCCAACCATCGTCGGGAGTCGGATCCGCAAAGGGGACGGGCGCACAACCCGGGAATTGCGGCAGAGCCACCGGCGTCGAATTGATCTCCGGTCCCCAGAAATCATCCACACCCTTGCCGCTGGGACCGTTGGTCCATTCGTACGACGGGTGTTTGTCGGTCCAAGCCGTTCGCCCGCCGGATGCCTTCACCACTTCGAAAATCGTGTTCACCCTGAGGTACTGGTGCGGCAAAACGGTTTTGCAGCCGTTGTTCGGGTCCCGAACCAAGTACTTCGGATTGAGCCCGCCGCCGCCGTCGAGCTTCGTAAGATCAATGTCCACGGCCTCGTCCCAGGCGACGTTGGTACCGACCGTTCCGGGGCAATTACCGCCGGGATTGCCGAGGCCGTCGGTCAGCATCGGCGGAGACAGCGCCCGGTTGTAGGTGTCGTCGTACCAGAGCCCCGTGGTGACCGGTGATCCGCCGGTCACCAACGAGGCCAGCCCGGGAAACGAGTCCGATGGCGAAGAGGTGGCATTATTCGTATACGTCACGCCATGGCGGCTCAATTCAGCCAAACTGGAGTCCGGATGCGACGCCACGTAATTGGACAAGTCGAGCGCGTGCAGACCGTCCACGCTGATCAGCAGCACATGTTTGATCTGGCTCGATCCCAACAATCCCCCGTCCGAAGCAGCGTGCGCAGGCAACCCCACTGCCACACAAACAGCACACGCGGCGCTCAATAGTTTGCGCTTCATTGATGACTCCTTTTGTTAGATGGACGCCGTTGCGCGAACCCCAGGGTTGCGCGGCGTGAGAGTCACCCTACGAGGTTTGTGTTACAAAGCCGCGAAACCGGCCGAGCCCGTCTATAATGAACGCCGGAGACCTTAGGCATTGCAGCACATACTCGTCTACTCCGACTCGCTTTCCTGGGGCATCATCCCGACCACGCGCCGCCGCCAGCCGTTCGAGGCCCGCTGGCCGGGCGTGCTGGAGATCGCGCTGACGCAACAAGGCTATTCCGTCCGGGTCATCGAGGACTGTCTGAACGGCCGCCGCACCGTCTGGGAGGATCCCTTCAAGCCGGGACGCAACGGCCTTGTCGGCCTCGCACAACGCATCGAGGTGAATTCCCCGCTGGCATTGGTGATGCTGATGCTCGGCAGCAACGACTTTCAGTCCATGCATCCGCACACGGCATGGCATGCCGCGCAAGGCATCGCCACGCTGGTCGGGGCCATCCGCCAGGCGCCGATCGAACCGGAGATGCCGGTCCCGCCCATCCTCATCATCGCGCCGCCGCCCTTTGACGAACCGCGGGGGCCGATCGCCGCCAAATTCACCGGCGCAGCCGCCAAGGCGGCGGGGCTGGCCGACGCCTACGCACGGTGGCCGCCGAGTTGCGCTGTCATTTTTTCGATGCCGGGACGGCCACGAGCGCGAGCACGCAGGATGGCATTCACCTCGACGCCGAACAGCACCGGACTTTGGGACAGGCGCTGGCGCGTTGCGTCGCCGGGTTGCCCGGCGTGTTGACGCCCGCGACATGATGCGCCGCGCCGCCTCGGTGTTCGCGGGAGCCTCCCTGCCGTTGCTCACGCGTCTCGGCCCTGAGCTCGCCCACGACGTGGGACTCGCGGGACTGCGCCTGTTGCGCCCGCTCTGGACGGCGCCGAGGTTTCCGGACGTGCTGACGGTGGAATGCCTGGGCCTGCGTTTCGCGCATCCGCTCGGGCTCGCAGCCGGCTTCGACAAGAACGGCGACTGCCTGGATTCGCTGGGCGCCATGGGCTTCAGCCACGTGGAACTCGGAACTGTGACGCCGCGGCCGCAGCCGGGCAATCCCAAGCCGCGAATGTTCAGAATCCCGCAGGCCAACGCGCTCATCAATCGCATGGGATTCAACAACAAGGGTGTCGATCATCTGGTCAAGCGGGTTTTTCGCAGCCGCTACCGCGGCATCCGCGGCATCAGCATCGGCAAGAACTTCGATACGCCGCTCGAGAATGCGCAAGATGACTACGTCACCTGTCTGCGCAAGGTATATGCCCTCGCCGACTACATCTCGGTGAACATATCCTCGCCGAACACGGCCCGGCTGCGCGAACTGCAAACACACGACGGGCTCGAGAGAATCCTCGGCGCGCTGTTCGAAGAGCGCCGGGTGCAGCAGGTGCGCTACGGCAAGCGCGTGCCGTTGCTGGTCAAGGTCGCGCCGGACTTGAGCGAGGAGCAGATCTACGCGCTGGCGCGCGACTTGCGCGCGCTCGACGTCGACGGCGTGATCGCGACCAATACCTCGACCGACCGCAGTGCCGTCCTCGACGCATCGGCCGCCGGCCAACTGGGCGGCCTGAGCGGTGCGCCGCTGCACAGCTTGAGTTTGCGCGTCATCCGGCAATTGCGCTCGGAATTGGGGGACGGCTTCCCGCTCATCGGCGTCGGCGGTATCTTGTCCGCCGAGGACGCCCGGGCGACCCTGCGCGCCGGCGCGAACCTGCTGCAAATCTACACGGGTTTTGCGTACCGAGGGCCGGCGCTGGTGGAAGAAATCGTCAAGTCGTTGCCGCCATGATCGATGCCGCGAGCGTCGAGAGCTTTCAGCGCGACGGCGCGATCCGCCTGCGGCAGTTGTTTCGGCCGGAGGAAATCGCCGTGCTGCGCTCGGGCATCGACGAGAACCTGGCGCATTTGAGCCCACGCGCCAAGGTCGCCAGCGGCGCGGACGATCCCGGCCATTTCGTCGAGGACTTCTGCAATTGGCAGGACAACGCGCATTACCGGCGCTTCATCTTCGAGTCGGCATTGGCGGAAACCGCGGGCCGGCTGATGAAGAGCAGCACGGTCCGGCTCTATCACGATCACATGCTGACGAAGGAGCCCGGCACCAGGCAGCCGACGCCGTGGCATCAAGATCAGCCCTACTACAATATCGAAGGCCGGCGGAATGTCAGCTTCTGGATACCGGTGGATCCGGTCAACCGCGAATCGACGCTCGAGTTCGTGGCCGGATCGCACTTGGGGCCCTGGCTGATGCCGCGCTCCTTCATGGACGCGCAGGCGAAGTGGTTTCCCGAGGGCACGCTGGCGGATCTGCCGAATATCGATGCCGCGCGCGACGCGTTTCCGATTCTCGGTTGGGAGTTGGAACCGGGGGACGCCGTGTGTTTCCACATGCTCACGTTGCACGCCGCCCGCGGCGTCACTGGCGACAACCGGCGGCGCGTTTTTTCGGTCCGGTTCCTGGGCGATGACGTCACGCACGCACCGCGCCGTTGGCGCACCTCGCCGGAATTCCCCGGTTTGCGCGAACAATTGCCCGCCGGCGCGCCGATGAACCACCCGTTGTTCCCGGAGCTGTGGCGGGCATAACCGCGGTATCGGCCGCAGCGTGCGTCAGGCGCCCACTACTTGCGCAAAACCGCCGTGAGAGTGACTTCCGGAACGCTCGCCAGGGCCTTCGACAGCGGGCAGTCCTGCTTCGCACCGGCGGCGAGTTTCTGGAAAGTCGCTTCATCGATGCCCGGTACGGTCGCCTCGAGACGCAAGGCGATACGGTCGATCAGAAACCCAGTCCCCTTCATCGTCAATCGCACCGCAGCCTGCGTGTCGACGGCGGCAGTCGCGTATCCCGCCGCATCGCAGGCGAACGAGAACGCCATGGTGAAGCACGCCGCATGGGCCGCCGCCAGCAGCTCCTCGGGATTCGTGCCGCGGCGGTCGTCTTCGAAGCGGCTGCCGTACCCATAGGGATAGGACTGCAACGCATCGGTCTGCGTGCTGATCTTGCCGACGCCCTTCTTGCCCTGCCCCTCCCAATGCACGCTCGCGGTCTTGTCTGCCATCGACGGCTCCTTCGTTGGTGATGCGTTGATTCAATAATGCGGTAGCGGAATGAACTCGGTTTCGCCGGGCACCGCGGGAAACTCCTGCCGCTCCCAGCGCTCCTTGGCCCGCTCGATGCGCTCCTGCGAGGAAGCGACAAAATTCCACCAGATGTAGCGCGGCGTCGGAAACTTCTCGCCGCCCAAAAGCATGGCGCGGCCGGCGCCGGGGGAACGCAGCAGCGGTTTTGCGCCCGGTTCGAGCACCGCAAGCTGGCCCGGCGCGAGCACCCGGTCGCCGACCGCGATCTGCCCCTGCACCACGTACACCGCACGTTCAGTCTGATCCGCGGCCACTTCGAGCGTCGCGCCGGGCGAGAATTGTGCATGAACATACAACGTCGGCCACAAGGTGGCGACCGGGGATCGCAATCCGAACGCCTCGCCGGCGACGATGGTCAAATCGACCCCGTCGCCGACACGCCGCGGCAGACTCGACGCCGGATAATGCACGAAGGTCGGCCGCCCATCCTCCTGCCCATCGGGCAACGCCACCCAGCTCTGAATACCGTGGACATCCTCGCCGGCTGCGCGCGCGGCGCGCGGCGTGCGTTCGGAATGCGCGATGCCGTGGCCGGCGGACATCCAGTTCACATCACCGGGCCGGATCTCCCGCACCGAACCCAGGCTGTCGCGGTGCTCGAGCGAGCCGGCGAAGAGGTATGTGACCGTCGCAAGCGCGATGTGCGGGTGCGGACGCACATCGATGCCGAAGCCGGGTGCAAATCGCGTCGGGCCGAGATGATCGAAAAAAATGAACGGACCGACCATCTGCCGCATCGTCGCAGGAAGGACGCGCCGCACGGTGAACCCGCCGAGGTCGCGCTGCCTGGATTCCAGCAGTTGCAGGATGGCCATGGGGCCGAAGCATACTCCGTCGCGGTCGATCGCGGCGCCGCCGATGCCGTCGCTCGGAATGCCCGCGCGCCGGCGGCGCACGCCGGTGCACTGTGACCGCCGGAAACAGGACAATGATCCGATGCCACGCGCGGCGCCGCAATGCGTCTCTCCCCAAGAATTTCAAATCAGGATGCAGCGTATGCCGGCCCAAGTCGATCGATGCGCCGCCCGCAAACGCTGCTGCCGCCTGCTCTGCGGCCTGTTGAGCCTGGTTGGCGCCGTGAGCGCGGCGCCGGCGCCCGAGCGCGCGGCAACTGTTCCTCGATGAGCGCATAGGCTCGCTCGAGGTCGGCAAAGACGCCGACATCGCGGTCTGGGACCGCGATATGTACACCATCCCGACCGCGCAATTGCGCGACCTCAAGTGCCTGATGACCCTGGTCCACGGTCAGGTGGTGTTCGGCTCGGAGCACCTCTAACGATGCTATTCTGCGCACGTGCCGAAGAAAAGTAACAAGGTCAGCCGTGCCGACGCCGAGGCGGCGGTGCGCACGCTGCTGCGCTTCGCCGGCGATGATCCGCTGCGCGAGGGCCTGCGCGACACGCCGCAGCGCGTGGTAAACGCCTACGGCGATTGGTTCTCCGGCTATTCCATCGATCCGGGAGCTTATCTACGGCGCACGTTCGAAGAGGTCGAGGGATACGATGAGATGGTGGTGCTGCGCGATATCGGCTTCGAATCTTTTTGCGAGCACCACATGGCGCCCATCATCGGGCGGGCGCACGTCGGCTACCTGCCCACCGAGCGGGTGGTCGGCATCAGCAAGCTGGCGCGGGTGGTCGATGGTTTCGCGCGCCGCTTCCAGGTACAGGAGAAACTCACC
>Ga0181537_10002234_pt1 | contig 17202 bp, 16 predicted proteins | sample PEATcosm2014_Bin_39_FD_119765 | JGI IMG/M metagenome (GOLD analysis project Ga0181537, IMG submission 119765) | Peatland microbial communities from MTU Mesocosm Facility, Houghton, MI, USA - PEATcosm2014_Bin23_10_metaG | ecosystem: Environmental > Terrestrial > Soil > Wetlands > Peat | place... | reverse complement strand
GAATAATTCATGTTGGCGATGCCGCCTTCATAGATCAGATCGACGATCAGCTTCACCTCGTGCACGCACTCGAAATAAGCCATTTCCGGCGCGTAGCCGGCTTCGACCAGCGTTTCGTAACCGGCCTTCATCAGTTCCACGAGTCCGCCGCACAGCACGGTCTGCTCGCCGAACAAATCGGTTTCGCACTCTTCCTTGAACGTCGTCTCGATGATGCCGGCGCGGCCGCCGCCGATGGCGGAAGCGTAAGACAATCCGAGATCGTGCGCGTTGCCTGACGCGTCCTTGTGGATCGCGACCAGGCACGGCACGCCGGCGCCGCGCTGATATTCCGAGCGGACCGTATGGCCAGGGCCTTTGGGCGCGATCATCAGCACGTCGAGATCGGCGCGTGGTTCGATCAGGTTGAAATGGACGTTGAGCCCGTGCGCGAACATCAGCGCCGCGCCGTCCTTCATGTTCTTGGCAAGATGCTCGCGATAGATATCGCCCTGCAATTCGTCGGGGGTGAGCATCATCATCACGTCAGCCCACTTCGCGGCGTCCGCCACCTCCAACACCTTGAATTTCTCGCCTTCCGCCTTCTTCACGCCGGCCGAAGTCTTGCGCAATGCCACCGCGACATCCTTGACGCCGGAATCGCGCAGATTGAGCGCGTGGGCGTGGCCTTGGCTGCCGTAGCCGATGATGGCGACCTTCTTGCCCTTGATCAGATTAAGGTCGGCGTCACGATCGTAATAAACACGCATGGTTTCCTCACCCCTACTCAGGCCGGTTGCTTTAAATCAGCGATCTCGGTTGCAGCTTCTATGGTCTATGGGCAGCTTGGACAAGCCCGGATCGCGTGCCGCGACGCAGCGGCGGCTTGCCGCTCGCCGCGCAATTGCCGTCGAATTGCTCGCGGGCGCGGGCGATCTTGACCTGATTGCGGGTCGCCCAAGCGCCGAGCGCCGATACCGGCTCCAACAGGTCGCGGCCGAGCGGGGTGAGCGCATAATCGACCCGGGGTGGAATGGTGGGAAACACGGTACGCGTAACCAGTCCGTCGCGCTCGAGCCCGCGCAATGTCAGCGTCAGCATGCGCTGCGAGATGCCGCCGATCGAGCGCCGCAGTTCGTTGAAGCGCACCGCCCGCTCGCCGAGCCGGGTGACGACCAGCACCGACCATTTGTCGCCGATCCGGGCGAGCACCTCACTGATGGCCCGGCAATCCGCAGGCAAATGCGTGTGGCTTGGTTTCACCGATGTGCCCTCTTGTGGCGCTCGCGCGTAGTCACCTATGTAGCCCTAGTTACTAATTTTGACCGAGGTATTCAACCATGGCCGCCACGCCCCAAATCGCCGTCATCGTCGGATCGAACCGCAAGGATTCGATCAATCGCAAGCTCGCCCAAGCCTTGATCAAGCTCGGCGCGGGCAATTTCGACGCCAAGATCGTGCGCATCGACGATCTGCCGATCTACAATCAGGACCATGAAGGTAACCTTTCGCCCGAGGTGGTACGCTTCAAGGACGAGATCAAGCGCGCCGACGGCGTGCTGATCGTGACGCCGGAGCACAACCGATCCATGCCGACGGTGCTGAAGAATGCGATCGACTGGGGGGCGCGGCCCTACGGCACGAGCGTGTGGCCGGGCAAGCCTGGCTTCATCACCGGCACCTCGCCGGGCGCGATCGGCACCGCGTTGGTTCAGGCGAACTTGCGCACGGTCATGCTGGGTCTCGGCATGACGCTGCTCGGTGGCGAATCCTACGTGACGTTCAAACCGAATCTGATCGACGATCACGGCAATATCGCCGACGAGAGCACCCAGAAGTTTCTGCAGGATTTCGTCGATCGGTTCGCGACGCTGGTCACGAAGCTGAAAGCGTAAATTTCTCCTACATCCCCTCGGGGCCGCGTGCGATCGCGACCACGCCGGTGCGCGAAACTTCCACGAGCCCGACCGGCAGCATCAGATTGATGAAGCTTTCGATCTTGTCGGAGGCGCCGGTGATTTCGAACACGAAGCTCTCAGTGGTGGCGTCGATGACGCGGGCGCGAAAGGCGTCGGCGAGGCGCAGCGCCTCCATGCGTTGATCGCCGATGCCGCGCACCTTGACCATGGCGAGCTCGCGCGAAATCGCCGGTCCTGTGCTGGTCAGATCGATGACGCGATGCACCGGCACCAACCGGTCGAGCTGATTTTTGATCTGCTCCAGCACCATCGGCGTGCCGCGCGTGACGATGGTGATGCGCGATAGATGCTTCTGATGCTCGGTTTCCGACACCGTGAGCGAATCGATATTATAGCCGCGCCCGGCGAACAGCCCAATGACCCGCGCCAGAACGCCGGGCTCGTTGTCGACCAGGACGCAAAGTGTGCGGGTTTCGACACGCTCGCTGGTGCCGGCGGCAGGATAATGCGTTGTCGCGGTGTTCACGGCAGCTCTCCTAGACCAGCATCTTGCCTTCTTCGGTGACGGCATCCTCGATTTTGACGGCCGCGTCACCGAGCAGCATCTCGTTGTGAGCCCGGCCCGACGGGATCATCGGGAAGCAGTTTTCCGCCGGATCGACCACGCAGTCGAAGATCACCGGCTTCTTCACCTCGATCATTTCGCGGATCTTGTCGTCAAGCTCGGCCGGGTGCTCGCAGCGGATGCCGTGTGCGTGATAGGCCTCGGCAAGCTTGACGAAGTCGGGGAGTGCCTCACTGTACGAATGTGAATAGCGCCCGCCATGCAGGAGTTCCTGCCACTGGCGGACCATCCCCATGTACTTGTTGTTGAGAATGAAGATCTTCACCGGCAGCTCGTATTGTACCGCCGTCGAAATCTCCTGCATCGTCATCAGCACCGACGCCTCGCCGGCAATATCGATGACCAGCGAGCCGGGATGCGCGAGCTGCACGCCGACCGAGGCCGGCAGGCCATAGCCCATGGTGCCGAGCCCGCCCGACGTCATCCAGCGGTTCGGCTCCTGGAATTGATAGAATTGCGCCGCCCACATCTGATGCTGGCCGACTTCGGTCGTGATGTAGGTGTCGCGATCCTTGGTCAGCTCGAACAGCCGCTGGATGGCGTATTGCGGCTTGATGATGTCCTTCGAGTTGTGGAACGCGAGCGACTTCTTCGCGCGCCATTTGCCGATTTGATCCCACCACGCCGCGAGCGCCTTCTTGTCGACCTGCTGCGGTTTTGCTTGCCACAGCCGCACCATCTCGCCGAGCACATGCGCGCAATCGCCGACGATGGGCAGATCGACCTTGACGTTCTTATTGATCGACGACGGGTCGATATCGACATGGATTTTCTTCGAGCCGGGCGAGAAGGCATCGAGCCGTCCGGTGATGCGGTCGTCGAAGCGCGCGCCGATGCAGATCATCAGATCGCAATCGTGCATCGCCCAATTCGCTTCCCAGGTGCCGTGCATGCCGAGCATGCCGAGCCATTGCGGCGCGGCGGCCGGAAAGGCGCCGAGCCCCATCAAGGTCGAGGTGATGGGAAAGCCGGTGAGCTTGACCAGTTCGCGCAGCAGCTCCGACGCCTTGCGCCCGGAATTGATCACGCCGCCGCCGGTATAGAACAGCGGCTTCTTGGCCGCCGCTATCATCTCGACCGCGTGCTTGATCTTGTCGGCGTCGCCTTCCACTTTCGGCCGATAACCTTTGTGCTGGAATTCTTTCGGCCGGCTATATGTGCCTTTGGCGAACTGAATGTCCTTGGGGATGTCGACCACGACCGGACCCGGCCGCCCGCTGGACGCGATGTGGAACGCCTCATGCAGCGCGCTCGACAGATCGGCAATGTTCTTCACCAGATAATTGTATTTGGTGCACGGCCGCGTGATGCCGACGGTATCGCATTCCTGGAACGCATCGTTGCCGATGAGATGCGTCGGCACCTGTCCGGTGAGGACAACGAGCGGAATCGAGTCGCACAGCGCGTCGGTGAGACCGGTGACGGCATTGGTCGCGCCGGGGCCGGACGTCACCAGCACGCAGCCGACTTTGCCGGTCGAGCGGGCGTAGCCTTCGGCGGCGTGCACCGCGCCTTGCTCGTGCCGGACCAGGATATGGTGGATCCTGTCCTGCGACTGGAACAGCGCATCATAGATCGGCAGCACCGCGCCGCCGGGATAGCCGAAGATGTGCTCCACGCCCTGATCGGCGAGGGCCTCGATCACCATTTCGGCGCCGGTCATTTCAGTCATCGCTCGCTCCGATTTTCGCTGCCGCCGAGAATTGGCATTCGGGTAATAAAAAAGGGGCTCACGAGGGCCCCTGGATTGCGCACCGCCACGTTTCGCGGGTGGGTTCATCCACCCCCGGCGGTGCGTTTCGATACGAGGATCAGCGAAAGATAAGTCCGCACGTGCATGCCCTTCATTCTCAGGCCGCTTTTATATGCATTGTGTCAGCTTGGGTCAAGCCAATTGCGGCGGCAAGGTGGCTTGGCGGCATACCGCAATCTTCAAACTGGCGTTTGAAATCGGAACGGCGCGGTAAATTGCAATCGTTAACCAATGTTAAGTGTCACACCGCAGCCGCGATTTCGCGACGGCACCGCCCTTAATTTTCCCCGGCGTGTTGCTCAACTGCCGCACGGGGGCGGGCGCGTTCTGAAATCTCCGCTACGCGCTGCCGGTTTTCTCCAGGGGAGGGGACATGGTTGCAACACGCGTTTCAAGATTGACGGGGGGATTGCGCGAACTTGGGATCGATGCTGGACCGTGGCGCCGTGGCGCCGTCTGTCTTCTGGTTGCGCTAGCCCTTGTCGTCGCGGTGATTGCGTCTGCCGCGGCGGCGCCGTCGCCCAGCCGGCCGTTCGCCTCGACCGATGCCATCCTGAAATGGATCAACGACTACCGCCACAAGCCCGAGCCGGAGGAGTTACCGGCAGTGGTGCACGCGCTGAGCGCGATGCAGGCCTTCAAGGATGCCGAAAGCTCCGGCGCCTATATCGGCTTTATCGCCGGCGTGCTGGATGGCAATCCTGACGGGGCAGAAGTTCTCGTTGCCAAAATGCTGTCGATCGACCCGGCCGATCACTGGGTTCTGGTGCGCGCCATCGCCTATTCCGGTTTGCCGGATTGGAAAGAAGAGCTCGCCACCTTCGTCGACCGCATGCCGACGCGCCGCGCCATGATCGACAAATATCTTGACGGCAAACTGCCGACACTCGAGCAGATCGATTATCGGCCCGCGAAGCCGGACATGCTCGACAAGATCGAAGTATCGCTGCACATCAGCAAGGAGCATCCGAAGAAAGTGGCGCTGGCGCCGACGCCGGAGCTCATCGATGTGCTGTGGGGCTATTATCTGGCGACCGGCGACTATGAGCCGATCGGGCGGGTGATAAAACTCCTGCCGTTGTCCAACGATCACGACAATGTCGACAACCTCACCACCGGCAGCGCCGCCAAGTTCACGCTGGCCAGTAACGCCGTGCGCGACAACGAACTCTTGGCGATGCTGAAATGGTCGGTGAAAAGCCAGCCGAAGGACGTCGCCGTGGTGCTCAACGACGTCATCGAGACCGCCGACACCGTCGATACGGTGCACATGCGCCAGGAATCGCTCGCTGCGATCGAAGAGCTCAAGGAGAAGGGGCCGAATTCGAAACGCGAGCTTTCCGGCTGGGGCCAGATCGGGCAAGGCGCACTATCGATGGGCTGCGTTGTGGCCGCGGCAACGGGTCAAATCGAATTGGGCATACCCTGCGTGCTTGGCGGCGCCGCCTATACCGCCGGGCTGCAATACATGACGCACTAAGCGCGTGCGTGCTCCAGCGCCCGCAACTGCGCTTCGATAGCGGCGCGCGCGCCGTGTGGTGCGACCCACTCGAACTCCGGAAGCTGATTGCGGAACCAGGTGGTCTGCCGCTTGGTGTATTGCCGGGTTTCCAGTTTGGCGTGCTCCGCCGCGTCCGCAAGCGTGATCTCGCCGTTGAGATGCCGGATCAGCCACGGCACGCCGTGCGCTTTCATTGCCGGCAGGTTGGGATCGAGTTTGCGCGCCGCGAGCGCGCGAACCTCCTCAAGGGCGCCCGCCGCGATCATGGCGTCGAACCGCGCGTCGATGCGCCGAAACAGCTCCTCGCGATCAGGCATCAGGAAGACCTTGGCCGCTCGCGCCAAATTGACACTCGCGGGCTTGTTGTCCTCGTGCCAGTCCGAGAGCGGCCGGCCGGTCGCCAGCACCACTTCGAGCGCGCGGGTGACGCGGGCGCGGTCGCCCGGCATCAAGCGCGCCGCGCCGGCGGGATCGCGCACGCGCAGTTCGGCATGCAGGGAAGCAACACCTTCGTTGGCAAGGCGCGCGCGCACGTCGTTACGAATCTCGGCCGGAATTGGTGGCACCGCGGCAAGTCCACGCGTGAGCGCATTGAAATAGAGTCCGGTGCCGCCGACCAGGATCGCGGGCCGGGATTCCTGTTTTGCCGCCGCAAGCGCCGCCGCGGCCTCGGCGCACCAGCGGCCGGTCGAATAATTCTCCGCGGCGTCGACATGGCCGTAGAGCCGGTGCGGCGCACGGCTTTTCTCCGCGGGCGTCGGCCGTGCGGTGATGATGCGCAGGTCGCGATAGACTTGCATGGAATCGGCATTGATGATGGTGCCGCCAAGTGCCACGGCAAGCTCCAGCGCCAAGGCGGACTTGCCGCTCGCCGTTGGGCCTGCGATGAGAATGGTCTTCGACACGTTTCGACCGCTCCAATGTCCGCAGTTCGGATCGCACGGCATGTTCTACGTGGCAACGCTGATCTCGTCTCCCGACCGCCCGGCGGTGACTGACGCCCTGGTCCGCGACGCTGCGCGCTACCTGCCGCAAGGCCGTCCTATCGACTGGCTTGCGCCGGGAGCGGCGGCGGACATCGCCTTTCTGGTCGAGGAGGATGATGCGGACGAAAAGCGCACCTTGCTCAAAGACCTCGCCGCGGATCTCCGCGATATTTTCGGCGACGCGCCGGTTGACGTCGTGATCCAGCCGCACGATGGGCGGCGCAAGAGACTCCTGGTCGCCGACATGGACTCCACCATGATCGGTCAGGAATGCATCGACGAACTCGCAGACTATGCGGGTTTCAAGGAACGCGTGGCGGCCATCACCGAGCGCGCCATGCGTGGCGAGATCGACTTCGCGCCGGCGCTGCGCGAGCGGGTGGCTCTGCTCAAGGGCCTGCCGGCCACGATCATCGACACCGTGATCGCCGATCGCATCCGACCGACGCCGGGCGGTGCGACACTGGTCGCGACGATGCGGGCGAACGGGGCCTATACCTGCGTCGTGTCGGGCGGCTTTACCGCCTTTACCAAACGCCTGGCGGAGCAGCTCGGTTTCGACGAGCAGCGCGCCAATACTTTATTGGTGGATGCTGGAGGGCGCCTCACCGGTCAGGTTGCCGAGCCCGTGGTTGGCCGCGAGGCGAAACTCGAGGCTCTAATGGCCTTGCGCGACCGCTTTCATCTCGACCGCAATGCAACGCTCGCTGTGGGCGACGGCGCCAACGATATCCCCATGATCGAACAAGCCGGCCTCGGGGTCGCCTTTCATGGCAAGCCGGCCATTCGGCAAGCGGCCGCCGCGTGCATCGACCACGGCGATCTCACCGCGCTGCTTTATGCGCAGGGCTATCGCCGCGAAGAATTCGTAACGCGATAAAATCGGCTATTGCAGGTTCAACGCGACGAACCGGGTCTCGCCGTTGGCGTTGGACACCAGAAGCACCGCGACTTTCTTGCCTTGCGATTTCAAATCGCCGACGCGCTTCTGCAGGTCGGCCGGCGTGCCGACGCTTTCATATTGCACTTCGACAATGACGTCGCCGGGCGCCAGCCGCTTATCCGGATCGGCTGTCGCCACGCTCTGATCCACGCCCGTGATCAGGACGCCCTTGATATCGTCCCTGAGCTTGAACTTCTTACGCAGATCGTCGGTGATGCCGGCAAGCTCGAGACCCAGGGTCTTCTGCACGACGGTCTTTTCGGGCGGCGCGGCATCTTTACCGGTGCCGGCATCGGCGACTTTCTCAGTGTCTTGCAACCGGCCGACGGTGACCTTGTGAGTTTCTTCCTTGCCCTTGCGGATAACGACCACGTCGACGGATTTGCCGACCGGCGTATCGGCGACGGTGCGCGGCAGATCGTGCATTTCCTTGATGTCGTGGCCGTCGAAAGTGACGATGACATCGCCTGCTTCGATGCCTGCCGGTTTGGCCGGCCCCTTGTCGTCGACGCCGGCAACCAGCGCGCCGCGTGGCGGCTTGATGCTCAGGCTGTCGGCGATATCGTCGGTGACCTGCTGGATGCGGACGCCGAGCCAGCCGCGGCGCGCCTCGCCGTATTGGCGCAGCTGATCAAGGACCGGCATCGCCGTATTGGCAGGCACGGCGAATCCGATGCCGATTGAACCGCCGGATGGCGATATGATCGCGGTATTGATGCCGATGACATCGCCGTCGAGATTGAACAGCGGTCCGCCGGAATTGCCGCGATTGATGGCGGCGTCGGTCTGAATGTAATTGTCGTACGGCCCCGAATTGATGTCGCGGTTGCGCGCCGAGACGATGCCGGCGGTCACCGTGCCGCCGAGGCTGAAGGGATTGCCGATGGCGATGACCCATTCGCCGAGGCGGAGTTTGCTGGAGTCGCCGAATTTCACCGACTTGAGCGGCTTGTCGGTATGCACCCGCAACAGCGCGAGATCGCTCTTAGTATCCTTGCCGACCAGATCGGCTTTGAGCTTGGTGCCATCGTTGAGGATGACATTGATTTCGTCGGCGTCGGCGATGACGTGATTGTTGGTCACGACAAAGCATGCCGGATCGATGATGAAGCCGGAGCCCAGCGAATTGACGCGGCGTGGCGCCTGATCGGAATCGTCACCCCCCGGGCCGCCTTGTCCACCCTGGCCGTGATGGTTTTTGAAGAACTGGTTGAAGAAATCCTCCATCGGCGAGCCGGGCGGCAGATCGGGCATGTCAGCGACGCGCGGATCGACCTTTTGCGAGGTTGAAATGTTGACGACCGCGTCGATCACCTGTTCGGCCACGTCCGCGATGTTCTCAGGTCCGCGCGCCGCAGCCGGGCGTACCGGCAGGAGGAGGATCGCCGCCAGCCCGGCGATCAGCGCGCCGTGCCGCGCGAAGCGGCCGAGACGGCGAGTGGAACAACGGCGAAAGATGGACGTCGAATACCTAAGCGACAAGGATTGCGGTGATAGAGACATGGGTGACAGAGACCTGGACGACAGAGACATGGACGTCGGCGCTCCTGGCATTCGACTCATCAATCGACTTGTTAATCGACTTAATAATCGACTCATGGGGAAAAACGTGACGGCAAATTGCCCCTGTCCCGCTTGAGACGCAAGGCCATAAGCCGCCGGATTGGGGCGGAAACGCGGCCCGCTTTGCCGTTCATCCGCGCACCAGCCAGACGATCACCACGCCAACCACCGCCGAGACGATTCCGGCGATGCGGAGCGGTCCATCCGGCATTTCGAGCACGGTCGCCATCGTGCGTTTGGCGCCGGCGGGAAACGCCGCTAGAAAAATTCCTTCGATCGCGAAGAACAAACCGATCGCCGCGAGAAAATCATACATCGGCGCGATCCGTTGCGGTCCACCTGACCGCTCTATTTCGTCGTGCCGCTCGCGTGCGTCGGATTAGGCGTGGCCGGCGTTGCCGGAGCAACCGATACGGCTGCGCCATTTGCCGGCATCTTGCCCGATGGATCGGCAAAATACCGGAAGAAATCGGTATCCGGGCGCAGCACGAGCCGCGTATTGGATTGCGGCATGCTGCGTTCGTAGGCCTGCATGGAACGGTAGAAGGCGAAAAAGTCCGGATCCTGACCGAAGGCGTCGGCGAAGATGCGGTTACGATCGGCGTCGCCTTGGCCGCGGACTTGTTCGGACTGCTGATTGGCGTCGGCGACAATCACCGTCACGTCGCGATCGGCCTTGGCGCGGATCGCCTGACTTTTCTGGCTGCCTTGGGCGCGGAACTCTGCCGCCTCGCGCTGCCGCTCCGTCTGCATGCGGTGGTAGACGGCCTCGCTGTTTTGCTCCGGCAGATCGGCGCGGCGGATGCGCACGTCGACGACATGAATGCCGAACGGCTGCGCATCGTGATCGAGCTGATCGCGCATCCGCGTCATCAGTTCCTCGCGTTTGTTGCGCACCACATCCGTCAGCGTCGCCTCGCCGAGCACGCTGCGCAGCGTCGAATTGAGCAGAATCGCGAGCTGCGAACTGGCGCCGTCCGGACCGACGGTCTGATAAAACTTGAGCGGGTCCGTAATGCGATAGCGTGCGAAGGCGTCGACGACGAGACGCTCGCCGGCTTGGCCGGCGCCGGTATTCGCATTGTCCCCGCTTGAAGCGATCACCTCCTGCGCCGGTTGCTCGATGGTGAGCAAACGCTTGTCGATATAGATGACGGCGTCGATGAACGGCACTTTCACGTTGAGGCCGGGCTCGGTGATGACGCGCACGGGGTTGCCGAGCCGGACCACTAGGGCTTGCCGGGTCTGGTATACGGTGAAAAACGTGCTGTAGGCGACGATGAGCACCAGCAGCAATACGACGGCGGTCGCGCCGCCAACCAGGCTGAGCTTCATGGCTTGTCTCCCGTTGCCGGCTGCGGCGTTTGCGGCGCCGGCGGGAGGTTGTTGAGCGGCAGATAGGGCACGACACCGGGTCCGGCGGCCGCACCGGTATCGATGATCGTCTTATCGGCGGCGCCGAGAATGTGCTCCATGGTTTCCAGATACATGCGCTCGCGGGTTACGTCGGGCGCCTTTTTGTACTGATCGTAGATTTGCAGAAAGCGCGAGGTCTGGCCGTTGGCATCGGCCACGGTCTGTTGGCGATAGGCTTCGGCGTCCTGGATGATCCGGGACGCGCGGCCCTTTGCTTCCGGCACTACGCGATTGGCATAAGTCTCCGCCTCGTTCTGCAATCGCTCGAGATCGGAGCGCGCCGCCTGCACGTCGCGGAACGAGTCGATGACCTGGGCGGGCGGGTCGACTTTCTGCAGCTGGACCTGCTGCACCTGGATGCCGGCGCCATAACTGTCGAGGGTCTTCTGCAGCAGCGCTTGCACCGCGGTCTCGATGTTCTGCCGCGCGCCGGTGAGGATCGGCTGAATGTTGGATTGTCCGATCACCTCGCGCATGGCGCTTTCCGCCACCGCCTTCACCGTGCCTTCGGGATTCTGGACGTTGAAAAGGTAGTCGCCGACCTGTGTCGGCTTGACCTTCCACAGCACCGAGAAATCGACGTCGACGATGTTCTCGTCGCCGGTCAGCATCAGGCTCTCCTCCGGCACGTCGCGCATGGTGGTGCCGCGGCGAGTATCGAAGCCGATGTCGATCTTGTTGACGCGCAGCGCCTGCGGCGTGAGCGCGCTCTCGATCGGATAGGGCAGATGATAGTTAAGGCCGGGCTGCGCCTCTCGGACGAATTGTCCAAATCGCAGCACAACGCCGAGCTCGTCGGGCTCGACGCGGAAGAAGCCGGAAAAGCCCCAGAGCGCGATCGCGATCAGCGCGATCAGCGCGATACCGCGGCCGCCGAGATTGCCCGGTATCCAGCTGCGCAACTTTTCCTGGCTGCGGCGCAGGAATTCTTCGAGATCGGGCGGCCTTGAGCCTCCCGGTTGTTGCGGCCCCGAGCCCCACGGTCCGCGCGGGCCCGAACCCCATGGGCCGCCGCCACCGGATTGGTTGCTCCACGGCATCAATACTCTCCTTATGGCCGGCCCTCGGGCCGGTTCGGTTGCCGGGGGTTATAGGGTAGGGGACCGCCCCTTACAACGCGCAGTTAGGCCGTGCTGGGACGCTATGCCGGGCGCGACGCGTTGATAAGTCACGAAAGCGAAGGCGGCTTCGTCGTCGGCGGCAGGTTTTTGCTCCCGGCGCGCGATTTCGCGCCAGGCTTTCGGATCGATGGCCGGGAAGCGCGTGTCGCCTTCAACCCGGCTATGAACTTCGGTGATGGCTAGTTGCGTCGCCGAGGGCATGGCTTGCGCATAAATGTCGGCGCCGCCGGCAACCACGATGGTGTCGCAATTCCGCCGTGCGGCGTCACCGCGCGCCGCCGCCAAAGCCGCGTCGAGACTGGGCGCAATCACAACGCCCTGAGCGCCGAAGCCGCGATCGCGGCTGACCACGATCGTGGTGCGGCCCTTGAGCGGCTTGCCGATTGACAAATAAGTTTTGCGGCCCATCACCACCGGCTTGCCCATGGTGATGCTGCGAAAATGCGCCATGTCGGACTTGAGCCGCCAGGGCAGCGCGTTACCGCGGCCGATGACGCCGTTCTCGGCAACGGCGGCGAGAACGACAATGTCCATCCTTACACCGCCACCGCGGCTTTGATGTGCGGATGCGGATCGTAGCCTTCGAGCACGAAATCGCCGTAGTCGAGCGCGAACAGATCCTTCGCCGCGGGATTCATGCGCAGCGTCGGCAGCGGCTTTGGCTGGCGCGTCAGTTGCAGCCGCGCCTGTTCGAGATGATTGAGATAAAGATGCGCGTCGCCGAGGCTGTGGATGAATGTTCCGGGTTTCAACCCGGTGACTTGCGCAACTGCAACGGTCAACAGCGCGTAGGAGGCGATGTTGAACGGCACACCCAGGAAAACGTCAGCTGAGCGCTGATAGAGCTGGCACGACAGCGCGCCGTCGGCGACGTTGAACTGAAACAGGCAATGGCACGGCGGCAGCGCCATGCCTTCGATCTCCGCCGGATTCCAGGCCGTCACGATCAGCCGGCGCGAATTCGGATTGCGGCGGATGTCGCGCACGACATTGGCGATTTGGTCGATCGAGCCGCCGTCCGGCGTCGGCCATGAGCGCCATTGCTTGCCGTAGACCGGGCCGAGGTCGCCGTTCTCGTCGGCCCATTCGTCCCAGATGCGCACGCCATGGTCGTTGAGATATTTGACGTTGGTATCGCCGCGCAGGAACCACAGCAACTCATAGATGATCGATTTGACGTGCAGCTTCTTGGTGGTGACCAGCGGAAAGCCGCGCTGCAAATCAAAGCGCATTTGGTGCCCGAAGATCGAACGCGTGCCGATGCCGGTGCGGTCGCGCTTTTCGACGCCTTCGGCGAGCACGCGTTCCATCAGGTCGAGATATTGGCGCATGGTCGTGCTTCGTCCGACTCGGGCTCCGAGTCTAGCGTCAAATGAGCGGCAGGCGAAGGGCGCGCAAGGGGAGCTAGAGCGAACTTGTAACCGGAGTGCCGTGAGAATGGCGCCGGCATTGATTGCGATCGACTTGGCAGGTAGTCATTCCGCGTACCGACTTCCCGGGAGAAATGGTTTGAAGCTATCCTTTCACGGAGCTGATCGCGACGTTACCGGATCGTGCCACCTCGTCGAATGCGCCGGCCGGCGCTTTTTGATCGATTGCGGCCTCTATCAGGGCGGCCGCGACCTCGCAGCGGAAAATGCCGGCGACTTTGGTTTCGATCCCGCCAGCGTAGATTTCGTGCTGGTGACGCATGCTCACCTTGATCATTGCGGGCGATTGCCGCTGCTGACCAAGCGCGGGTTTCGCGGCGAAATCATCACGACCATGGCCACCCACGAACTCGCCCGGTTAGTGATGCTCGACGCCGCTCATTTACAGGCGGAGGCGCCTTCAGACTCGGATCTGCCGCCAAACGGCGCCGGTCGCCAGCGTGCGGAGCCTTTGTATACCGTGGCTGATGCGCTCAAGAGCCTGGAGTCGTTCAAGCGCAGTGCCCGGTATGACGAGCCGATTGACCTCGCCCAAGGCATCCGCGCGACCTTCGTCGACGCCGGACATATTCTCGGCTCGGCCAGTATCCTTCTTGAGCTGACCGAAGCCGGCCGCACGTTGCGGCTGTTGTTTTCAGGTGACCTCGGCAACGCCGGAAACCCCTTGCTTCGAACGCCGGCGCCGCCGCCGCGTGCGGATGTGGTCGTGATCGAGACGACGTATGGCGATCGACTGCACCAGCCGATGGATGCGTCGATCCACGAGCTGTATGGGGCGATTGCCGAAACGCTTGGGCGCGGCGGCAATGTCATCGTCCCGACCTTCGCCCTGGAGCGGGCGCAGGATCTCCTTTTCATGCTCAATCAGGGGATCGAAAAAGACCAACTGAATCCGTCAATGCAGGTCTTCCTCGATTCCCCCATGGCGGTTTCAGCAACCGAGATCTTTGCGCGTCATCTCGACGACTTGAAGCCTGAAGCCGTTCCGTTGTTCCGGCAGAATCGCGACCCGCTTGCGTTGCCCGGCCTGCACTTCTCCCGCGACAGGACGGAATCTGTAGCGCTGAACACGATCCGCGGTGGGGCGATCATCATGGCCGGGTCCGGGATGGCCACGGGAGGACGGGTGCAACACCATCTCAAACACAATATTTCGCGGCAAGAGTGCAGCGTGATTTTCGTCGGCTTTGCCGCCAAGGGAACGCTGGCGCGGCAGATCATCGATGGCCAGAACCCTGTGCAGATTTTGGGAGACTACGTCCCGGTCAGAGCCAGCATTCACACGATCAACGGGTTCTCCGCCCACGCCGATCAGGCCGAGCTGTTGAAATGGCATGAGCACACTGGCGCGGCGCGCACGTTCCTGACCCACGGAGAGGAAGGCGCCATGCAGGCGTTTGCATCGCGACTTGGCAAAACGCAGGTCGAAATGCCCGCGCTTAATCAGAGCTACGATTTATAGCCAAGCCCGGGCGGCGCTGACGCTGCAAGTAGCCCCTCCCGACAGCCATCGGGAGGGCGAGCGGTCGAACCGCGCGATATCAGATATCAAGTGAGCTTGACGAGTTGCTTGCCGAAATTCTTGCCTTTGAGCATGCCAAGGAAGGCAGACGGCGCGCTCTCAACGCCTTGCGCAATCGTCTCGCGCCATTTGAGCTTGCCGGTCGAGGCGAGGCCGCTCAATTCGCCGAGCGCGGCCGGCCAGTCCGGCAAAAAGTCGGTCACGATGAAGCCACGCATCGTCAGTCGACGCACGAGCATGATGCGCATGTCACTCAGCGACGTCTTCTGTGCGCCTTCGTAGGAAGCGATCAGCCCGCAGACTGCGATACGGCCGAAATCGTTCATACGTGCCATGGTCAGCGCGAACGGTTGGCCGCCGACGTTCTCGAACAGGCGGTCGACCCCGCCAGGCGTCGCGGCCGCGAGCTGTTGCGCAAAATCGGCCGCCTTGTGATCGACGCACAGGTCGTAGCCCAGTTCCTCGACCGCGAACTTGCATTTCTCCGGACCGCCGGCGATGCCGACGGCGCGAGCGCCTTTGGCCTTGACGATCTGCCCGACCACGGTGCCGACCGCGCCGGTGGCTGCCGAACAGACCACGGTCTCGCCGGCCTTCGGCTGGATGATCCGGTTGACTCCGACCCAGGCTGTCACGCCCGGCATCCCGAGCGGCCCGACGAAAGCCTGCAGCGGGACTTTGGAATCATCGACCTTGCGCAACATGGCCGGCTTTTGAATCGTGTAGAGCTGCCAGCCCCCGTTGGCGCAGACCACTTTGTCGCCTGCCTTGAAATCCGGGCTGTTGGAAGCGACGACCTCGCCCACTGTGCCGCCGATCATCGGCTCGTCCAGCGCCTGGCTGGCGGCGTAGGACTTGCTCTCGTCCATACGCCCGCGCATGTACGGATCGAGCGACAGCCAGTGATTGCGCACAAGCACCTCGCCCGGCCCCGGTTCACCAATGTTCCTTTCAAAAAATCGGAAGTTGCTTTCGGTGGCCGCGCCCTGCGGACGCGACGCGAGAAGGAAGCCTTTATTGAGCGGCATACGTCTCTCCCTATGGACTTACATTCTCCAGATCGCCGCGGTCTAAGCGAAATTTGCACCAATCGACCGCGCAATCTTAAACGGTATCCATCGCGATTTCGCCAAGCCCCTCGACGGTGAACACCGCGCGCTGGCCGGCAGCGATCGACATTGTCGGGATGAGGCTGCCGGTGATGACCACCATGCCGGCTTTCAGATCGCGGCCGCGTTCGGCGAGATGATTGGCGAGCCAGGCCAGCGTCGCGCAGGGATCTTCGGCCGCGCCTTCGCCCACAGTCTTGCCGCCGATGGTGAGATGGCCGGCAATTCCGATCAGCGCCGCGCAGGGTGCCGGCTTCGGCGTGCCGACGACCACACCGCCGTTCCAGCAATTCTCGACGATCAACGAGGCGGCCTCGGTGTGCGCGTAGTCCGCATTGCGGTCTTCAATCAGCTCGAAGGCCGGCATAGCGCCGGCAACCGCTGGCGCGACCGTTTCGCGCGCCCAGGGCGCGCCGGACGCCGGCAGATCGGCGCTGAGTTGCAGCGCGATTTCGCTTTCGATGCGCAGGTTGACGAAATCGGAGGTCGCGAGCCGCGCCGGCGAGGCGTGGATGGTGCGGGCAAAGATCGCGCCGCCGCATGCGTGGTTGATTCCCATCAACTGCTGCATGACTTTGGTGGTGGTGGCGATCTTGGCGCCGCCGACCGCGCCATAAACCGGTTCGGCCAACCTGTAATAGGCCTCCTGCGCCGCATAGGCCTCGGCGATCGAGCGCGGGCGCAAATCGCCGGGCAGGTTGCGGTAGGGCTGGCGCCGGGCCCGCGCATCCCACATCCATTGTGCCATCGCATCGAGACGATCGCTGTTGTCCATAGTATTCCCCGGCTTCAAATCAGGCCGACGAGCCCGAGCAGCGCGGCGACGGCAAAGGCCCATAGCGGGTGCACGCGCAGGAAATAAGCGGTGAACGCGGTGCCGGCGGTAACTGCCGCCGCGGCCCAGCCGTAGTCGGCCGTGGTTGCGATCACGATGGCGCTCGATGCCGTCAGCCCCAGCGTCACTGGAACGAGCCCCCGGTTCACGGCGCCGTGCCAGTGCGCGCCCTTGAAGCGCTCGGACGCGCGGCCGACGAAGAAGGCGAATACGGAAGTCGGTCCGCACATGGCCAGCGTCGCGATGAGACCGCCGACGACGCCGGCGACGTGATAGCCGATCAACGCCACGATGATGAGGTTCGGCCCCGGCGTGAGTTGCGCCAGAGCAAAGCTGTCAGCGAATTGCCGGTCGGTCAGCCAGTGCTGCACATCGACCGAAAAGCGGTGCATTTCCGGTACGGCGGAATTGCCGCCGCCGATCGCGAACAGCGACAGCACCGCGAAGAAGCTCGCCAGTGTGAGAAGCGTTCCGCTGTCACCCTTCATATCCGCACCCAG
>Ga0181537_10002233_pt1 | contig 17202 bp, 17 predicted proteins | sample PEATcosm2014_Bin_39_FD_119765 | JGI IMG/M metagenome (GOLD analysis project Ga0181537, IMG submission 119765) | Peatland microbial communities from MTU Mesocosm Facility, Houghton, MI, USA - PEATcosm2014_Bin23_10_metaG | ecosystem: Environmental > Terrestrial > Soil > Wetlands > Peat | place... | reverse complement strand
GGACGAAAGACCTGGGTAGAAAAGTGGGATTACTGGAATGCGAGCATCAGCCGACATGATCTCGACCCGGCTCGGCTTACTTCTCCTGTAGCTTCGCTGTGTGAGGCCTTTGAACTGGCCGGGCGCGAGTACGCCGCGCAGCAAGGCAAGACGAGATGGGGGTGCAAATCACCGTCGTACTACGACCGGCTGGGCGATCTGGCGCGGGAGTTTCCCGGCGCACGGTTTGTAGTGGTGTGGCGCGATCCAGAAGAGATCTGTCGCAGTGTATTGAAGGCGGCAAAGCGTTCTGGAGTTTCAGGGTTGTGGTTTGCCCGGCCAGGCACGATCCACAAATCGGTGCTGGCTTCCAGAGTCTTGCGTAAGCAAGTCAAGAAACTGCTGCGCATGGGAGCCTTCGTTCACCAGATTCATTATCGTGATCTGGTCAGCGATCCGGCGAACACGATGCGGGGGGTTTGCGAATTCCTTGAAGTGCCGTTTGATCAGGCGGTCACAGCTCTGAACAATGAGGACCGATCCGCGGTGTTCGCGGGCGCTCACCACACCCTGGCAAGAGGCAGCAGTATCGTCGCCAGCAAAGATCGCCACGACCCGCTCCCGCCCAAACTGGCAAGCAAGCTCGAGCGATACAGAGCGCTCTGGAAGGCGGAAGATGGCGACAGTCTGCTGGCACGCCACTTCCCTGCAACCGGAGCCAGCAAACCCAGCCTGTGGGAACGAGCCACCGACCGCTTGTTGTTTATGGCGCTGCGCACATGGGACCTTGCGCCGCGGATGGTATTTTCCGTCCTGCCGCTGTCGGCGTGGCAGACCTACCGACGGCTCAAGTACAAGGATGAGCAATTTGTCCGCCGCGCCATCACGGGCAAAGCGACCTCATCGCGCAGTCCGGAATCAAAGGAAAGCTGATTCCGTAACGCGCCGCCTGAGTTTAGATGCGGCCGAGAACCAGCAGAATGATCACGACAAAAAGGATCAGGCCCAGGCCGCCGGTTGGCGCGTAACCCCAGTCGCGACTGTGCGACCAGCGCGGCAGCGCCCCTAGAAGCGCCAGAATCAGAATTACGATCAAGATTGTTCCAAGCATGTTAGCTCCTTTTTCCGTGCGGTGCACCGGACGGCGCGAGCCCGGTGTGGCCCGCGCCGATAGTTAGTAGCAGATGTGCAAATCTAGAACGTCACGCTGAGCGTGAGGTTCACTCCCGGATAACTCGCGTTGCAGAGGTAGTACACGCCGTTAATTTCGACGACGTAAACGTTCTGCGTGTACAGCCAATTGCTCGGCCACGCGGATTCGAATCCGAACCAATAGCCGCCGTACTGGAAGCGATGATTGCGGTAATCGGTTTCGCTCACGCGAAAGCTGTGCTCGCGTCCGAAATTGGCCTTGTAGCGGTCGGCCGGAATGCGGCCAGCCGCGGCATGCGGTGCGGGCTTGCCCTGTTGTGGCGCGGCCTTCTCTTCCGGCCTGGCGGACTTCTCCGATTGCGCCTTCTCTTTTTCCTGCGCAGCCTTGTCTTTGTTTTCTTCCTGATCGTGCTGCTCTTGTGCGTATGCCGGAATACCTATTCCGAAGGACAGAGAGAGAACTGCGGCGCCGATGGCTCCGACGAATTTCATGCGTGCTGCCTCCATGTTCGAATCGCGTTTATTCTTGCCTTACTGCAAGCTTCCAGTGGTTGCATTGACCGGGGTGCCGATGGCGTCGCCGGACACGAGAAGCTCCACTCTGCGGTTTTGCTGCCGTCCGGCGGAACTGTCGTTGGAGGCGACCGGCAAAGTGTTGCCGAAGCCTTTGGCGCTGACTGAGTTTGCGGCAACGCCCTCCTGCACCAGGTAATCGCGAACCGAACTCGCCCGATTCTCCGACAGGGTCTGGTTCATGGCGTCGCCGCCGACGTTATCGGTGTAGCCGCCGACTGCAATGTTGAGTCCCGGATAAGCGAGCAGAATGCCGGCGACTTTTGCCAGCTTCTCGCGCGCGCCCGGCTTCAACGAATACTTGCCGGTGTCGAATAATACGTCGGACATGCTGACGATGAGTCCGCGGGCGGTGTCGCGCGTCTGCAGAATCGAATTCAGCTGCTCGGACAATTTCGCCCGCATAGCTGCCTTGTCAGTCTCCGCAGATTGCGCAGCCTGCTGCGCCTGTTGTGCTGCCAGGCGCGATTGATCGGCATCTGCCTGCGCCGCCGAAACTGCGCTGGCAGAAGCGGCCTGGCTGTTCGCCATGTCGGATTGAGCCTTCGCCGTTGCAGCTTGGGCAGCGGCAGTGTCAGCCTGGGCTCGGGCGGCATCGGATTCTGCCTGGACCTTGGCGGCCTGAGCTCTGGCTGCGTCGGACTCGGCTTGATCCTTCTGCCGGGTCGCGTCATTGGCCTGCGCCTGCGCGCTGGCCTGGGCGTCGGCGGAATCCCGGCGTTCATTGGCCAGACGTACTTCGTCCATTTTCTTGACTGCGATTTCGCGGGCATCTTCCGCAGTCTGCACGGCTTCGCGGGAGACTGCAATCAGCGGCTTCCTATCGACATGCCGGTTGGAGGCGTAGCTATCGGCAGTGGCCATCAACTTGGCGGCGCGCTGATAGCTGTCACTGGCGTAGTGCTCGGCTCCCTCAGATTGCGCGATGCGTACGGCATTGCGCGCCTCAAAGAATTCCAGCGGCAAGTTGACGCTCAAGACCACGGGATCAAACTTGTAACCGCTGGGGATGTAGCCGCCGCGTTCCATCAGTTCGTACTTGGCATTCACCGCTTCGGTAGTTCCCTTGGTGCCTTCGCGAACCACATTCTCGAGAATCACCACATTGCTGGGCTGCCGGACCGCATAGTAAGGCTCCGCGGTGACGATCAGCGCGAACGCCTGAAGGTCGGTGGTCACGTTCACCTTGCTGCGGTGGTTACCCCCGACGAGGACTTCGCCCAGGTTCACGGCGCGACCCTCGGGCGAAATCGCCCAGAGAACGTAAGTCAGGTATTCGGTACCGAACGTCATCGGGTCCTGCAGGTCGCCAAATTCCGCTTCGATCGCGATGGATCCACGCTTGCTGTTCACTGCGGCCCAACCATTCGCCGAGGGCATCAAGTCGGTGCCGGCAAAATCCAGCTTCGAAGATCCGCTGCGGTGCTGGTAGTTGACCGCTTGCACGCTGCGGCTGATCACGGTTACGCGGAAGGTCGGCATCGCGCTCGTGTCGGTGGTCACGGTGGTTTGAGAATTGGTTTGAGCAAACGCGCTCGAACTGAGAGTGAGGCCGAGTGCCAGCAAAAGATGAGTCTTCAAAGTATCTCCTTGCGGCAAGGTTTGCCGAGGTGTGGGGTTGGAACGTTTCGGGTTTGTAGGAACGTTCGGGTTGGGGGATAGGGCTTTTCAGTTGATGGGCTCACACCGTCATCCTTTTCCGACGTGAATATTCGAGATGTTGTGAAACAGGCCAAACACGTTCAGGAGCCACAGAACTACGGCGATGACCACCACGCCGTTCAAGATGGACTTGATGGTTGACTGCATGGGAATGAAGCGATTCACCAGCCACAAGAGGACACCAACCACAATGAGGACTTCCAGGAGTTGAATTAACGGCATAATCTTTCACCTACCTTGGTTTCGCGAGCTTGAGTGACGCGGAGATAAGGACCCTCATCCACTCGAGGGGTGCCCTGATCTCGATCTTCGAGAACGCTTAGGGTCGAATGGCGTGCCCCGCAAGGTTTGGCGGCACACACCGACGAAGAACTGACTTCGTGGCAGCTCATACCCACGGTCAGTATTAGAAGGATGACAGGTCGAAAGATGTGAGTCTGAGCAAGATAGCTCACAAGCGAAATCGGGGTTCCGATTCCGGCACAGGCTCAAACCGGGAACTTCTGTGTGCATGACAGGTCGCGGTCCTCAAACGGAGGTATTGAACCGCATCGGCGCATGCGCATCGGGCAAGTCGAATTCCCTCCCACAATCGAAGCAGACGCGATACGTCCGGCGTTTGATGGTGAAGATCCGGCTGAGGTGCCGGTGCCGGCAACCAAAGATGGATCGAAAAAGTGCCAGCAGTTTCACAAATCCTGCGCGCGCTGGCGGCGTTCGCAACTGCCGTTGAGGTCGAGCCAATCGAGTAATGCGCGTACACTGGCCCGAGCCAGAGCAATCGCGCAGTCCGCGGCTCCGTAATAGATGTTGAGCGTATCGCCATCGGCATCCATGGTGTACCCACAAGGAAAGACCACGTCATCCACGTCGCCGTGGACCTCGTATTGGGCTTCCGGCCCAAAGATCCAGGAGTCTCCCCGGAGTATGCATTTCGCGGGGTTTTCCAGATCGAAAAGGGCCAGGCCTAACCGATACAGACAGCCGGATGGGGTGTGCCGCACTCCGTGGTAGAGGACAAGCCATCCCCTGGGAGTCTCAATCGGCGGCGGCGACAGGCCAATTTTGTTGGCGTCCCACCAGGCGCCGCGGCGGGCTTCCAGCATGAGCCGGTGGCTGCCCCAATGGCGCAGATCGGGAGAATAGGAAATCCACATGTGCGCGCCCAGATTGGTGGCGGGGCGGTGAATCAGCGCCCAGTATCCACCGATCCGGCGCGGGAGAAGTGCGGAATCTTTGTCATCGGGCGGCATGATCACGCCGAAGCGTTCGAAGGTACGGAAGTCCCTGGTCAGAGCCAGCGACACTCCCGGACCGCCCCGTGAATACGAGGTGTAAGTAACGGCATATTGCTGCAGCTCAGGCACGAAGGTGATGCGGGGGTCTTCAATGCCCCAGATTTCTTCAGGGTGGTTCCTGGGGTCAGGCATCAGGGTAGGCTCGGCATCGATGAGCCATCCATCAACGCCGTTGTGCGAACGCGCGGCACACAGATGCGACAGCCCCCGGCGATCTTCCACGCGGCAAAGCAACAGGGTGGTGCCATCGGCGAGCAGCGTTGCGCCCGCGTTGAAGACGCTGTTGATGGGATATGGCCAGTGCCTGCTGGTCAGAATCGGGTTCGAGGGATGTCGATGAAGCAGCGGCTCAAAGCGAGTACTGAGAACGCTCACAGGTTTTTCTGAAGGCAAGGTCATAACCGGATCTCCACTGGTTGCGGCTCTTGCAGAGAGCGCATTTCGAGGAGTGCCATCAGAAACGATAGCGTTGATTCTGCCCCCTGATTTTCGTTCGCACGGTCGGGATGCAAGCCGTCACGGCAGCCGCCGGTGACGGAATCATACAGAGGCAGTTGCAAGTCGTTGTCCCCGAGGAACCAGTTGAAGGCCGACCAGGCTTGTTTGCGCCAGCGGCTGTCCCCCGTCAGGCGGTAGGCTTGCAGACACGCGGAGACCGCGCCGGCGGCTTCAAGCGGCTGCTGGTCGAAGCGGGCCTTCTCGCCATTCTGGCGATAGAAGCCCTGCGAACCGATGGGCACGAAGTGCTGGTTGATTTCGCAGCACTGGGTTTCCGACAGCCACTGCAGCGATTCCAGGCCCGCGGAAATCATGCGATCATCCGAGCAAGCTGCGCCGACCAGCAGCAAGGCCTGGGGCAATCTGGCGTTTCCGTAGGCAACTACATTCTCGAACCATTTCCAATCCGGCCGGCGAATCGCTTCATACATTTCAAGCAAGCGCCGGCTCAGAACGGATCTGACTTTCTGGGCGTCGCGATCGCCGGGATAGGAATCGAGATATTCCTGAATGCCGAGCAGGCTATAGGCCGCAGCGCGCGGACTATAAAGCTGCATCACGGCGGGCAGGGCATACTCGATAAGACGGCCGGCGGCGGCGCGCAAACCTTGATTGCGGGACCGCCCCAGAACGGTGCCCAGCGCCCACACGGCGCGCCCGTGAGAGTCTTGCGAACCCTCGACTTCATTCCATTTTCGATCATAGCCAAGAAAATTTCTAAATCTCCCATTGGCCGGATTGAAGGCGTGCTCCAGGAACGACAAATACCTGGCCGAGAAATCCGCAGCCAGCGAATCCGCTTTCTCAATCTGGCTTTCTGATGGGTCACCTTTCACCGAGCGTTCCAGCGCCAGGCGCTCCAGCATCACCGTGAAGATAAGTCCGCGGGCATTGTCGTCCGTGGTGTGCCCTTCGCCTCGATTGGGGATGGTGAAGATCGCATGCTGCAGTATTCCGGTGTCATCGGTCAGCGCGTTGAAATGATCCAGCTTCAGATCCGGCAACTGGTCGAGCGCCTTAGGCGTAGCGCGCGCCGAGAACTGAGCGCGCGGATTTTCCATGCGGTCGCCGCGCACGCGCGCGAAGCTTTCCATGTAACCTTGCGCGACTCTTTTCCAGACCATGTCGCGCGCGAACAGATAGGCGCGCTTGCGCATGGCGTGGCGGATCGCAGGTGTGTCCAGCAGTTCGATTGTCTTCTGCGCGAGCGCGTCGGGATTCTGAAAGGGGACGAGCGCGCCTCGGCGGTCGTCCAACAACTCAATCGCGTGCCAGTAAGGAGTCGAGATGATCGCCTTGCCTGCGCCTAAGGCATACGCCAGCGTGCCGGACACTACCTGCGCCTCATGGCGGTAGGGAGTGATGTAGATATCGGCCGCGCCAATGAACTCGAGCATTTCCTCTGGACTGACAAAGCGGTTGTGGAAGATGACCTGCGATTCCACACCCATTTCCTTCGCCAAGGCCTGCAGGCTGGCTCGATATTTATCTCCCTCGCGACGGAGGATGTGAGGATGGGTCGCGCCGGCGACGATGTAGGCTACATTGTTGTGTTTGGAAAGAATCTGGGGCAGCGCCTTGATTACGTTTTCAATTCCTTTATTCGGCGAGAGCAGGCCGAAGGTGAGCAGAACCGCCTTCCCTTCCACGCCAAAGCGATCCTTGTAGAAATTAGGATCCAGGAAGGGCAGATCCGGAACGCCGTGCGGCACCATGTCAATCTTGCTGCCCGGCACTTTGAAGATTTCCTGCAGGAACTGGGACGAGAGCTGGCTCATGACGATGAGGCGGTCGGAAAGCTCCGCGATCTCTTCCATAACCATCAGCTGATCAGGATTCGGCTCGCGCAACACTGTGTGCAGCGTGGTCACGACGGGCATCTTCAGGCGGCGCAGCAGATGCAAAATGTGGCTCCCGGCCGGGCCGCCGAAGATTCCATATTCGTGCTGCAGGCACACCATGTCGATGTTGTTGAAGTTCAGAAAATCGGCGGCATCCTGATACGACTTCACCTCGTCCTGGGCGAGTGACCATCTCACCCGCGCGGGATAGTCGTAGCCTTCTTCGGTGTCGTTGACCGGGAGAGCCAGCAGTCGAGCCGTCCCATACTCTGCGGCGATGGCGCTGCATAGGTCGGTGGTAAATGTGGCGATGCCGCAGTGCCGGGGAAGATAATTTCCGATCACCGCGATCCGGCTGGGCAGGGAGGGCTTCGCGTGCGGCCGTTCCCGAGCCGCTGCGGCTCCCTCCTGCAAATGGGGGCGCGGGTTCGCTACTTCAAAAAGAGCGTTGGGTAGCGCTGTGTTTGGTAGCGACATAGGTGATGGTGACTCTGGGTTCGTGGCTTTGTATTCGTAACCTTGTATTCGAAGTATTCGAAACTTCGGAGCGAAACCTACGCCGCAGGAGGTCTATTGCCGGATCAAAGCGAGAGAATCTACAAGCGCTGGGTTCTAAATTTGTCTCTTCTCAGTATCCATCGAAAGTGGACTTAAGGACTGATCACAATTGATCATCCTGCAGGAACGCTCGGTGAATGGCGTGGTGGAGCCCGGAAAAGTGAGGGACAGCAGGGCTCAGACCAGCGCGGGTTCGGCGACGGCTGCGCCGAGGCGAGTAAAGGCGTGGTTCACGGCAGCGGCGGCCGCCGTGCTTTCCTCCGGCGTGGGCATGGGAATTTGGAGCAATCCCTGCCGGCCGAGGTTCGGGGGCAGTGTGAATGCGTCCTGGTGCTGCATGACGAATCCCAGAGTGTGCGCCAGGCCCTCCGATTGGTAGCCGTTATCGAAACTGATGCCTGTGCCGTGAACGGTCGCAGGCAACATCCAGTACTCACAAACCAGTAGCCAGTGGCCCGGAGTTATGGAGGACCAGACCTTCAGGTAGTCGAGGGTACCGCCGGGAGCGAACCCGTACTCAACATGAATTAAGCCAGCCTCGGCCAGCTTGCCTTCCTTCACCCCAGCCTTGCGCCCGCGCATCAAGTCAGCCCACGAAACCACAATGGCGGACTCAAGAATCTGATCGAGGCTCTGGTTGCCGTTATGTGCGGTCAACACGCGCTCGGGTTTTCGGTTTGCGCTCACCCTTTGGCCCATTCCGCATTGCGTTGGGACATCTGCCGTGCCTCGACGCTGTCGAGATAGCAACTCTGTTGCATGTGGCGGGAGTGCGCAGAAACGGTTACATACGGCACGCCGAGAAAACTTCTGGTAACGATTTGAGTTACTTCCAGCCCATTGAATTGTTGAGGCTTGACCTTCTCGAGAATTCGCAGCACCGCGTTCTGGATTTTTGCTGCTCCAACCGAGCCCCAGAACATAACCCTGACTTCCGCTGCCATGAAGAAGAAGTTCCATCCGGCGGCATGAATCTGGCGATCGAGAGCGAAGCCATCCAGAGCTTTGAGCAGGCTCCATTCCCCGGAACAGGGCTCGCTTTCGATCCCTGGAAGTTGCTTCATCTTAGGCCAGTCTTTCATCAGGATCGAGCCGACTTGAACGGTTGTTGACATGACTCCTCCAAGAAAAAGCCCCGCCACAGTGTCAGCTGCGCGGGGCCGGGATGAACGCCGACGACAGGGGAGACCTAGACGCGCGCCATCCGCAGTTTGCGCCGGACGACGGCGGCAATTCCGATCAAACCCGTTCCGAGAAGGCTCAGTGAGCCGGGCTCGGGAACGGTGGAAGTGTTGAAGTTGGTGTCGCCGCTGGAGATGGTGGTCGAGCCGTTGAAGAAGCCCCTGCCAGTGTTAATCGTTAACTGGACGGTGGCGCCATTGACCGTGGTGCCGTTATACCAGGTTCCGGTCAGAGAACCGGTGAGGGTGTAGTTGTGGGTTCCGTTGGCCAGAGTTACCAGAGTCCAGCTCACCGGACCGCTGAAAGAGCCGTTGAAGATTACGCCGCTCGGAACGCCGCTAGTGCCGTTGCCCGTAATGCTGAACGTGCCACCCGTGGCAAACGTGCCACCCATCTGCAAACTGCCGCTGCTGAGTGCGCCCGTGCTGAAGCTGACAGTTCCGAGATTGTTTCCAGTAATCAGCCCGCCGCCAAGACCATCCACGGCAATGAGCGCCGATCCGGTAAGGGTCAAGCCGCTATTGGTGCCTGCGAGAGTGCCACCACTGTTGGTGAAGTCAACGCTGCTGCCGGCAAAAGCTGCGAACGGCAGCGCCACAGTCAGAATGGAGAGGAACACAATTTTCTTGATCATTAGTTTTGTTGCTCCTGAGCAAATCGCGATACCACGGGAGATTGGTTCGTGACAGCCAACGAATCAGGTTGTAACTCGACGATCCGTCCGCAGTTCCATTCTTGAACGGATTAGCCGATGAATGCTGTTCAATTGTGAACACAATGGGAGGAATCTACAGCTGTGCTGCACTTGAGTAGGACCGGCCAGGCGGCCAGTTTCATGTATTGTTTTCAGCGATACTGTGCTGAATTGCTCACTTTGGAAACTATTCGGACGGTGAGTATTTTCACAGTCCAGGCAGTATTTTGCGTTCTATACTTGACCTAGATGAGCTCCGCGCTGCTAGCCAAGAAAAACGGCGGATTCGATCCCAACACCTTCCTTGCGACCATTGGCGAGGGCAGGAAGATTCTGTCTGTTCCCAAGAAGCAAGTAATTTTTACGCAAGGGGACGAGGCAGATGCTGTTTTCTACGTTCAAAAAGGCAAGGTGCGGCTCACCGTCGTCTCCAAGACCGGCAAGGAAGCGACGATCGCCATTGTGAGCGAGGGAAACTTCTTCGGGGAAGGGGCGTTGGCAGGTCAACTTTTGCGCATGGGCTCAGCGGCGGCGATGACCGATTGTGAGATTCTCCGGGTCGACAAAAAGATAATGATGGAGGCTCTGCACCGCGAACCCGCGCTTTCTGAATTGTTCGTCGCCTATTTACTGGAGCGGAATATCCGTTACGAAGAGGATCTGGTCGACCAGTTGTTTAACTCCAGTGAGAAACGGCTGGCCCGCGTACTTTTGTTGCTCGCCCACTTTGGCAAAGAAGGTATCCCGGAAACTGTGGTCCCCAAGATCAGCCAGGAGACGCTGGCGGAGATGGTAGGGACCACTCGTTCGCGAGTCAGCTTCTTCATGAACCGATTCAGGAAGCTGGGCTTTATTGATTACGCCGGCGGTGCGGAGGGTGCTCTGCAGGTGCACAGTTCTCTGCTGAATGTCGTGCTGCACGATTAGCGTCCCAACTCCTGCAAGCCTTATTGCCGCGCGCCGGGAAATCAGCTCTTCTCTCGCGGGAAAATAAAAGACGGGCGCCCTTGGTGATCAGGGCGCCCGCAATTCGTTCGCTTAGTCTTACGCCAAGGCTAAATTCCAGCGTGCTTTGAAGCCGCCGGAGCCCCTCGCTGGACGTTTCCTTGCATTTTCTGTTCCTGCTGCGTGTGCTTTTGCTGCAGCTTCTGGGTCTGCTGCTGGTGCTGCTTTTCCAGGTTTTGCTTGTTGGCTTCACTGGTCTGCTGGGCTGCTTGCCGCTGGTGGTCCTGGTCTTGCTTCTGCTGAAGTTTCTGGCTTTCCTGGTCCTGTTTCGCGGCTAGCTTGTCGTGGTTCTGCTGGACTTTATGGTCGCGCGCCGCATTCCCAGTGCTCGGTGCGGTGTAAGGTTGTCTGGCCGGCAGGTCGTTGGGATGCACGGCGTTCTCGGGGCGGGAATTATTCTCCGGCCGAGCCGTTTCGTTATCCTTCGCCATTCCTGTCTCTTTGGCGGGTTCGCTGCGTGGAGTGTTCGAGGGCTCGGACCGAGCCATGCCTGCGCCCGCGGACGTGTTGCGAATCACCGAGGCGCGCTGCTCCGGGTTGGAGCGGGCAGCCTGGGCGCGTTCACCCTGAGCGGCAACGGGCGGGATGTGCCTCTCGTGCGAGAAACTTTCTTCCTGCGCTGTGGGGCGCCGGTCGATGCCGCCGGTGCCTCCGTTGAAGCTGACGCGGCTTTCCACGTTGTTGTGGACTACGGTCGTGTTGTACACGTTGTGAATGCTGGTGATGTTGATGTTGCTGACCGAACGGTTGTAGTAAAACTGTCCGCCTTGCCAGCGTCCGCCTTCAAAACCGTTGCCAAAATATCCGAAGCCGTAGCTGACGCCGCCGTAGAAACCGACGTGCAGTCCCCAGTAGCCTTCGTTGAAGGCATAGCCGTTACCGCCCCAGCCCCAATAGCCCGGAGTCCAAAGAAAACCCGGTTCGGGAGCCATCACCCACGCACCCGGCACCCAGTAGTAGCCAGCATCGGCGTCGCCGTAGGCCCAATACCCGGGAGTCCAGAGATAGCCGTCGCCGGGACAAAGAGGTTGCTCGTATGTCGGCAATTCCGGCGGGGCCAATGAGATCGAGATGCCGATTTGCGCGTAGGCTGCGGCCGACAGGCCGAGCAGGACCAGCACAAACAGCGAAGAACGGATGGAGGAAAAGATTCGCATGGTGTTTCCTTTTGCCCGATGATCCTTCGCGTGCCCGGTGATGCTGTGCAGCTGCGGGTTGCGCGGACTGAAAGGGACGATTATGACGGGTGGCTCTTAGGAGCCGGCTTTTATGAGCCGGACCTTCATGAGTTACGAGTCACGAGTTTCGAGTTTCGAGTTACAGGTTCAGCCCCGATGAGCCAAGACCGGATAAGACCCGGTTGCGCTCACACGTGGTTTTCCACGTAACCTTCTCACGCCTGAAATGTCGAAGTCTGAGCAAGAAAGCTCACTCTTCGAGCACAGCTGACTCGCCGGGACCGTCCTTGCTGGACGGTCAATGTTTCCCGACCAGTGCAGAGTCGGCACGATTGAGCTTTTCTGTAAAAACGGTAGTCGGAAGAGGGTCGTCCATTACGACCACTGGATCCCAGGCGATGGGCAGCAGATGACGAACCCGAACCGGGTCGGTTGCCATCTCTTGGCGGTGGCCGCATGACAGGCAGACCGGCGTTCCCACGCTCTGGATATTCGTCTCTTTCGATATTTCATTTTCACGGACCGCCGTCGAGCCCGCGATCACAGGACCGGCGCAGGTATCACAAGGGTATGCAGAAAGATGAAGGTAGTGTTTTCTCACGGAGGACTCCCAAAGCGGACGGAAGAAATACCTGCAGATGATCGTAGGCTGCGTGGATCGAGACTTCTGCTCAATATTGCTCGTTTGATCCTTCACTGCCCGGTTTGGTCCTCACTGGTTTACTCCTCCGCGGTGGGTGAGCAGTTTTGGACAGAATTGCAGAAAAACCGGGTATATACCTAACCGGCATGGCTACCAACAGCACCCTGCTTTGCATACACCGCGACCCGGCTCAATTGGCTCTGCTGCGAGAAAATGGATATGAGCTGGTCACTGCGACGAATGGTTCCGACGGGCTGAAGCTGCTGATGTCGCGGCCGGTGGATGCAATTGTGCTGGAGTACCATCTGGGCCTGCTGGATGGAGCAGTCGTTGCAGCCGAGATCAGGAAGGCCAAGCCACGGCTGCCGATCATCATGCTGGCTGATCACCTGGAATTACCGCAAGGAGCGCTCAGGTCGGTCGATGCTCTTGTAACTAAGTCTGACGGGGCTCACTTTCTGTGGGCAACCATCCACTTTGTGTTGAATGCGAAGGCCGCTATGCGCCTCGCAGCAAAGCCTGGGGACGCGCAACCAACCGCACATCGCATTCGCTCTGGCAACTCACAAACTAAGGCTCTTCCCCACTCCACGAACGACCGGGACGCACCGCTTTCGCCGTCGGCGTGGAGAAGCATCCGGGATGGAAGCGTTCAATTCTAGGCACCGAACCCGAGCTTCGATTCCTGTTTTGGCTCAGGCGTAACCCGCAAGAGCAAAATTGACCACCGCAACCTAGACGCGACGATGAATACTAAAAAGGTGGAAGCAGGTCAACTTTCGCAGAAGCGAATCTTGTCGGTGAGGTGCCCAGTCTGCCGGGCGCAGCCCAAAGAGAAATGTACACTCACCACGGGACACCCATCGAACAAAACTCATCTCGACCGCAGCCGGGCGGCAGCCAAGGCTCCCCCGCCTGAGGGCGCTGGCCGCGCCGCGCTACGGTCTCTGAGCCGTGGCCTCCGAGCTTTGTTCAGCCGAAAGTGAGGAGACGCGCTCCCCCAAAGCTCAGTGCGCACCCGCCGCTATATTTTCATATCCACCGGGAAACGCGCGGGCATATCCTACGCTCGCCCGACGCGGGCAGATGAGCGATTTCTCAGAACGTGGGCTTACCTGGATCGTGCCTCAGCTAAACCGTGCCTCGCCGGCCACTGATCAAATTGATGACTACCATCACCAGCGCGATCACCAGCAGCAGGTGAATCAGACCTCCGGCGATATGCATACTGAAGCCCAGCAACCACAGAATCAGAAGCACTACGACAATCGTCCAAAGCATGGCAGTCTCCTTAAATGTGTTTATTCTTGTCGTGCATCCTTCCGCTCGACCTGAGAGGCTCGGAGCGGTTTTCCGCACTCTAAACAAAGCCGCTTGGCTCGCGGGGTGATCAACCCGCAAAACGGGCACATCCTTTGCGTTCCCACTGGCTGGGCCTGGGGCGCGAAAGCTTCCCGGAACTTGCTGGTAATGGAAGCCAGCCTTCTACGAAACCGATTGCGGAACGAACCGCCGAACGAGCCATGAATGGGTTCCATCGAATTCGCCTTCTTCAATCTTTCGCTCAGACTGCGGGATTGCCACTAAGAACAAGCGAACGTAACGAGCGTCCGCGACATATTTGCGACATCCCACCATGGCAGGATTCGGCGCGCGATTCTGAGCCGTATTGCTCACATGACGTGAAAAACAATTCAAATTGGCCCCGCTGAGGTTCGGTAAGCCTAACCGCGAGCCTGGTCTAACCTGTGTGGCCAAAGTGAGCAATTGAGACCAGCTATTCTTTTTTGCCTGAGCGATCATTGGTCCCAGAGACGAGCACTTCTTCTCTCTCTTTCAGATCTTCTGAACTGACTAAGTCAGCTGTCTGAACCTCCCCCTCTTAGTTCAAACGCCACTTAAAAGGACAATCTTTCATGAAAAAAACAATGTCACTGCTGTTGATGGGCGCCATGGGCCTATTTGGAACCTACGCGTTCGCCGGCTCGGACCGGGAAGACACGGAAGAGCGCATGCAAAAGTCGGTGGAAGTTCTGCAATCGATTATGTCGACACCGGACAAGGGCATTCCCGAGGACGTGTTGAACGGTGCGAAGTGCATCGTCGTAGTGCCCAACCTGCTCAAAGGTGGCTTTATCTTTGGTGGCAAACACGGCCGCGGAGTGGCTTCGTGCCGCACCCCTGAAGGCTGGAGCGCTCCGGCATTCGTCTCAGTCGGTGGTGGCAGCTGGGGATTGCAGATTGGCGTCGAAGGCGTGGACCTGATCATGCTCGTCATGAACGAAAAAGGTCTGCAGCATTTGCTTTCGAGCAAGTTCGAACTTACCGGTGAAGGATCAGTGGCAGCGGGCCCGGTCGGCCGCCAGACTTCCGCCGGAACCGACATCTTGATGAACACCGAAGTCCTGACCTACGCGCGCTCAAAGGGCATTTTCGCCGGGCTGACGTTGGAAGGTGCGGTGGTCGAGCAGGATAACGATTCAACTCGCGCCATTTATGGCCACAACATGCGGTTCCGCAGCATTCTTTCGGGCAGAGTGCCAGCTCCCGCAAGTGCGAATGCGTTCCTGAGGGCAGTTTCTGAAGCTGGCCATCAGGCGCACGTTGCCGAAAATAAATAAGACGCCAGGGAACAAGGCTGCGTCGGGAACGTGGCCGGCAGGATTTGTGGCTGGCCGGAATCGCTTACCAGGTTTCCGGCCAGCACTACAAAATCGCGGCAATCGTATTCGCGGCAATCACCTCGCGGCAATCATTGCCGGGACATCGCAGATGCCAGCATGGTCCCGTGAGGTTTTAATTTTCCGAAGGGCGGACAACATGAAAGCTGGTCTGCGGAAATGGCTTTGGGCGCCGGTCGCGTGCCTTAGCTTGTGGCCAGTTACTGGGTTCGCTCAGTCGCCCGCTCGTTCTCAGGACACATCGCAGAACTCCTCACAAAACCTCTCGCAGAATTTGGAAGCCTGCCAGGCTGGCCGCGAAGCCTGCGATCAGTCGAAGCTGACCGCCACGCAAGCGGCGGCGGTGGCTCTGGCCGCCCATGGGCGAGACGTTGCCAATTGTAGAAACGGCTTCGCTTCCTGTGACCGGTCGAAACTCTCCGCGCCCGAGGCTACGGCGTTGGCGATAGCCGATCACCAGCGTAACGTGTCCGATTGCAACGACGGGATCAGTTCCTGCGACCCCGCCAAGCTGACGCCGGCGGAAGCGCGTGATTCCTCCGCTGCGGAGCGCTTGCGAAACATCGCCGACTGCAAGCGGGGAGCGGGTTCCTGCGACCACTCCAAATTGAGCGCGGCAGAGGCCGGAGCAGTCGACAACGCCAGGGCGAAGCTGAACGCAACCGACTGTAAGAACAACACCGGCGTGTGCAACCCTGCCCAGCTGAGTTCTTCCGAAACCAAGGATGTGGCCGCCGCCGAACACCAGCGCAACACGCAGAATTGTGAGAACGGATGGGATGAGTGCAACCACTCTCAACTCACTCCTGCAGAAGCGAAACAAACCGCTTACTCCGAGCAACAGCGCAACCTGGCGGCTTGCAAGGATGGCCAGGAAACTTGTGACTACACCAAACTGACCGCCGCGGAGGGCAAGACGCTGGCCAACGCCGAACATCAACGGAATTACGCGGCCTGCCTGAAAGGCTATGGCTATTGCGACACTTCTCGACTCACGGTCGACGAAGCCCGTTCTATCCAGCCGAAGGGCCATTAGCTCTAGACAATAGCAATCAAATCTCTCAGATGTACGGAGGCCATTATGGCGGAAACAGCAGTTGGATTGTTTGAGAATCCGGGTTCTGTGGCCGAGGTCGTTCGCGAACTGGAGGCCAGCGGTTTTCCTCGGAAAGACGTCCGTGTATTGAGCGAACCGGTTGAGATGGCGGGGAGCGGAATGATGAGCACCCCGCACGAGGATTTTGAGGTGGCGTTGCTGCGCGACCTGACGGCATTCGGAATCGTCGAAGCCGACGCAGCAGACTACGTTCAGGGAGTACGGCGCGGAGGCATCATGGTCTTCGCAACCGGTTCGGGCAAGATCGCCCAGACCGCGACCGCGATTATGAACCGGCACGGCGCAGTGGAGATCGAAAAAATCAGCGCCACCGGACCGGAACTGCCGGATGCCCATGGCGAGGAGACCACGGTCCGCGCACCTTCTGTCCAGACTGGACGATTCCGCTCTGCTGGTTCCGGTGCTCGCTTGTTTGTGTGGTAACTCTTTCGCGAAACACCATTCAGCGTGCGATCACAGATACGCCGTGCAGGCGCACAGGAGATTCACAAATCATGAACACTTTCATACGTTTCGCGGGGGGCTTACGGTCGCGCTCGGGCAAGCCGACGTTGATCGCCGTGTTGTCGTTGACTCTGTTGTTTGCCTTTTGCCCGCTAAACCAATCGGCTGCACAAGACTCGCCAGCCCCGGCCGCGCCGCAAGACGCTCCAGACGCGGCAACACCCCCGCAGGCTCCGCCCTACACGCAACAGACGGCCGAGCAACTGCAACAGCTGGTCGCGCCGATTGCTCTCTATCCGGATGCGCTGGTGGCGCAGATCCTGGCGGCATCCGCGTTTCCCGAACAAGTCGTCGAAGCCGATCGCTGGGCGCAGGCGCATCCTGATTTGAAGGGCGTCGATCTGGGTCACGCAGTGGACCAACAGCCGTGGGATCCAAGCGTCAAAGCGCTGGCAGCGTTTCCGTCCGTATTGGGCAACATGGATAAGAACCTCTCCTGGATCTCATCCCTGGGAGACGCTTATTACAACCAGCAACCGGACGTGATGGACGCGGTACAGGTGATGCGCCAGCGGGCGCAAACTGCCGGCAACCTTGCCACCACGCCGCAACAAACCGTGGCGACGCAAGACGCAAACATCAGCATTGCACCGACTGACCCCGATGAGGTTTTCGTCCCGGCCTACAACCCGTGGTC
>Ga0181537_10002232_pt1 | contig 17205 bp, 15 predicted proteins | sample PEATcosm2014_Bin_39_FD_119765 | JGI IMG/M metagenome (GOLD analysis project Ga0181537, IMG submission 119765) | Peatland microbial communities from MTU Mesocosm Facility, Houghton, MI, USA - PEATcosm2014_Bin23_10_metaG | ecosystem: Environmental > Terrestrial > Soil > Wetlands > Peat | place... | reverse complement strand
GGGATAGCGCTTCGGTTCATAAGGTGGAATCACAGTCTCGTTGACGATCAGCGCGGATTCGTCCTCCAGAGGCTTTACCTTGCCGCGCTTGCTGAGAATTGTGATGGCGCTGTACAGCAGGAAGGCGGCGAACAGTCCCTCGAGCACATTGCGATTGAAATAGCCCACCAGATAAGCCGTGACCGCGGCTCCAAATGCGGTTGCCAGTTCGAGCGTCATGCCCAGACGAATGTCGGTGGTGTGGCGCTGCAAGTGAACGAACGAACTCGCCGTGGAAGTGGTGATGACCGCGACCAGGCTCGCCCCAATCGCCTGGCGGATCGAGACGCCGAAGTGCAGCGCAAGGATGGGTACGAGCAGCACGCCGCCGCCGATGCCGGTCAGCGCACCCAGCACACCGGCGAAAAATCCAAGAATCACCAGAAGAACGGTCACCACGCGAGGCAAAGCCTCCGGATGACGATTTGTTCGATGGGGATAGTCACCCTGCGCGACGTGATTACCGACAGACGGATTTGGGCGGGGAATTCCGGACGCCGCAAGCTACGACACCGCCCGCGGCCGCGCAGCGGCGTCGGCATGCTCGTGCGCGTGATAACTGGACCGCACCAGCGGCCCCGACTCGACGTGGCGGAAACCGAAGCGCAGAGCCTGGTTCCGCAGATACACAAATTCTTCCGGCTCGTAGAAACGTGCGATGGGCAGGTGATCTTTCGACGGCCGCAAGTATTGCCCGACCGTCAGAATATCTACGCCGCGTGTGCCCAAGTCGCGGAAAACTTCGATCAATTCTTCGGACGATTCGCCCAGGCCGACCATCACACCGCTCTTGGTGACCATGCCGGGGGAAAATTTCTTGGCATTTTCCAGCAGCGTGAGCGTACGCTCGTAGCGCGCTCCCGATCGCACTGTGCGATACAGCCGCGGGACGGTCTCAGTATTGTGGTTGAGCACGTCGGGCTTGGCATCGAGCACGATGCGCAACGATTCTTCTATACCTTGAAAATCCGGGATGAGCACTTCGACCCGGCAATCGGGTGTTAGCTCGCGAATCTCGCGGATGGTCTCAGCGAAAATACTGGCGCTGCCGAGATTGTCGTCGTCGCGGTTCACGCTGGTCACGACCGCATGTTTCAGTCCCAGTGTCGCGACCGCTTCGGCCACACGCCGCGGCTCGTCCAGGTCGATCGGCTCGGGCCGCCCCTTGGGCACGGCGCAAAAACCGCAGCGCCGCGTGCAGATATCGCCCAGCAACATGAACGTCGCGGTCTTGTGGTTCCAGCACTCGCCAATATTTGGACACTGCGCCGACTCGCACACCGTGTGCAGTCCGAGTCCGCGCGCGAGTTTTTTCAGATTGTGAAAGTTGTCGCCGACGGGAGCTTTCGCCCGCAGCCACTGCGGCTTCGGCACACGCACCGGCGCGCCGAGCTCGATCTGAATCAGTTGGGAAGAACCGGCCATCGTGTCGATTCTATCAGTTTCGTCGTTTCCAACTAAGACCTGCTCAACCTTCACTGTGAAGGAATGTCCTCCATGGTTAGAACGTGCGTAGGACGCAACCCTGTCTTAGCCAGCAGAAGTTGAACCACGCCTTCCTCAACGTCGGTACCACCGTCCCCAACCGCGTTGCCACGAAGCCGACGCCCATCGGCAAAATCGATCACGATATCCTTGCCCGGACGAAAGCTGCCATCTCGAAGACGGCGTCCGTCGATGAGCGTTGCACGCCTCACCTCACTGAAAGGAAACCGCTCCGTACGCAGTGAGGCGTAGTGGCCTAGTCGCGCTTCCGAGTCGCTAATCGAAAGATGAACGGGAATCGCGAGCACAGTGAAGAAGGCGACCGGACTCACCAAGGTGATGCCAAGCCACTTCATCACGCGAAATGAATCCACTCCACCCTTCTCATCGGCGGCGTCACAGATGCTGTCCGCTTCATCTGTTCTGCCAACTCTTCGTAAAAACCACACAACGATGGGCCATGGCAGGGCCAACGCACTGAACAGGGGTAGAAAGATCCAGATCCAAGGTGTGGCATACAACGTTAGAATTGACCGTCCCTCGGCCCTTGCCCAGAGGCGGTTCGCATCCCGCAGCAAAAAAAACAGAAGAGCGAAACTGAGCCCCAGAGCCCACATCGTCCCGCCGATTATTCCGGTTGGTAGAGGCTCTGGCGCCTGATGCTGATCGTACTTTGCATTTGCTAATCGGGATCGGGGCGGAGCAATCCGGCGGAATAGAGCAAGTATCAAAGCTACTGCGCCGGGAACAATCGCCCTGGGGAGCCAGTCGAGTTGCATCTTGGCGAATATATCGTGTCGCGGTTCAGTGCGGCTACTTCAGCATCAGGGCAATTGGGAATTGAACCTTGCATCCCTCACCCCACTTCGACCAAGCCATACGTATGCCGCCATCTCGCCCGCATGTGTACCAAAGCGCGGCTGATTTCCGCGGCGGAAATTTCCTCGTTCGGCCCGGCGATCACAGCGACTGCTTCGTGCTTGGCCGCTTCCAGCAATTGCGCGTCGCGAATAATGTTGGCCACGCGGAAGCTCGGCATTCCTGCCTGGCGTGTGCCAAAGAATTCGCCCGGACCGCGCAATTCAAGGTCGAGTTCGGCGATCTTAAATCCGTCGTTGGTTTTCACCATGGCATCGAGCCGGCGCTGGCCTTCTTCGGTGACTTTCCCTCCAGTCATCAGAATGCAGTACGACTTCGCCGCACCACGCCCGATGCGCCCGCGCAACTGATGCAGCTGCGCCAGTCCGAAACGCTCGGCGTGCTCAATCACCATGACGGTCGCATTGGGCACATCCACGCCGACTTCAATCACAGTCGTCGCCACCAGAATCTGCAACTCGCCGCGTTGAAACATGCGCATGACCTGATCTTTCAACTCGGCGTCGAGGCGGCCGTGCAGAAGCCCCACTTTTAAGTCGGGGAAAATCTTGCCGCTTAGCTCGCGGTACATTTTAATCGCAGCTTTCAATTCGCTCTCTTCATTCTCGGCGTTCGCTTTCTCGGCGCCTGTTTTCTCGCCAATCACGGGATAGACCACATAGGCCTGGTGTCCGGCGGCAACTTGCTTGCGCACGAACTCCCAAACTTTCGGCGACTCATCGTCGGCCCCGCAGCGGGTCACAATCGGCGTGCGCCCCGGCGGCAGTTCGTCGAGCACGCTGAGATCTAGATCGCCATAGAGCGTGAGTGCCAACGTGCGCGGAATGGGCGTCGCGGTCATCACTAGAACGTCGGGCTCGGCGGGTTCGGCTGGTGGTGACGCTGCGGAGCTTCCCTCGACCGGACGGCCGGGGGCGGCCGTCCCCACCTGAGCATTCTCGCCATCGCCCGACTTTCTCATCAGCTTCAGCCGCTGGAGTACTCCAAACCGATGCTGCTCATCCACAATCACCAGCCCCAGCCGGGCGAACTCCACTTTCTCTTCCAGCAGCGCATGCGTCCCAATGACCAGCTGCGCGTTGCCCTGCGCGATGTGCCGCCGCACTTCGCGCTTGCGGTCGGCTTCGAGCGAGCCCGTCAGCAGCACGATGCGGTAACCGGCATTCTCCAGAATTCGCCGCGCCGAAAAATAATGTTGCTGCGCCAGAATTTCAGTTGGCGCCATCAGCGCCACCTGGCAGCCGTTTTCGATTGCGATGATCGCCGCCTCAAAACCCACAATCGTTTTGCCCGACCCCACATCCCCCTGCAGCAAACGCCGCATGGGATAAGGCTTCTCCATGTCCGCCGCAATTTCTTTCAGCACGCGCTTCTGCGCCGCCGTGGGATGAAACGGCAGGATTTTCTTGATGGCCGCTCGCGCCTTTTCATCCAGGCGAAACGCGATTCCGGTCTGGGCTTTCTGTTCGCGGCGCTTCAACTCGAGTCCCAGCTCCACGAAAAACAATTCATCGAAGATCATCCGAATGTGGGCCGGTGTGCGCGAAGACTGCAGCGCATCGAAACTTTCGCCCGGCTCGGGCCAGTGCACGTTCCACAGCGCAGCTCGCGGAGAAATCAATCCCAGATGCGCCCGCACCGCAGCCGGAATTGGCTCGGGCAGTTCGGGCGTGAGATTATCGAGCGCGGTGCGAATCACGCGCCGAAACCAGCGCGGCGAAAGCCTTCCGATCGCTTCATAAATGGGGACGATGCGCCCAATCTCCAGCGACTCCGCAGTTTTTTTCTCAGCCCCGTTATCGCCCGAGTCGGTGGGGTCGCCAAGGATTTCAAACTGCGGCTGCACGATCTGCAGTTCGCGGCTGCGCTGATCCTCCTCGACCTTGCCGTAGAGAGCGATCATCTGGCCGGGCTTGAACTTATCCTGTAGATAGGTCGCGTTGAACCAGAGGCAGCGCAAGCGGGCGCGGCCTTGCCCAACGGTGAGCTGAAAAATCGGCATGCTGCGGGTGCGGAACAATCCGGAATTGCGCACTTCGCCGACCACCGTGGCCATCTCGCCCGCCCGCAACTCGGAAATCCCGCGCGGGTTCAGCCGGTCTTCGTAGCGAAATGGCAGATAATGCAGCAGGTCGCCGACGGTGTGAATACCCTTGGCAGCGAGGATCTCGCCAATGCGCGGGCCAACGCCCTTCACATATTGGACGGGGGTAGAGAGCTCGAGCATGGTTTAGAGTTTCGCGGGCGTGAAAAAGAATGGTAGCAGGAGCAGCCAAACAACCGCTCGCGCATCTTCCTTCTGGTCTTGAGCGCTACGGCGTGGCTACAACAGTTATCGCTATTTTTCTGGCTTTAAGGTATAGAATCCGGCCCATGCGGCGACTTCGCGCAATCCGAATAGTTTTTACCCTTCTCGCGACGGCTTCACGCTTGCTGGCTCAAAGTCAGGCAGGAGAGGACCTGCTCAACAGATCGCTGGGTTTGGTCGACATTCGCGCCGAGGGCAGTCCTGCGTTTCACATGCGGGCTACTGTTCAGCTCTATGAAAAAGGCAAGCCTTCTTCGCAGGCCCGTTACGATTTGAAGTGGCGAACTCCGAGCACCTGGCGAGAAGAAATCGAAGTGGGAAATCTGCGGCAGATCCGCATCGCTGAAGCTGACAAGCTGTGGGAGCAGAGAAATCTTCCGTACTTCACGCCAGCAATCGAGCAGATCGAAAAGGTGACCGAGTTTCCACAGCACATTCGATTATTGGGCAGCGAACGAGCTGGCGTCGTTCGTGAAAGAGCAGTAAATGGCATCCGTGTTCATTGCGTTGACGTGAAAGAGGGAAATCTTAAAGTCAAGAGCGTCTGTTTGCAGCGGGATTCTGATTTTCCGGTTCGCGTTGACTATTCCGGCGCAAATGGCGGCGGTGGCTTTCGGTACGAAGACTTGATCCCGCTTAGCAAACACCAGTACCCCCGCGTAATTCAGGACTTTGATGAGAATCCAGTACTCGAGTTTCGGGTTGAAGAGCTTGCCCTGATGGGTGCAGGAGACGACGAAGCGTTTCTTGTCCCGCCCGGCGCTCGGTCGTATGGTTGGTGTCCAAATCCAACCCAAGCTGAGCCATTGGAAGAAATTGTCCCGATTCCCCCCGAGATCGCGCCCAAGATTCAGGGTGAGCGAGCCGTTATCTACGGAGTAATCGGTACAGACGGGCAATGGCACGATCTTGCAGTTGTTGAGTCATCAGGTAGAGTTTCTGAGTCCGTGTGGTTTAGCCTTGTTCGGAGTCGCCGCTTCCGTCCTGCGCGTTGCGGCGGGACCCCCGTCGAAACGGAGCAACTAACGAAATTCCGAGGAGAGTAGATCAAAGTATTTGGCCCGGATCTGCCGACTGATGCAGAATCACCGGTTACGCTAATTGACCCCGACCTAAACCGCTTGCAAGCACCTCGCTCACCCGCGTAGACAGGGGGCATCCGGAAACGCCCCCTCTGGTGTCTAAACCACCGGTGCTCACCAATTTTCTCCAGGCCCTGCTGGCGATCATCCTGGGCAACGTGGTGTATTTCGCGCTGATACCGTCATTGCCGGCGGCGGCGCGTCACCGCCCCCTCCATCTCGACCTGGGCATGATTCTCGATTTCTGGTTCTGCCTGGTGGCCTACGGCTTGATCCGCACAGCTAGAAAGTGGCGTTAGCGTGCCTGCGGCTAAAGCCGCTGTTGATTGCGAGGCGCTTATGGCGCGGCTGAAGCCGCGCCCTTTCAAGGCAGAACCGAAAAAACATCGGAAGGTCATTCATCTATCAAGCTATCCAGATCAAAAGCCCCACTTCTCGCAAAGGACGCGAGAAATGGGGCACCCGGCATTTGGAACTCACGGGCCTCTAGCCGCCTCCGTTACTTTCGGCACCTCGGTAACCGCCTAGCCTGGACGTACAATTCTCTCGACCATGCCGAAACTCGCGGTCCTCTATGAAGCGGGCCAGGCCGTGCTCTCCACCTTTGATTTGGACGAGGTGTTGCAGCGAATCCTGGCCATCGCGCACGACTTTTTTCATCTGCCCAACGTCGCCGTCCTGCTCGTCGACCAGGAGGCCGGGCAGTTGTACGTCCGCTCGCAGATCGGCTGGGACCCGGGCAAAGACCAGTTTCGTTACGGACACCACGAAGGCATCACCGGCGCCGCGGTCTTGAAAAAGCGGCCGGTCTGCGCCCCTGACGTAAGCAAAGATCCCCGCTACATCTGCGCCGCACAATCGACGCGCTCGGAACTCGCGATTCCACTCATGGTGTGTGATGAAGTCGTGGGCGTGCTCGACTGCCAGAGCGACCGCCTCGATCACTTCAACGACGAGACTGTCGAGCTGCTGACGCTGTTTTCCACCCAGGCCTCGATCGCGATCCAGAATGCGCGCCTGTACTCGCTGGAACGGCAACGGGCGCGTCAACTGGAGGCCATTAATACCATCGCCCAACAAAGCACGGCAGTCATGGACCTGGAGGAATTGCTGGCCCGGGTGTGCTCCGTGATTCAGAAGGCCTTTCAGGTGTCCCACGTGTCTCTTCTGTTGCGCGAGGAAAGTGACCTGGTTCTGCGGGCGCATCAAGGAACGCTGACTCCCTGTCTTCCGCCGGGCGGACGTTTTTCCGCCAAGCAGGAGCCGTGGTCGCGCGTGCTCTCGACCAGCGGCACCGTCGTCGAGAACGATCTCGGCGCGGTTCCCGAGCCTGAGCGGCTTTTCAAGGAGGCTGCCTCTCGCCTGAGCATTCCTTTGATTTCGTTTGGCCAGACGCTGGGAGTGCTCACGCTGCACAGCGCACAGCCCGGCGCATTCCGCAAAAGCGAGCTGCAGTCGCTCGAATCCGTCGCCGATATTTGCGCCAACTCCATCCAGAACGCTCATTACGTACAGCGCGTCAAACAACTGGCTTATCTTGATGGCCTCACCGGCATTTTCAACCGCCGCTTTTTTGAGCTGCGAATCTCGGAAGAGATCGAGCGCGCCCGCCGCTACGGAACAGGCATGGCCGTCATCATGGCCGATATCGATGCCTTCAAGCGCCTGAACGATGAGTTCGGCCACTTGCTGGGCGATGAGGTTCTACGGCAGGTTTCTTCGCTGTTTCACCAGCAGTTGCGCAAGATTGATGTGGTGTGCCGCTACGGCGGGGAGGAATTTGCCCTGCTGCTGACTCAGATCAACACCGCACAGGCCGTCGCCCTTGCGGAAAAATTGCGCCGCGCCGTCGAGAGCTATCAGTTCCCCGGAGTGCCGCGCACGGTCACCATCAGCGCCGGGATTGCGGCTTTCCCCGAACACGGCAAGAGCCGGGATGAAATCGTCCGCGCCGCCGACAATGGACTCTATGCCGCGAAGCAGGCGGGACGGAACCGAGTCTGCCTCACCAGCCTGGCGCGCTCCGCGGGCAGCGGCCGCTGAGTCGTCGATCGCGGGAGCGGGGCGAGATCTAGAGCCAGTCTCCGCGCATCTTCTGCAGTTCGTGCCGCAGATTTTCCATGTCTTTCTTGAACTGCTCTTTCTGCTTCTCGGTCTGCTGTCGAAGCTCTTTCTGGTGCACGCAGAGTTGTTTCTGAAGGTCCGCGGCAGCTTTGCGGGAGTTCTCGACCGCCAGTTCCATCTCTGGCCGCAAGGTGGTGGCTAGCTCATTTTTCAGTTTGCTCAACTCCAAAGCCGACTCGGCCTGAATCAGCGGCTCTCCGTCGAAGCTCTCTTCTTCCAGCAGGTCGCCGGATTCTTTGTTCTCCGGCAGACTCATGTTCAGGTTCTGCTCTTTCCGGTCGCGGACCACGCCCACGCTGACCGACGTGCCATTGCGCGAGCGCACCGCATGGGTAAAGTCGCTGGTATCGTGCACCGGCTGGTCGTTGACTTTCACGATGATGTCTCCGGCGCGCAGGCCGGCCTTCTCGGCGCGGCTGCCTTTCTCGACGGAGCGCACCAGAACGCCGTTGCCGTTCTTCACGCCAAAAAATTCTCCCAATTGCTGGGTAATGTTTTCCACCACCAGCCCGCTGCGCACCGACTGCGTGGTGACCACCACGTTGATCGCGGGCATCTCCCAGTCAGGCATGTGAATCTCAGGGATGTTTACGTGAAAGTCCTTCCTGTTCCCGCCCATCATGTCGAACTCTTTGTGCTTGTCGGCGAGTTGCACTTTGATGGTGAGCGGCTGCCCGTCCCGGCTCAGGCCGAGGCTGACGATGCGTCCCGCCGGCGTTTCGTGAATCATGCGCTGCAACTGCGTCTTGCTCTCAATCGTCGTGCCGTTCATGGTAAGAATGACGTCGTGCTCCTTGATGCCCGCCTTGCCGGCCGGAGCATCCTGGTCGACCATCGTTACCTCGACGCCGCGTTCGTCTTTCAACTTCAGCGCGCTCAACCGTTCTGTGGTCACGTCCGCAATATCAACCCCGAGATAGGAATTGCTGCCGCCGTCTTCGCTGGAGAACACCCAGCTCTGCGGCCGCGAATCGGCTGAACCATTCTGCGCCGCGTGCGAAAAAGTCAGCAGCAACGGCAGCAACACCATGCTGGTCATAAAGTATCTGCGCATCATCATTCTCCCCGTTTCAGAGCTACTCGGTTTTCCACTCATCCATCAATAATGTCTTCACCGCGCCCGCTTGAAGCAAATATCACCCATTGACGTATGCACCTTGAGCGTCGGGCCGCCCCCGTTCAGCTTGCCCTCCGCATTCAGCGTCTTGGTCTCCCACTGGCCGCCCTCGCTGCTGATGTGAATGTCGGAAAAGTCTGACGTGATGTGGTGCCCGTTGCCCATATCCACGCTGGCGCGCACGTTGACGGCTACATCGGCGGCCAGGTACACCGTAATGTCACCCGCGCCCGTCTCCAGATCGGAATCGTGATGCTCGGCGCCAGTGTTCAGCAGCTTCACCGTAATCCCACCCGCGCTCGTATCCGCCTGCGCCGAAGGCACGCCCATCAACTCAATGCCGCCGCCGCCCGTCTCGGCGTGAACATGTCCTTTACCCGAGGTCAGCTTGATCGTTCCGCCACCGGTTTCTACTTCGGTCGCCCCGCCGATGTCACTCAGGTCCACGCTGCCGCCGCCGGTTGAAACCTTGACCTTCCCATTGCACTGGCGCACTTCCACGCTGCCGCCGCCGGTCTCGATGGTCGCGCCCTGCGCCCCGCCCTCAATCTTGATGCTTCCTCCACCGGTTTCGGCGATCACCGTGCCGTTGGCGTGATGCACCTCGATTGCACCGCCGCCGGTGTGCAGACCGAGGTCTCCGCTCACCGTGCCCACATCGATCGATCCTCCGGCGGTCTCGGCGTTCACCCCGCCGCCAATGTCATCCAGCCGCAGGGCCCCGCCGCCACTCTCGGCGTCCACCCGGCCCGCGAGTCCTGTAGCTTCCACGTTGCCGCCATCGGTTTCGAGCTTCACTAACGCCATCTCGCGCGGAACGGTTATGTTGAATTCGCCGGAAAAATGCCGCGGCCGCTTTCCACCCTGCCAGTCGCCCACCACCCAGGCTGTGTCGCCCTTTACATATGCGGTGACTTTGTACTGCTCGAACTGGTGGCGCGCTTCCTGCTCGGAAGAGTTGCCGAAATGCGTATGGACCACGTAACTGATACCTGGGACGCCAGCGCCGTGCACCACCACCGCGCCCATATCCACTTTCACCCGCAGGTTCTTGACCGCGGCCAGTGAACCCGTGATCTCCTGACCCCAGGCTCCGCCCTCGCGGGATACATGGGTTTCCTGCGCCCAGCCCGCCGAAACAAGTGCAAGCGGTGCAGCCAGTGCCAGTGCTCCAGCCAGCCCAACGATATGTAGCGAACGTTTCAAGATAGTCACCTCAGTTTTCAAGTAGCGCCGCCGTTCCGGCGGCTGTCGCCGGAGCGTCCCGCTCCGGCATTCGAATCCAAAAATCTTTTCGCTGCTTCCTAATCAATCTCCGGCAACTGCGCCAGCATGGTGCGGGCCTGCGACTTGATGTAGGTGCTCTGGTCTTTCGCGGCCAGCGCCAGCAGCACACCACGCACGCTGCCATCGGCCTTGACCGGCTCAATCAGGCGCAGCGCTTCAATGCGCACGCCTGAATTCGTATCGTTCAGCAGCGCCCGCAGCACGGCGTCGCGCACGTTGGTATCGTTCTTGACGTAGTTGCCCAGCGCGCCCAGCGACTTCAGCCGCACTCCCGGATTCGTATCGTTCTGCAAGGCATACATCAGCGCTTCCCGCACCTGCATGTCGCCCGACTTCTGCGCCAGCAGGTCAACCGAGTCGAAGCGCACGCCGGTGTTGTAGTTGTTGCGTGCCGCGTACAGCAGCAGCTGCTGGATCCTCTGATCGTTCAGCGATCCCTGCGCTTCCTGTGTGGATACCGTGTTGTACTTGATGCTGATCTGATTTGTCCCCGGCTCCTGCACGATGGAACTGATGCCGGTGATCGAGGCCTCGGTGGGAAGAGCGGTGGGGGAGACGTTAGCAGCTGTCGGTCCAGTTCGCGTGCCGTAGATCTTGTAGGTAGTTCCAACTCCGCCGGCAAACCCAAGAATCAAAATCGCCGAAGCCAGCGCCGGCGAGAACCGCACCTGCCGCAGCCAGTTTGCCGGATCAAACGCCAACCGGCTCCAGAAGCTGCCCTGCCTGGCCGTCTCCAGCCCTTCCTGCAGCCGCATGCGCGACGCCGCCAGCAGATTGGGCGAAGGATCCTTGAGCAACGGATCAGTTGCCCGATCCTGCGCCAGCAGCGCGTGAAACTCCTGCTCGGCTTTCAATTCGGCGGCGCAGTCCGCGCAGCGCGCCACATGCTGCTCCAGTTCATGGCGGGCATCATCCGCCAGTTCGCCATAAACCGAAAGCACAATATTTTCGCGAACCCATTCACATTTCATAGTGTCACCTTAAGCCTCGAGCTATGAGCTATGAGCTTCGAGCAACCCTGAGAACTCGAAGCTCACCGCTCGTAGCACAAAGCTATCTCACATCCGCCAGCGCCCCGCGCAACTTCTGCGTAGCCCGAAACAAAGTATTCTTCGCGGTCTCTTCCGTAGTCTTCAAAATTTCTCCCACAGTCCGCAGCTTCAATCCGTGGTAATGCTTCAGCTCAAACACCATGCGCTCGCGCGGAGTCAGTTTCTCCAGCGCTCCCGCGATGCGCGCTCCCAACTGCCGCCGCAACAAATCACGCTCTGGATTCGCGCCCGCCCGTACATCCGGAACCTGTTCGAGCAGGTCGTACTCCCCGCCGTCGCCGTCTTTCGCGACCGGAGCATCCTCCTTGCGCACGTTTTTCTTGCGCAAATGGTCAAGACACAAATTGGTCACGATCCGGTAAATCCAGGTGTAGAAGGAACACTCAAACCGGAAACTGCCGATATTCTTATAAGCCTTGAGGAAGGCATCCTGATAAACGTCCTGCGCGTCGTGTTCGGTCCCGGTCAAGTGCAACGCCAGCCGCAGCACCGCCTGATCGTAGTGGCGCACGAGTTCCTCGAAGGCGGCGCGATTGCCGCGCTGAGCCTCCCGGATGAGCATCGTGTCATCGATGCGCCGATCTTGCGTTTGACGATCTAGCCCAGCCATGCGGCCCCGCGCGGGGTCATGATTCCTGACGACGCCCCTGACGACGTCCTTGTCGACTCTCTCCACTCTCTCGCTTTTCGCTGTCGCGAGGGCCCGTTCGCCAACCGCAAGTGGCAACGCCAAAACACCTGCCGGCATCTGGTTGTCCTGTCCTCTACCTGCCCGGTGATTGAAGTCCTATCCGGGCTTGCACAGGAATAGACGGCGAGTCGGTGGAACCGTGAGCAGAAATTATAGGCTCTGGGGGAGATATTTTGTGGGCTAGGTGATTCTGGGGCAGGGAGTTAGGGGAAACAGAACAGTCGCGGAAAGTAGGGAGGTTGAATGTGGCATCTTAACTGCCCTATCCACGGGGCAACTGCAACATTCCCGGGACCGGCGTGTTCCTAACGGAAGCGCCTTGGTCAGGTTTTACAATCGTCAAAGATCGAATTTCGAGGTATCTCATGCCGTCCCGGCTGCCGCTCGCTCCTCTCGCCATCCTAGCCGTCTTTTTCCAGCTTTCTTCCGCAAGCGGCGTCGCACAGACGCTATCGCAGCTCTGCCGTCCTGCCCTGACTCCGCCTATCGTAGTCGCCTCGCCCGCCCAGCGCCTCGCCGCCGGAGCCCGGGCAGAACCTCCGCTGACCGACACTTTCGACTGGCCCGACACCCCCCTCGGCGTTATTAAAACCGCCAGCGGTTACGAGTTTTTCGGCAGCGACGGCGGAGCACACTACCGCCAAATGTGGCAGGGACACTCGGTCGGCAACAACAAGTCAGGGTCGTTCACAACTACGACCGGAACGCTCGATAACCCGCTCGGAACGGGCGATCCAAGGGACGTCAGCGTTTCGGCAAACCCCGCCGGCTCGGTCAACCCGATTTTTCCGAGCTACGGCTACATGGGCGGAGGCCCGGTCTTTCAGGTTCCCGCCGGAATGCCCGGTGCGGGCAATCTGCTCGCAACCTATCACGCCGAATTGCCCAACGACGCGCTCTACGCCGCCCTCGGACTCGCCGCCTCCACCGATAACGGCCGCACCTGGCTCGACCTCGGCGAGATTATCCGCCTAAACCAGGCCTATGCCGTCGGCCTCGACGGCTTCGAAATCGGCGATGGCCCGCTCGTTCTCTCGCCTGACCACCAATATTTCTATCTCTATTTTCCCGACTGGATCGCCAACGGCACGCTGCATACGACTAACGCTCAAGGCGTCAACACCACCACGAACGTCTCGGTCGCCCGCGCCCCGGTATTCGCCGTGCTCACCGCCGCCTTCGGACCCGCGCCTCATCACGCCGTTCCCTTCCAGAAGTTCTACGAAGGCAATTGGATTCTGCAACCCGCAATCGGAGGCGCTTCCACCGACCTCAACCCAACTTCCGCGTATCAGGGCTATCTCGATATCCACTTCAGCAGCTTTCTGCAGCGCTACGTCATGATCATTTCGAATGACACCAACTTCGGTTATGCCGAATCCCCCGACGGCCTGAACTGGACCGTGCCCACTCTGCTTGGAAATTTTGAGACCATCGCGGCTTATCCCACCGCTGTGGGGCTGGGCGACGATCCGCACATTCTGGGGAAGAGCTATTACGTTTACTTCACGCAGCTGCCGACCGACGGCACGGGATGGACGAATGGCTCCCTGCAGAGATTTACGCTGACGTGCCAGTAATCGGCAGGCAGCATATTCGGCCCCGGCTGGTGGACCTTGCGAGCAACGACTGGCTGACAAAGACTGGCAGACAAAGAAGGCCCGGGAAGAGCGCCCGGGCCGATATCACAAACTCCTACTCCGCGACCGCTTCCTTCTCGATCACCACTTTCAAGTGCGCGGTCACGTCCTTATGCAGCTTTACCGGGATGGTGAATTCGCCCACGGTCTTCAGCGGCTCGTGCAACTGGATCTTGCGGCGGTCGATGTTGAAGCCCTTCTTGGTCAGCGCCTCGCCGATGTCGCTCGAGGTGACTGAGCCAAACAGCTGATCGTTCTCGCCGGTGCGCCGCGTGAACGACACGGAGACGCCCTCAAACTGCTTGGCCAGTTCCTCGGCCTGCGTCTTTTCCTTGGCAGAGCGCCGCACCGAAGCGGCTTTCATCTGCGCAACGACGGCCTTGTTGCCCTCGTTGGCCTGAATCGCCAGCTTCTGCGGCAAAAGATAGTTCCGTCCATAGCCTTCCGCGACCTTCACCACATCGCCGCGCGACCCCAGCTTCGCTACATCTTCTTTCAGAATGACTTCCATGATGGCTCCAATCAGAGATCAAATTCATTGGCCACGGATTCACGCGGATCATCACGGATAAACCAACTATTGAAAAAGCCTTATCCGTGAGAATCCGTGCAAATCCGTGGCTAAGATTTAACTCGCCCTTCCCGCAAACGGCAGCAGCGCGATGTTCCGCGCCTTTTTGATGGCCGCCGACAGCCGGTGCTGGTGCGGCGCGCACACCCCGGTCAGGCGCCGCGGCACAATTTTGCCGCTCTCGGCCACGAACTGGCCGAGCATGCGGTAGTCCTTGTAGTTGATGTCTTCGAGCTTCTCGACGCAGAATTTGCAAACTTTCTTGCGCCGGAAAAACTTACGCCCGCCGCCTTCGCGCGGAGGGCCACCCGGCCCGCGTCCGCCACCACCGCCGCCAAACCGCGGGCGATCGCCACTCGGACGATCTCCGCCGCCGAAACGCGGCCTCTCACTCGGCGTCGCTTGCTCTGCTGCTTTCGTTTCTTCAGCCATAATTCTCCTTAAAATCAGTGGCCACGCGGCCAATCAATTCGTTTGCACGGAACTTTGCTTGCAGAAAACTCTTTTCATTCCGAGCGCACTCGCTTGTCATTCCGAGCGCAGCAAGGAACCTTGGTTCTCGCCGGCGCCACAGGAGACCGAGATCCCTAGCTTCGCTCGGGATGACAACCTGTGCGAAGCGTCTACAGGGAGCGTTTACGAACGAGCCTCTACGCCGTCGCCGGCGCTTCCGCTGCCGGAGCAGACGCTGCAGCCGCCGGTGCTTCCACCACTGCGGCTACCGGAGCCGGCGCTGCCGGCTGCGCGCTTACTTTCTTGCGCGCGTCGCGTAACGCCTTGACCTTGTCCAGCCGCTTCAGTTCCTCATCCACGCGCACGGTGAGGAACTTGATGACCGGCTCGGTCACGCGCAGGCGGCGCTCCAGTTCGTGAATCACCGGGCCTCCGCCCTCCACCACCATCAGGACGTAAATCCCTTCGTGGAACCGCTTCACGGTGTAGGCCAGACGGCGCTTGCCCATCTTGTCGACCTTTTGGATGCTCCCGCCCGAAGCCGGCACCACGCCGCTCAAGGTCGAAATCAGTTTGTCCAGATCTTCTTCCGTCATATCCGGACGAACAATAAACATCAGCTCATAAATACGATTCATTCGTTTCTCCAATCCCAACTGTCATCCTGAGGCGGGCGGCCTTTTGCCCGCCGAAGGATCTGGGCGAGCCGCGCGAAGCGTCGCGTTCTTTGCGACGCAATAATTCGCGCGTTCGGCTCGCTTCCTTATTCTTCCGGCTTCCGGTTAAAGCGGTTCATCGCCGCCGCCGGACCTTCCTGCAAAATCGCTTTCACCGCTTCTTCCGCGGTGTCGAGTACTCCATCCACCACTTCCAGGTCTTTCTTCTTCATCGGCGCCAGCAGATACTCGGCGCCGTCGCCAACTTTGCGGTCCGGCGCGACCCCAATCCGGATGCGCAAAAAATCCTGCGTGCCCAGCGCTCCGATAATCGACTCGATGCCGTTATGCCCCGCCGAACTCCGCCGCGTATGAATCCGCAGCGTGCCCAGCGGAAAATCCAGCTCGTCCTGAATCACAATCAGGTCCGACTCCGGCTTCGCGTCATATTCCTGAATCAGTTCCCGCACCGCGACGCCACTCAAATTCATGAACGTCTCCGGCTTGGCCAGCAGCACGGTTTCGCCACCAATCACCGCCCGCGCCGTCAGCGCCCGGCACTGCCGGTTTCTCACTTCCACGCCCAGGCTGCCCGCAATCCGATCAATCGCCAGAAAGCCCAGGTTATGCGGCGTGAACTGATACTCGATTCCGGGATTGCCCAGCCCAACAATCAGTTTCACGCCCGAACCCGACCGTGCCACGGATTTTCACGGATCATCACGGATAACGCGAGAATCATTCTTATCCTTGCCCCAATCCGTGTAAATCCGTGGTGATCGGTGGCCGAATTATTTCTTCTCCTTCTTCTCGCCCTTCTCTGCCTTCGCAGCCGGAGCCTCGGCGCCTTCTTCGTCCGCATCCTGCTTGCCCTTCTTGATGACTTCAGGCTCAGCCGGAGCCGCTGCGTCCGCGGCCACTGCGTCAGGCGTGGCCACCACTTCTTCCTTCACCGAGGTGACGTGCGCCACGGGCTGGTTCGCATCTGTAATGAACTTGACTTTGTCCGAGTGCGGCAATTCCGAAACGCGCAGCACCTTGCCAAACGTGAGCTGGCTGACGTCGGCATCAATGTGGCTCGGAATGTCCGCCGGCAGGCACTCAATCTCCACTTCGCGCAGCATCTGTTCCATGATGCCGCCCTCCTGTTTCACTCCAGCCGCTTCACCGACCAGGAAGATCGGCACGCTGACCTTCAGCACCTTATCGAGCGCGATGCGCTTCAGGTCAATGTGCAGTAGATGCCCCTTGATGGGCTCATATTGCCAATCGACAATCATGGCCTTGGTGGGCTCTCCGCCGGTAAGAGCGAGATCGAAAATCGTGTTGTGGCCGGTTTCCGAGTTCAGAATCCGCTGTACATGCCGCGGATCCACGCTGATGGCCTGCGAATCCTTGCCCGCTCCATACACCACGGCCGGAATCTTTCCACCCCGCCGCACCGCGCGGGCATCATTCTTGGTTCCCGCTTCCCGCGGTTGCGCTTCCAGTAAATTCTGTTCCAATGCAGTCGCCATAAATTTCAATTCCTCAATCTAAGAATTGTCATCCTGAGGCGGGCGCTCTTTGCCCGCCGAAGGATCTGGGCGCGCTGCGTGATCAATCTCGCGTCCTTTGCGAGATTGCGAAATCACGCGTTCGGCGCGCTTCCCTATTGCCGCACTACGTAAACAACTTGCTCACCGAAGTCTCTTCGTGATTGGCCTGAATCGCCCGGCCAATCAATCCCGCAATCGAGAGGACCGTAATCTTTCCTCCCTTTTCGGTTCGCGCCGCATCCGCCTCGGCGCTCAGCGGGATCGTGTTCGTCACCACTACCTG
>Ga0181537_10002231_pt1 | contig 17207 bp, 11 predicted proteins | sample PEATcosm2014_Bin_39_FD_119765 | JGI IMG/M metagenome (GOLD analysis project Ga0181537, IMG submission 119765) | Peatland microbial communities from MTU Mesocosm Facility, Houghton, MI, USA - PEATcosm2014_Bin23_10_metaG | ecosystem: Environmental > Terrestrial > Soil > Wetlands > Peat | place... | reverse complement strand
CTCCGTCGGTGACGGCTGGAAAATCGTCCTCGAACTCGGCGCCGGCACCGGCGGCGTCTATCTGCTCCGCTGGTACTGGTGGCGCGTCAATGCCTGGAGCGAAATCTCTGCCATGACCGCCGCCCTGGTCGCCGCTCTCGCCCTGCGTTCCACCGCCCTCTGGACCGCCATCCTCGGCCACCCGCAGCCTTTTTCCGGGTCCGACCCCGTGGTCTTTGCCAAATCCACCCTCACTACCACCGCCTTCACCACCGTCGTCTGGCTCGCCGTAACCTTCTTCACCGACGCCGAGCCCGCCGAAATTCTCGTACCCTTCTACCGCAAAGTCCGCCCGCAAATCACCGGATGGCGCCCCATCGCCAAGCTCGCCGGCGACGAGCCTATCACCCGCGACCTCGGTCGCAATCTCCTCAGTTGGATCGTCGGCTGTGTCCTCGTCTACTCCACGCTATTCGCCATCGGCCAGCTCTGCTTCGGCCGCTATGGTTCTGGCGCGCTCTTAGGCGTCCTGGCCGTCGCCTGCGGTGTTATCATCTGGCGCTTGATGCCCAGCGCCGCGAACTGGCGGGAAACCTAGCGCAACAGCCCCGGCGCGCAAGAAAACCATCGCATGCCCGAAGCCCCCAGCCTTCCCATACCAAAAACCAAAGCCTCCTATCACGCCGTCGCTGCCGGCTTCCTCGGCTGGACGCTCGACGCCTTCGATTTTTTCGTTGTAACCTTCCTCATCTCCACCCTCGCGCAACAGTTCCACGTCACCCGCAAAGACATCATCCTCACCACCACTGCCACGCTCGCCATGCGTCCGGTTGGCGCGCTCCTCTTCGGCTTACTGGCCGACCGTTTCGGCCGCCGCATCCCGCTCATGGCCAACGTCATCTATTTTTCGCTGATCGAACTCGCCTGCGGTTTTGCGCCCAACTTCACCGTCTTCCTCATTCTTCGCGCGCTCTTCGGTATCGGCATGGGCGGCGAGTGGGGCGTGGGCGCTTCGCTCGCCATGGAAGCCACGCCTCGCAAGTGGCGCGGTATCTTAAGCGGCATGCTGCAGAGCGGCTACTCCTGGGGATTTCTTCTGGCCGCCGTTGCCGCGCGTTTCGTTCTCCCCACGCTGGGGTGGCGCTGGATGTTCTGGCTGGGCTCGCTTCCCGCGCTGCTCGCGCTCTATATCCGCGCCAAAGTTCCCGAGTCCGCAGCCTGGCAGCAGCATCGGGCCGCCAGCACCATGCAGGTCCTGCGCGTGGTGCTATCGCACTGGAAGCGCTTCGCCTACCTCGTCGTCCTCATGACCTTCATGATGTTTCTTTCGCACGGCACCATGGACCTGCTGCCCGATTTTCTGCAGGAAATCTTTCACGCCACCCCGGCGGGCAGCGCCAACGTCATCATCTTCGCCAACCTCGGCGCCGTGGTCGGCGCCATCCTCTTCGGCCATTTCTCGCAACTCATCGGCCGCCGCTACAGCATGATCGCTTCGCTCGTCCTCTGCCTGGCCATGCTTCCGTTCTGCGCGTTCGGCTCTACGCTGACCGGCGTCACCTTCGCCGCCGTTCTTCTCTACGCCGGCGTGCAAGGCGCCTGGGGCGTCATTCCCGTGCACCTCAACGAACTCTCCGCCGACGCCGCCCGCGGCTTAATGCCCGGCCTGGCCTATCAACTCGGCATCCTCTTCGCCGCTCCCACCAACACCGTGGAATACGCCCTCCGCGGACGTGTCGGATATCAATGGGCCATCGCCGGCTTCGAAATCGTCACCATCTGCGCCCTCCTCCTGCTCCTCAGTTTCGGCGCCGAAGACCACAACAAATCCTTCACCTCCTCCGACAAATCCTAAGCTCCACTTCTTCAGTAGCACAGGCACTCCTGCCTGTGCCCGGCGTAATCCACGCCATAGACCCGACCGCCGCGCATGTAGTGAAGTCGCGGTTGCCGCGGCGGGTCTTCAGACCCGTGCCTTTGCCTTCAGCCGGCAGCAGTCGCTAAGTTGCAGGGAACTTCCTGCGAATTTTTCCGCTCGTGCCAAAAAAAACGACGCAACCCGTCATTCCGAAGGGCGATGTTTGCCCGAGGAATCTGCTTTTCTTGCGCGTTCTGCATTGAACCGCCTGCTCGCGAACGCCGCATCCCGTCGCGCCGCCCCCACTCGCCATCTGAAAAAATATTCTCGTATGCTACAATAAATGCTCTTGTGCGCCCGTAGCTCAACTGGATAGAGCGTCGGTCTACGAAACCGAAGGTTAGGTGTTCGACCCACCTCGGGCGCACCATTCCGCTCCGTGATGTAGCGATGAACAACACGGTGAGGCCTCTGCTCACTGACGATTTGAGGTTGTGAAGCTGCTAAGTGGGTTGGCTCTCTGGGCGACTGCGGTCTACTTCTTCGCAAAGCGGATGTGGTACGAGCGTCACGAAAAAGTGAGAACGGGCAGCCTAATCCGACAAGCCCGTCTTCCTCTGCGCCACGTTGAGATCACGCAACTAGCCCCTGTCCCACCGGATTTTGACCGACCAAGGTAACTTTCGCTCCATGGTTAGACTCCTTACCTCACCGCATTGTTCTTAAAACTCAACGAACATTTCCACACCATTCGGCGTATCTTGAGCGCATGCCTTCCGAAGTCGCTTGAACAGTGAGGCAACATGACGTCCGCTAAAAACCCCGGGCGCTTCGCCGGCGCCCTCTACGTCCTCATGTCCGTCGTCGGCTTCTTCGCCATCGGCTACGTTCCGGCTAAGCTCATCGTGCACGGCAACGCCGCGGCCACGATCCACAACATCGCCGCCCACGAGACCCTCTTCCGCTTGGGCATCGCCGCCCAACTGATCGGCCACGCCGGTTTCATCTTCGTCTCCCTGGCGCTCTACGACTTGCTGAAAAGCGTAAATCGCCGCCAAGCCTCGCTGATGGTCGTCCTGATCGTACTTGCCGTCCCCATCGCCTTCCTCAATGAAGTAAATTCCTTCGCGGCCCTGCTGCTAATTCGCGGCGCGGACTTTCTCACCGCCTTCGATCAACCCCAGCGCGAAGCCCTTGCCATGCTCTTCGTCAATCTCCATGGCCGAGGGCTGGTAACCGCCGAACTGTTCTGGGGTCTCTGGCTCTTTCCCCTCGGCGCACTGGTCTACCGCTCGCGCTTCCTCCCGCGCTTCCTGGGCGTTTGGCTAGTCCTCGCTGGCATCGCTTGGGTGGCTCTAAGCCTCACCGGCATTTTGGCGCCGCAATATCAAACCCAGCTGAACCGCTACGCCCAGCCCGCCTTCTTCGGCGAAATAGCCTTCATGTTCTGGCTCCTCATCAAGGGCGCCAACCCGCCGGCCGCTCCAGATAGTTTGAAATCTACGGCTTGAGGATCTGCAGTCGGCCATCCTTGTTCGTCAGCGCCACCGACGGGTCCCCGCCTTGCGCATTGATCACGATGTAGGTTGGGTCGATTCCTCCCCCCAGCGTAAGCGCTGAGCCTTCCTCCGAGGTCGCGATCTTCACCGATGGCCGCCCATCGGGACGAATCAGCCGAAAAAGCACCGTCTCCGGATAAATTTTCCCATCCTTCGCCAGAGAACCGTCGGTCAGGCGCGCCGGCCCAGCTGGCTCTATATGCAGCGAGGCCCGCACCATCCCCTGCGCATCCACGATCTCGAGCGCCCCGCCCCGCAGAACCGCGGCCGGCCCACTCGCCTGCACCCTCCCGAGCTGCAGAAACAGCAGCAACACCAAAATTCCGAGATTGACCACCGTGAGAACCGTCAGCACCCGTTCTTTGCTCATAAAACGCTCCTGAAGCGCATGGTAAACCCACAACTCGATTGTTCGCTCAGATTTTCCGATCTTTCGTAGCGGCCGCCGTCTGCGGCGGGCGCCTTCTGTAACCCCACCCATAACGGAAGTACTATCAGAAAACGGTACTTGACAACTTCTACTAGTCCGCGGTATTCTCTGACCGTAAAGAGGTGCGCCTACTCCCCATTTCGCAGCACGCCGTAATCCCAGTAACCACAATCACTTACCGAAACCACCCCGGGCAAAACCAGCTTTTACTCCACTCTTTCCCGGAGATCCCAAAATCTTTTTTAACGCAAACAAAGCACTTAGCTTTCAGTAGCACAGGCATTCCTGCCTGTGTGCGGTGTAATCTCCGCTAAAAGCTCCCCCTACCGGTGCGAAACGTCACCAGATTCTCTCCCGCGCGCCATTTTCTCAAACGCAAACTCACGAAACGGCCCTTCGCTTCATCCAAGCAACGTTAGAACAACCGCTACGCGGGATACCTTCGCCGCATCGGTGTACCAGAGCTGAAGCAAAGAAGAAAAAACAGGAGAGACACATCGTGACCGAGCAATCGCCATTAGGCGGCACCTTCCCGCTTCCCACCACGCCATTTCGCCTGCAACGCATGGGCTACGGCGCCATGCAGCTATCCGGTCCAGGAATTTGGGGACCGCCGCGCGACCCCGACGCTGCAATCGCCGTACTGCGCGCCGCCATCGCCGCCGGCGTCGACCACATCGACACCAGTGACTTCTACGGCCCGCACATTACCAACCAGCTTATCAAGCAGGCCCTGCATCCCTATCCCAAAAATCTCGTCATCGTCACCAAACTCGGCGCACGTCGCGCTCCGGATAAATCCTGGCCCCACGCGCGTTCCCCCAAGGAACTCACTGAAGGCGTGCACGACAATCTTCGCAACCTCGGCCTCGAACGCCTAGACGTCGTCAACCTGCGCGTCGGCGGATTTGACGCACCCACCAAAGGTTCCATCGAGGAGCCTTTCACCGCGCTCGCCGATCTCCAGCGCCAAGGCCTCATCCGCCATCTCGGCCTAAGCAACGTCTTCCCGGAACAGCTAGCCGAAGCCCAAAAGATCGCCCCCGTCGTTTGCATCCAGAACTTCTACAACGTGGCCAATCGCCGCGACGACGCCTTCATCGACGATCTCGCCAGGCAGGGCATCGCCTACGTCCCCTTCTTCCCGCTCGGCGGCTTCACTCCGCTCCAATCCGATACGCTCAACGACACTGCTGCCTCGCTGCGCGTCACGCCCATGCAAGTAGCTCTGGCATGGCTGCTGCACCGTTCGCCCAATATCCTGCTCATTCCCGGCACTTCGTCGCTCACGCACCTGCGCGAAAACCTCGCCGCCGCCACGTTGCAACTCTCAAGCGACGTCCTCGCCAAGCTCGACTCCATCGGCGCCGTCGCCAACGCCTAAACAATCCTCCTCAATAGCGCAGGCACTCCCAGTTGAGTGCCTGTGCCGCTGTCGGTGATGCTGAAGTGAGGTTTACGCGCGCGTTTCTTCCGGCGGCTTCAGCTCGCGGTGGCGTGCCCGGCTTTGGCTTGCCCCATTTTCTCAATCAGCCGGCTGCTGATTCTTTCGCCACGAATCCTGCCCACCGGCTTCAGGTCGTCTTTGCTGTCCACCACCGTCAGCCAGGCTACTCCATGGTCCAGCATGGTCGTGCTGGCTACCAGCACGGAATCTTCGCGCGTGATATACAGCGGATTTCCCGGCAGTAGGTCGCGCAGTTTGTACTGCGAAACGTCTTCCCCGCGCGCCACCGCCGGCATCAGCGCCAGCCGTGCGATCACGTCGAACAAGTTTTGCCGGTCCAGCGTGCCCCACAGCCGCCCTTGCCCATCCAAAATCACCAGCGCTCCCGTAGCGCTCGCGTTGAGTGCATGCACGGCGTCGCCGAACGCCATGTCCACCGTAAGCGATTCCGTCGGCAACGGCTCCAGCAGTGCGGCGAGCGGCTCATCTTGCAAGAGCGCCCTGGCCGGCAGCAACCGGCGCCAGTAATCCCCAGCGCGGCGGCTCGCTGCTTGCGCCAGCAGGTCGCGCAGCGGCGCCGACGCTCCCGCCAGTTGCGAAAAGAGCGAGCTGCCCACCTGCGTCAGGCGCACTACGGTGCGCGCGCGAACGCTGGTCTCATGCATGCTCTCTCCGGACAGTATGTCCTCGCCGAAGAAATCGCCTTTGCCCAGCACCGCCACCACCGCGCCCTGCGGGTTTTCGTCGCTCACCTTAATCGCTTCCACTTCGCCTTCCTCGATAATGCTGAACACCCGCGCCGGCTCGCCCTGCCGGTGAATGTAGTCGCCGGGGCGATAGTACGAGTGCATCACCGTTTCCGCCGGATCGTTGTTCAGAAAACTCAAATCCCGCGGAAACACCAAATCCCAGGTCCAATCGAGCGCCACCTTGATCCGCCGCGACCACGTCGGCAGCTTAAACAGGTAAACGCCGCGCCACAGAAACCACGCCAGCAATCCCGAGACTCGCACGCCCATCATTTCCGCCACCGCTTGATAACCACCGATGGAGCACAGTTGCCCGAGCACTTTGAAGCGAAAGGGTTGCGTCGGCTCCCCGCGCATGAGGCGCACCAGATTCAGCGCCGCCTGCCGCCCTTCGCGCTCCGCGAATTGTCCCGTGGGCGCGGCCGGCGTGTTATCGAACGCGTTGATGATGTACGCGCAATCGCCCACGGCCCACGCATTCTCGCACCCCACAATGCGCATCTCCGGCGTGGTGCGGATGCGCCCCTTTTCCTTCGGCACATCCAGTTGCTGCACCAGCGGCGAGGGCGCCGTGCCGATGGTGCACACGATGGTCGCGCCGCGCAACAGGCTTCCATCCGGCAGCGCGATCCCTTCGTGCGTGGCCGCCACCGCGCGCGTCTTCAGCAGCAGCGTGATGCCGTTCTTCTGCATCTTCTTGCCCGCAAACTCCCGCAGATTCGGCGCTACTTCCGGCAGCACTTGGTCCTGCGAATGCACCACCGTCACCACCACGTCTTCCTCGCGAAAATTACGGTAGAAACGCGTGCTGCTGCGCACCAGTTCATTCAGCTCGCCCGCCACTTCCACGCCGCTGAATCCCGCGCCGACGATCACGAAGCTCAAGTGCCAGCGGCGCAGCTCCGGCGTGGACGCGGCCTCCGCCAGCTCCATCTGCTTCACCACGTGTTGCCGCAAAAACACCGCGTCGCGCATCACCTTAAAAGGGAACGCGTGGTCGCTCATCCCCGGAATGATTCCCAGATTGCTCTCCGCGCCGCACGCCACCACCACGTGGTCGTAGTGCAAGCGCGAAAGCGTGCCCTCGCCGCTCTCGATCTCAATTTCCGAAGCCGCCAGATCGATGCGCAGCACCTGCTCCGTCCGGCACTCCACCTTCGGCAGCATCTGCCGCAGCGGCGCGGCAGCCGCATCGGGATTGATCGAAGCGCCGGCCACGTCCGCCAGCAACGGGTGGAACACCATGTGGTTTTCTCGGCTGAACACCAGGATTTCGCATTCCGTGGGTTTCGTTTTCTGGCGCAGCGCTTTGGCGAATTGCACCGCGGCGAATCCCCCGCCGATGATGACGACTCTCATGATCTTCCCCCTTTCATCCCCGCCGCGTTACCGCATCACTGCGGCGCCTGCCCCAGCGCGGTGGTCATTTCATCGCGCGCCTGCAGGTAGTCGAGCTGCGATTGCAAGAGCATCGACTTGGCTTCCAACGCGTGCGTCGCCGCCGCGTCCGCTTGCGAGCGCAGCGCCGCGCCTTTCGCCAGTTGTTCCGCCGTCACGCGTTGCGACTCCGTGCGCAGCTTCAGCAGCTCTTCCGAGACGTGTACCATTTGCCGCGTGCGTTCCAGTTTGTTCCACGCCGTCTGCACGCGCAGCTCCACCTCTTCTTTTATGCGCGCCAGATTTTCTTGCGCTTGCTTCACCTGCGCCTGATGCTCGCCGATGGCCGCGTTGCGCCGCCCCCCGTCGAACAGGTCATAACCAAAATGCACGCCGAAGCTCCCGAAATTGCGAGCCAGAAAGGGAACATTGTCCTGATAGCTGTAACGTGCAAAGGCTTCCACGTTCGGAATGTACTGCCGTTTCGCGTAGCGCACCGCCGCTTCCGCTTGCTCCACTTCCGCGCGCGCTTCGGCAATTTCCGGATGCCCCTCCATGGCCAGCCGCAGGCATTCTTCCTGGTCGCAGTTCGGGCCGCCCTCGTGCACGCTGCCATCCAGCAGCAATTGCGTGGTCAGCGGCAGCCCGATCGCGTCGTCCAGCTGCATCGTCAAATCGGAGAGTTGCAATTCCGTGGTCAGCACATCCTGTTTCGCTTCGAGCGCTGCCGCGCGGCTCTCGATCGCTTCTTCCTCCAGCGTGCTGCCATATTTCACCTGCTCCACCCGTTCGTTTTGCAAATCTTCGCTCGAGCGAATTTTCGCCAGCGCCGCTTCGCGATGCGCTTGCGCGATCAGGATGCGGTAATAAATCTGGTGCACCTGCAAGGCCACGGTGTTTTGCGTTTGTTGCGCGTGGTCCCGCGTGGCGCGCACTTCGGCGGCGGCCGCGTCGTTGGCGGATTTCACTTTCCAAAGGTCCGAAAGCGGCTGCGTCAAGGAAGTTCCGCTTACAATCAGCGTTTTTCCGCCCTGATTGAGAATGTCCTCCCGCGCCGGAAGCGGCACGCCGCCAATCGTGCCCAGCGACCCGGCCGGAATACCGATAAATTCCGTGTCCGTCACCTTAGTCAGGAGGCTGTCGTTGCGCAGAACCGGGAAGTACGCGCTGCGCGTCCCCGCTTTCGCGTGCTCTTTCTCGTCGACTTTTTCCTGGCTAATGCGCACCAGGTGATTGTGCTGCAGCGCCAGTTGCACCGCTTCCTCCAGCGTAATGCGTCGTGGCTCGGGGGCCGCTTTCTCTTGCGCAAAGCTTACGGCCGCGGCTAGCGCCAGCGTCGGCAGCAAGGCAAAGATGGCGTTGCGTGTCTTCATAGTGCGGTCCTTTGCGTGACGGAGGAATCGTCTCCCGGGAAACTCAGCTCCCCGTAGTGCAGCGGTGATTTTTTCAGCAACGCAATCAGCAGTAGCGCCACAACGCACGCCCAGGCAATCAAGTGGAATCCGTCGATGAACGTGAGCGTGTACGCCTGCAATCGCACGCGCCCGGCGAGAACGCCGACGGCACGCCCCGTGGCCGCCGGCAAGCCAGACGATTTGCCGTATAGTCCCCCAGCGGTCTGGCGAATCGCGTTGTCGTCGAGCCACGCGCCGGCCTGCACGTGCAGGCCGAGCAGGTTCGAGTGCAGCTGTTCGCGCACCGCAATGTAGTGCGTCAGGAACGCCACGCCGATCTGGCCGCCCAGCAAACGGATCACGTGAAAAAACGCCGAGAACGTCAGCGCGTCCTGCGCCTTCGTCAGCCCGCCGCTGAAGATCGCCTGCAGCACGATGGTCGCCACCAGCCCGATGAATGCGAAGGATTGCCCCACGCCCATCAGCAATTCCGAGCGGTAATAATTCTGCGCGGACCACGCGCTGGTGTAGCCGGCGTTCAGCAGCGCCGCCGCGGCCATGCATGTGAACCCCGTGGCCATCAGCAGGCGCGAATCGAGCCCATACACCAGCAGCAGCGCCGCGATCGTGGCGATAGCAATTTGCGGCAAAGCCGTCCAGATCACGGCCGGAGCAAACTGATCCGCCTCAAAGCCGTGTACCGCCAGCGATTGCGGGATCAGGATGATGGTGGACAGCAGACAGAAGCGAAAAAACATCAGCGCAATCCCCAAAAGTATCGTGTTCCATTTGCGCAGGTAGGGAAGATCCACGAGCGGATTCGGCATGCGCAGCCGCCGAATTAGCGAGCCCAGCAAAAACACCATGGCGCCCCAAAACAGCGCGTTGAACAATCCGGACCTCCACCAGTCGAGCCGCTGCCCCTGATCGAGCGCCGCGAAAAGCAGTGCGAATCCCGCGCTGGCATACAGAAACCCCGCAAAGCTCGGCGGCGGTCCCGAAGATTTTCGCGGCGGCGGCGCGGGAATCCCGCGATAGATGCAGAACAGCATGATCGGCGTAATCGCCGCGGAGACCCAGAACATCCACTGATACCCCAGATGCTCGCGGAACCAGCCGTACAACGACGGCGCCACGTTCACCGCGCCATCCACCGAGGACGCGTACAACGCCAGCGTAAACGGCAGAAAGCGTGGCGGAATATTTTTGAGCGCAAACGTCAGCGTCAGCGGATAAAACGTTCCAGAGGTGAGCCCCGCGAGCGCCAGTGTGGTCAGCAACAAGCTGTAGTTGTGCACGAACGGCAGAAACAAGCAGATCAACGTAAACGCCGCCGCCGCGAATAGCAAAACGCGTCGCGCCCCCAGCAGCCCGCCGAAATACACCGTGAACGGCCCAATGAACATCAGCGCGACGTTGAACGCGCTGCCGATCCACGCCCCGTCGTCGACGCCGATCCCCAGCGCGCCCTTCAGGTCCGGCGTGCCCAGCGTCAGCATCCGCCCCGTGAGCGTCACTATCCCCGCGCCCATCACCACGCCCAATATTCCCACCACCGGCGATTGCGAAAGCTCCGCAGGCAAAACGCCCGCAATGGCGCGGGCGATCTGCGCTTTGCTCGGGGCGGGTAACGTGCTGGGATGTGTGGCCATGGGGGCGCTTGGTTTCCTAGTTTGTCCCTACGGATTCGTGCGCACGGTGGCCACCACGCTCAGCCCCGGCCGCAACTGCGCGGCAAAGCCCGCATCGTCCAGCGCGATTTTCACCGGAATGCGTTGCACCACTTTGGTGTAGTCTCCCGTCGAGTTGTCCGGCGGCAAAAGGCTGAACTGCGAGCCGCTCGCCGGCGCAATCTCTGCCACTTTTCCATGCAACACTTTGCCCGGATATTCGTCGATGCGAATTTCCGCCGGGTCGCCAATCTTCATGTGCGTCAACTGCGTCTCGCGATAATTCGCCTGCACCCATTTCGTCTGTGCCACGAAGGTCAGCACTTGCGTCCCCGGCGAAACCAGCTGCCCCGCGCGCACCTGCCGCTCGCCCACCGTCCCATCCGCCGGCGCATGAATCTTCGTGTAACCCAGATTCACTTGCGCCACCGTCAACGCCGCCTCTTTGGCGTGCAAATCCGCGACCAGTTGCTGGTCCTGCGATTCCAGCACCGCCTTGCCCCGCCGCTCCGCCTCCACGCTGATCTCGCTGGCATGCAAACCCACTTTCGCCTGCTCCAAATCGGCCTGCCGGCTGGCCGCCGCCGCCGCGAAGCGCTGCTGATCCGCCACCGCCGCTTCCACTTTCTGTTGTGTGGCGGACTGCGTCGCCAGCAGCGCTTCCTGCCGCGTCCGTTCCGCGTCCGCGCGAATCACGTCCGCGTGCACCGCGTTGATCCCGGCCTCCGCCGCCGCGATCTGCGCTTTCGCTTGGTCGATTCCCGCCAGCGCTTTGTCGATTTTCGCGTCCTGCAGTTCGCGCTGCTTGCTGTTGTTGTAGATGGCCGCTTTGGCCGCTTCCACCGCCGCGGTCGCTTGCGCCAGTTGGGCCTGGTAGTCGTCATCCTCCAGCTCCACCAGCAAATCGCCCGTATGCACCTGCTGATAGTCCGAAACGTGCACAGCGCGCACGATTCCCGCCACCTTGGTGCTCAGCGGCGTCAGGTCGCCGCGAACGATGGCGTCATCGGTCACCTGCTCGACGCGACCGCCTTCCCACGCGTTCCAGTCCCGCGTCACGGTAATGATCACCGTCGCGGCCAGCAGCAACACCACGAGCGGCGTAACGTACTTCAGCCACGGCCACCGCGGTTGCGCCGCCACCTCATGATGTGCCTCCGCCGCCGTGGTTGGCGCAGCAGCAACGCCACTTGGCGTAGCGGGACTCGGTGTGGCAGCAGCCATGGATTCATCTCCTCGAGATATTCGTCTTTCTACGTATCAGCTCGAACTAGATAGCACAGTTCGATGCCCACGGCATAACCCGCGACCACAAAAATTATCGCTCCGTCTCATCTGCCCTGGGACTCCGAAGATTCCCCGCCGCGCGAAGAACTGCCGTCCATTTTTTGCTACACTGGGTGGGTATGCTCTTAACGAAGAAAAGTTCCCTGGTCTTACTGCTTGCTGCGGCTGCGGCCATTTTGCTCGTGCCCCAGGCACCGCGGACGCTCGCCGCGCAATCTAGCGCACTATCGCAAACCGCGCAAACTCCCGCGCCCACTGACGCCCGCCTCGTCCTCTACAATACCCACACCAACGAGCGCCTCGACATCCTCTACCGTCGCGCCGGCCAATACCTCCCCGACGCTCTCGCCAAGCTCGACTATTTCCTGCGGGACCATAACACCGGCGAAGTCCGCCACTTTGACCCGCGCCTCTACGATATTCTCTCCGCCCTCACCGTTTCCGTCGGCCGCCCCGCCGCGGAAATCGCCATTGTCTGCGGCTACCGCACGCCGTCCACCAACGAAGCCTTGCGCGCGCACACCACCGGCGTCGCCAAAAATAGCCTCCACATACAAGCGGAAGCAATCGACCTGCGCATCCCCGGCGTCAACACCCTCGCCCTGCGCCGCGCCGCACTCGCGTTGCGCCAAGGTGGCGTCGGCTACTACCCGCACTCCGATTTTATTCACGTAGACGTCGGCCGCGTTCGCCAGTGGTGCTTCGATTGCCCCGCCAGCCTCAAAGCCGGCGACTAATTCATATTGGGCCAGTGCAACTCGTCGCGGGGCACACCTCGCTGTTGCCAGCGGAGTTACCCCGGATACGGATACCCCTTCGCCAGCACCTTCTCCAGCGCCGCGTCATACCCATAAATATCGTCGAAAAAATAAATCAGCCCGTCCTCCGGCGCCACCACCGTGCCATACACAATCAGCACCGGAATCGGCTTCGCCAGATTCACCTGCTGCGTGTTATCCCCATTCATCGCCGCGCGAATGTGTTCCGCATCCCAGCCCGCATTATTCCGCAACACCCACGCCGCCATGTCCGCCGGCCGCTCCAGCCGCACGCACCCGTGGCTGAAATCCCTCCGCGACTCCGCGAACAGCGCATGCTCCGGCGTATCGTGCATATATACGTCGTAGCTGTTCGGAAAAATAAATTTCACCAGTCCCAGCGAATTCTTTGGCCCCGGCTTCTCGCGGATAAAAAGTTTCCCCGCGCGCAACTGCTGCAGCACATCGTCGGACACCGCGCCCGCGCTCACCACGTTCTGCCGGCTGTCCACCACCTCAAAATTCTTCTTCGCCAAATATTCGGGATCTTTCGCCAGCTTCGGCAAAATCTCCGCCTTCTCAATCGAATACGGCACGCTCCAGTACGGCCGGAAAATCACGTACGCCATGCTGTCCTGAAACACCGGCGTCGTATGCCGGTACGCTTTGCCCACCACCACGTTCATCGATAGCGCCACTTTAAAATTCTCGTCGTACGCGCGCACGCGAAATTCCGGAATATTCGCCACGATGGGCGCCGAGTGCGGGCCGATCGGCAGCCACCGCCAGCGCTCCAGCGTCAATTGGATTTGCCGCACCCGCTGGCTCACCGGCACATTCAGATCCGCCAGCGTCTGCGCCGTAATCCGCCCATCCGCCACGCGCCCGTGCCGCCGCTGAAACGCTTTCACACCATCCACCAGCGCACCGTCGTACACCGTCCCGTCCGCCGGCACATTCGCGTCCGCCGGTAAATCGCCATACATTCGCAGCAAGCGCGCCAATTGCGCCGTCTCCGCATACGGATCCCCGGGCGCAATCGCTTTCGCGCTCGTCGGCAGCGTCACCGGATCCCCTTGCTGCTTCTCCAGCGCCAGATACGTGTGCAACGCCTTCATCGTGCGCTGATACCCCGGATACGGCGGCTCCACTTGCGCAAGTTCGCTCGCCACGTCCGCGTCGTCCACCACGTGGTCTTTCAAAAAATCCGGTAAATCGTATTTCTTCGTCTCCACGTCATAGCCGAAGTCAAAATGTTTCGGGTTCACTTTGCCGATATGCAGGTCCGAGATATACCGCATCACGCACACCGTCAGCGCCAAATCGAAATGCATCGCATCGGTGTTCGCCGTCGCGCCCGGCTGTAGCTTCGCCAGCCGCGCGTCCCAGCGCGAAGCGTCGTAATCCTCCGCGTTCAAACCCTTCTCATCCGCATCCTTCAAAATCGCGATCACCTGCCGCGCTTGCGCCGTCGCCTGCATGTCGCGCACCCACGGCAGCGCCAGTCCATAGGCGCCATAGAATTTCTGCACGTGCTTGCGGTAATCGCTGAAGTCCGGCCAGCGCAGTTCCGGCAAATTGCCCGCATTGATCAGTTCCTGCAAAGCCGCCTGGTCCGCCGCATTCAGTTGCGTCGGCGCCGCGTGTGCTGCGCTCCCAACGTTCTGTCCAGACGTTTGTGGCGACGCCTCTTGCCCACCGGACCCGCGCCCCGCGGAACCTTGAGTGCACCCTGGAATCAGCGCAACGGCCATCGCCGCCATCGCCATCCCCAGCTGAAAGTTCGACAATCCTGCTCGCTTCACCGCGCTACTCCTTCTTCATTCGTAATTCTCTCCGACATCCAGAGACTGCGACTCGCAGGAACCGGCGGCCGCAACCAGCATTGCCCAGTTCGACGCCCATCCCAGGGATCGGGATACAAAATAAAGAAGTCGCTCCGCGCGCGCAACTCATCGCCCAATAAAAAAACAGTATCCCTCGCCACTCCTCTTGCATCTGTGCTTCTGCCGGCCGCCTTCCGCCACAGCGCCGAGGCGTCATGTCGCGTGACTTTTACAGATTTTCCAGTACACTCGTGGGGTTTCCGCCCTCGCACACCCGCCGGATCCGCCGGCTCGAGCGCCTGCGCATGCTAAAGACGAATCCCAACACGCCTTGGGCTCTCATCGTCAGCCGCGCTGCGGGCATACTCCTGCTTCTCGCCGGCATTTTCTTCGCCGCCCGCCTCTGCGCCGCGCAGTCCTCGGCCTCCGTCCCCAATCCCGTCCCCAATATTTTTGACCCGCAATCCACGCCCGCGCATACCATCGACCATCTCTCGAAATTCGTTCTCTGGATCACCGCCTTCATCTTCGTCACCGTCTTTACCCTGCTGATTTACGTCATCGTGAAATTCCGCGACCGCGCCTCCGACAGCACGCGCGAACCGGCGCAGGTCTACGGCAGCACGCAAATCGAACTCGCCTGGACGGTCATCCCCATCGTCATCGTCGTCGTGCTCTTCCTCGCCTCCGCGCGCGTCATTCATGCCATCCAGGATTCCGTCAAGCCCGCCGGCGCTCTCGAAGTCACCGTCATCGGCCATCAGTTCTGGTGGGAATATCGCTATCCCTCCCTCGGCATCGTCACCGCCAACGAATTGCACATTCCCGTGAGCGGCGATCGCGCTCACCCGACGCCCACCTTTTTTCAATTGCTTTCCGCCGACACCGATCACAGCTTCTGGATCCCCCAGCTCGCCGGTAAGACCGATTTGATTCCCAATCATCCCAATCAAACCTGGGTCCAGCCGGATCGCACCGGCCTGTTCCTCGGCCAGTGCGCGCAATACTGCGGCACGCAGCACGCCAAAATGCTCCTCGCCGTTTATGTCGACACTCCCGAAGACTTCGCCGCCTGGGTCCGCGCCCAGCAACAATCCGCCGTCAACGACGAAAAGGTCGCCGAAGGCCGCCGCATTTTTGAGTCCACCGCGTGCATCAATTGCCACGCCATCGCCGGCACCGCCGCCAACGGCCGCTTCGGCCCGGACCTCACGCACCTGATGAGCCGCGCCACCATCGCCGCCGGCGCCGCTCCCAACACGCACGAAAAGCTGCGCCTGTGGATTCAGAATCCAGACGCCATCAAGCCCGGCTCGCTCATGCCCGCCATGCAACTCGGCGACAGCGATGTGGACGCGTTGGTGAAATATCTCGAAACGTTAAAGTGAAATCGTAAATTAAGGATCGAGCCAGACGAAGCATTGCTAAGCGGCAAAGTCACCTGGAGACTAGTTTTATGGCATCGGAAGCTCTGCCCATCTCAAGCGTAGCCCCCGCGGACCAGACCTGGCTCGGCGTCCTCCACGGCTGGGTCACCACCGTCGACCACAAACGCCTCGGCCTCCTCTACATCGGCTTCGCCCTCGTCTTCCTCGTCATCGGCGGCCTCGAAGCCACCATCATGCGCATCCAGTTGCTCCGCCCGCACAACGATTTCGTCTCCCCGCAAGTCTTCAACCGCATGATGACTATGCATGGCACCACCATGATTTTCTTCGTGGCCATGCCCATCCTCTTCGGCTTCGCCAACTATCTCGTTCCCCTGATGATCGGCGCGCGCGATATGGCCTTCCCGCGCCTCAACGCCTTCAGCTTCTGGCTCATGGCCTTCGGCGGAATCCTCTTGTACTTCAGCTTTGTCGGCGGCAGCGGCCTCTACGGCGCGGGCGACGCCCCCGACGTCGGATGGTGGGCCTACGCTCCCCTCACCGCCCGCGCCTTTTCTCCCGGCAACAGCTCCGTCTATTGGACCATCTCCGTGCTCGTCTCCGGCTTCGGCAGCATCGGCACCGCCATCAACATCATCGCCACGGTTTTGTCCATGCGCTGCCCCGGTATGACCCTCGGCCGCATGCCCTTGCTGGTGTGGCTCAACTTCGTTATGAGCGCCATGGTGCTCATCACTATCAGCCCGCTGTCCGCCGCGCAAATCATGCTGCTCATTGACCGTTTCCTCGGCGGCCACTTCTTTGACACTCAGGCCGGCGGCTCCGCGGCCATATGGATGCATTTCTTCTGGATCTTTGGCCACCCGGAGGTCTACGTCCTGATCATTCCGTGCTTCGCCTTCATCTCCGAAATCCTTCCCGTCTTTTCCCGTAAACCGATCTTCGGCTATCCCGTCATGGTTGGCGCCACGATATGCATCGCCTTTATCAGCATGAGCGTCTGGGCCCACCACTTGTTCACCATCGGCATGAACTCCGCCTCCAACGCCTTCTTCACCTTCACCACCATGATCATCGCCGTCCCCACCGGCATCAAAATCTTCAACTGGATTGGCACCATGTGGGGCGGCAAGCTCATCTTCAAAGTCCCCATGCTCTTTTGCGTCGCCTTCCTGTTTCAATTTCTCCTCGCCGGCCTCACCGGCATCATGCTCGGCGCTGCGCCCTTCGATTGGCAGCTTGGCAATTCCTATTTCGTTGTCGCCCACTTCCACTATGTGATCGTCGGCGGCATCCTCTTCGCCCTCTTCGGCGCCTTCTACTATTGGTTTCCCAAAATCACCGGCCGCATGCTCAACGAGACCCTCGGTAAATGGCATTTCTGGCTCTTCGTCATCGGTTTCCATCTGACCTTCGACTTTATGCACATCCCCGGCCTTCTCGGTATGCCACGCCGCATTTACACCTACGAACCCGGTCGCGGCT
>Ga0181537_10002230_pt1 | contig 17207 bp, 13 predicted proteins | sample PEATcosm2014_Bin_39_FD_119765 | JGI IMG/M metagenome (GOLD analysis project Ga0181537, IMG submission 119765) | Peatland microbial communities from MTU Mesocosm Facility, Houghton, MI, USA - PEATcosm2014_Bin23_10_metaG | ecosystem: Environmental > Terrestrial > Soil > Wetlands > Peat | place... | reverse complement strand
TCGATCGCCGGCAGCACCGCGCGCATGTCATGAATGAATTCGACCGAGCCGGGGCAATCCAGGAAGCAATAGGAATCGTCCATGAAACTCGTGGTCGCGACCGTCAGTTCCACGCTCATGCGGTGATGGCGCGCCTCTTTGCTGGCGTCGCCGACAGTATTGCCGGCCTCGACGGTGCCTTGGCGCTGGATCGCGCCGCTACGGGCGAGGATCGCTTCCAACAGCGTGGTCTTGCCGCTCTGGAACGGGCCGACCAGCGCGACGCAACGCGGACCGGTCGCACGTGTGCCATTGCCGCCGTTTGTTGCCATAAGCGCCTCCCGCCATCGCCTCCTGCCGCGGACCGTCTTGGCGCGGGCCGCAGCTGCTATCGTTTCAGGCGTCGCCGGGGCCGGTCAAGGGGCGCGACACGGCGTCCCGCTCGGATTCCGCCCTGGCGACGCGTGCAACGAACCCGCGTGCGGCCGCAGCATTACTGCGCGAGATGCAGTTCCAGCGAGCCGATGCCGGCGGCGACATTGAGCCCGACCTGACCCTGCACCGAGAGCGGCTGCAACGCCACGGAGCGGTTCGATCCGCCGATCAGCGCATTGGCGCCGAGGCCGGCGCCGACAGTCGCTTCGGCCTGGGCCCCGGTATAGGTGCCGGTCAGCATGCCGGCATAGCGATTGGTGCCGGTGAAGACAGTCCAAACGATCGCCGAGCTTGAGGTCACACCGATATCGAGGCCGATCTTGGTCATGGTGCCGGTATAAAGCTCAGGCGGCCCGTTATCGGGCTGGAAGTTGCAATTGACGTTGCGCTGCGAACCGACGATCAGGCCGACGCCGGACGATAGCGAGCACGTCAGCTGGCCGACCTGCACGCGGCTTGGCTGCGCCAAAACCGCGGGCGCCAGCATCGTCACGAATGCCGCCGCGCCAGCGAACGCGGTCACAAAAGCCTTAGAAACCATAAGAATGCTCCCTCGCCGGACCCGCCCTTGGGGCCCGTTGTGCCGATTGTAAGCTAGAACGCGGCCCGCGTCTCCCACCGTTTCGAGGATCGTTAAAGTCTAGAACCGGGCGCGCGCCGGAAGACCGGAATACCCCCGCGTGCTCGTCATTGCGAGGAGCGAAGCGACGAAGCAATCCAGTTCGGCGGCGCGGAACCGGGATGCTTCGCTTAGCCTGTCATCGGGCCGGCCACTTCGGGCCGGACCCGTTAGCTCGCAATGACGAAAATCAATAAAACCCGATCGACTCGCACCCCGTCCCGGCCTGAAAGCTGCCTTTCGCCCGGCGGTTGGGAATATCGATAATGTGCACCGAGCCGTCGCCCTGGCAGGCGACGAAGAGTTCGTCGCCGCGGAAGGCCATGTCCATCGGCTGCGAACCGACCGTGATCGCGGTCTGCTCGCGGAACGTCGGGTCGATCAGGCTAACGGTGTTGCTGTTGAGGCTGGTGACGCCGAGAAGACTGTTGTCGGGGGCGTAGCGCGCGATCTGCGCCGCCTTGGGTACATCTTTCAGGACGATTTCTTGGCGGACCTGCCCGGCTGCGGTGTCGATCAAAAACAGTGTCGGCTCGGCGTCGTCGACCGCGATCACGGTGCCGCCGTCGGGCGTAATCGTAATGCCGGCGAGCGGGCGCGGCGTTTTGATCTTGCCGAGAAGTTTTCGCGCCGGCAGGTCGATCACCGACACCGTGGCGTCTTCCTCGTTCTCGGTGTAGAGCCGCGCGCCGTCCGGCGCGATGATCAGGCGGTGGCCGTTGGTCGAGCCGGAATCGATCGCGTCGACGACTTTGTTGGTCGTCGGATCGATCACCACGACCTTCGCCGAGTTTTCGCAAGTGATGTAAATCAAGCCGTCGGGTCCGAGCTTGAGGGTATGCGGCGCGACGTACGGGGAGAGATCGATGGTGGCGACTTGGGCGCGCCGGTGCAGATCGAACACGCACAGATGATGCTGCGGGTTCGGATTGCGGCCGTGGATGCCGTCGCCGAAGATCGGCACATAAGCGCGGCCGGTTTCCGGCACGACGAGAAGTTCGTGCACCGTGCGCGCAAAGCCGTCGAGCACGACTTCGGTCGCATAAGTGTCGGGATCGAGGAACAGGACTTTCGTCCCCATCTTGTCGACCGCGATCATGCCGCGGCCATTGTTGTCGTTGGTCATCGTTTCTTCCCTTGCTGAACGGCGGCGATCCTAACGCAGATCGGCAGCGGCGTCATGGCGAGGCGACTGTGCGGCCGTGGAAGGTGCCTGGCACCGGATTGCTTCGCTGCGTCCGCAATGACAAACTCGCCGCAAAATCATAACGCTGCTTCGCAGCGGCCATCCGGAGGAAATCGCCATGGTTGCTCGCTTCATTGACCTTTTCGTCAGTCACGTCCTCGTCCGACCGTTGCAAATTCTCGCTTCGGCAATGGCCGCGGGCTCTTTCGCGGCGATCGCGCTCGGCGTCGGCACGCCCGCGCGCGCCGAAGAGCCGATCACCATCGGGCTGAGCATGTCGCAAAGCGGGCCGCTGGCGGCCAACGGCAAATCGGCGCTGCTCGGCATGCAGATTTGGCAGGACGACATTAACGCCAAGGGCGGGCTACTGGGGCGGCCGGTGAAGCTCGTCGTCTATGACGATCAAAGCAATCCCTCCACCGTGCCCGGCATTTACACCAAGCTGCTCGATGTCGACAAAGTGAACTTGGTGATCTCCGGCTATGCCACCAACATGATCGCGCCGGCGATGCCGGTGGTGATGGGACACGGCAAAGCCTTCATCGGCCTGTTCGGGCTCGCCGTGAACTCCGCGTTTCATTATCCGAAATATTTATCGATGACGCCGGGCGGGCCCGATACCAAAGCCAGCCTGACCGCGGGCTTCTTCGAGGTCGCGATGGCGCAAAACCCGAAGCCGCAGACGGTGGCGATCGTCGGCGCCGATGCGGAATTTTCCAACAACGCCATGGCAGGCGCGCGGCAAAACGCCAAGACCGCCGGCGTAAAAATCGTTTACGACCAGTCCTATCCGCCGATGACGACGGATTTTTCACCGATCGTGCGAGCGATCCAGGCGGCCAATCCCGACCTGGTGGTGATTTGCTCTTACCCGCTGGATTCGGCCGGGTTTGTGCGCGCCGTCAACGAACTCGGCTTCGCCCCCAAGATGATCGGCGGCGGCATGGTCGGCCCGATGTCGGCGTCGATGCAGACCCAGCTTGGGCCGCTGCTCAATGGCTTTCTCGATTTCGATTTTTGGCTGCCGGCAAAGACGATGCAGTTTCCCGGCGCCATGAATTTTCTCAAACGCTATCAGGACAAGGCGCCGAGCCTCGGCGTCGATCCCCTCGGCTATTACGTCGCGCCGTGGGCCTATGCCGATCTCCAGGTGCTCGGCGACGCGATTACGGCGACCCAGAGCCTCGATGACGCCAAGCTTGCCGACTACATGCATCAGGCCACCTTCAACACCATCATCGGCGACGTGAAGTTCGGCGCCGATGGCGAATGGGCAAAATCGCGGGTGCTGCAAATCCAGTTTCACGACATCGCCGGCAATGGCCTGGAACAATTCCGCGATGCCGGCAGCGTCGAAACGATTTTGACGCCGGCCGATTACAAGACCGGAACCGTTATCTATCCCTATAGCGCGGCCAAGGAGGCCGCCGCAGGCCGATGAGGGGCGTGCCGGCCTTCGCGCCGCGATAGCGGCATCGTGCTTCACCCTCACTTCATTGGGGAGAGTGTATTTCTCTGCGCAGGCTCGATCAAATCGCGCGCAACTCTGCCCGGAGAACTTCGCCCATGACCGCCGTCGCTTCGCACAACTTCAAATTCATCAGCCACAGCGATCGGGGCGGCCGCGGCGTTTTGATCTTGCCGAGAAGTTTTCGCGATAATGCTTGCGGCCTAACTTCCATCACACTCCGAGATAGCGGTTCATGACCTCCGGCGCGTCCTGCAATTGTTCGGAGCTGCCGCTAAACACCACGTGGCCGTTGTTGAGCACATACGTACGGCCGGCAAGACTGAGCGCGGCGCGGACGTTCTGCTCGACGATGACGATGGTCTGGCCCGCCGCCGCCAGAGCGCGGCAGACCTCGAGCAGATTCTGCACGATGATGACCGCGAGCCCCTCGAACGGCTCGTCGAGCAGAATCAGGCGCGGACGGCGGATCAAGGCGCGCGCGATCGCCAGCATCTGCTGCTCGCCGCCGGACAGCGAGCGGCCATAACTGCCGCGCCGTTCGCGCAGCCGCGGGAAGATCGCGTAAATCTCGTCGAGCGGCAGTGGTTGCGGCGCCGACAAGGCAGCAAGGTCGAGATTTTCCAATACCGTGAGCCCGCCGAAAATGCGCCGCTCTTCCGGCACCAGCTGCAGCCCGCGCCGCGCGATGTCGTGGCTCGGCAACGCCTCGATGGCTTGCCCTTCGAAGCGGATGACGCCGGAGCGCGGATGCAAGACGCCCGCGAGGGTCTTAAGCGTGGTACTTTTGCCGGCGCCGTTGCGGCCGAGCAGCGCCACAACTTCGCGCTCGCGCACTTCCATCGAGACGTCGAACAGTACGTGCGAGTCGCCGTAATAGGCGTTGACGCGATCGACCTCGATCATGCTCGGCGCGGCGGTGTCGTGTTTGGTGCTCATGCCGCCACCCCGCCGAGATAAGCTGCCCGCACCCGCGGATCGCTCGATATTTCCTTCGGCGTGCCTTCGGCGAGTTTGCGGCCTTCGTGCAGGACCGTGATTTGCTCGGCGAGTTCGAACACGGCATCCATGTCGTGTTCGACGAGGATGATGGTGCGGCCCTTGCGTAAATTACGGATCAGTTGCTTGACGCCCTCGCGCTCGGCGGGGCTCAAACCGGCCAACGGCTCGTCGAGTAGCAGCACCGACGGCCGCGACGCCAGCGCGAGGCCGAGTTCGAGCCGGCGCTTCTCGCCATAGGGGAGCGTATTGACAACAAGATCCGCGCAGGCGGTTAGGCCGAGCTCTTCAATCAGCGCGGCAACGATCTCCTCGACCGGAGCAAAGCCATCGACGGCGCGGAAAATGTCGACGCGCAGCCGGCCGCGATAGCGGCCCAGCGCACCGATGCGAAGATTTTCCCGCACCGTGAGCTGCGGGAAAAGCTGGTTGATCTGATAGCTTTTGGCCATGCCGGCCTGGTAGGCCGCGGTGACGTCGATCTTGGTGACATCGACGCCGTGCAACAGGATCTGTCCGCGGTCCGGCGTTTCCTCGCGGGCGAGCAGGCGGAGAAACGTGCTCTTGCCCGCGCCATTGGGGCCGATCACGGCGTGAAAGCGGCCTGGCGGCAGCTGGAGCGTCACGCCGCCGACGGCATGGATCCCGCCGTAGGATTTTTGCACATCGCGAACGTCGAGCGCGAATGGCGCCGGCGCCGCGCCGGGCTGTGGTGGCAGCGGCGCCAGCAAAGCTTCGCGCGCCGCCGCGGCGCCCGGACCGGCGATGACGACCGGCGGCGAAGGCGCGCGGCGGACGTGAAGATTCCAGGAGCGGGTGACGGTGCCGACGACGCCGTTCGGCATGAACGTGACGAGCAACACGAACAACAGCCCGAGAAAGAATTTCCACAAATCGCCGATCGCCGGGACGAGCTGTAGCAGATCGCGCAGCGTCAGCCAGATCGCGGCGCCGACGGTGGGACCGATCAGCGTTCCGGCGCCGCCTATGATAGTCTGGATAACGAGCTGGCCCGACGTCTCCAGCCCGAAAGCGTCCGGCGGCATATAGCTCTGGAAAATTCCGAGCTGCACGCCGCCCAGTCCGGCGAACACCGCGGCGAGCACAAATACCAGGAGTTTGTAGGCGCGCACGTCGTGACCCAGCGCCGATGTGCGCAGCGTATTTTGCTTGATCGCGGTGAGTACCGCTCCAACCGGCGACCTGACGATGAAGCGGGCGAACACGAAACCGAGAAAATAGAAAGCGGCGACGAGCTGATAGCTCGGCCATGAGCCGGCGAAATGATAGTCGAAAGAGCCAAACTCAATACTGGGCGCCGGCACGCCTGGCAGTCCGTTCTCGCCGCCGGTCAACGACGCCAGCGGCGAATTCTCCAGAAAATAGGACAATTCGCCGAAGGCCAGCGTGATCATCGTGAAATAGATGCCGACGCGGCGTAGCGCCAGAAAGCCGACCATGACGCTGAAAACGGCCGCAGCCGCGACGCCAACCGCCATGGCGAGCCAGACGCTGGTGAACGTGCCGCTGGTCAGCAGATAGGCGGCGACGAAGCCGCCGGCGCCGTAAAACGCGCCCTGGCCGAACGACAGCAATCCGGCGCGGCCGAACAACAGATCGAAGCCGAGGCCGAAGATTCCCCAGATCAGGATGCGGGTGAACAGATCGATCGAGCCGAGCCATCGATCGAACACGAATGGCAGGATCAAGAGCGCCGCCACCATGGCTAGCTCGGGCAACCAGCGCCGCAGCCGAGGAGCGGCCGGTGCCTCCATCACTGCCGCCCTATCGCGCCGAACAGACCGCGCGGCCGCACGATCAAGACGAGCGTCATCACGGCATAAATTGCGGCCTGCGCGTAAGCTGGATTGAACAGGGTCGTCAGCGACAGGATTTCACCGACCACGATGCCGCCGACGATCGCGCCGGGAAACGACCCCAGGCCGCCGATGACGATAACGACGAAGCACTGCACCAAAAACGCCTCGCCCATATTCGGTATAACGGCGGCGAGCGGCGCGTAAATGACGCCGCCGATTCCGGCCGCCATCACGCCGATGCAGAAAACGACGAGGAACATCCGTCGCACATTGGTGCCAAGCAACTCCACCATGGTCGCGTCCTCGATGCCGGCGCGCACCACCAAGCCGATGCGGGTGCGATAGAGCAGCAGATAGAAGCCGAGCAACAGTGCCGCGACGAATCCGATCACCTCGACGCGATAGAGCGGATAGAGAAAGAAGCCGAAATTGACGATGCCTTGGCCCCAGCTCGGCATCGGCACCTGCTGGCTCAAAGGACCGAAGATGTAGCGGACCGCCTCGACCATCATGATGCCAAGGCCGAAAGTGACCAGGATCTGGTCCTCCGGCGGCCGCCGGTAATAGAAGCGGATCAGGCCGCGTTCGGTCGCGAAGCCGACCAAGAACATGACCAGCGCGCTCAGCGCGAGCGCGCCGGCAAAGGAATCCCAGTGGCTGAGAACGACAAAGCCCGCATAGGCGCCGAGCATGAACATCGCGCCGTGCGCAAAGTTCAGCACGCCCAGTGTGCCGAGAATGATGCTGAGGCCGCTCGCGATCAACGCCAAGAGGCTGCCGAGCGCGATGCCGTTAAAAGCCTGGGAAAGAAATTGGGGGAGCGTGGGCATCGAGGGACCGTATCTCACCTTCCCCTGAAGGGGGAGGGTGGGCAAGCGAAGCCCGGGTGGGGATGTGCGCCCGCGGATCATGACCCCACCCCACCGCCTTCGCTCACTTCGTGCGCGAGGCGCCGACCCTCCCCCGGCAGGGCCCTGCAGGGGGAGGGTGACTGAACCGATCAGGCGTTGATGTCCGGCATTTTGCAGCCGGTCGCATCGAGCGGCGGCAGCGTCTGCTCGCCCGGAACCAGGTCGAGCACGTTGAAGAAATCGTCCGGGCCCTTCATCTCGTTGGGCTTCTTGCCGACCATCACCGGCACCGGCCGTACCATCTGATGATCGCCGGCGCGATAATAGACGTCGCCGTAGATCGAGGGCACCTTCTCGCCGCTCTCGAGCGCCTTGATGACGTCGATCGGATAGAACGAGCCGGCGCGGGAGACAGCGTCGGCCCACACCATCAGCTGAATATAGACTTCGCTGGCGCCCCAATCCGGCTTGTAGTGGTTCTTCTTCTCGAAATCCTCGACGAAGAATTTCGCCAGCGGATACTTGTCCTGTTCGGTCCACCAGAAAGCCTGGGTGCCGTAAGTACCGCCGAAGATCGCGGCGCCGAGGTCCTTGGCCTGGAACTGCGAAATGTTCGGCACGACATATTTCATCTTCGACAGGATGCCAAAACCTTGGGCCTGCTTGGTCGAGGTGGTGGCATCGGCGCCGAAGGCGACATTGACGAAGACGTCGGCGCCGCTGTTGGCGATGTTGAGGAGATAGGAGCTGAAATCGGTGGTGCCGAGCGGCGCCAGTTGCTCGCCCACCGTTTTCCAGCCGGCCTGTTCGGTGAATTCTTTCATCGAATCGTAAACGCTATGGCCGTAAGTGTAGTCGGGCACGAGATAAGCGGCCTTCATATTCTTGCCGAGCTGTTTCGCCAACACCGGCGCCAGCGCTTTCGCCGCCATATAGGCCGAGGGCTGGGCGCGGAAGCCGTAACGCTGGCAATCCTTGCCGGTGGTATCATTGGAACCGCTGTTGCCGACCATGAAGACGACGTGTTCGCGCTGGCCCAATTTCTGCATCGCGATCGACACCGCGCTGCTGACGCCGCCGGTCAGCATGATGGCCTTGTTGTCGTGGATGAAACGGGTCGCCGCCTGCACCGCGGTGTCGGGCTTGGTTTCGGAATCCGCCGAGGCCGATTCGATTTTCTTGCCCAGGAGGCCGCCGCCTTTCTTCAGGCTGGGCATGGCATCGGTGATGCGGCTGCCATTATTAAGGTGATCGATAGCGAGCTGAAAGCCGAGTTGTTCGTCTTTGCCCGACGCCGAATAGGGCCCGGTGAGCGGAAACACGCCGCCGATGAAAATGCTCGCGCCGCTGGTTCCCGCCGGATAGGTGCCGAGATCCGGCTTGGCCTGAGCCAAAGCCGGGAAGGCGCCGTTACCGAGCAACAAGCCCGTCGCGCCGGCGCCGAGACCGGCCTTCATAAGATTGCGCCGCGACAGCGGCCTGTCGGTATTCGCGGATTTTCCACGACGGTCGAATGGTGTTTTGGACATGGCGTTTTCTCCTGGGCTGGGGGTGCCGTCGGCAGACCGGAAATGATTAAAAACAGGCTGCGAACCTAATCCAATGGCGCCCGTGTTTCCGCCTCTGTTTTAGCACGCTCCGGCGGCATTTGCTGCGGTCCGGGTAGCAACGCGACGGCGATTTTGTCGCAGGGCCGCGGCTGCGTCGGAATGACTTGTCGGCCGCCGCCGGCCGATCCCGGCGGAGGGCGCGCCGACATTTTTTGTGTATCCTCGGCCGGTCGCCCTTTTGTTTCGGGAAGGAACATCCATGACCGCGGTCGCGTCACATAACATAAAATTCCTCGGCCATACCGACCAGGGCGGCCGCGGCGACGGCGTGCAGGTCATGGTCAATCGCGGCTTTGCTTATGTCGGCCACGGCTTCTCCAACGGCATCACCATTATCGACGTGCGCGATCCGAAAAACCCGAAGCCGGTCAATTTTCTGGCCTGCCCGCCGAACACGCGGGCGCATCATCTGCAAACCCATGACAATCTGCTGTTGGCAGTCAACGGGCCAAGCGTGTGGACTATGCAAGTGAGCCAAGAGGCTTATTTCACCGGTACGTCGGGCGACGCGCTCCTCGGGCAAAAATTTACCAGCGGCCTGCGCGTTTACGATCTGTCGAAGCCGGCAGCGCCGCGCGAGATCGCGTTCCTGCCACTTGGCGGTCTGGGGCCGCATCGCATCTGGTATGTCGGCGGCCGCTACGCCTATGTCTCGGTACATCTGCCGGAATTCTCCGACCATATTCTCGTCATCGTCGACATGGCGGAGCCGACACGGCCCGCGGTCGTCGGCAAGTTCTGGCTGCCCGGCATGTGGACCGGCGGCGGCGAAACCCCGACCTGGCCGACGGGCAAGCGCTACGCGCTGCATCATGCGCTGGTCGCCGGCAACCTCGCTTACAGCGCTTGGCGCGACGGCGGCATGGCCGTCGTCGATGTCGCCGATCCGGCGAAGCCTGCCATGGTGGCTTATCGCAACTGGGACCCGCCGTTCGGCGGCGGCACACATTCGCCGCTGCCGTTGCCCGACCGCGATCTGCTGGTCGTCGCCGATGAGGCGAACTTCGCCGATTGCAAGCTCGGGCTGCGCTATATCTGGATGTTCGATGTCCGCCTGCCATCAAATCCGGTGAGCATCGCGACGCTGCCGGTTCCCGATGAGGCGGATTATTGCAAAAAGGGCGGCCATTTCGGTCCGCATAATCTTTGGGAGAACCGGCCGGGCGCGTTCCAAAGCTCGCAGATTATTTTCGCCACGCTGCATAATGCCGGCGTGCGCGCTTACGATATCGCCAATCCGTTCGCGCCGCGCCAGATCGGCTATTTCGTGCCGCCCGCGCCGGCGCGGATGTTCGATCCGCGGCCGAACCGGCCGCAAGTCATCCAGTCCTGCGATTGTTTCGTCGACAAAGACGGCGTGATGTATCTGACCGATTCCAATGCCGGGCTTTATATTTTGCAATTCGAACGCCCCTAGCGTCTTCCAGATTGACAGCGGGCGACCGGCCTTCCAAACTCGTTATGCTAAGAGCCGCATAAGCGGCCGGGCGATCAGGGGAGGACGACATGTCCACAATGACGGCAGGGGCAGTTCCGATTGCGCAAGCCGGCGGCGCGCAGCGGCCCGAGGCCCAGACCATCGAAGGCTTTGTCGGCGCGGCGCTCGATGACGCGAAAATCTCGCCGCTGCACCGGCGCGTCATCGCGCTGATCGCCGCCGGCTATTTCTTCGACGTCATCGATTTCACCGTGCTCGGCTCGCTCATCCCGTTCATCATCAAGTCCGGTTTCAGTTCGCCGGCGCAAGCCGCCGCCATCGGCAGCGCCGCCGTCTTCGGCATGTTCCTCGGCACCGCCGGCCAGGGCGAGTTCTCGGATCGGTTCGGCCGCAGATTCATCTATCAGTTCAACCTGTTGCTGTTCGGTATCTTTACCATCCTCGGCGCTTTCGCACCCAGCGTCACGGTGTTGGTGGTATGCCGATTCATCGCCGGAATCGGTTTGGGCGCCGAGCAACCGCTGGCCTTCGCCTATGCCGGCGAATATGCGCCCAAGCGGATTCGCGGCCGCATCCTGGCACTGGTGCATTTCATCGGCGGCGCCTGCGTTTGGCCGATCGGAACCGCCGTCGTGCTCGGCTTCGGCGCCGCGGTCGATACGCCGGATTACGTTTGGCGCGGCGTATGGATCCTCGTCGGCGTCGGCGCGCTGGTCGTCTGGGTGTTGCGCTACACGCTGCCGGAATCACCGCGCTATCTGGCGACCCATGGGCGCGGCGAAGAGGCGCTCGGCGTGCTCGCCAGGCTCGGGATTGCCGGACCGAAACAGCCGCTGGCGACCGACGCCGCCAGCGACACCAAGAGCGATCCGTTCGCCGTGGTGTTCCGCCAATTTCCGACCCGCGTCATCGCGGGGATGATCTGCTTCTCGGCGTTCTTCGGCATCGCCATCGGGCTCGGCGCCTGGCTGCCGAACATCATGAACGGCAAGGGTTTCTCGATCACCAAATCGCTGCAATATACGCTGGCGATGAATTTCGCGGTGCCGTGCGCCAGCCTCTTCATGATGTACGCGCTCGACAAATTCGGCCGCAAAGTCACTTCACTGTGCGGCTTTATCGGCGCCGGGATAATGGCGATTGTGTTCGCCAATGCCGTCACAGCCGCCGAATTGATGGTGGCCGGCTTCGTCATGATTTTCTTCGTTCAGGTCGCCGGCAATTCGATGCAGATCTTCGCGTCCGAGGTGTTTCCCACCAACGCGCGTGCCTCGGGCTTCGGCTGGGCCGCCGGCGTCGGCCGGCTGGCGACGGCCTTCATCATGCCGATGATCTTATGGGTGCAGAACGGCTGGGGCCTGACCACGGTGTTCGGCTGCCTGGCGACGTTCTTGTTCATCGCCGCGGTCTCGGTGACCCAACTCGGCCCCGAGGCGCGGCAAAAAAGCCTCGACGAAATCGCGCCACCGACGGGGTGAGAAATTGCCGTCACCCTGAGGCGGCCGCGAAGCGGCCCTCGAAGGGCGACGGCCCCGGCGCCACGCAGACGCGCGTTACCTCAGATTCCCGCAAAAGCGCTGGATGCGAGTACAGGCTTCTTCGAGCGCGCTCGTTGCCGTCGCGTAGGAAATGCGAAACGCCGGGCCGACGCCGAACGGCGTGCCCTGCACCACGGCGACGCCCTCGACCTCCAACAGCTCGGTGACGAAATCCTCGTCGGTGGCGAGCTTTTTGCCGGTGGGCGCGGTCTTGCCCATGGTGCCGGCGCAGGACGGATAGACGTAGAACGCGCCTTCCGGCTTCGGGCATTGGATGCCGCTGGCCTGATTGAGCATGGAGACGCAGAGGTCGCGCCGCTCCTTGAAAATCTTATTGTGCTTGGGGATGAAATCCTGCGGCCCATCGAGCGCCTCGACCGCTGCCCATTGCGCCACAGCGGTCGGGTTCGAGGTCGATTGCGACTGGATCATCGCCATCGTCTTGATCAATTGCTCGGGCCCGCCGGCATAGCCGATGCGCCAGCCGGTCATGCAATAGGCTTTGGACACGCCGTTCACCGTCAGCGTGCGCTCATAGATGCGCGGCTCGACTTGCGCCGGCGAATAGAACTTAAAATCGTCATAGACCAAGTGCTCGTACATATCGTCCGACATGACGTGGACCTGCGGATGCCGCAGGAGCACGTCGGTCACCGCCTTAAGCTCGTCCTTGGTATAAGCGGCGCCGGTCGGGTTCGACGGCGAGTTGAAGATGATCCATTTGGTCTTCGGCGTGATCGCGGCTTCCAACTGTTCCGGCTTCATCTTGTAGCCGGACGCCATGGTGGTGACGACCTCGACCGGCGTGCCCCCGGCGAGCAAGACCATGTCGGGATAGCTCACCCAATAGGGCGCCGGAATGATCACCTCGTCGCCCGGATTGATGGTGGCGATCAGCGCGTTGTACAGCACCTGTTTGCCGCCGGTGCCGACGATGATTTGCGATGGCTTATAGTCGAGCTGGTTCTCGCGCTTGAACTTGCGCGACACCGCGGCCTTCAGTTCCGCGATGCCGTCGACCGCGGTATATTTCGACGACTTGCCCTCGCGGATCGCCCGGATCGCCGCCTCTTTGATGTTGTCGGGCGTATCGAAGTCTGGCTCGCCGGCGCCGAGCCCGATCACATCGCGGCCAGCGGCCTTGAGCGCGCGCGCTTTGTCCGTCACGGCGATGGTCGCCGACGGCTTGATGCGCATGATCTGGTCGGCGATAAAGGCCATGTCAATTCTCCCGTCCTAAAGCGCGTGCTTGGTAAAACGCCTCACCAGCACAGGCAAGCACCAAATCCCGGCCCCACCTCACAAATCCGGCACCGGACCGCCCCTTGCCGACGCAACGCTCCGTTAAGGCTCCGCTGGCCTAATGCCCGGCACTGCTACCTCTCTACGGGAACCGCGATGAACCGGGCGCGCGACATATTACGCAGCGGCGACTGGCTCACGCGCGAGCGCATCCGCCTGGTGGCAATTGCCGTCTTGTTCGCCTCGACGGCCGGCTTTCTCTATTTGGTCGCGACCGCCCATGGCGGCGTCGATTTGCAAGGCCGACCGCTCGGCACCGATTTCTCAAATGTCTACGCCGCCGGCACTTATGTGAATGACGGCCACGCCGCGGCGGCGTTCGACCCACCCGAGCAATTCGCGCGCGAGCAGGCCATTTTCGGCGCCGACACCCAATTCTACGGCTGGCACTACCCACCATACTTTCTGTTCGTCGCCGCGCCGCTCGCCTTGATGCCGTACGGGCTGGCGCTCGCGGTCTGGCAGGCGGTGACGCTGGGGCTTTATCTGCTGACGATACGGGCGATCGTCGCATGGTCATTCCGGGGCCGCCGAAGCCGGAGCCCGGAATCCATAATGCCAGCGCCAGAGGGATTGGCGCCGAGTGTGGATCTTCAAAAATCGGGGGTATGGATTCCGGGCAGCCGCTTCGCGGCTTCCGGAATGACGGCGGAATGGCTCCTTCTCGCGCTCGCCTTTCCGGCGGTGCTGATCAATGTCGGTCACGGCCAGAATGGCTTTCTCACCGCGGCGCTGCTCGGCGGCGCGCTTGTGGTGTTGGACCGCCGGCCGCTCCTCGCCGGAATGATGCTCGGTTTGTTGGTGTACAAGCCGCAATACGGGCTGATGATCCCCATCGTTCTAGCGGCGAGCGGACGCTGGCGCGTTTTTGCCGCCGCCGCGGCAACCGTGGCAGTGTTGACGATCGCGACCACGCTGACATTCGGCGTGTCGGTGTGGCAGGCATTTCTGGCTTCGACCGAGTTCACCCGCACCGTTGTGCTCGAACAGGGTAATACCGGCTGGTACAAGATCCAAAGCGTGTTCGCCTGGGCGCGCATGTGGGGGGCGCCAATCCCGTTCGCTTACGCGTTGCAGGGCGCGGCGGCGGTCGCCGTTGGTGCCGTGCTCGCTTGGCTGTGGCGCAGCGCCGCTTCGTATCCGCTCAAGGCGGCAGCGCTATGCCTCGCCACCATCCTCGCCACGCCTTACAGTTTCGACTACGACATGATGGTGCTGGCGCCCGCCGTCGCTTTCCTGACTGCCGACGGTCTGGCGCGCGGCTTCGGCCCGTTTGAAAAAACCGCGTTGGCGGCGTTGTGGCTGGTGCCGCTTGTCGCCCGCAGCGTGGCGCAGCTCAGCATGGTTCCACTGGGCGTGCCGGCCATGATAGCCGTATTTTTCCTGATAGCGCGTCGCGCCGCACACGATCTCGCTTTGCCGACCCCGCTTTCTCAAATTACAATGGCAAATAGTCCGGGCGGAAATCACGCGGCCACGACATCGCCGCGTTGAAGTCGTAACACCGCAACATTCGCGCGATACTGCCGCCCGGCAACTCGGGAAGCGGCCATGTTCACGCTCTATTCGATGCAGCGTTCCGGCAACAGTTATAAAGCGCGGCTTGCCTTGGCCCAGCTCGGCATTCCCTATCGACGGGTCGAGATCGATATTCTCAAGGGCGAAAGCCACACGCCGGAGTTTCTCGCCAAGAATCCGAACGGCCAAGTGCCGCTGCTCGAGGTCGCGCCCGGACGCTACCTCGCCGAGTCCAATGCCATTCTTTGGTACATCGCCGGCGGCTCGCCGCTGGCGCCAGAAGATCGCTTCGACCGTGCCGATGCCATGCAGTGGATGTTCTTCGAGCAGCACAGTCTCGAGCCCAATATCGGGGCCGCCTATTTCTGGCTGACTTTGGTCAAAGGCGGCCGCGACTTGCAGCAGCACGCCTTCGAGGACTGGATGGAAGAAGGCAATCGCGCGCTCGGCGTGATGGAGAAGCATCTTGCCGTCAATGCGTTCTTCGCCGCCGGCCGTTACACCATCGCCGACATCGCGCTGTACGCCTACACCCATGTGGCGCATCAATGCGATTACGACCTCACGGCGTTTCCTGCGATCCGCGCCTGGCTTGCGCGCGTCGAAACCGAGCCCGGCCATATCGCGATGGAACCAGAACCGGCGATGGCGGAAATGTGAGAAGGGGCGAATGGCGAATAGGGAACAGCATTCATTCGGCTACCTCGCTATTTGCTATTCCCCATTTCGCGCTGTTAACCATTCATTAACCAAAACCACGAAAAGGCCTTTGTTATTCAATAGCTTCGCCAAAGTCCGGCCGGATCGGCGCCGGGTTCCTCGGCGATCTTGCGACAACGCCAAACCGATTCGCCCGACATTTCCGCACCCAGCGTTGGCCGAAGATCGCGACAAGGAACACGACCATGGCCGAGCTGACCGGACTCCCCGGTTTCGCGCCGCCGATGACCGCACGGACGATCTCAAGGCGGCGCAATATCGGCATCGAACTGATCGCCACCGTGGCGCTGGCGATTTCGCTCATGATCGCCGCGACCGCCGTCTCGATCGGCATGACGCGTGCGCAGGCTATCCCACACTTCCCTTCGGCGAAGGAAGTCACTCAGCTTTGATGTTGGCGATCGGCGCGGCGGTTGACGCCGCCCGGCGGCGCTGTGTACCCATCGGCCGATGTTCGCATTCTTCGAACGGTTCTTGACGCCGACGGCGGCGCCGCAGCAGCTGGAGCCGCCGCCGGGATTGCTCGCCTTTCTGTGGCACTTTGCCCGCCAGGCCAAATGGCTGTTCGCGGCTTTGTTCGTGGTGGAATTGCTGGTTGCGCTGTCCGACAGCGCCGTGCCGTGGTTCATGGGCCGCGTTATTACCATGGTCACCAAGACGCCGCCCGATCGCTTCGTCGCCGTGAGCTGGCCCTGGCTCCTTGGCATGGCGATCGTCGTCGTCATCGTGCGTCCGGTGGTGACGCTGACGCGTTATCTGATCACGAATCAGGCGATCGCCGCGCCGTTCACCGGCTTGATCCGCTGGCAGTCGCATTGGCACGTGATGCGGCAAAGCTGGGCGTTCTTTCAGAACGACTTCGCCGGCCGTATTTCCAATCGCGTGATGCAGACCGCGCCCTCGGTGCGCTCGACGCTGACCGCTACCATCACCACCGTGTGGTACATTTTGGTGTATGGCGCGTCGGCGATCGCGCTGACCGCCGCGGCGGATCGTTGGCTCGCGGTACCGATCCTGCTGTGGTTTAGCGGCTATGCCGCGTTGCTCGTCTATTTCGTGCCGCGCATGCGCGAGCGCTCGAAGGTGAGTTCGGTGGCGCGCTCGACGCTAATGGGGCGCATCGTCGACAGCTACACCAATATTCTCACCGTCAAATTATTCGCCCGCGCGCGCGAAGAAGATCGGTATGTGCGCAACGCGGTCGATCGCCATGTCGATCTGTTTTCGGCGTCGCAACGCCTGCTCACGGTGTTCGCCACGCTGCTCGACCTCCTCAATGCGTTGCTGATCGCCGGGTCGGGCGCGCTTGCGCTGGCGCTGTGGCGCTACGGCATCGTCGAGATCGGCGCCATCGCCATGGTGCTACCGCTGACGCTGCAACTCACCAACATGTCGCGCCAGATCGCCAGCCGCATCACCGATATTTTCGAGGACCTCGGCGTGGTGCAAGAGGGCATGCTGACGATCGCCCAGCCGCTGCAATTGCCCGATCCGGCGGACGCGCAACCGCTGACGGTGCACGGCGGCCGCCTCGATTTCAAAAATGTCAACTTCGGCTACGGCCGCGACACCGGCGTGCTGAAAAATTTCAACCTGACCGTCGCGCCGGGCGAGAAGATCGGGCTGGTCGGCCGCTCCGGCGCCGGCAAATCGACCGTGGTGAATCTCTTGTTGCGCTTCTTCGATCTCGAAGCCGGCGCGATCCTGATCGACGGCCAGAACAT
>Ga0181537_10002229_pt1 | contig 17208 bp, 12 predicted proteins | sample PEATcosm2014_Bin_39_FD_119765 | JGI IMG/M metagenome (GOLD analysis project Ga0181537, IMG submission 119765) | Peatland microbial communities from MTU Mesocosm Facility, Houghton, MI, USA - PEATcosm2014_Bin23_10_metaG | ecosystem: Environmental > Terrestrial > Soil > Wetlands > Peat | place... | reverse complement strand
TCTCACCAAAAAACAAAGGGAACTGCTCGGCGAATTTGCCGAGGAAGCCGCGGCGCATAAAACACATCCCGAAAGCGAAAGCTTTCTTGCCCGGGTCAAGGAGATGCTCGGCCGTTGACCACCGCCGAAACGCACGGCATCATCGCGCTATGGCCATTTACAATCACGCCGCCTGGTACGTTATTTTCGGCCTCTCGCTGATGCTGGTGGGCGGGCTCATGCTGTGGGCCTATGGCGCACGGCGGCGCATGAGAACAACGCACGGTTTTGTTGGGCCCGAAGCCGAAGCCGCACGGCTTTTTCACCACAAGCTGGCACGCTGGTTTTTTATCTACGGAGCCGCCATCATCGTGGCCGGTGTTGGGTTTCTTTTATGGGCCGGATCTATTCTATTCTGATTTTCAGACGCGCCCGAGGCCATAATAAAAAATGCAGGCCATACTGGCTGTCGCTAACACCAAAAACGTAAGCTGCGCACCAAGAAACCGCATGAGGCCCGCTCCTTGAAAGGATTGCTGCCATAGGCGTGCATCAGGCGTGCCGCGACCAGAACGGCACCGAGCGTGTGTAAAATGGACGGCGGCGCACCGCGCATTTCGATCAAAATAAGAAGCAGAAGCGTCAACGGCACATATTCGACGAAGCTGGCGAGGATGCGCTCGGCACGCCGCATGTCGCGATCGGTCTCCTGTCCCTTGCCGGTAACGCGCACCCAATTCTGCATCACATTGAAAGAAAGCACGACCAGCAAAAGGCCGAGCAGGCCGGCATAAATGAGCGTCGTCTGGACCAGCATGGAATCCTCGAAAGAGCAGAAAGACGGGAAGGTAGGCGGGGCCGAATTTTAGCTGCGATATGGGCATCTGTCACTTGCCAACAGCGATTGAGGCTGACAATGGTTTTTGCTAGCGTAACAGCGCCATCGGACTTCAGGACATGAAGATCGCGGGTGTAGCTCAATGGTAGAGCAGAAGCTTCCCAAGCTTACGACGAGGGTTCGATTCCCTTCACCCGCTCCATGGAAACGCTTTAGTTTTTTGCAGCCGGTGCCAAGGTGGCTGGCGCATTCGTGCCGGAGCTGCCAGCCGCTTGCATATCGAGCGTGCCGCCTGTTCCAGGCATAAAGTCGAGTTTTTTCTGCAAGCCGAGCTGGGCGATCGCTTTTTGCAAAGCCGTGAGAGTTTGACGGTCGCTCTCGATCGCCGCCAATTGATGTTTCTTGTATGCGTCCAGTGCCGCGCAAACGGCTGCATCGACCTTTGGCGGCGCCGGAGGGGCTGGCGGTTTGGCTTGTACCGTCTCGATTTTTTTAGCCGGCGCCGGAGGGGCTACCGGTGCGGGGGCCGTAGCTGGCGGTGCCTTGGGCTCCAGCGTCGGCATAACGGGTAGATTGCTGAAGCGCACATGGAAGGGCTGCTCTTCGCGGCCGGCTATTTTCTGTTGCGCTAGATGGCGCGCGATCGCCACGGCATCTTCCCAATCCTTGCTTCGGGGCGCCGCGCCAGGCTCATTGCCGGAATCGTTTAACAGGGATTGAGACGGTCGGTTATCGTCCTCGGTCGAATCGACCTTGACGTCAAAACCATTATTGGCGTTGACCCCCGGCATGACGGGCGTCAACGGCGCGCTTGCAGGCGTGATTATCTGCGGCATATCGGGCGGGGGTAAAGCCGGCGGCGCAATTACCGGCTGCGATGTGGCTTCGTCTCGTTCTTCGGGAGCTATCCAGTTCGACGGCTTGTCCTTATAGCGATCGAATGACATCCAGCTGCTGGTTTCGAGATCAAACGGATTATCGTCAGCCTGAGCGGCGCCGGAAAAAACCGCGAGCGTCAGGACAAGTCCGAACGCCGCGGCTAGACACAGGTGCCGGCATGCAAAAAAGGGAATTGAAGCCAAAAACATCATGGCTTTGGTTACCTTTCAATTTTAAGAACGGATGCTCGGTCTTCCCCATTTTTGATTTTACCCCTCAGCTCCTAATAAATGCTGAAACGGACTTGTTTTAAATTCAGGGACTTGGCGAAAAAATTAATAAAATGTTGACCAAAAAATTGCCATTTTGCCGCATAGTGTTGTCGTACCCGTGGATTTGGTTAATAATGGTCCAACCACAATTTATGCGGTTCCGAAGGTAAGTACGTTGTCAAATTCTTTCGATTCTCCTGCGCCCTCCGGCCAAGGTTTTGAGACTGAGGCCATCGTCAAGTGGTTCAATCGGACCAAGGGTTTTGGTTTCGTCGCGCCGGCGGATGGCTCGGCCGATGCTTTTCTACATATGTCGGCGCTGGCGCGTGCCGGGCTGCAGGAGGCCGCCGAGGGCACAAAACTTCTGGTGCAAATTACCGAAAGTCCCAAGGGGCGGCAGGTTGTGCAGATCCTGCAAGTGCTCGGCATGGCTGAAATTCCGGTCTCAAGCCGCAGCGCACCGGCAGGGTTGGAAGTGGAGATGACCGGCACGGTTAAATGGTTCAAGCCTGATAAAGGATTCGGCTTCGTGATGCCCGACGACAAGGACAAGGATGTATTTGTCCACAAAAGCGTGGTGCAGCGCGCCGGTCTTATGGAACTTGAATCGGGACAGCGCGTGAAAATGCGCGTGCACACAGCCTCCAAAGGCCGTGAGGCAACCTGGATTGAGCTTATTTAACGGCGATTACCTGATTTCGATTGTTTGATCGACGCCCGTGAGCCACTCGTCGGCGGGCCCTAGGCCCGTGGTCGGAGGTGTCGCGTGAAAAACACCGGCATGCCGGGCTTCCGCGAGATAGCCGATCCGCCACGATGCTTTTGCCGCAGCCGGCGCCGTAATGACGGCATCAATTCCATGCGTGCCGGCCTCGCATGAGGTTGCGGCGGTCAAAGATAAATTTCCCAGCCATCCCCATATTTCCGGCGGCCCAACAGCGCTATCGAGCGCACACCCAAGCAAATGCATGCCGCTGCCTGGCATATCATGAAGAAAAAGGTTTTCGCCCGCTTCGGTTTTGGATGGCCACGCTCCTTCAAGCACGACGAGATAGGCTTCGCCTTGTTTTAGCTGGCCGGGATCGATTTCGCTCCCATCCAATTTATAAATATGGCGCGCGATGACGTTGGGGGACGACGGCGGCGACTCGTCTTCTCGGCGTTCACTCTCAACGACGAAAAGCGGCCGGTCCATCGAATTATGAATGGTAAAGAGTGCGGGTTTTTCGCTCAAGTCCGCGACGAAGACGCCGGCACGATCTTTCTCCTCACCATTGATGGCCGCGCGCCAACCGCCGCTACGGATGTTTACAACCGCAAGCGCGCGCATAAAGGCGGTTAATTGCTGGAGATCGCGTATCGAGTGCTGAACAAAATCGTCGGAAAATTTTTGTAAGAAAGGCAAAAGGGCTTGCGGATCGAAGAACGGGTTTTCCGCCAACATCGGCCACAGTGTCGGCATGCTTTTATCGCCGGCGGCTTGCAGCCATGCTTTGGCTTTGTCCTGATCGCCGCTTTTGGCAAGCGCCAGCGCCAACTGCACGGATGCCAACGGCGGTAACGGTTTACCCTCGCTGGTTTCGGCAAAATATCGCAAAGCGGAAACGTCGAGACGATCGGTTGCGGCCAGAGCGGCAAAACCGGCAGCGCGGACCGCACGTTCTTTTTCATCGAACCAGCTATTGCCGAGTCTTTGCGAGAGCCAACCACTAGCAGCATTGGCAGCCGGCCTGGCGAGCGATTGATCGGCCCGTGCCAAGGCAAGAAGCGCATCGGCGGTACTTGCAAGATCGCCATCGTTGCCCGGAAGCACGGGAAAGCTGCCATCGGCTTGCTGTCGCGCCATCAAACGCTCCAGAATTTTTTTCTGCCGCGCCTGTAAAACGTCGATCGGCAAAAATCCGCCGTCGGTGATCACGTCATGCCATAGGCGAGACGTCTCGAGCCACGCCGCGATTTCGCCGGTAGTGAAGGGCTCGAATTCGAGGAGCATTTTCAGGATCCGCGGCGCATCGAATAAAGGTTGTGAACTGACAAAAACAAAATCTTTTTCATATGACGTTTTCGTGCGTGCGGCTGTGCCGGATGAATTATTATCAGCCGGGGACCAGGATTGTCGCGGAGCGATGATGGTTTTTATGGTATCGTCATACAAAGAGCTGACGGCCACGGCCGCCACAGGCCATAACCGGCTTGCATGAAAACCGTGCGACCCGATGAGATCCAGCTTGATCTGCTCCGCACCGCTTTCCAGAATGGTTAAATTAAAGGGGATTATTTTGTGCTCGGCGGCATCGAATCTTATTTTTCCTTCGGCGGCACCAGTTATTTTAAGACCGCGCGAGGTCGTAAGCGCGTAATGGTAGGTGTCGGCCGGCATGTCATTATTTTTGAGGCCCAGCGACAGCTGAAAATCATCCTTCGTCCGTACGATGGCCGGCAGCGAGAGATCGGCATCAAAACTTGCCTGCATGAGAATTGACAATTCTTTCTGACCCCATTGAGTCTGATTTGAGGCGATAATTTTAAGATGCAAATCGCCGGAAAATACGGGTATGGCAAGATGAATCGATGCGTTCCCGCCGGTATCAGTTGTCACGTCTTTCGCGATCATAGGCGTGGGGTAGATGTCCTCGCTGGTTGGCAGCGGCACGGCAAGAGTGCTGATGAAAGTCGGCTGCGAACCCACGATCTTGCCCACGGAGACCGCAAGAATTAAATCCTGTCCGGAATTTGCGTGGGCAGGTGCGTTTACCGTAACGGTCAGTTCTTTTGGATTATGACGTACGGGGAGTTCGATATTTCCGGCGAGAGGTGGCGTTTGCTGGCCACCGGCCAGCTGGGCTTTCACCTTGACACGAATGCGATTGCCCCAACTTTCCTCCGGTATAAATTCAAACGTGCCATCGCCGGCCGCATGCTCTTCATGAATAACTTTACGGATACGGTCGTCGGCAACAACGGCGGTAATTATGGCCGGATGATCGAGCTTAAAGGCGATTTTCGCTGCCGTGCCGGGCTCAACGGAAGGTGCGGCCGGTGTCAGGGCAAGATCGCTTGGCTTGGTCTCGTTCGATCGCAGCAATCCCCAACCGGCATTAAACGTAGCGCGCGCCAGCAAGGAGCCATTCGTATCGGTGATTTCAAGCGTATAGGCGCCAGCCGTCACCGGCCAATGAATGACGTTGTCCCCATCTGCCCGAACGGGGATGGTGCCACCGCCGATGCGGCGACGTTGCTGCAGGGGCTTGTAATCCCAACGGCCCTCCGTCTGAAACCAGGCAAAACTGCGACCTTCCTCGTAAATTTGGTATTCAAGATCGTCCGCGACGCGACGTTTTCCATCACCATCAAGCGCGATGACGTCAAAACGCGCAAGGCTGTTTTCGGCGAATTTGCCGTCGGGCGCCAAGGGTTTGACACCGACAATATAATTGATCGGCTTTACCGGCAGAGATAAGGGATCAGGATCGAGCACGCCCGCAACCGGATCGGACTGAACGTTTATGACCGCCGTATGCAGCGGCGCCGAATCATCCGGAGGTTTTAGGGCCAGCGTCAGATGCGCCATACCGTTTGCATCCGTAATGAAAGCGGCGATTGATGTGGGCACGCCATCTTTCTTTTCGCCACCGCCGAAATGGTAATCATTCCAGCCGATAAGCGTATCTGGCGCCGTCCATCGCACAAGGATACGTCCGGCGATGTAAGGCGCAGGCGCGCCCGTATCGGTCACGCTTTTAAGCGTTAGAACGACCGCGCCGCTGCTATCAAGCACGGCACGATCGGCCATGACTTCCATGTGCGGCGCTTTTTTGTTTGCCGTCACGCGCAAACCACCTATCGCAAGCACGCGGCCGTCGGCTTGCTGCCAGCGCAAGGCCCAAAGCCCGTGCAGGGGGGGTGCCGGAAAAGAAAGCCATGAAACGCCGGCTTTATCATCGGGAACCGGCATCGTTGCGTACAGACTCTTATCCGGGCGCAGAAGCTGAACAAGACTTCCTGGTGTCGCGATTGCCGCACCGTGATCGTTGTGCGCCGTCAGCATCAGTTCGATATCATCGGCCGGGCGATAAAAAGATCGATCGGTTACAAGAGCCGCCTGCAGATCCGGCAGTATAAATTGATCTTGCCGGTCCTCGATCCCTTGATCAGGAGAAATATCGACGAAATCGATAGCCCCGGATGGAGCGAGGCCAATCAACACGGCAGCGGTGGCACGTTTATCGGCAACCATCGGCAGGAAAACCGAACCACTCGCATCGCTTTCGCCTTCCCCTAGCGTTTGCTGGTCGCGATCAAGCGCCAGAATACGTATTCCTTTCATCACGGCCGATGCATCTGCTTTTTCCGCCGTGGCGATGAAGCCGTCATCCTTCTGCAAAGCTCCAATTTTAAGATCGGAGCGAACGAACCATTGAGCGGCCAAAGGCTTCAGTCCAGCTTCGGCTGCTTTAGTTTTTGGAGGCGGCGCCGTATCTTCGGCCGAGATAAAATAAAAGCCAGGCGCCAAGGCATCTGTGGCCGCACGCAGGGGAATGGGCCGCTCGAGGTTTTGATTGGCCGATTTGCCGCCACTCTCATCGAGGATCAGTTCACCCTGCCAGACAAGCTGACCGTTGGCTTTGGCGAAAGCAAGGCTTTCCGACGGCGCCAGCGTTGTTTGCAGCCGTTGGCGGTAAGCCTCGGCCATGCGGGCCGGATCGCTGATGCGGTAAAGCGCGATCCGCACGCGCGCAACATTGATTGCGTGCAGAACGGGATCGTTATCCGTGTAGCGCACAAGACCGCCAACGCCGGGATCGCCGGAAAAGGCAAGCGCCGGACGACGATCGGGAATCGTGAAGGGCAGCTTGTAAGGCCCGTTGAGCTTTTCACCGCCGGTGCCTCGAAGATCGGTAACGGTCAGGCTATATTCTTGCCGGTATATTAATGACTGCAGACAAAGAAGCGTCGCGGTCATGCTTATGTTTGCCGGGGCAATCGGCACTGTTTTACCATCCGATTCCAGCCGGATGCCGGCAAGAACACGACGGCGATCCGAAAGATCGAGCGCGTGATCGAATTCGAGGCAGAGCTCGGCCGTGTCCTGCTCCGCATCGATGCTGGGGCGCAGGACATGGAGCGTGCCGTCGGATTGATCCTGCGCACGCGGCGCTAACGGCAGGACCAGGGCCGCCAGGAAAAAAAACCCATAAAGGCAGAGGCGCGAAATCATCCCTAGGGTTTGCCGTTTTGTTCGGCACCCGCTGGCGGCGCGGCGGCCGTCGTTGCGGCTGGATTATCGGACGGCGCCGCGCGATAAGCGTTGAGAAAACCCCGAAACAAGTCAACTTCCGATATTTTCGATTGTACGGCGCCGATATCCTTGGGTTGAGTCGCTTTTTCCGGCTGCGTGAGAACACGGAACGTATCATTTTGCGGCATGGCCGCCATCGACGCGCTGAAATCGACGGCAAGCCTGTTTAGCTGATCCTGGTCGTTGGCAAGCGAAAGCGCGATCGCACAACTGACAAGCCAGTCGGCTTGCTGCTTGGTTAGCGTATCGCCGGCTTTCGGCGGAGGGCCGATCAGATCCAAAAGGGTCTTGGCGGCATCGGCCCAACGTTGGGCATGCATAAAAATGTCGGCGCGCAGCATGCGCGCGTCTTTGCTGTCGTTGGCTTTCAGAAGCTCAAGCGCGTTATCACCCTTGTCAAGTTCGGAAAGTGCCTTGGCGCGCAGCAGCTGTCGCTCGGCCAGAAGATCGGCGGGATAGTTATTGTCGTTGCTCATATCGAGCGCGGCCATGGCCGCGCTCGGTTTATGATCCAACAATCGGATAGCGGCAAGCCGCGTGCCGACGCGGCCCTTTTCGACACCCTGCAAATGGTTCTTAACCAGCTCTTCGAGCAATCCTGCCGCCTGATCAAGCAGGTCTATAGCGACCAGCCGTTCGGCAAGATTGCGCATAACGGCATCGCCGTCGGCGCCGGTCGGCATTAATTCGCGATATTCCTGATAAAGGGTGAGCGCTTCGACGGCCGATAGATTGGGGGCCAAATCTCCGAGAAATACGCCGCGGAAAATCTCCGCCATTTCAGTGCGGATTTGTGGCGTCAGTGGGCTTTTGGGGTAAAGCTGAACGGCTTGATCGAGCACGGCAAGGCCGCCCTTGACGTTCTTGGATTGAATATAAAACTGGCCGAGCCGATGCAAAATATCAAGCTCGAGGTCGTCGCCGCGCCAACCGAAGCGCATCGCCTCAAGCCGGTCGGCGGCCTTGGCCGGCGTCAAGGCGCCGGTGGCAACCTCGAGGTCGACCAGCGCAAGTTCGGCGCGGATACGGTAGAGCCGGTCGTTCGAATCCGCCACTTCTCTCCATAATTCCTCGGCCGCCTGCGCGCGGTTTTCCTTACTATAAATAACACCATGCAAATACTCGATCGCGGGATCGATTTCGGTCCGGTGAGGGCTGTTTTCGAGCCGGTCGAGCCAGTCCTTGGCTTCGCGATCCTTGCCAGCCGCCAAGGCGGATTCCACCGCCAGAACGGAGAAGCGCGAATAAAAGGGTTCCGGATAGCCGGCCAGGATGCTTTCTGTGACCGAAAATTTTTCTTCGGCGACTTGCCAATTGCGCAATTCGGCATTGGCGATCGCTTCCCACAACTCGATTTCCGGTTGGCCTTTTAGATCGTAATTTTCGAATGCTGCCAAACCATCCTCGGGCTGATAGGCGAGGATTTTGGCGGCGCCAATCAGCGCCATGAAATCGGCATGCGTTGTGAGATCGGGCACCAGAATGACGAGATAATGCAAGAGCGCCGAAGCTTCCTCGCCATCGCCGTTGGCGAAATAAAAGCGCGCGAGCTCGAGCCGCGCCCGATTGCGCTCGGCATCCGGCACGTCGACGATGGTTTGCTGCAGGCGCTGGCGGGTTTCGGTGAATGTTTCGTTAGGTTTACCGCGCCAGGCGGCGAGATCAAACAGCGACTTGCCGCCGGCCGCAGCTTTGGCTTTCTGGACCGATTCCCGCCAAGCACCGGTATCGAGCGAGCGCGAAAGGTGGAGACCGCCCTCGGCCGTGATTTCGATGCCGTCCGAGGCATTACGCACGACGACCTTATCGGTCAAAGGCTCGATTACCAGTCCCTGCGCCGCCGGCAGAATGCGGAAATCAGCCATGCGGCGGGCGACGCTGAAAGCTTCGGTTTCGGCGAGCGGTATCAAAATGAGACGATCACCCACCGCAGGATCGGTGAAGGAAACCGGCTCAGGCGCATCGGGCAACGGCAAAAGATACCGCGAGCCCAGTGCAAAGTCAGGTTGCGCGACAAGCGCCGTGCTGACGGGAATTTCAATATGCTGTTTGCTCAGAAAAATATGCCATGCGGTATCTTCCCGGGTTGCGCGAATCTCGGCATCGGCCGGCACCGGGAAACGCCAACCGCTCGCTTTGGGCAAATCAAGCGGCTCAAGATCGACCAGCGCTGGCGGTTGCCCACTGGTCAGCGCGGGAAGATCGAGCGAAAACTTGCGATCGAAAACGATATAGGCATAACCAGCCCGCTGAAAAACGGCGGCGCGGGATACAATGTGCGGATCGAGGGCGGCAACCAGTTGTGAGGCGGTGCCAAGATCGGGTGATGGCAAGGTTTTCGTCTTGACGGAAGATGGCACTGCCGAGGCGCTTGACGGCGACGAGAGGGTTGGCGCGACAATGGCCGGTGGCGTTTCAGGCGCCGGCGCCGGTGGAGGCGGTGGAGGGACGGCCACCGAAGGTAGTGTGGGAGCCGCCGTCACGACCGGCGGCAACTTATCCGGGACATTTTGCGGCGCGGCGGCGGGGGTTGGCGCTGGTGGCGCAGAAGACGGCGTGGAGGAAGGCGTGGAGGAAGGCGCTTGTGAGGAAGCTTGCGCGGTTTCTTTCGGCGGCACGGTCGCCGCGCCGCGAATATCGATGACGACTGAAGCGCCGCTGAGAAAATCCTTGATGACCGCATGCGGCCCGACGGAAAAAGAAACCGTCAGATGCCCGTGCGCATCGAGTGTCGACGAAAAATCGCGCGCGCGCGCCATATGCGCGAGAGAAATCTCCCGGAAATCGGCTTTGCCCGTCGAGGCAAAACGGATCGTAACATGCGTACCGTCGCGGTGAACCGCGTAAGCGACTGTATGCGGCCAGTCGAAAACGACCCGGTCGAAATCGGGATGCACGCCGGCCCGCACGGCGATGACGGGAAAAATCTTGGAAGATGACGTGGGGGCGGCCTCTTCGGCTTGTGCCGGAATCATGATCAGAAAAATCGCGAGGCTGGCCAGAAACAAGATTCTGGTGCTTGCGAAAAGTGGCGAAATGCGTGCCATATGAGATTTCTTCAGGCGATGGGCCGTTTTTGCGCCGAAAGACGGTGAGCAAGGTGAGAATGAATGAGCTTACGCCCGGATACAAGGATACGATAGGCCAAGCAAAATCGCCATCTTTTCCAACCGGATCGATCTGGTTGGGGTCGAAAAAGAAAAACCGCCTTTCGGCGGTTGGGGCTTTTTAAGCAGAGGCTAGAGGAAATTCGGTTTACGCAACAATGGTATCGCCTGGTTTTGTATTGGCCGGCTCAACCGTCGATGGCTTAGCTTCGCCATTCGCATTAAGGCCGGCGCGCAAATAGGCAACGACCGTCGAGGATGGGATTTGCGATTCCACCTGGCCGCTCGTGTTGAGAAACTCGGTAATCACGCCCGCCTGGGGATCGACCACGATGCGGGGCGAAATGGGAGTGCTGGAATCTCGAATTAATGGCTTGCTATCGGATGAAGGCGTGACGGTAGCGTCTGCATTCGCAGACACAACCGATCCGGCAGGCGACGCTTGCTGGGGCACCGCTTGTGTCAAGCCGACCGTGTTAATCGCGTTTGTCATTTTCCCCCCACATCGTTGCCGTTTAAAGACATCTACGTTTCGTACTCCCTCAAAAACGTATCTGCGTGTGCCCTTTTACAGCGTCCTTAGCATACTCCATGTCTTTTTTCTTGACAAGAAAAAATTTTTGTGAAGGCCATCCTTTGATTCCTGTTTTTCAGTACACGAATCTTTTTCTCGCGCTTCACCAAGAACGAGACACGAAGACCTGATACCTATACCGTTTACCTCTCGTTGATCTTTCCTTAACGAGGTGTTAGCCAATCGTTTGCCGTTGGGTTCCCCGCCAAGGATTTTTCATTGCCGCCCTCCCTTGCCATTAACTCGACACTCCCCACCATCTCAGGCTATGGCATTTACGGCCTGCCCATAGCCATGCAATTTCCGCGCCGTCGCAATATTTTTGGCAACACGCCGCCGGGGTGCGCGGCGTGACGCGGCCGTTTGTCGTTGTCGGGACGCCTTGCTTCGGCGGCATGGTGACGCAAGATTACGCGATGTCGCTGGTCCAGCTGGCATCCGCCGCCGGACCGGCCGGGTTCGACGTTGCTATCGTTATGCTCGGCAACGATGCCCTCATTCCACGCGCACGCAGCGCGATCGTTGCTAAATTTCTCGATAATCCAGCCACAACTCATCTTTTGTTTATCGATGCCGATATTGCTTTTACAGTGGATTCTGTGGTTCGCATGTTGCGGTTCGACCGCGATTTTGTGGCTGGTCTTTATCCCGCGAAAATCCTCGATTGGCAGCAAATGGCGGGGCGGTTCGGACAGAGCAGCGAAACGCCGGAAGAGGCCGGTTTCGCTTATGTTGGCAATGTTTGCGCCGGTGCTGGACTCCGGATCGAAAACGGTTTCGCGACCGGCAATTACGCCGGAACTGGCTTTCAGCTCATCAAGAGGGGCGTTTTCGAGCGTATGATGAAGGCTCATCCAGAGGCTAAATACAAGGCTTCGCATGCGTTTCCGGCCCCGCCGCCGAGCGATCATCTTTACGCGCTCTTCGATTGTATGATCGACCCGCAAAGCGGCGTCTATCTGAGCGAGGACTACGCTTTTTGCCGGCGTTGGAAGGCGCTGGGCGGAGAGATATGGCTGGATCTTAGAAGCCGGCTCAATCATACCGGTTCTTACAGCTTTCGCGGCAATGCCGCGGTCCGCTATGCGGATCTTTTATCCGGATCCGAAACAAAATCTGGTTAGATCGCGTATAATCCGCAATTCGGATTTCAGGCGGCAATTTTTGCCGGTAAAATTTTCCTTCCTATGCCAAAGTCGGCAAAAATTGCCGCCTACACGAATCTTCATCTTCGTTAATGCCTTGATTCGCAAAGCTGTCGAATGAGGGGAAACTGGCACATTTCTGGCATGAAAACATGCGCCGTTAAGTTGGAATTCATGTATGTGGAGAAAAATTAACGGTCATTAACCTCGCGGAAGGAGTCTGCGGTCAACCCCGAAAGGAGTTCTACCTATGGCTATCAGTAACGTTACCCTATCCGCATCGGCTTACGCCAATTTGCAGGCCCTGCAAGGCATTGCCACGGAGCTGGGCTCGACCCAAGAAGCGCTGGCAACCGGCAAATCCGTCAACTCGGCTGCCGACAACGCCACCGCTTTCTTCCAGTCGCAAGGCTTCCTGCAGTCGGCAAATGACTTGTCGAATCTGAAAGGCAACCTCTCGACGGCTCTATCGACGGTGACCTCGGTCGACCAATCGATCAGCGACGTTACGACCGTTATCGAACAGCTACAGGGTCTTACGACCACCGCCCTGCAAGCAAGCGATACGACAACTCGTCTTGGTCTGGCATCACAGTTCAACAGTCTTCGGACTCAGCTGGATCTGCTGGTCAACGACGCCACCTTTAACGGTACCAACTTGCTCAACAGCACGACGACCACGTTGATTGTGTATTTCAACGCAACCGATACGACCGCGTTGACGATCACTGGTGTTAACGTCACGGCCGATGGTCTCGGCATAAGCACGGCGAGTGGCAGTTGGGCGGCAACATCCAACATTAACACGTCGGCTTCGTTGCTTCTAACGGCGTTAAGCACCTTGCGCACCGACGCTTCCAACTTCGGTGGCAACGCTTCGTTGATCCAAACACGTCAAGACTTCACGACCAACCTGATCAATTCATTGACTCAGGCGTCGAACAACTTGATTTTGGCGGATACCAACGAAGAAGGCGCGTCGTTGCAACAGCTGCAGGCCCAAGATCAGCTGGCTATCGTCAGCCTTGGTATCTCTGGTCAGTTGTCACAAGCCATCTTGCGGTTGTTCCCGTAAGTCTATTGAGAGGAGGATGGGTAAACCCCATCCTCCTTTTTTTTCGAAGAGGCCCGCGAGGGCCGGTAAAAAGGTCCGCGAAGGAGTCGGGACATGCCACTTAAAATCCGCGTCAAACCTGAAGGTAAGATTTTCGCCGGCGGCGCCGTTCTCAAGAACGTCGGCAACCGCCCGGCCGATCTTCTTATTCTGTCCGACAGTCCGGTGCTGCGCGAAGACTACATGATGAATGTCGATCGCCGTAATGAGTCAGACGCAAGCAATGTCTATTTTCTGCTGCAGGTCATTTACCTTTTTAAAGGCAAGAAGCAGCCGCTTGATCATCTGGTGATCGACACCGTCAAAAGCTTCGGCAAGCTTTACCCCCATTTGGTCGGCGAGGTTGAGCAAATTATCGCCCATCTCGAGACGGGCGAAGCGTTCAAAGCCCTGCGGATCGCGCACAAACTTCTGGCAGAGCGGGATAAACCAGCCGCCTCCGGCCCTTCGTCACCGGCGCCAGCGCCAACTCAACTTCCCGCATCCTGACAGGAGGTCATTATGACGGTCACAAACGAGCAGCACGACGTTTACAAAACACACCAGCGACAAAGCCAGAGCGATCGCGAGATTGAAGCACGGGCTTTGCTTAGTTGTGCGAACCAATTGGCGGCGGCCGGCGAAGCCGGTGATTTCGAAGTTTATAGCGAAGCCCTCAAGCGCAATCAGCGGCTATGGACCTTCTTTCAGGTTGCGCTGTGCGATCCGGACAATCCCCTGCCGCGCGAACTCAAGATCATTTTGCTTAACCTAAGCCATTACGTCGACAAAGTAAGCTTCCGCGCCGTTGCTGAATTCAAGCCATCCTTGCTTGCCGATCTCATCGGCATCAACCGGCACATCGCCGCCGGCCTCAGCGCAAAACCGAAGGCCGGTGAAGATTTCCAATCACCTCCACCGCCTATTCCAACCGGCACACCGATTACGACGACGGCTTGATATCGGGCAATTGAATGGCTCCCGGATTCTGACGCAGGACATGACCGTCCCAGAGCGGCGGCGCCAGGACCGAACGGTCGCCGCGCACAAAACTCTGCAAAGCCGTTGCGATGCGGGCAATTACCGGGGGCCAGTCGCGCGGCATCTTTTGGCGAAAGAGACGCATAGTCGGATACCAAGGACTGTCGTCGCGTCCGAGCATCCAGCGCCAATCGGGTGTGAACGGTAGCATGGTCCATACCGGTCGCCCCATCGCGCCGGCTAAATGCGCCACGCCGGTATCGACGGTAATGATCAAATCGAGCTCGTCGATAAGCCCGGCCGTGGCCGTAAAATCGTCGAGCCACGGATCCGCGTCGAAAATGCCGGCCCGAGAAGCCGTTGCCGTCGTCGAACCCTTCTGCATGGAAACAAAATGCGGCCTCGCGGCCGCCAAAAGGGGTTCAACTTGACCAAAGGTGAGCGAGCGCTTGTGATCATCGCTATAAAGCGGATTACCCATCCATACGATACCGATGTGGGGCTTGGGCAAAACCGCGAGGCGTGGACGCCACGGCGCGCGCCAAGATTCTTCGGCCTGAATATAACGCCTAGACGCAGGAATATTATCCAACACCGTTCCGCAGAAATGCGGCAGGCTCATTAAAAGGCCGTGCGCGTCCGCAGCCGGCAGTGGATCTTGCGGTGTGATAATCGTCGCATCGGGTATTTGGGCACTGACCAAGGCTTGTAAAGACGCCGGCACTTGTAAGCTCAGAATTTCCACACGGTCTCGAATGAAGGGAATGTAGCGCAGACAATGAATGACGTCGCCCACACCCTGCTCGGCATAAAGCAGCAGGTGCCGGATCTTTTCTCCCTGCCAGCGCGGTAATGCGGCAAAGCGTTTCTTGTCATAATCACGCACTTCCATTTTCGCCCAGCCCGGCGCCAGTTCGCCCATCACCATAAGCGCTCGACCCTCGCTGGCGACGGCTTCAGCGAAAGAAGGATCGAGCGTGGCGGCTTTGCGGTAATGTTTCGCCGCACGATCGGGATAGCCCGCTTCATTGAGGATGTTGCCGAGAGTCAAATGGGCAATGGCGAAGGAAGGATCAAGCATTGTTGATCGATACGCCGCGCGATAGGCATCCTCGATACGGCCCACGGCGATTAGCGCGACGGCATAATTGTTCTGAAAACAAGAATTATCCGGATTAAGCGCAACGGCGCGAGCGTGATGTTCGCACGCCGCAGCGTACTCACGGCGTTCGCGCAAAAGCAGACCTGTTATATCCCAGCCGTCGGCAAGTCTTGGGTCGCAAGCGATTGCCCGCCGCCCTGATTGCAAGGCTTCGTCTGTTCTTTTAAGCACGCGCAAAAGAATGCCGCGGTTCGACCAGGCCTGGGCGAAATCGGGTACGGCTCGCAAGGCTTCGTCAAAAAGCTGCAAGGCAAGCTCGGTTTTGCCCATGCGCTGCGCGATGGCGCCCAGCATATGCAAGGCATCTGGCTGATCAGGTATATCGTCAAGAATAGCGCGATAGGCGCGAGCCGACTCGCCAATACGACCGGCCTGAAAATCGGCCAGTGCCGTTTCCAGTTTGCCGCGCAAAACCGCGAGATCGTCAACTATTGGGGTCATTTCGCGATGGCGCTCCTGGTCGGCATTTCCACCGAAAAGCGTCAGCCGCCATCAGGCGGCCGACAAGAGGCCGTAAGCATACCACTGAACGATCGATCGCGAGACCGTATCTTTGATCATGTCGCACGCCATTTCTGGCGTGGGCGTTTCTTGATCCATAACGCGCGACGCGGAGGCTGGGTCCTTCGCAAGACGTTCCAGCTCGGGCAAGAGGGCAGAGACGGAATTGGCCAGACCGGCGCGATTCAGCGCCTGCATCACTAAGGCTTCGCGCGCCGAAACCGCGACCGCGCTGCCGGCCATGGGCGAGGACAACAACACGGGAGCTCCGGTAACGGTCGTATGAGCCAAATACTGGTTGAAAACGCCAGCCAACCGCGGTTGGGCCGCGTCCGCCCGGGTTGCGCTTCGGTAATGGCCACGCATCGGACGGGCAATGCCGCAGGCAACAAGAACCTGTACGGCGGCAACGATATCCGAGGGAGCGAAGCCATTGCTTTCGACGTGGGTTAAAAAATCGCCTATGCTGAGCGGCATCAGGGTCATGAGATCGATCAGCTTTGCGAACAAAGGCGCGCTCAAATCAACCGGCTTGCCTTGTGTTTTTAGCTGCAGCGGGATTTCGGAACGCGGCACGGTGATGCCATAGACGAAAGTTCCAAAAAGTTCGGGCGCGCTGGCGCTCATCGGCACGGGCCGACGGCACCAAATATCGCAGCGCTCCTGCCGGTTAAGGGCAAAATCCTTAATCGGCTCGTAAAGAGGGTTTCTGCGGCAGTCGATGATCAGCTGATGCGAATCAGACGGCGCTGCTAATTCGATATAATTATTCGGAATATGGGCATCGCCGGCATAAGCAAAGCCGCGCGCGCCTAATGCCAGGATCGTATCGAGAGATCCGGAACGTGCGTCGCTTCTTTCGTAATCGGCAAAGAACCGATCCGGAACGCCGGCCGCGATCGCCTGGTTGAGTTTCGCCGCCATGTCGGGATGATCTGAAAAATAAAAGGCACCGAGTTTTTTCAGTTCCTGAAGAAACTCTTTGGCTTGCCCTGCATCCATTTCCGGCGCCAGTTCGCGCACCAGGAAAGACAAGGCATCGCCATCTTCTTTATAAGCACGATAGCTATAGCTGAATAATCCTCCCGGCAGCAGCAGCTTTTCAGCAAGCGCAAACATCGCCGCGCGCTCGGACGCAGACAGCATGGTTTGCCGCTCGTCGCAACAAAGGTAATGCAAAGATGGGATGAGACCTGTGCCTTTTTCGGCTTGAGCCAAAAGATCGGCCAAACCTCCTTCGAAAAGCATCACATTGACGACCTGTCGCGCACGCGCCAGTTTTTCGCCTTCCGCCCGGTCCGCCGCATGCGCGACTAACCCGTAAAAATGGCCTTCAGGGTTGCTGGCCGCCAGACAAACAAGCTGATCGGGATCCGTA
>Ga0181537_10002227_pt1 | contig 17221 bp, 20 predicted proteins | sample PEATcosm2014_Bin_39_FD_119765 | JGI IMG/M metagenome (GOLD analysis project Ga0181537, IMG submission 119765) | Peatland microbial communities from MTU Mesocosm Facility, Houghton, MI, USA - PEATcosm2014_Bin23_10_metaG | ecosystem: Environmental > Terrestrial > Soil > Wetlands > Peat | place... | reverse complement strand
GCTTCGTGAAGAACTATCAGCGCTGCGAACCCGAGAACGGCGTACAGATACGACACGCCGTGCAGTGTGACACGGCCTTATAAGTACTACCGATGGGCCGGGCCACCCCGTTCCCGCGGCGGGCTAGTAGGTTCCCGACCTGATCAGCTCACCGGCGAGCAGCCGTGCCTCGCGGTCGGCGTCGGCCAGTGTTTCAAACGAGTGCACGCCCCGTGCCGGGAGCTGCGTCAGCGTCTGCTCGATCACGGCCGCGATCCCCAGGAAGGGGATCCGACCGCAGAGAAACGAGTGCACTGCCATCTCGTTGGCGGCGTTGAGCGTGCACGGCGCCGTGCCTCCGGCAAGGCCGGCCTCGCGCGCAAGGCGCAGACAGGAGAAGGTCTCAAGGTCGGGTGCCTCAAAGCTGAGCGTGCCCACTTCCACCAGGTCAAGCGGGCGCAGCGGCACGTCTATGCGCTGAGCCCGGTAGAGCCCGTAGGAGATCGGCACCCGCATGTCCGGGTAGCCGAGATGCGCGAGGGTCGAGCCGTCGCACAGCTGGATCAGGCTGTGGATGATCGACTGCGGGTGGACGACGACGTCTATCTGCTGGTACGGCGTCCCGAACAGGTGGTGTGCCTCGATCACCTCAAGACCTTTGTTCATCAGGGTTGCGGAGTCGATCGTGATCTTCCCGCCCATCGCCCAGGTTGGGTGTGCCAGCGCCTGCTCGATCGAAACGTCCGCGAGCTGTGCCCGCGTGCGCCCGCGGAACGGCCCGCCGGAGGCGGTTACTACGAGCTTGTCCACGTTGCCGGGCGCTTCGCCGGCCAGTAGCTGATGCAGCGCCGAATGCTCGGAGTCGACCGGAATGATCTGGGCGCCGGTCGCCTCCGCCAGGTGCCCTACGAGCTCCCCGCCGACGACCAGGGACTCCTTGTTGGCAAGCGCCAGGTCGATGCCCTCACCCAGCGTCGCCACGGTCGCCAGCAGGCCCGCAGACCCGACGATCGCGTTGAGCACGAGATCACACTCACCCTCCGTGATCATGCGGACGATCCCCTCAGGACCGCAGAGCACCTCGCCGTCAGTCCAGGCCTCCGCGGCCTTGGCCGCAGAGGCCGCGTCGCTGAGCGCAATTCGCGTGACCCCGTACGCCTGCGCCTGCTGGATCAGTGCCTGCCAGCCAGTGGCTGCGCTCAGGCCCACCAGCTTGAGCTCGCCCTCGCTGCGCGCGACGACATCAAGCGCCTGCACGCCTATCGAGCCTGTGGAGCCCAGAATGATCAGGCGGGTTCCCATCAGCGGCGCACTAATGAAGAGCCGGGACAGCGACGGCGATGTAGTACGCGGCGACGATCGTGAAGCTGACAGCGTCCAGGCGGTCGAGGGCGCCGCCGTGAGCGCCGAACATGGCGCCGGCATCCTTCGCGCCCACATCGCGTTTGAGCAGAGATTCGAAGAGATCCCCCATCGGACCGAGCACAGCGACCGCGAGGCCGAGCAGCAGAGCGGTTCCGTGCGGCAGCCACGGCTGGAAGAGCGTCGCGCAGAAGACGGCCAGGATCGCCGCGAACATGCCGCAGCCAAGGCCCTCGATCGTCTTCTTTGGCGAGATCGTCGGCGCCAGCAGATGGCGCCCGAACATGCGCCCCCCGAAGTACGCGGCGGTGTCAGCCACAAAGGTGCCGACCAGCACGTCTATCACGAGGCCTTTGCCGTAGTAGGTCTCGCGTAGCAGCACCGCGTGTGAGAACGCGAACCCGATCCAGACCACCCCAAGCAGCGTCGCCGCGATCGAGAGCGTCGAGCGCCGGCTGTCTCCGCGCGCCAGGATGCCCAGGAACATCAGCGGCAGCGTCGCGGCCGCCACCCCAAAGACGGCGCGCGGCGTGCCGAAGTGGGCGGTCAGGCACATCCCGATCACGCCGATCAGCCCGACCACGGTGATCGGCCGCCAATCCTTGAGCAGCGAGTAGAGCTCGCTGACGCAGGCGCAGCCGAGCAGCGCGACGATCAGCGTCCAGGCGATGCCGCCAAGGTCGACGAAGACGATCGCGAGAATCGCGCCCGGCACGGCCACCAGTACGCGGCCGGCAAGGTCGGAGCGACGTCTGGGCTCATACTCCTTTTGCGCATGCTCGGCTTCGCGTTGGGTCGGACGCCGCTGACGTGGTGGCTGAGGGCTGCGCTGCTGTCGCCTCGTCTGCGGCATCAACGACCTCCGAAGCGCCGCCGGCGCGTGGCGTACAGCGCCAGGCTCGAAGCGAAGGCCTCCTCCGAGAAGTCTGGCCAGAGCTCGTCCCGGAACACCAGCTCAGAGTACGCGGACTGCCACATCAGGTAGTTCGAGAGGCGCATCTCACCGCTGGTGCGGATCACAAGGTCGGGATCGTGCATGTCGGGGGCGTAGAGCCCCTTACGGAACTCCTGCTCGTCGCCACCCTGAAAGCGGCGGGCGGCGTCGAGGATCTCAGCGCGGCCGCCGTAGTTGAAGGCGACGAACAGCGTGATCCGATCGTTGCCGGCCGTTTCCGCCTCGGCCCACTCCATCTTCTCAATCAGGCGCTTGGAGAGCGGCGCCTCACGCCGTCCGATGAAACGCATGCGCACACCCTCGTCCTTGAGCTCCGGCGTCTCCTGGTCTATCCGCCGCGCGAACATCCTCATGAGGCCCGAGACCTCCGCCCTGGAGCGGCTCCAGTTCTCGGTCGAGAACGAGTAGACCGTAAGCTCCTTGACGCCGAAACGCACGGCGTCGCGCAGCCGCGCCTTGACCACGTCGGCGCCGGCTTCATGCCCTCTGAGTACGGGCAGCCCGCGCGTCTTTGCCCACCGGCCGTTGCCGTCGGTGATGATCGCGACGTAGCGAGGCCCTGCGACGCCCTGGTCCGCCGTAGCAGAGCCGCTCACGTCAAACCTCGAGGATCTCTTCTTCCTTGACCTTCAGGAGTTCGTCCAGCTCACCGACGCGCGCGTCGGTGGCCTTCTGCAGGTCGGCTTCCGCGCGGTGCTCGTCGTCGGCACCGATATCGCCACTCTCTTTGAGCTCACGCAGGTCGTGCATAACGTCTCGGCGCACGCTGCGAATGGCGATCCGGCCCTCCTCAGCGATACCTCGCACAACCTTGACCAGCTCCTTGCGGCGCTCCTGCGTCAGCTCCGGCAGCACCAGCCGTACAACCGCTCCGTCGTTGGATGGGCTCAGCCCGATATCGGACTCCTGGATCGCCTTCTCAATCGACTTGATCGAGCTCTTGTCGTACGGCTGGATCGAGATCAAACGTGCCTCGGGGGCGTTGATCGTCGCCAGCTGCTTGAGCGGCGTCGCGGTGCCGTAGTAGTCGACGACGATGCGGTCAAGGAGCGCCGGGTTGGCGCGCCCGGTGCGCACCGAGCCAAATTCGTGCCGCGTCGAATCGACGCACTTCTGCATGCGGTCGCGGCCATCGTCGAGCAGCCCGCCGACCAGATCATCTTCATCGCTCATGTCCTCACCAATGTCCCTACTCGCTCGCCCGACACTATCCGGTTGATATTGCGATCGTCGGCCATGTTGAAGACCACAATCGGAAGGTTGTTGTCCATGCATAGCGCGAAGGCCGTCGAGTCCATCACCTGCAACCCACGCGTGAGCGCTTCCTTGTGGGTGATCTCCGGGATGAACTGCGCTCTCGGGTCCTTCGCCGGGTCGGCGGTGTAGACACCCTCGATCCCGTGCTTGGCCATCAGGATGACCTCCGCCCGGATCTCGGCCGCCCGCAGCGCAGCAGCGGTATCGGTCGTAAAGAACGGGTTGCCGGTGCCGGCGGCGAAGATCACGACACGGCCCTTCTCAAGATGGCGAACGGCGCGGCGGCGGATATAGGGCTCCGCGACCTCTGAGATCGTGATCGCCGACTGGACACGGGTCGGGACCTCACCCTTCTCAAGCGCATCCTGCAGCGCGAGGGCGTTCAGCACCGTTGCCAGCATCCCCATGTAGTCGCCGGTGGCACGGTCCATACCCTTGGCGGCCGCGGCCATGCCGCGGTAGATGTTGCCGCCGCCGACGACGATCGCGACCTCAACGCCGCGCCGGTGCACCGAGGCAATCTCCTGGGCGATCGCCCGCACGCGCTCCGGGTCCGCCCCGTACTGGAGCTCGCCCATCAGGGCCTCGCCGGAGAGCTTGAGCAGCACCCGCCCGAAGGCCGGCGCCGCATCTGCTTCGGAAGTGCTCACGCGCGGTGACCAGCCACTCTACGAGCCGATCGCGAAGCGCGAAAAGCGCCTGATGACGACGTTCTCGCCCATGTTCGAGGCGAGCTGAGCGCGCAGCTCTTCAATCGTCTTGCCGCCGTACTTCTCCTCATTGACGTGTTTCTGACGCAACAGCACGACCTCACCGAGCCACTTGTCAACCGAGCCCTGCACGATCTTCTCACGGACGTTCTCGGGTCGATCGGCGGCCTTCTCAGTCGCAACGCGGACCTCGGCCTCGCGATCCTGCGCCGGAATCTCCTCCTCGGTCACGGCGATCGGGTTCGCGGCGGCAATATGAAGCGCCAGGTCCTTGGCGAACGCGACAAAGTCGTCGTTGCGAGCGACGAAGTCCGTCTCGCAGTCGACCTCAACGAGCACGCCGATCCTTGCTGAGTGCACGTAGGTCTGGATCGTGCCCTCTGAGGCCTCGTTCTCGGCACGCTTGGCGGCCCGAGCCTCGCCACTGGCACGCAGGTGCTCGACGGCCTTCTCAAAGTCGCCGGCAGCCTCCTCCAGAGCCTTCTTGCAGGCCATCATGCCCGCACCGGTGCGGTCACGCAGGGCCTTTACGTCCTTCGCGGTAATACCGCTCATCTATTTCTCCTCGTTGGTCGTCGCGCTGTCGGCCGGCGCGGAGGCCTCGGCCTCGGCCTCGGCGACCGGGGCGACCTGCGCCTCAGCGGCGGGCGTTGCAGCAGTTTGCGCGGGCGCTGCCGGTGGGGCGGCGCTCCCTTCAGCGGCTGCGCCAGCGGGCGCAGCCTCAGCGGGGGCGGGGGCGGGGCCGGCCTGCGCGGGAGCCGGTGCGGTCTGGGCAGGGACCGGTGCTGGCGGAGCCGGAGCCGCCGCGGCTGACTGTGCGGCGGCGGCCTCGGCGGCAGCACTCTCCGCCGCCTCCGCCTCAGCCTTGGCCACAGCTTCGGCCTCAGCCTTGGCAGCAGCCTCGGCGCGGGCCTTCTCCTCGGCCTCGCGGCGGGCCTTGTCCTCGGCCTCGCGGCGCGCACGCTCCTCGGCCTCCTTGCGCTCGCGCTCGAGGCGAGCGGCCTCCTCCTGGGCGCGGAAGGCGCCGTGGGCCTCGGCCACGACATCACCGATCGCGCGGGTCACAGCGGCGCACGAACGGATCGCGTCGTCGTTGCCCGGTATCACGTAATCGATGCCCTCAGGGTCGCAATTGGTGTCAACCAGGCCGATGATCGGGATGCGCAGGCGCTGCGCCTCCTTCACCGCGATCGCCTCTGTCTTGAGGTCGATCACGAACACCGCGTCGGGCTGACGCTGCATGTTCTTGACCCCGCCGAGGTTTGCGCGCAGCTTCGCCAGGTCCGCCTGGGCCGCCATACGCTCCCGGGTCGGCAGCAGCTGCAGCTGGCCCTCGGTCTCGTAGCGCTCGAGATCGTGCAGACGTTTGATGCGGTTTGAGATCGTCTGGAAATTGGTCAGCAGACCACCTAGCCAACGGTTGTTGACGTAAGGCATACTTGCTGCCTCAGCAGTCTCCTTGATGGCATCACGCGCCTGCTTCTTGGTGCCGACAAACATCACTGAGCCGCCGCGGCGGGCGATGTCGGCCGCGAAGTTCTGGGCCTCCAGCAGCAGCTGGTCGGTCTGAATCAGGTCGATGATGTAGATGCCCTCGCGCTCTCCGTAGATAAAGCGCCGCATCTTGGGGTTCCAACGCCGAGTCTGGTGGCCGAAGTGCACGCCGGCCTCCAGCAGCTCGCGAATTCCGACTTGAGCCACTGTTGCTCCCTTTGAATGAGTTTGAAAAAGCTCTCCGCCGGCCTTTGTGATCGCCACTCCGGCTTTGTGCCGGAGCAGGGAGCGATCAGGTCCACTGCGGAGGATCGGTAATAGAAAGACGAAGTGTAGGAGACTCGCGGCACTCAGGCTGACTCGGCGCGTGCGAGCGTGAGCGCAGCGTCCAGGTCCTGAGGCAGTGGCGAGCTGACATCGACCGCTTCACCGCTGATCGGGTCTGTGAAGGCCAGCCTCGCAGCGTGGAGGAATTGGCGCTTGAGGCCGTATCGCATCGCGCCGCCGTAGGCGCGGTCGCCGATGACGGGATGCTCAATCGCTCTCATGTGAACACGGATCTGGTGGGTGCGGCCGGTGTCGAGCACAACTCGCAGCAACGTGGCCCGCGGGAACGTCTCAAGGGCATCAAAGTGGGTCCGTGCCGCACGTGGCGTCGCGGTGTCCACCGAGTGCAGCACGCGATCGGAGCGGTCACGACCGATCGGAGCGTCGATCGTGCCGCTGTGCGCCGGCGGGACGCCATCGACCAAAGCCAGGTATTCGCGGCGCAGCTCACGCGCCTGCAGCAGCGTCTTGAGCTCACGGTGCGCTCGCTCACTCTTCGCGATCACCAGCAGACCGGAGGTGTCGCGGTCCAGCCGGTGCACGATGCCAGCCCGATATGGGTCGTCGCCCCCGGCCGCCCGGTCGGCCAGCGCCTGCGCGAGGGTGCCGCTGTGGTGCCCCCGGGCCGGATGGACCACCACGCCTGCGGGCTTATCGACCACCAGCAGATGATCGACTTCGTAGACGACGGTGAAGAGCGCTGAGGGACCCGAGTCGGTGGACTGAGACACCGCCCAATCTGGTTCGGGCTCTGGCAGCACGACAACCCGCTGTCCGCCTGTCACCGAACGGCGCTTCTGGGCCCCGCGGCCGTCGACCGTCACGAGGCCGGCGCCGATCAGGCGGGCGGCCCGGGCACGCGAGCCGAGCGGTCGGGCGAGGTACTGGTCGAGCCGCAGCCCGGTCGACTCGCGGTCGACTATCTGGTCAAATTCAGGTTCCGGCATCTCTGAGCTCGGTCTCGTCTTGGTTGCGTGATGCACGCTCGATCACCAACGCCAACAAGATCACACCGAAGGTGATCGAGACGTCGGCGACGTTGAACGCCGGCCAGTGCGGGAGCTTGATGAAGTCGATCACCGAGCCGTTGGCGATCCGGTCGATCAGATTGCCCACGGCACCACCGATCAGCATCCCAGTCGGCAGCCAGATCAGAGGGTAGGAGGGTCGCGCCACGAGGTACGCGACCAGCGCGGCAAGTGCCATCCCGATCACCACGTACACCAACGCACCGTCACCGGAGAGGAAGCTGAATGATACGCCTGTGTTGCGCTCGTAGACCAGCGTCACCCCGGGGATCACGTGGCGCTGCTGCCCAGGCTGGATCCAGGTGCCGAGCGTGTGCTTGGTGAGCTGGTCAAGAGCGACCACGGCCACCAGCACGCCGCTGGCGCGCGCCAGCGTCGCGCGCCTTGCGACCGCAGGCGCCGGACCACTCTCGGTCAGCATCGCGGTACCGCTCAGCCCTTGATCAGGCCGGTGATGACCGCGTCCAGGATGTAAAGCGTGAAGATCGCGACCATCGGGCTCAGATCGATGCCCCTGAACGAGGGGAGCACGCGCCGGAAGAGCCGCAGGCAGGGCTCCGATACGTCGCGCAGGAAGGTCATCAGCGCATCAAACGCCCGCGAATAAGGGGGCCGCGCGCCGAATCCCAGGACGAGGTTGACCAATACGTAAAGCAGGATCAGGATGATGTAGACACCGAAAAGCGCTCTCACGTAGTTGGAGATGTCGAGTCGCGTGATGGCGGGAAGCAGCATCAGCTCGGCCTGCCATCGGGCCAGACAACGGCGTCAATCGCATCCTGAAAGGCGGTGCGGACGCCGGCCCGCTCCAGCGCATCCAGTCCGCGCGCCGTGGAGCCGCCCGGGGACGTCACCTCATGTCTCACCGCCAGCGTGTCGTAGTCACGCGACTCAAGCAGTGCGGCGCTGCCGCTCATCGTCGCCGTGACCAGCTCCGCTGCAAGCGTCGCGTGCAGTCCGTGCCGGACCGCCGCGTCGACCTGCGCCTCGACCAGCAGGGCTTGATAGGCGGGACCGACGCCGGTCACCGCCGTGGCTGCGTTCAGCAGGCGCTCAGGGACGGTCACGACCGTGCCAAGCCGAGCGAACAGCTCCAAGACCTGCTGCTCGATGCCCTGATCGCGTGTCTGTTGCGGTGCGGGCTCTGCAAAGACCAGCACCCCCTGGCGCACCTCCACCGGGGTATTGGGCATCAACGCGAAGACCGGCGTGCCGGGGTAGGCGGCCTGCAGCTGTGCGGTGCTGGTTGCGCCCAGCACCGAGACGACAACCTTGACGTGCCCGGCCAGCTCCTGGGAGACCGGCTCCAGGTGGTAGGGCTTGTGGCAGAGCACCACCACATCTACGCTCTGAGCGAGCTCGACGTTAGACGTGAACGCCTTCCCACCCAGCTCGTCGACAAGCGCCTGAGCGCGCCCGGACCCGGTGTCGGAAACGAAGACCGGATCACCCCAGCCGCGCGCCATCGCGCGTGCCATGTTTCCGGCGCCGATCAGTCCGATCTTCATCGCAGCAAGCCTACTCGCGGGCGCCCACGGGCCGCTCGAACGACGCGGGCCTGATCGACGCAACCACCTCTTCAGGACTGGTTGAAGAAGCCCTTCTCGATCAGTCGCGCGCGCTCTTCCGCCGAAACCTCGACGTTCTGCGGCGTCAACATGAAGACCTTGTCCGCAACCCGTTGCATACCGCCGTCAAGCGCATACGTCAGCCCGCTGGCGAAGTCAATCAGGCGCTTTGAGAGGTCCGAGTCGGCGCCCTGCAGATTCAGGATGACCGGGATCGCGTCCTTGAACTTGTCGGCTACGTCCTGGGCGTCGTTGAAGTTCTTTGGTGCGACGAAGTGCACGCGCACGTCGCCGTTGCCGGCGCGTCCACGCTGCGCGGTGGCGACAGGGCGCAGCACCGTGGTGCGATGGTCGTCGTACTCGTCGCCGAAGATGTCGTCGAACTCGTCCCGGCGGCCACGACGGCCGCGCGGTTCCAGCCGGCGCACTGTCGGCCTGTCGCGGTAGCTATTCTGCATTTGATCCTCCGGCTCCGAGTAGGGCTCGAGATCCTCCTCATAGGCAGCATCCTCGGCTAGGCCGAAGTAAACGAGCGTGCGCTGCCATGTATCACGAAATGCCATATCAGGGGGGAGGTTCGCGGAAGTACAGGTTTTCCCTGCACTTTCGCGTGCAACTGGGATTATGCCGCGTCAGGAAACCTGCGGCCTGTAAAGCAGCGAACCGAGGCGGATGATAGTCGCCCCTTCCTGCGCGGCGACCTCGTAGTCCTGGCTGGTGCCCATCGACAGCTCCTGCAGGCCGTGTTTCGCGGCCAGCTCACGAAGCGCCGCAAAGTGGCGGCGGTTGTACTCGGCCTTCGTCGCCAGCGGCGGCATCGTCATCAAGCCGACAACAGTGACGGGAGAGCGCTCGATGAAACCCGGCAGCTCCTGCGCTGTGACTCCGTGCTTGTCAGGGTCCCCCGCCACGTTGACCTCTACCAGCACCCGCGTCTGCTCGTTGCCGTGCCTGCCGAGCTGCGCCAGTGCCGATTCAGTCGCCACCGAGTGGATGTAGCGGACGTGTGGAAGGATCTGCGAGACCTTGCGGCTCTGCAGGGCGCCGATGAAGTCCCAGGTGAGCTCCGGATGTGCCGGCGCCTTCTGGAGCAGATCCTGGGCGCGGTTCTCGCCGGCGAGGGTGACGCCGCCCGCCGCCAGCGCCGCCAGCTCGACCTCAGGCAGGTACTTCACGGCCGCGAGGATCTGCACCTCGCCCGGCTGGCGCCCGGCCGCCAGCAGACGTTCGTGAACGTGTCCGAGGTTCTCCCGGACCGTCTGCGCGCTGAGCCCTTCGATCAAGTCAACCAAATGAGTGCGCCCTGACGTCCCGTCTGACCGTGGTCTCTGCGGTAAGAAAAGAGCAGATCAGGATCGCTGCAGATCGTGCAGAGAGCTATGTCGTGGACCGTCTGCACGCCGGCCTCCTCGAGCTGACGGCGGGCGATCGCGCTGAGGTCGAGGTTCTGGCCGACGCGAAAGTCCTGTGCCCGCTGGGCGAACAGCTCGTGCAGCTCATCACTCACCGCGTAGCAGCAGACCCCCGCACAGGGGCCGATCGCAGCGGTCAGAACCGGTTCCGGCGCCTGCGGCGAGCTGATGCGCCCGGCGGCAGCCAAGGGCAGCTTGCGGACCGATGCCGACATCCGCGTGACCGCCGCGACGCCTTGGGCGATCACACCGTCCCGCAGGCCCTTCCACCCGGCGTGGACAGCCGCAACCGCGCCACCGCCGGCGATCACGATCGGCACGCAGTCCGCGGAGATCACGGTCGGCGCGATGTTCGGGGTCGAAGTCGCCACAGCGTCCGCCTGCGTCATGACGCCGCAGGGAGCTATACCGGTTTGGATGACCGTGGTGCCATGCACCTGACGGGCCCGTACGACGGCCACGCCGAGCCTGCGCCCGATCTCCGCCTCGGTCTCACGGACATCACCCCAGGAGACGGTTGTGAAGACGGCGCGCGCACCAGGGAGGTCGATCGCTATCTGGCTCTCGAGTTCATAGAACGGTGCCCTTACCACACCACCAGGCTACCGAGGCGGCACGCCCGGTCGGCACGCCCGGTCGGCAGGGGTGCTGACAAGCTGACGCGCGACCGCTAACCGCCGCCGCACAGGGCCACGGCGAGCTGGCTCTGACGGTCAGACGCCGTGCCGTCCCACATCGCGTCGCGCGCAGCCGCGAGCCGCCGACCGAGCTCCAGCCCTTCGGGGATGCCGGCTGCGATCAGGTCGTCGCCGGTGATTTGAAGTGTTTGATGCCGGAGCGTGGTCAGCCAGCTTTGGGGTTGCGCCAGTGGCCCATGCGCCGCGGCGAGTGCAACTGTCGCAACCCCGGCGCCGCCGACGGCCCGGGCTATCGCTGACCCTGTCTGGGCGTTACGCAGAGCGTCGGCTAAGACGACTGAGCGTGTGGCGGCGTCGACGATCGCGCCGCGGTCTGCGGCGCTGAACTCCAGGCGGTCGAGCAGCGTCGCCGCGTTGAGCGCCTCGCTCTCGAGCAGTGCGACGCCAAGCAGCAGCACAGCGCGGCTGCCGTCGCGGGGCAGATGCCCGAGTGCCTGCGCTGCAAGGTCCTGGCGCTCCGGGGCGAATGAGAGCAGCGGGTCGATCGCCTGATCGAGACCGAGCTCGTGCAGTGCGGCGAACGCGGCTACCGGGTCGGATTCGGCGGCGAGCAGACGCAGCTCGTTGCCGATGCGCGTGCCGCTGACGGTGTCGAGCGCGCCGGCGGCCACTGCGGCCTCGGCGAGCATCCGGGTGTGGGGCGCGATCGAGAAGTCGAGCCTCGCCCGGTACCTGGCCATGCGCAGCAGGCGGGTGGGGTCGTCGGTGAAGCTCTGGTCGTGTAGCACCGCGATACGGCGGGCCTCCAGGTCTGTCAGCGCGCGATCGACCGTGACGAGCTCACCGGCCTGCGGGCCGGTGAGCGCCAGGGCCATCGCGTTGACCGTGAAGTCACGGCGCTGCAGGTCCTCAGTGATCGGCGCGGGCCGGACCTCGGGCAGCGCCCCGGGAGCGGTGTATCTCTCACTACGGGTCTGCGCGATGTCGTACCGCAGACCCTCGCCGATGACCGTCGCGGTGCCAAAGCGATCGTAAATCTCGGGTGCCCCCCCGAGGCGCTGGGTCAGCTCGCCGACGGGACCGTCGACCGCGAGATCCAGGTCGAGCGGCTCACGCTCCAGCAGCAGGTCCCTGACCGCCCCGCCGACAAGGAAGACGGACTGCGGGTGGTCGCGGCCAAGCGCGTCGAGCAACGCCGCCACCGCCGGCAACGCCTCGGCCCGTGCGCGGAGTTCTGATGCTGAAGGGACAGTCACGTTACGAGGTATTCTGGCGCCGGATTCACTCTCATCTGGCGATCCGGCCTCCCCTACGGCTACCCTACGCCCCGCATGCGTCTGCCGAGACTGCCGAGAGAGAACCGTCGTACCTGGGTTGCCGCCATCGCACTTGTGGTAACGGCAATTGTCGTCGCCGGCGCGGCTGTCCACGAGCTCACCAAGCAGAAGCCGACTCTCAATAAGAGCGTTGCCTTCAATAACAAGGGTTCGAACGTGACCAAGGTCACCAGCAAGAAGGCCGCCAACACCTTCCTCTGGCCGATCTACGGTCTCAACGACGCGCGCACCCGCGTCTTCGACGGTCCGAGGGACCTCAAACCACCGTTCAAAACGGCCTGGAAGCTGAGCGGCAACGCGCCGCTCGAGTTTCCGCCCGACATCTCAGGCAACGTCATGTACTTCATGGATGACCACGCATCGGTCAACAAGGTCAACCTCAAGACCGGCCACCGTTACTGGCGCAAGCATGTCGGCGTCTGGTCCGCCGCCAGCCCCGCCTTGGACCCGAAGGCACATCTGCTGTTCGTCCCGGTGCTGTCGCTCACGCAGGACTCGCCCGGCAACGGGCAGTTCGTCGCCATGTCGATGAAGACCGGCAACATCGTCTGGAAGGACCCGCTGCCCTCAGGCAGTGAGTCCTCGCCGTTGGTCTGGCACGGCAACGTCTATTTCGGCGACTCCGGCGGCACCGTGCACGCGGTCAACGCGTTGACCGGTAAGCAGGTTTGGGAGTTCCCGACCGACGGACCTGAGAAGGGAGGACCGACGCTCTCCAAGGGCATCCTGTACTTCGGGAATTACGCCGGTCAGCTCTTCGCGGTCAACGCCACCACGGGCAAGCAGATCTGGGAGGCGAGTCCGGGCGGCACGGTGTACGCCAGCCCGACAGTGGCCTACGGTCGCGTCTACGTAGGCAGCACCAACGGGTTCATGTACTCGTACTCCGCCAAGACAGGCGCTCTGGGCTGGTCGATCGACACCGGCAACTACGTCTACTCGTCCGCGGCAGCCGACACGGTGCCGAAGCTTGGAGCAACGATCTACTTCGGGTCCTACACCGGGACCGCGTACGCGGTCAACGCAGCGAGCGGGCACATCGACTGGAGTGAGAACCTTGGCGGCGATCACCCATCGATCTCCGGCGCCGCCTCGATCGTCAACAACGTCGTGTACTTCTCAGGCGTCTACCACGGCCTCACCAAGGGCTATGACGTCAGCACCGGTAAGCAGGTCTTCAGCTATCCCGACGGGGCCTACACGTCGACGATCGCCACGCCGCGCGCCGTCTACCTGATGGGCCACTACACGCTCTACGAGCTGCTGCCGACCAAGTAGGCGGCCACGCCCCCTCGCGCGGCGGTCAGTCCCGCGCGTTGGCTGGGGTGAGCTGCAGCGCACAGACCGTCTCGACCGGCGCAAAGCCGACAGACTCATAGATGCCGATCGCGTGGTAATCGGGGTCGGCGACGATCACGAAGTGGTCGATCGCGTGAGCCGCCCCGATGACGCGAGCGGCCTCGACAACGAGCCGTGACGCGATCCCGCGGAGGCGGTGCGACTCAACCGTATGGACGTTCTGGTAGCGCGCCCGGCGCTCGGTAACGACGATTCCGAGCGTTGCGAGCACCCGCTCACCGTCGAGCGCCACGAACCAGGCGCCGCGGCCGGCTTTGAACAACTGCCGCTGGCCGGCCTGGCGCTCGCGCAGGTAGCGCAGGTGGTACGCGCCGCCGGTACCAGGCGGCGGGTCCACGGCCTGGATGGCGATCACCTGCTCCCAGAGGTCCTCATCGAACCCGCTCTCGGGGCGCAATGCGCGGACTTCAACGTCGCGGTTCTCCCGCGGGTGCGGACGCAGTGCGTCCGCACCCGCGATCAGCCCTCTCACCCGCTCCAGGACGTAACCGCGTTCGATGAACTCACTCTCCGCGGCACCACGGGCGCCGTTGACACGATCCCAGCCGAAGGTGCGGTGAGTCACGTCAGGCAGGTCAGCGAACTCCCGGACGAATAACCGCTCCCAGCGCTCTCCGTCGCCGCTGGCCGGTGGCTCATCAAAGAGCAGGAAATTGCCCCACCAGAAAGTCTGGTTCGAGGGCGAGCGCACCGCCCAGTAACCGTCGCGGCGAAGCAGCTGATGGTCGGTCGCCAGCACGTCTATGTCGGTCGCGAATACGAGACTTCTCATGATTTGCTCGTATTTAGACGTATCTGAATTGGTCGAACATGATACCCTTTGGAGCCTATGCGTTGTCGAAGTGGTAGTCACTGTCAGGAGCCGGCCGTCAAGGGTCGCCGCTTCTGCGCGGAGCATGCAGCCCAGCTCGATCGCATGCGCGACGAGCTCAAGGATGCTGCCGCTGCCCGCATCGGCCGTGGCCGGCCCAAGCGGTCGTCCACCTGCTGCCGTCCGGGCTGTTATGAGCCCCGCGTTCCCCCAGCCGCGTATTGCGATACGTGCAGTGCGCTGGGATACGTAGAGGAAGCCGCTTAGCGCGGTCTTTCTCGGATTCGTCTTGGTCCTACGCTACCTCTCGCACCGCTATGCCGGCCGCGGCGAGGTAGCGTTTGACCTCGACGACCGTGTGCTGGCCATAGTGGAAGATCGACGCGCAGAGTACGGCGTCGGCACCGGCCTGGAGCGCCTGTACCAGGTGCTCCAGCTCCCCCGCTCCCCCTGACGCGATCACCGGCACGCTGACTGCGTCGGCGATCGCAGCCGTCAGCTCAAGGTCGTAGCCGGCAGTGGTTCCGTCGCGATCGATGCTGTTGAGCAGGATCTCTCCAGCTCCGCGTGCGACGACCTCACGCGCCCACTCGATCGCGTCGCGACCGGTGGAGGTGCGTCCCCCGGCCAGGAACGGCTCCCAGGAAATCCCGTCCTGCGTTCGCTTGGCGTCAAGCGATACCACCACGCACTGGGCGCCGAACTGGGCGGCGAGTTCGTCTATCAATTCGGGTCTCTCAAGCGGCGCCGAACTGACCGAGACCTTGTCAGCACCCGCGTCCAGGACCGCCTGCGCGTCGGCAACAGAGCGGATGCCGCCGCCGATCGTGAACGGGACAAAGACATCGTCGGCCGTCCGCCGGGCCAGGTCCACCACGGTGCCGCGTTTGTCCGAGGTGGCGGTGATGTCGAGGAAGACCAGCTCATCGGCGCCGTCGGCGTCATAGCGGCTCGCAAGCTCGATCGGATCACCCGCGTCGCGCAGGTCGACGAACGCGGTGCCCTTGACCACGCGACCTCGATCAATGTCGAGGCAGGGTATGACGCGCTTGTAGTGCATCAGCGCAGCCTGTCCAGCAACGCCTGGGCGTCGCCGACGCCGAACTTGCGTTCATAGATCGCCTTGCCGACGATCACCCCGGTGAGGTTAACCTGGCGCAGCTTCGCGAGCGCCTCAAGATCCGCGAGCTCAGCGATTCCGCCGGAGTAGATGAAGGTGCCCTGGACCACGCCCGCGACCTCCCGCGCGCCTTCCAGGTCGGGCCCGGTCATCATGCCGTCGCGGTCGATGCTCGAGTAGACGAACCGGCTCACGCCGCGCTGGTTCAGGCGCATGATCGCGTCGGCCACGGGAACGTCTGTCTGCTCAATCCAACCGGCTGCCGCCAGCAGACCACCGCGGGCGTCGACCGAGACGACGACGCGGTCACCGTAGCCAGCCAGGACCGCGTCGAGGAACTCAACGTCGCGGAAGGCCGCGGTGCCGAGAATCACGCGGGTCGCGCCGGCCGCGAAGAGGTCGGCCGCAGCGCTCTCATTGCGCACTCCTCCGCCAACCTGCACCGGGACATCGAGTGTGCTCGCGATCCGCTCGATCGCGAGCAGGTTTGCGGGCACGCCGCTGCGAGCGCCGTCCAGGTCCACGATGTGCAGCGCACGAGCACCGGCGTCGACCCACCGCCGTGCGGCGTCCAGCGGATCCGCGTCGTAGTTGGTCTGCTGCGCGTAGTCACCCTGGGCGAGGCGCACGGCCTTGCCGTCGATGATGTCGATCGCCGGGAACAGAATCATGTTGGAAACCCGACGTTAGAGGTTCGCGACAGCGCCGGCCCGTCGGCTCGCGAGCTGCGTAAACGCCGACAACAGCAGCAGCCCGTGCCGCGAGGACTTCTCGGGGTGAAATTGGGTGCCGTAGACGTTGGCTCTGGCGACGATCGTCGGGAAGCGCTCGCCGTACTCAGTGCTCCCCACCAGGTCGCCCGCGTCGACACCGTCCGCCACATACGAATGCACGTGGTAGAACGGGCAGCCGCATTGGGGCAGATCCGCGGTCAGCGCCGAGGACTGTTCGAGTCGCACCTCGTTCCAGCCGATGTGAGGCACGCGCAGGCCCCTGGCGTCCATCGCCCGCACATGACCGCCGACCAGTCCGATACCGGCGGTCTGAGCGCCGAGTTCGTTCGAGGACTCGAACAGCAGCTGCATGCCCAGGCAGATGCCCAGCAGCGGCGTTTCAGACGCCGCCAGCTCGCGCAGCAACCGGTCGAGCCCGCGTTCGCGCAGATTTGACATCCCCTTGGGGAAGGCGCCGACCCCGGGCAGAACCAGGGCGTCGGCCGCACCTATCGCCTCGTGATCGCTTGTGATCACGGCGTCGGCCCCAACGTGAACGAGCGCCTTCTCTACGGACCGGCGGTTCCCCATGCCGTAATCGACAATCGCGATAGACGGCCGGGGGCCGGGGCTCATGTCAACGTTCCCTTGGTGCTCGGCACTCCGGACTCGGTCGGATCGACCGTGGCGGCGGCGCGGAGCGCCCTTGCGACCGACTTGAAGATCGCCTCGATCACGTGATGGACGTTGGTGCCCGCCTCAAGGTTCACGTGCAGCGTCAGCTTGGCGTTGGCCGCCAGCGCGCGCAGGAACTCCTCGGTCAGCTCGTGGTCGTAGTTGCCGATCGCGCCAACCGGCATCTCGGCCTCGAACACCAGCAGGCCGCGCCCGGAGATGTCTATCGCCGTGCTGGCACGCGCCTCGTCCATGGGGATCGTGGCGTTGCCGTAGCGGAAGATACCGGCGCGGTCACCGAGCGCCCGGTCGAGCGCCTGGCCGATACAGATACCGACGTCCTCAACGGTGTGGTGCGCGCCGGTCTGCAGGTCACCGGCGGCGGCGACATCGAGGTCCAGGCGACCGTGGCGGGCCAGCAGATCCAGCATGTGGTCGAGAAAGCCGACGCCGGTGCTGCGCTCACCAGCGCCGCT
>Ga0181537_10002226_pt1 | contig 17228 bp, 15 predicted proteins | sample PEATcosm2014_Bin_39_FD_119765 | JGI IMG/M metagenome (GOLD analysis project Ga0181537, IMG submission 119765) | Peatland microbial communities from MTU Mesocosm Facility, Houghton, MI, USA - PEATcosm2014_Bin23_10_metaG | ecosystem: Environmental > Terrestrial > Soil > Wetlands > Peat | place... | reverse complement strand
CGCGTGCCCAACGGCGCGACGGTCGAGCACGAGGTACGCAACGACTTCGCCACCCAGCCGTTCGTGATGCTGAATCTGAACACGCCGGATTTCACCACCGCGACGCACCTGAGCACCGGCATCAACCAGCTGCTCGGCGGCGGCACCGCGGTCGCGCTCGACCCGGTATCGGTAAAAGTGGCGGCGCCCGCTGACGTCAATCAGCGCATCGCGTTCGTGTCGGCGCTGCAGGAGATGGAGATCGAGCCGGGTGACGCGCCGGCTCGGGTGATCATCAATTCACGCACCGGCACCGTGGTGATCGGCTCGCGCGTGCGCGTGACACCGGCGGCGGTCGCCCACGGCTCATTGTCCGTCACGATCACCGAACGCCAGGATGTCAGCCAGCCCAATGCCTTCAGCAACGGCACCACCCAGATCACGCCGCGCTCGGATATCTCGGTCAGCGATCCCCCGGCGCGCATGTTCGTGTTCGACGCCGGCGTGAATCTCGATGAGATCGTGCGCGCGGTCAATCAGGTCGGCGCGGCGCCCGGCGACCTGGTGGCGATACTGGAGGCATTGAAAGAAGCCGGCGCCCTGCGCGCCGAACTGATCGTGATCTGATCGCATGGCCGCTGCCAGCGTCGCGCCGAGTTTCTATGCCGATTTCCAGGGACTGGAACGGCTGCGCGCGTCGGCCGGTCGGCAGGACCCGGCGGCGCTGCGCGAGGCGGCGCGCCAGTTCGAGGGCCTGTTCACCGCGATGATGCTGAAGTCGATGCGCGAAGCCTCGCTCGGCGGCGGACTGGGCGACAGCCAGGAGACCCAGACCTATCAGGAAATGTATGACCAGCAGATTGCCTTGCAGATGGCACACGGCAAGGGCCTGGGGCTGGCCGACATGCTGATGCAGCAGCTGACGCGCTCGAGCGCGGCGCATGCGGCGACCGCTGCGGCGAGCCCGACTGCGGCCAGCGCTGCGAGCGGCGCCGGCGCCGGGGGCGAGAAGATATCGAGCGCGCAACGCGCGGAGTTCGTGCGCTCGCTCGAGCCACTGGCGCAGAGCGCCGGCAGCAGCCTCGGCGTGGCACCGGACACGCTGATCGCGCAGGCCGCACTGGAGACCGGATGGGGGCGCAAGCTGCCAGCCGATGCCAGCGGGCGCAGCAGCTCCAATCTGTTCGGGGTCAAGGCGGGCGGCGGCTGGCGCGGCGCATCGGTGCAGGCGAGCACCACTGAATATGTCCAGGGTGCACCGGCCAGGACGCAGGCGGCGTTCAGAAGTTATGGCAGCGCGGCGCAAAGCGTCGGCGATTATGTCTCGTTGCTGCAAACCAGTCCGCGTTACGCGAGCGCGCTGGGCGCTGGAGCGGACGTGCAGGCGTTCGCCAAGGGCCTTACGCGCGGCGGCTACGCCACGGATCCTGATTATGTGAACAAGCTGGCCGCGACCGTCGCAACGCTACGCCAGCTGCGCGCGGCGGCGCTCAAGTCATGAGCAGCGCGGCCGACACAGTGGACGCACGATCCGGGCGTCGTGGTGTTGTGCAGGAGTGCCCATGTCCGACATGCTGAATACGGCGGTATCAGGCCTGCTGGCCTTCCAGCAGGAGCTGAACACCACCAGCAACAACATCTCCAACGCCAACACTGCCGGGTACAGCCGCGAGACCACCGACCTGGTCAGCGTGCCGGGGCCGTACATCGGCAACCTGTCGGTAGGCAACGGCGTGCAGGTCAGCAGCGTACAGCGCGTCTACAACCAGACCGTCGCCTCGCAGGTGGTCGCCGCCACCAGCGCCTACAACCAGCTCAACAGCTTCTCGACCCAGGCCACCGCGGTCGACAATCTGCTCGGCAGCACCAGCAACGGACTTTCCTCGCAGCTGCAGAGCCTGGTGAGCGCACTGCAGACGGTCGCCAACGCGCCGACGTCCTCGGCCTCGCGGCAGGCGTTCCTGTCGCAGGCGCAGCAGCTGGTGAGCAACCTGCAGAACGACGACAGCGGCCTTACCAGCCTTGGCTCCCAGGCCAATACGCAGCTGCAGAGCGATGCCAGCGAGGTCACGTCGCTGGCGCAGGGCATCGCGACGCTGAACCAGCAGATCATGGCCGACACCTCGAACAGCACGCAGGCGCCCAACAGCCTGCTCGACCAGCGCGACCAGCTGATCAATCAGCTGGCCACCTATGCCAACGTCACCACCACGCAGCAGTCGGACGGCTCGGTGAATGTCTACATCGGCTCCGGCCAGACGCTGGTGACCGGGACCACGGCCGCCGGCCTGACGACGATCCCGAATGCCTATGACCCGTCGCAGGATGACCTGGCGCTCAGCGGTCCGGCCGGTATCACCGACGTGACGGGGCAGATCAGCGGCGGCACGCTCGGCGGCACGCTGCAGTTTCGCAGCCAGATGCTCGACCCGGCGCGTAACAGCCTGGGGCAGATCGCGCTGGTGCTCTCCAACGCCATCAATACGCAGAACCAGGCGGGACTGGACCAGTCCGGCAATCCCGGCGGCGCGATCTTCGCCGTCGGCGGCGTCGGCGTGCTGCCCGACAGCGGCAATGCCGGCGACGCGACCGTCAGCGCGACGGTAGCCGATGCGAACGCGGTGACCAGCGACAATTACATGCTGCGCTACGACGGCGCCAACTGGAGCCTGACCGACGCCAGCACCGGCGCCAGCGTGGCCATGGCCGGCAATGGCACTAACGCCAACCCGTTCACCGCCGCCGGCCTGTCGATCGTCGTCGGCGCCGGTGCGCAGGCCGGTGACAGCTACCTGGTCGAACCGACCAGCGGCGTGGTGTCCGGCATGCAGGTGGTGATGAACGACCCGAGCCAGCTGGCCGCGGCCGCGCCGTTGCTGACCGCCGCCGCCAGCACCAATACCGGCAGTGGCAGCATCGATGCGGGATCGGTGCCCGACAGCGCCGACTGGGTGCGTGGCAACTACACGCTTACGTTCACTACTGCCACGACCTGGCAGGCCACCAATGCCGCGGGTGTCGTGGTCGGCAATGGCGCCTATACATCCGGCAGTCCGATCGACTTCAACGGCGTGCAGGTGACGGTCACCGGCGCGCCGGCCAGCGGCGACAGCTTCTCGGTCGATGACAACGCCAGCGGCAGCGGCGACAACCGCAACCTGACGGTGATGGCGGGGCTGCTCGACCAGGGCCTGATCGGCGGCAGCACGTCGATCAACGATGCGGCCAGCCAGATGATCACCAATATCGGCATCCAGACCAGCCAGGCGCAGAGCGGTACCACGGCGCAGCAGTCGGTGCTGACCGACGCCAGCAACGCCCAGCAGAGCATCTCGGGCGTGAACCTGGATGAAGAGGCCGCCAACCTGGTGCAGTACCAGCAGGCCTACCAGGCCGCAGCCGAAGTCATCAATGTGGCTTCGACGCTGTTCAAATCGATCATCACCGCGGTGCAGAGCTAAGCCATGCGCATCTCCACAGCCGAAATCAGCTCGCAGGCGATCCTGGCGATCGACAACCAGTCGAGCGCGCTGCAGGTCACGCAGAATGAGGTGTCGACCGGGCTGGCGGTGCAGACCGCGGCCGACAATCCGGTCGCCGCAGCGCAGATTGTGCAGTTGTCGCAGCAGCAGGCGCAGCTGACGCAGTACGGCTCGAACCTGAGCTCGGCGCAAACGCGGCTGTCGCTGGAGGAGAGCTCGCTGTCGACCGCCACCACGACGCTGCAGAGCATTCGCGACCTGGCGGTGCAGGCGGGCGATGCCACGCTCAGCGACAGCGACCGGGCGCAGATCGCAACGCAGATCCAGACCCAGATCCAGGCGCTGCTCGGCACTGCCAATACCAAGGATGCCAACGGCGAGTACCTGTTCGCCGGCTACGCGGTGCAGACGCAGCCGTTTGCCACCGATGGCGCCGGCAACGTCAGCTACCAGGGCGACAGCGGCACGCGGCTGATCCAGATCAGCCCCGACCAGAGCGTGGCCGACAGCGATACCGGCGCGGCCGCGTTCATGGATGTGCCGGCCGGCAACGGCACTTTCACGACGGCGGCGGCCGCCGCCAACAGCGGCAGTGCCAGCATCGACACCGGTTCCGTGCTCAACAGCACGCAATGGGTGCCCGACGACTACACGCTGACGTTCAACACGCCGACCAGCTACCAGATCGTGGACAACACCACCGGCACGACGGTGGTCGCGAATGGCGCCTACACCAGCGGCAACGCCATCCAGTTCCAGGGCGTGCAGGTCACCGTGACCGGCACGCCTGCAGCCGGTGATTCCTTCAGCGTCGCGCCCAGCGGCAACCAGAGCATGTTTACGACGCTGACGAACCTGGCCACCGCGCTGTCACAACCGGCCGACAGCCCGGCCGCCAAGGCGCAGCTGACCACCAGCATCGCCAGCGCGCTCACCAACATCGACCAGGGCGTCAACCACCTGTCCACCGTGTCCGCCAGCGTCGGCGAGCGCATCAACCAGCTGACGGCGCAGAGCACGACCAATACGGCCACCAGCACCGCGCTGACCACGCAGCAGTCGTCGCTGCAGGACGTGGACTATGCGTCCGCGGTGTCGACACTCAGCCAGCAGATGGTCGGCCTGCAGGCCGCGGAGCAGTCGTATGCTGCGGTGGCGCAGCTATCGCTGTTCAAGTACCTGAATCTTTAATGCCGATGAACTGCTGCCAGACCTGGCTCAGGGCGCGGATTGTGAACTGCCGCGCATTTTGCGCAATCCCGCGCTCCGATATTCAAGTTCGCTGCCGCGGTACCGATAACCGGGCTGAACAGGCAGCGACTGAAGCGGTCGCCCTGCGGCGGGTAGCGCGACGGACTGGTGTCCGGCGTCGGACATTAACATCAGGAGCAACAGGCAATGTCACTGGTCCTTAACACGAACATCGATTCACTTGTGGCGCAGGGTAGTCTGACCTCGTCGGGCAGCCAGCTGGCTACCGCGTTGCAGCAGCTGTCCTCGGGCCTGCGCATCAACACCGCCGCCGACAACGCCGCGGGCTACGCGATCACGCAGGGCATGACCTCACAGATCAACGGCCTGAACCAGGCCGCCAACAACGCCAGTGACGGCGTGTCGCTGACCCAGACGGCCTCGGGTGCGCTGTCGGAAGTGACCAGCGACCTGCAGACCATGCGCGACCTGGCGGTGCAGTCGCTCAACGCCACCAACGGCACGCAGGACCGCGCCGACCTGAACACGCAGTTCCAGCAGCTGATGGCCGATATCAATAACGTCGCCACCAACACGCAGTTCAACGGCGTGAACCTGCTGGACGGCACCTTCGAGGGCGCCACCTTCCAGGTGGGCGCGAATGCCGGCCAGACGATCGCGGTATCCTCGGTCGCCAGCGCCAACAGCAACAAGATCGGCGGCCTGTATACCTCCGCCGGTACCGCTGCCGGCACCGGCGCCACGGCCGGCGACACCGGCACGCTGACCATCACCGACGGCAACGGCGTCACGCACACCACCGCGCTGATGACCTTCACCGGCGTGGCGGCGACCGATTCGGCGACGGTCGCTGCGGCGATCAACCAGCTGTCCGGCCAGGATGGCGGCCTGATTGCCACCGTCGGGGCCACCGGCATCGACCTGAGCAGCACCTCCAACACGGCCGCAGCGGTCGGCGTTGCGTACACCGCCGGGGCGGTCAATGTGGGCAACGAGAGCCTGGCCACCCTGGGCGTCAATGCCGCCTATGACCTGACAGCGGCCACGATCGCGACGCCGAGCAGCTATCTGAACAGCGCCGACGTCAGCACCGTCGATGACTCCAACAAGGTGCTGGTGCAGATCGACGCCGCCCTGCAGCAGCTGGCGACCTCGGGTGCGCAGCTGGGCGCCTACCAGGATCGCTTCCAGGCCGCGATCACCGGCCTGAATACCGATGCCACCAACCTGACCAGCGCCCGCAGCTCGATCCAGGACACCGACTACGCGCAGGCGACTTCCAACCTGTCGAAGGCGCAGATCCTGCAGCAGGCCAGCACCGCGATGGTGGCGCAGGCCAACATGATTCCGCAGAACATCCTGACGCTGCTGCAGAAGCTGCCGTAACGGGACGCGATGGATCAAGGGCCGGAAGTTCGCAACAGCACACGCGGGGTGGACGCTGCAAGGCGCCCACCCTGCGTCGTTCTGGCCTGCGTTCTTTGAATGGATAGCGCGCGATGACCACCACCAGCAGTGTCGACACCAGCAGCGCCGCGACACCGGTGGTGTCGATTGCCGGCAGCTCGAGCAGTTCAGCCGCCGGCGGCTCGGTCATTGACGTCAGCTCGCTGGTCTCGCAGCTGGTGGCCGCGACGCGCGCGCCCGAAGACTCGCAGATATCGACCCAGACGCAGGCGGTGACGACGCAGATCTCCGCCATCGGCACGCTCAAGAGCGCGTTGTCGACGTTCCAGTCATCGCTCGGTGTGCTCGACACGCCGGATGCGTTCGACACCCAGACCGCCAACAGCACCGACCCGACTGCGTTCACGGCGACGGCGCAGTCGGGAGCGGCCGCCGGTACCTATAATGTGACGGTCGGTGCGCTGGCTGCCGCGCAGCAGCTGCTGTCGCAGCCGTTCGCCGGCGGCGCCGCCGCCGCGGTAGGCACCGGCACGCTGTCGCTGAGCCTCGGCGGCGCCAGCTTCAACGTGACGATCGACGCCAGCGACGATACGCTCGGCGGCATCGCCGCCGCGATCAATTCGGCGGCCGGCAATCCTGGCATCGCAGCGACCGTGCTGACCGGCAGCGATGGCGCACACCTGGTGCTGTCGTCATCGCTCACCGGCGCTGCCAATACTATCCAGGTGAGCGAGACCGACGCCGGCAACGCGCTCGCCGCCCTGACCTACGGCAGCGGCAACCTCGGTCACTACACCCAGGAGGCAGCCGCGCAGGATGCCTCCTTCAGCATCTCGGGCGTGGCCTATACCAGCCCCAGCAACACCGTCAGCGATGCGCTGGACGGCGTGACGCTGAATCTGCTGGGGGTCACCAACAGCGGCAGCACCGCGACGCTGAGCGTCAGCAACGACACCAGCAGCATTGAATCCAACATCAGCAGCTTTGTTACCGCCTATAACACGCTGGTCAGCGCACTGCAGCCGCTCGGCAGCTACGATGCAACCAGCAACACCGCCGGACCGCTGCTCGGCAGCGCGCTGCTGTCGGGAACCACGAATCAGATTCAGCAGGCGCTCTACAGCGTCGTCAACACCGGCTCGACGACCTACAATTCGCTGGCGAGCATCGGCATCACCACCAATTCCGATGGCACCCTGAGTCTCAACAGCAGCACGCTGTCGAATGCGTTGTCGAGCAATTTCGGCGCCGTGAGCCAGCTGTTCAGCGGCAGCGGCGGGGTTGCCTCGACACTCAACTCCGAGCTGACGTCGGCGCTCGACTCCAGCGGCGCGATCGCTGCCACCAGCAGCACGCTGGTGCAGCAGGAAAATGCGCTGACCGACCAGGAAAACCAGCTGAATGCGCAGATGACCGCCCTCAGCGCCAGCCTGACGCAGCAATATTCGGCGCTGAACACGCTGCTGTCGTCGCTGCAGACCACGTCGGCCTATCTGACGCAGCAATTCGCCAGCCTGCCGACGGTGCAGGGCACGCCCAACGCCTGAAGCGGCGCGCGCGCCAGCGGCTCAAGTTGCCGCTGATGTGGCCGTTAACTCCAGCATCGAAGATCGATGGAGTATGGCGGCGTGAACGCCTTTGCGCGCAATCCCAAGCTGGCGGCCTACCAGAGCGTCTCGGTACACGGCGGCGTTGCCAGCTCTGATCCGCACGGCCTGGTGCTGATGCTGATGGACGGCGCGGTCGAGCGCATGACCACGGCGCGTGGCTGCATGGAGCGCGGTGATGTGGTGCGCAAGGCGAAGCTGCTGCACAGCTGCATCAGCCTGGTCGCCGAGTTGCGCGGCTGCCTCGACATGGCGCGCGGCGGCGCCATCGCCCAGAACCTGAGCGACCTGTACGATTACATGATGCGCCAGCTGCTGCGTGCCAATGCCGAGAACAATCCCGCCTTCATCGCCGAGGTGCTGAGCCTGCTGGCGGAGATACGCAATGCCTGGGTGGCGATCGGACCGGAGGTGCGGCAAATGACGCGGGTGCTGCCTCCAGGCGCGTAGAATGGCGCCGGCGGCCCAGCGTCCAATCTAGGCCCGCGCGTGCAACCGAGGAGCCCCAGATGTACCAAGGCGACGATACGGTCGTGCTCGACAACGAGCTGGCCTTCCAGGACGTGCTGCCGGTGCAGTGGATGGCGATGTGGGAGCCGCCGGATCGCTTCGATCTGCTTGGGCTGGAGGAAGCCAATCTGTTGCTGCTGCAAACCTGCCTGGCGGTCGAGGAGCATCCGGTGCGCGACCCGAATGAGGACCTCGGCCCGCTGGCGGGCGAGATTGCGCGCCTCGACTTCAAGCTCAACCTGGTGATGCAGCTGCTGGCCAAACTGGTGTCGAAGGATCGCATGCCGCCCGCCACCCCGATCCTGTTCAACGGCCTGGGGGCATCCTGGACCTGCATCGGGCAGACGCCGCCGCTCGGCGGCCATGGCCTGCTGCGCGTGCAGCTGCGCAGCTCGCTGCCGCAGCCGCTGGAACTGCCGGCGCAGGTGGTCGCGGTCGAGGGCAGCCTGGCGAAAGTGAAATTTCCCGAACTGTCGGCTGGCGTGGCCGAACTGATCGCGCGGCTCGCGTTCGTGCGCCACCGGCGCCACATTGCCGAGGTGCGCAAAGCACGCGCCTGAGATCCTGATATTAGGCAATATGCGACGCCGTACTCAGAGTCGCTGTGACGTGATCCCTCTTGTTTGCATAACCCGATAACTAGTCTGTTCCCGACGGTATCTTCAGGGAACAGCAACTCCATGGCCGAAAGAGCCGCTCTTGCAGGGGCCCTCGCTAGTGCCGATGCGCGCGCATCGCAGCCGGCTCAGGCCAGCAGCACCGCTGCGCTGCCGACCGGCGACTCGGCGCGCATTCGTTATGTCAATCATCTGATCGGCCAGGTGGCCGCATTCGACAGCAACGTACTGATCCTTGGGGAATCCGGTACCGGCAAGGAAGTGGTCGCGCGCGCGATTCACGACGCCTCGCCGCGGCGGGCGCGCCCGTTCGTGCCGATCAACTGCGGGGCGATTCCGGCCGAGCTGCTCGAGAGCGAGTTGTTCGGACACGAGAAAGGTGCCTTCACCGGCGCGCTGGCCGCGCGCAAGGGGCGATTCGAGATCGCCGAAAGCGGCACTATCTTCCTGGACGAAATTGGCGATATGAATCCCACCATGCAGGTCAAGCTGCTGCGGGTGCTGCAGGAGCGAATGTTCGAGCGCGTCGGCAGCTGCGTATCGCAGCGCTGCGACGTGCGCATCATCGCCGCGACGCATCACGATCTGGAGCAGTCGATCGCCAAGGGCACGTTTCGTGCCGACCTGTACTACCGGCTCAACGTGGTGCCGATCGAGATGCCGCCGCTGCGAGAGCGCGGCGAGGATCTGCCGCAGCTGATCGCGGATCTGGCGCATCGCATCGGCCGTGCCGGCCGACCGCAGGTGCAGTTCACCGGCACCACCATCGAGGCTTTGAAAGCGTACCGCTGGCCGGGCAATGTGCGCGAGCTCGGCAACCTGATCGAACGCATGTCGGTGCAGTGCGGTGCGCGGGCGGTGACCATTGCCGACCTGCCGGCGCGCTACCGGCCCGCCGACTGGAGTGCGGAAGCTGATGCGATTGGCGGCCAGCTGATTGGCGGCCAGCTGATTGCCGGCCAGCGGATTGCCGGCCAGCTGATAGCCACCGCTCCGGCGCTCAGTGTGCTTGGAGCGGCGCTGCAGGCGCTGCCAGGCGCCGCGGCCGCGCCGGCCACCGTGGCAGTGGAAGAGGAGCCGGCAGCGATGGACCCGGGCCTGGCCGATGCGCTGCTCGATGAGTTCCCGCACCAGTTCGACCTGCGCAATTATCTCGAGTCGCTCGAGCAGCGACTGATCGTACGCGCCATGCGCGCCGCCGGCGGCACCGTCGCCCAGGCCGCTCGCCTGCTGGGCCTGCGACGCACCACGCTGGTGGAGAAGCTGCGCAAGTATTCCCTGGCAGGCAGTGACAGCGAGCCGTCGGAAACTTGACGTCGCGGCGGCGGCCATCGGCCGCCAGCGTGAGCCGCGTCACAGATTGCAGGCGGCACGCAAATTGCTCCTATCCTCGCCAGTACCACCAAGACCAGTACGACGACGATACAGGCAATGACTAATTCACAGTACGTCCACGAGCCCGTGGCCTGCGCCGACGTCTCCACCCGGCTGATGGAGCTGGCGCGCCGCGTCGCGCACAGTGAATGCACGGTGCTGATCGCCGGCGAGTCGGGTACCGGCAAGGAGGTACTGGCGCGCTATATCCATCGTCATTCGCTGCGCGCCCGCGAGCCGTTCGTGGCGATCAACTGCGCGGCGATTCCCGAGAACATGCTCGAGGCGATGCTGTTCGGCTGGGAGCGCGGCGCCTTCACCGGCGCACAGGCGGCGCATCCGGGCAAGTTCGAACAGGCCCAGGGCGGCAGCCTGCTGCTGGATGAGATCTCCGAGATACCGCTGGTGCTGCAGGCCAAGCTGCTGCGGGTACTGCAGGAGCGCGAGGTCGAGCGGCTGGGCGCAAGGCAGCCGATCCAGCTCGACGTGCGCGTGATCGCAACCACCAACCGGCAGCTCCGGCCCGACGTCGCCAGCGGGCGCTTTCGCGAGGACCTGTACTACCGCCTGAACGTGTTTCCGCTGACGCCGCTGCCGCTGCGCGCGCGACGCGACGATGTGCTGCCGCTGGCGATGCGCCTGCTGGCCTCGCACTGCAAGCCGGGCGCGCGCATTCCGGCGCTGCTGCCGGACGCCGCACAGCTGCTGCTGACCTATGACTGGCCCGGCAACGTGCGCGAGCTGGAGAACGTGATGCAGCGCGCGCTGGTGCTGTGCGAGAGCGACCTGATTCGCGCCGCGCATATCGTGTTCGAAGCCGCCGGCGCGGCCGGCCCGATCCCGGTCGACGCGCGTGTCATTCCCACCCTTGCCGCGGCTACCCATGCCGTAGCTACCCATGCCGCAGCTACTGATGCCACGGTCCTCCAGGAGCCGCCGGCAGCGCTGCCCGGTGGCGTGCTGCTGGACACACTGGCGGACTCGCTGGCGGACTCGTTGGCACTGGCGGAGCGGCAGATCATCCTGCGGGCACTGCGTGCGCACGGCAGCCGCGAACGCGCCGCCGCGCAGCTCGGCATCAGTGCGCGCACGCTGCGCTACAAGCTTGCACGGCTGCGAGCCGCCGGAGTTGATCTGTCGGATGAGATCCAGATGGCCGGGAGCGCAGCATGAGCAATCTTGCCATCGACCAGGTGCTGGCACAGATCCGCTCGATGTCGGCGCAGGCGGGGGCTGGCGTCCAGCCGGCCGCGCAGACCGGATCCATATCCCCGGGGACGGTTGGCGCACCAGGGGCGGCGCCGGCCTTCGGCCAACTGCTGGCGCAGGGCATCGAATCGGTCAACCGCAGCCAACAGAGCGCCAGCGCGCTGGCGGATGCCTGGGAGCGCGGCGTATCCGGGGTCGACCTGGCGCGCGTGATGATCGAGAGCCAGAAGGCCTCGGTCTCGTTTCGTGCGCTCACCGAAGTGCGCAACCGCCTGGTCACCGTGTACCAGGACATCATGAACATGTCGATCTGACCGGATGATGGAAACTACTTATGGCGACTAACCAGAGCGCGAGCTTTGCCGGCCGCGTCGGCCTCAATGCCCGGCCGCTGCTGCTGCTGCTGGGCATCGCCGCCGCGGTGGCCGTCGGCGTCACCGTGGTGTTGTGGTGGCGCGGGCCGAACTGGAGCCTGTTATACGGCAACCTGTCCGACTCCGATGCCAGCAGCGTAGTGCAGGCGCTGCAGACCGCCGCGATCGAGTACAAGCTCGACAGCAACAGCGGCGCGATCATGGTGCCCGCGGAACGGGTGCATGAAGCGCGCCTGCAGCTGGCCGGACAGGGACTGCCGCAGGGCAAGAGCGCAAGCCTCGAGCTGATGAGCAAGGACCCGGGTTTCGGCGTCAGCCAGTTCATGGAAAACGCGCGCTACCAGTACGCGCTGGAAGGCGAGCTGGCGCGTACCATCGCGTCGCTGCAGGCGGTGGAAGCGGCGCGCATTCACCTGGCGCTGCCGCAGCAGTCCGCGTTCGTGCACGACCGGCGGCCGGCCAGCGCCTCGGTGCTGCTGCAGCTGCGCGCCGGACATCGGCTGCAGGCAGAACAGGTCTCGGCCATCGTGCACCTGGTGGCCTCCAGTATTCCGGAACTGGACTCGGACAATGTGACCGTTGTCGACCAGCAGGGGCGGCTGCTGTCATCGCCGCGCAATTCCGAGGCCGCGATTACCGCCGAGCAGTTCGAGGCCGCGCATCGCATCGAAGACAACTACACCGAGCACATCGAGCGGCTGATTGCGCCGCTGGTGGGCGACGGCCGGGTGCATGCGCAGGTCACCGTGGACCTGGACGGTGGCGCGAGCGAGGAGGCGCACGAGCAATACAAGCCCGAGAGCGCCATCGTGCGCAGCGAACAGAGCGCGGAGGAGATCTCGCGTTCCGGCAACGCGGCTTCCGGCGGCATCCCGGGCGCGCTGACGAACCAGCCGCCGGCCGGCGGCGTGGCCAGTGCGGCCAGCAACTCCAAACCGGCGGCAACGCCTGGCGCGACCGCCGGCGCCAACGGCGCAGCTGCCAGCGCCGCCGCCAGTGCCGCGGCCGCGGCCGCGGCCGCTGCGGCGACGCCGGAAAACACTTCCAAGCAGCTGACGCGCAATTACGAGATCGATCGCACCGTCAGCTACTCGCGCCAGCCCGCCGGCCGCGTCAAGCGGGTGACGGTGGCGGTGCTGGTGGACAACATGCGCCAGCCCGGCGCCGACGGCAAGACCGTCGAACGCGCGCTCACCCAGGCGGAGATCGACGACATCACGCGCCTGGTCAAGGACGCGGTCGGCTTCGACCAGGCCCGGGGCGACAGCGTCAATGTCGTCAATCAGCCGTTCCTGCCGCAGGTCGCCGAGATCATCAAGCCGGAAGTGATTCCGCTGTGGCAGCGCCCGTGGGTGCGCGATGTCGTGCGGCTGATCCTGGGCGCGCTGGTGCTGGTGGCACTGGCGCTGGGTGTGCTGCGGCCGCTGATCCGCAACCTGTCCACCCATGCGCTGACGGCGTCGCCGGAGCTGCTGCCGGCCGGCGCCCGCGCTGCGGATGAGAGAGCGACTGCAGCGACAGCGCCGTCGCAGTCGCTGGCGTACGAGCAGCAGCTGGTGCAGGCGCGCGGGCTGGTGTCGCAGGATCCCAAGCGCGTCGCGCAGGTCGTGAAGACCTGGGTAGGCGAGCCATGAGCGAAGCGGCGATGTCGCGCTCCGGCGTCGACCGGGCCGCGATCCTGTTGCTGGCGCTGGGCGAGCAGGAAGCCGCGCAGGTGCTGAAGCATCTGGGAGCCAAGGATGTGCAGCGGGTCGGCGCCGCGATGGCGCAGCTGTCCTCGGTGTCGCGCGAGGAGGTGTCGGGCGTGCTGACGACGTTTTCCAGCAACGTCGAGCAGCAGACCTCATTCGGTGTCGGTACCGACGACTACATCCGCAAGGTGCTGAACGAGGCGCTCGGGGCCGACAAGGCCGGCAGCGTCATCGACCGCATCCTGCGCGGCCGCAGCAGTCGCGGCCTGGAAGCGCTCAAATGGATGGAGCCCAGGGCGGTTGGCGAGATGCTGCGCTCCGAGCATCCGCAGATCATCTCGATCGTGCTGTCCTACCTGGACGCGGACCAGGCGGCCGAGATACTGACGCAGCTGCCGCCATCGATGCGCGCCGACATCCTGATGCGCATCGCGACGCTCGACGGCGTACACCCGTCGGCGCTGAACGAACTCGACGAGGTACTGGAAAAGCAGTTCTCCGGCAATGGCGCCGGCCAGAATGCCGGCGGCTTCGGCGGACCGAAGGCGGCGGCGGAGATACTGAATCTCATCGGTACCGCCAATGAAGCCCCGATCATGGCGCAGATCGCCAAGGTCGATGCAGCGCTCAGCCAGCAACTTCAGGATTTGATGTTCGTGTTCGATGACCTGGTCGATGTCGACGACCGCGGCATGCAGGAACTATTGCGCGAAGTGCCCGGGGACAAACTGATCATCGCACTCAAGGCGGTGGACGAGACGTTGAAGCAGAAATTCTTCAAGAACATGTCGGAACGCGCCGGCCAGATGATGAAGGATGACCTGGAAGCCAAGGGACCGGTGCGGCTGTCTGAGGTCGAGGCGGCGCAGAAGGAGATCCTGATGACCGCCAAGCGCATGTCGGACGAAGGCCGCCTGGCGCTCGGTGGCAAGGGTGGAGAGCAGTATGTCTGAGGCTGCCAGCGCCGCGACATGGGAGCTGCCGCCGATCGACGGTCCGCTGCTCACGCGCCGCCGGGGCGACGCCGATCTCGATGTGATCGAGCGCGAGGCCTGGGACAAGGGCTACGCGGAAGGGCGCGAGGCCGGGCTGGCGGCGGCGCGCCAGGCGCAGCAGTCGGCACAGGCCGAGGTCGATCGCCGCGTGCAGCAGCTGGGCTCGATCCTCGATTTCCTGGCGCGGCCGATTGCCGATGTCGATGACCAGGTGCAGCGGCAGCTGGCGCTTCTGGCCGGCGCGATTGCCCGCCAGGTGGTCAGGCGCGAGATCAGGTTGCAGCCGGACGATATCATCGGCGTGATTCGCGACACCGTGGGGCTGTTGCCGGTGACGGCGCGCGAGGTGCGTGTACACCTCAATCCCGAGGACGCCTCGCTGGTGCGCTCACGCCTGGCCGACGTGGCCAGCGAGCGCGCCTGGAGCATGACCGAGGACCCGATCCTGCCGCGCGGCGGCTGTCGCGTGACCAGCGAGAACTCGACCATCGATGCGCAGGTGGAACAGCGCCTCGGCGCCGCCATTGCCGCGGTGCTGGGCGATGAGCGCAGCGCACCGCCCGGCGGCGCGGCGCGATCCGGCGAGGTGGCGCGATGAACCCGATGTATGCACCGGCCGCCAGGCGCTGGGGCGATGCCCTGGCGCGCTACCGGCAACGGCTCGCCGATGTGCCGCCGCCGGTGGTGGCGGGCTGCCTGACGCGCATGGTCGGATTGACGCTCGAGGCCACCGGTTGCCAGGCCGCGGTCGGTGATCGCTGCGAGATCGTCAGTGCCGACGATACGCGCATCGAGGCCGAGGTGGTCGGCTTCGCCGGCGAGCGCCTGTACCTGATGCCGACCGGAGACATTCACGGGCTGAAGCCCAATGCACGCGTGGTGCCGCGTCCGCATGCCGGCACCGTGCGCGTCGGCCCGAAGCTGCTCGGGCGCGTCGTTGACGGCGCCTGCCGGCCGCTCGATGGCCAGGGGCCGATCGAGACCGAAGCCAGCGTGCGCCTGACCGGCAGTCCGATCAATCCGCTGTTGCGCCAGCCGATCACGCAGCCGCTCGACGTCGGCGTGCGCGCCATCAACGGCCTGCTGACGATTGGCCGCGGCCAGCGCGTCGGCCTGTTCTCCGGCAGCGGTGTCGGCAAGAGCGTGCTGCTGGGCATGATGGCGCGCTACACCGCCGCCGATGTCATCGTGGTCGGGCTGATCGGCGAGCGCGGACGCGAAGTCAAGGAATTCATCGAGCGCATCCTGGGTCGCGACGGGCTGGCCCGCTCGGTGGTGGTGGCGACCCCGGCCGACTATCCGCCGCTCATGCGCCTGCATGGCGCCTGGCTGGCAACGGCGATCGCCGAGTACTTCCGCGACCGCGGCAGGAACGTACTGCTGATCATGGATTCCCTGACGCGCTTCGCCCAGGCGCAGCGCGAGATTGCGCTGGCGATCGGCGAGGCGCCAGCCACCAAGGGCTATCCGCCGTCGGTGTTCGCGCGCCTGCCGCAGCTGGTGGAACGCGCCGGCAACGGCGTCGCGGGCGAAGGCTCGATTACCGCGTTCTATACCGTGCTGGCCGAGGGCGATGACCAGAACGACCCGATCGTCGATGCGGCGCGCGCAGTGCTCGATGGCCACATCGTGCTGGCGCGACGCATTGCCGACGGCGGCCGCTACCCGGCGATCGATGTCGAAGCCTCGGTCAGCCGCGTCATGCACGACCTGGTACCTGAGTCGCAATTCGAGCTGGTGCGTCGCTTTCGCCAGATCAGCGCACTGTACGAACACAACCGCGACCTGATCACGATCGGGGCCTATCAGCGCGGCAGCGATCCACGCATCGATGGCGCCATCGCGCGCTGGCCGCAGGTCGAGAGTTACCTGCGCCAGGACATGCGTGAGCGTGTGAGCCTGGCCAGCAGTACCTCACAGCTCGCAGCGACCATGGCGGAGCCGAACGAAGCCGCCCGACCCAAGTGAGGCCTTAAGTGAAGCGATCGAAACGACTGGAGCCGGTAGGCGCATTGGCGGAAGAGGCTGAGCGGGAATGTGCGGCCCAGGTAGCCGCGCTGCAGGGCCGGCTGGCGGACGCGCAGCGCAGCTGCCTGGAGCTCAAACGCTACCTCGGGGAGTATCAGAGCATGTTCCAGCAACGCGCCAGCGCCGGCATCGGCGTCAGTGGCATGCGCGACTACCAGACATTCATCGCGCGGCTGGGCGAGGCGGTGCGGCAGCAGCAGAGCGTGATCGAACAGTTGCAGGCCGACTGCGAGTGCGCGCGTGCGCGCTGGGTCGAGGCTGCCGCGCGCAAGAGCGCAGTGCGCAAGGTGATCGCCAACGTGCGCGCCGAGGACCAGAAGCTCGAGGAGCGCCGCAACCAGAACGAATCGGACGAACATGCCCAGCGACTGGGCGGTGCGCGCTGATGTCGGCCCGGGTATCGAGCGCGATGTCCGCCAGCGCGAGCGCCAGCTCCAGCGCCGCGATCGCAGGTGCTAAACCGGCTGCGGGCGCGGGCGCGGGCGCGGGCGCGGGCGCGGGCGCAGGCGTTGCGGGCAATGCGGGCAATGCGGGCACGGATGGCACCGGCGCGGCGGCGGGGGCGCGCGGCGCCGCGCCTGCCGCTGCCGGTGGCGGCGGCCACGCCCCGGGGACAAGCTCAGGTAGCGCGCACTTTTCCTCGGCGATGGCCACCGCGGCACAGGCCGGCGAGCAGGCGATCAATGCGCAGCTTCGGCCCGGCAAGCCTGACAAGGCCGATGCGCGCAGCGCCGCCAAGCATG
>Ga0181537_10002225_pt1 | contig 17228 bp, 10 predicted proteins | sample PEATcosm2014_Bin_39_FD_119765 | JGI IMG/M metagenome (GOLD analysis project Ga0181537, IMG submission 119765) | Peatland microbial communities from MTU Mesocosm Facility, Houghton, MI, USA - PEATcosm2014_Bin23_10_metaG | ecosystem: Environmental > Terrestrial > Soil > Wetlands > Peat | place... | reverse complement strand
TGCCGCCGCTTTTCTTCGCCTTGCCCGAGCGCCAGATGATGCTGCCCTTCATCGGGCGTTTGCCGGTTAATTCACAAATTCTTGCCATAAAATTATTTCGTTAAAGAGCCGTGGAGGATAGCCGCCGGATTTCCAGTTGCAAGCACTATTTCGGCGAATTCTGCGTGCCACCAGCCGGAATCGTCCTTATCTTCACGCCGAATTATGGCGGCAAGCGCAAATCTCCGACTGCTGGCAAAAAAAGTCTCGCGCCAGCCGGAATGGATTTTGGCGCTGGCGGTCAGTCTGGCAGTCGTCTGGCTTCATCTTTACTTCCTGTGGCACGCCGGCGGTTTCTGGCGGGACGAAGTCAATCTCATCAATTTGTCCGGTCGCCATTCCTTGACCGAAATGTCGAAGGATTCATTTCCGGTGCTGATGCCGTTGATGGTGAGCGGCTGGACGGCCATCGGGCTGGGGCAGACTGATTTGAGTCTGCGGCTGCTGGGCACTTTGATCGGGCTGGCGTTGCCCGCTGCGTTGTGGCTGGCAGCGTGGAAACTTCATCGCAGACCGCCATTGATTGGGCTGGTGTTGCTCTCGCTCAACAGCACCATCATCATTTTCGGCGATTCGTTGCGGGCTTTTGGATTGGGCAGCGTATTGATCCTGCTCACGACGGCGGCGGCGGGCTGGCTTCTGAAAGCACCGACCTGGCGGCGCGCGGGCTGGCTGGCGGTGCTGGCGGTCTTGAGCGTGCAGGCGCTTTTTCAAAACGCAATTTTCATCGCGGCCATTTGCCTCGGCGGTTGGGCGGTCTGCGCGCGTCAAAAAAACCCGGGCACGGCGTTGAAAATTCTTGCTGTCGCCGCCGTGTCGGCGATATCGCTGCAGCCTTACTGGACGCGCATCGTTTCCCTGCCGGCGGCGGCGATGGCACTGCGGGTTGGATTCCATCCGATGTATGTGTTCACCAATTTTGACATCGCCGCCGGCTTCCCGATGTTGCAATACACCTGGGTGTGGGGATTTTTCGCGCTGGTGGTCGTTGCCTGCGGTTTTGTGTCGCTGTTTGCTCAAAAACGGCCCGACGGATTTGTCGGCGGTGGTCTGACGGAGGACGCGCCTCTGTTTGGCATTACGACCTTGTTGATGGCGTTGGTTGCGGTGGCAGGATTTTTCTGGTTCGCCGCCGCGCCTGCAACGCGCTGGTGTTTTTTTCCGTTGATGGCTGCGGCGGTTGTGGCGTGCGATTTCTGGAAGCAGCGCCGGCCTCCAATCCAGCGCAGGGAAAAATCCACCGGCTTTCGCGACGAATTAACAGCTATCGCTCCGGCCAATCGCGATTTGCCCTTCTTTGCCGGCGTGACATTGCTCGCGGCATTCGCCGGATTTGCCGGATTTCTCTGGTATGCCGCGCTCATTTCGGAGCCGTGGTATTTTCTGCCGCTGCTGGCTGTGACCGCCGCAGCTTTTGAACTGGGACTTCCGTCGGCCAGCCGGCATTTACGCGCGGCGATTTTTGGTTTTGCCTTGATGACCATCGTCCTCGCCATCCCCGCGGCACGCAGCGATTTGAACTGGCGGTTCACCAACGTTGACCTTGTCGCGCAGCGATTGGCAAAGGAAGCCGGGCCGGACGATTTCATCATTGTCAGTCCGTGGTATTGCGGCATCACGTTTGACCGGTATTACAAAGGATCGGCGTCGTGGGACACTCTGCCGCCGCTGAAGGATCATTCCACCCATCGCTACGATCTGGTCCGGGAGAAAATGGAGACACCGGGCGCCATCCGGCCTGTTCTGGATCAAATGGCGGCAACGCTTCAGGCTGGTCATCGGGTGTGGGTCGTCGGCACGATGAACATTCCCAAGGCTGGCACGCCGATGCCCGCCGACCTGCCGCCGGTGCCGGCGAATTATTCCGGGTCGGAATTGCGTTACACCCAGAATTGGACATCGCAAGCCACCCAATTTTTGAGCGACCACAGCCGGCAGTTCACGCAGGTCAATTTCGCAACCGACCAAAATGTCGCCCCGGAAAATCTGAAATTGTCCGTGGCGGAGGGCTGGCAAGGCTCCGCCAATTTGGTGAACCCGCTCAATACCGGGACAAATTCGCCGTGACGCGCGGCGTATTCACTTGCCCCCGGAAGATTGATTTGCACAATGGCCGCGCATGACGGAATCGTCCTCTACCGCAACGCCTGGCCGTGCTCGCTATTTCAAACAGTCTTGGACATGGTGGTTCATGGTGGTGGTTCTGGTGCTGATGGCGGTAGTGCGGTTGCGGCTGCTGAATTTTTCCCTGGAACGTGACGAAGGGGAATACGCCTACGCCGGCCAGCTCCTGTTGCAGGGCATTCCGCCCTACCATCTTGCCTACAACATGAAATTTCCCGGCACCTATGCCATGTATGCGCTCATCATGTTCCTGTTCGGCGAGACTCCGGCGGGCATTCACTTCGGCTTGACGATTATCACCACTCTGACCTCGCTGATGCTTTATTGGCTGGGCAAGCGGATGCTGGATTTGACGGCGGGCGTGGTGGCGGCGACCAGCTACGCCGTCCTGGCGGCCAACACCGCCTTGTTCGGATTGGCGGGCCACGCCACCCACTTCGCCGCATTTTTCGCGACCGCCGGTCTGTGTCTGATGTGGAAAGCCCGGCAAACGGTGCGGTGGCAAACGGTCAGCGCCGCAGGGCTCATGTGCGGCGTGGCGATGTTGATGAAACAACACGCGGCCATCATCGGAATTTGGGCGTTCGGCGTTTTGGCAAGGGAAAGCTTTTCCCGAAAACGGACAGGGGGAATCCGCTCGCTGCGGATTCCAGCGGCTTTTGGAATCGGGGCCGCGCTGCCGCTGGCGCTGTGTTGTTTGACGCTTTGGGGCGCGGGAGTTTTTCAACAGTTCTGGTTTTGGACGGTGGATTACGCGCGCCAATACGTTTCGATTGTGCCTGTTTCAACCGTCGGTTCGCAGCTTTGGTGGAGCATCCGCTCCATGGCCTCGGAAGATTTTTTATTGTGGCTCCCGTGCCTGGCGGGATTTGGAATGATCTGGTTCGATGAACGGTTGCGTCAATCGCGGTGGTGGCTTCTGGGTTTCAGCCTGGCGTCCATTTTGACCACGGTGCCGGGATTTTATTTTCGAACGCATTATTTTCTGCTGACGTTACCGGCGCTGGGGCTGCTGGCAGGCTGCGCGGTGAGCGGGGCCTGCGAATGGTTGCGTCGGAAGGCGGGCGCAATGCGTTTCCGCCAGTGGCCGGCCGTCGTTTACGCACTGCTGCTGGCGCTGACCGTCATCAAAACCAGCGGCGCCTGGTCTGTGTTCGCATCGCAGGGGGCACATACGTTGTATGGCGCCGAACTTTTTCCAGAGGCGGAAAAGACCGCGGCGTTCATCAGTAAATACTCGCCGCCGGATGCGAAAATTGCGGTGCTGGGATCGGAGCCGGAAATCTATTTTCTCGCCCGCCGCCATTCAGCCACCGGTTACATCTACACCTATCCACTGATGGAACCGCAGCCGTTTGCCAGCGTGATGCAGCGCGAAATGATCCGCGAAATCGAAACGAACTCGCCCGAATTCGTCGTTTTTGTGAACCGGGATTTTTCGTGGCACCAGGAACCCCGGTCGGACACGACCATCTTCACGTGGTGGAATGATTACCAGACCAATTACACCATGGTTGGACTGATTGAGCAGAACTGGCCTTATCCATCGCGATACTTTTGGGGCAAAGATGCCGCCGCGCGCGGCAGATTGAAAGGCACGGGCATGGAGATTTATTTGCGCAGGGCATCCCCACCACCCTCCGTGACAAATGTTGTGCCGAAGGTGCCTTGACGCAGCCGCTTTTCACTGCGATTTTCTTCGCGCTTGCCGCAAAACGCCCAGGCGTCGGCGACAGGCAACCTGTTCGCTGACATAGTAAAAACTCCCGCCGTGCAATCCCTCGCCCGGCGATTGGAGCAAGGCGGAGCGTTGCCTTGCGCCGGGGTTGCCCAAGCTGCCCAACCTTTTTTTGCGGCTCTGCTTCAAAAGATTTCTCCGCAACGGCCCGTGGTCGTCGTCACGGAAAATCTGAAGACGCAGGAACGTTTCCTACAGGATCTGGAAACATGGCTGGACGCGACGCCGCTGTTTTACCCGGCGTGGGAGACCTTTCCGCATGAAGGCAAACTGCCGCACGCCGATGTCATCAGCGACCGCCTGCAAACCCTCGTCGCTTTGTCTGCTCCTTCAACTTTCAACCCCCAACCCTCAACTCTGCTCGTCACCAGCGTCACCGCGCTGCTGCAAAAAACCTTCCCGCCTGGCGAGATTCAAAAACGCACGTGCTCATTCGAACGCGGCAGTAAAATCGCGCCGCTTGATTTGATCGAATTTCTCGAGGAGCAGGGCTACGAACCTGAGGCGCAGGTTTCGCAGAAGGGTGAAATCGCCCTGCGCGGCGGAATCGTGGACATATTTCCGCCGACCAGTCCATGGCCGGTGCGGCTGGAATTTTTCGGCGACGAACTGGAATCGCTCCGTTACTTCGACCCGCTCTCACAAATTTCACGCGAGGAAATTGTTTCCATCACCTTGCCGCCTGCGGGTGAGTTGGGGATTCTTAAGCAAAGGAAGAATGAAGAAGGCAGTAGGCAGAATGAAACCCCGCTCGCCACGCTGCTGGACTATCTTCCGCGCGAAACGATTTTCATTTTGAGCGAACCGGACTCGCTCGCCGTCCACGCCGAGGCCTACGAACAACAGATTCCGCAAGGCGACCCGTTTTTTATTTCGTGGCCGGATTTCATGGCCGAAACAATCCGCCGCAGCTTCACGTCGCTGGAGCTGGCTGAAACGACCGAAGCCAACCCTCAATTTGCCTCTCTCGACGCCTTTCGCCCGCTGGGCGAGCACTCGCCGGAACCACAGATTGCGGAAGCGCAGCGGCGCGAATTCTTCCAGCAGCTTCACCGCTGGCTGCGGCAGGACTTCGCCGTCCATGTTTTCTGCAACAACGACGGCGAGCGGCAGCGGTTTGCGGAAATCTGGAAGGAGCGCGGTTTTGGCACGGAGGAAAAAATGCAGGCGCATATCGGCTCCCTCGCTCGCGGCTTCATCTGCGACGACGCGAAACTCGTTGTCGTCACCGGCGCGGAAATCTTCGGCCGCTATAAAATCCAGCGCCCGCGCCGGCTCAAGTCGCCGCACGCACTGGCGGCCCGATCCGCGCTCGACATTGATTTCACCGATTTGGAGGAAGCCGATTTGGTCGTGCATTTGCAGCACGGCATCGGGCGCTATCTCGGCTTGAAGGATTTACCGATGGGCAGCGGCGCGCGCGGCGGCGAACCCGCGGGTCTCAACTTTCAACCTTCAACCGAATGTCTCGTCATCGAATACGCGCCAGCCAATGCCGGCGACCAGCCGCCGAAACTTTACGTTCCTGTCACCGAGGCGCATCTCGTCAGCAAATACGTCGGCGCGGGCAAGGCGAATCCACCGCTCAATACCCTTGGTGGCACGCGCTGGGCGAAAGCCAAGGAGCAGACCGAAAAAGCCGTGCGCGACATCGCCGCCGAAATGCTCCGCATCCAGGCCGTGCGCGAAACCCAACCCGGCTATCCTTGCAAGCCCGACACCCAATGGCAGCGCGAATTCGAGAGTTCGTTCATCTACGAGGAAACGCCCGACCAGATCACGGCCATTGCCGAAACGAAAGCCGATCAGGAACGCCCCAAGCCGATGGATCGCTTGATTTGCGGCGATGTCGGCTTCGGCAAAACCGAAGTCGCAATCCGTGCCGCGTTCAAATGCGTGATGGACGGAAAGCAGGTCGCCATCCTCGTGCCGACGACCGTCCTCGCGCAGCAGCATTTCAACGTCTTCCGTGAGCGCATGGCGGATTATCCGGTTCGCATCGAACTGCTCTCGCGCTTCCGCACCCGGCGCGAACAGCAGCGCGTCGTGAAGGATCTGGCCGGCGGCTCGGTGGACATTGTCATCGGCACGCACCGGCTGATTCAAAGCGACATCGCGTTCAAGGAACTCGGCCTCGTCGTCATTGACGAGGAGCAGCGGTTCGGCGTGCTGCACAAGGAAAAGTTCAAGCGGCTGCGGACGATGGTGGACGTGCTGACCTTGAGCGCCACGCCGATTCCGCGCACGCTTTACCTCGCGCTCACCGGCGCGCGCGACATGAGCACCATCCAGACGCCGCCGCACGACCGCCTGCCCGTCGAGACGATTGCCACCCAATACGACGAACGCCTCATCCGCGATGCCATCCAGCGCGAACTCAATCGCGGTGGACAGGTTTTCTTCCTGCACAACCGCGTGATGACGATTGAAACCATGCGCTCGAAACTGCAATCGCTCGTGCCAAAGGCGCGCATCGTCGTCGGGCATGGGCGGATGGATTCCGACGAACTCGAAGAGGTGATGACGAAATTTGTCAACGGCGATGCCGACGTGCTGCTTTCCACGACCATCATCGAGAGCGGCCTCGACATCCCGAACGCCAACACCATCATCATTGACCGCGCCGACCGCTTTGGCTTGAGCGATTTGTATCAGTTGCGCGGGCGCGTCGGGCGTTACAAGCATCAAGCCTACGCCTACCTGCTGTTGCCGCGCCACGCGAGCCTGCTCAACGATGTGCGCAAACGCATCAGCGCCATCCGCCAATACTCCACGCTCGGCAGCGGCTTCAAGATTGCCATGCGCGATCTGGAAATCCGCGGCGCGGGAAATCTTCTCGGCGCGGAACAAAGCGGCCATATCACCGCCGTCGGGTTTGAATTTTACTGCCAGTTGCTCAAGCAAAGCGTCGGCGCGCTGAAGGGCGAGAAGGTGAAACCGCGTGTGGAAGTCAGCGTGAAACTGGATTTTTTAGACATGAACGGAAGGCGCGAGGCTTTGGGCGCGGGGCGCGAGGGGGAAAAAGCCTCAAGCCCAACGCCTCACGCCTCACTGCCTGAAAATTACGTCACCGAGCCACATCATCGCATCGAGATTTACCGCAAGCTGGCGCAGGCGAATGAAAAATCCGCGCTCGAAGCCTTGCAGAAGGAAATGCGCGACCGTTTCGGCCCGCTGCCGCCGCCGGTGGAACTGTTGCTGGTCGTGGGCGAACTGAAAATTCTCGCCAGCGATAAATCCGTGACCGCCATTGAAGTGAGCGACGACAAATTGATGCTCACCCGCCACGGCGATTTTATCACGCTCGGCGGAAAATTCCCGCGTCTGACGAAGAAGGACGCCAAGGCGCGGTTGAAGGAGATCAAGCGGCTGCTGTTGGCGATTTAGTCTCACGGAGTTTCATCCACATCGTCTTCGCAACCCATCGGCCAAGTGTGAAAAACCAGGGCGTGTCCGTCGCGCAACGCGCGTTCAAAATGTTCCAGAGATTCGTCTCCTTCATATCTGTCTCGACTGACTGGAAAAGATTCTTCAACCGTTTCAACATTCCAGCTTTCTTCTGCAATGGCGTCACGAGCAATTTGCTCTGCGATTGCTAGGTCTTTATGTGCAACCCAACAACAAACATACGCTCCACCTATCTCCATAAATTCCGAACATTCTGGAGTTGGGCGGGCGCGAATTAAAAAATAGCAGAGCGTTTCCAAAGATGGGTAAGCTTTTAACAATTTTGAAGAATTGTCATCCGAATTCTTCACCGACGAAAAAACTCGCAGCGATTTCGTTTCCAATTCATTTTAACGGGGTGCATCTGGCTCATTTGCGGCTGCGGGATTTTCGCAATTACGCCCGGCTGGACGCGGATTTCGCGCCCGGCTTCCACCTGCTTTTGGGCGACAACGCGCAGGGCAAGACGAACATCCTCGAAGCCATTTATCTCATGGCCACGCTGCGGTCGTTCCGCGGCGTGGGCGGCGCGCAGATGAACCGGCATGGCGCGAAGGGCTATTTCGCCGGCGGAAACGTGGTGGGGCAGGGCGGCCACGAAATCAAAATCTACTGGTCGGCGCGCGAACGCAAACTGGCGCTGGACGGCCAGCCGGTGAAACGGCTCGCGGATTATTTCGGCACGCTCCGCGCGGTGGTGTTTTGCACGGAGGATTTGCAACTGGTCAAGGGCGCGGCGCGCGCGCGGCGGCGGTTTCTGGATTTGCTGCTGGCACAGACGCGGCCGGATTATCTGCCGCTGCTCCAGCGTTACATGCACACCGTCCGCGCCCGCAACGCCTTGCTGAAGCAGCGCGCGGTGGACGAGGCCGCGCTGGAGAGTTTTTCGCTGGAACTGGTGAAGCTCGGCAACGAAATTATCCGCGCCCGCCGTGAGCTGGCACCGAAATTTTCCCCGCTGGCGCGGCTGGCGTATCGGCGCATCTCCAACGACGCGGAGGAATTGCGCATTGAATACCAGCCGAGCGTAAAGAAGGATTTTGCCGTGGAACTGGCGCAATCGCGGGCGCGGGAGCGGACGTATCGCTCCACGCTGGTCGGGCCGCACCGTGACGATTTGCAATTGCTGCTCAACGGGAAATCCGCCTCGCAGTTCGGCAGCGAGGGGCAGAAGCGGACGCTGGCCATCGCGTTGAAGATGGCACAGGCGGAATTTCTCGCGGGCATCCACGGTTCGCCGCCGATTCTGCTGATTGATGACGTGATGGGCGAGCTGGATGTGAAACGGCGCAGCGGTTTTCTGCCGCTGCTGGAACACGCGCGCAAGGCCAGTGGCCAGGTGTTTATGACCGCCACCGAGGAAAACTGGCCGAGCGAGCTGGGAAAGGATTTGCAACGGTGGCAGGTGCAGGCCGGGTCGTTAAAAAAGATTTAGCCACAAAAGAACGCACAGAGCGCAGAGATGTTATTTCTTTGTGTTCTTTGTGTTCTTTGCGGTTAAAATCATCGCATGCGAATTTTGTCAGGCATCCAGCCCAGCGGCACGCTGCATCTCGGGAATTATTTCGGGATGATGCGGCCCGCCATCGAGCTTCAGGAAAAGGGCGAGGCACTTTATTTCATCGCGGATTATCATTCGATGACGTCGCTGTTCGACGCGAAGGAACGGCGCAAAAACACGATCGAGGTGGCGCTGGATTTCCTGGCTTGCGGGCTGGATCCGAAGAAGACCTTTTTCTTCCGCCAATCCGACGTGCCGGAAGTGACCGAATTGATGTGGCTGCTCTCGACGGTGACGCCGATGGGATTGCTCGAACGCGCGCACAGCTACAAGGACAAGATTGCGAAAGGCATCGCGCCAAGCCACGGCCTGTTCGCGTATCCGGTGCTGATGGCGGCGGACATTTTGATTTATGATTCGAACATCGTGCCGGTGGGGCGCGACCAGAAGCAGCATGTCGAGATGACGCGTGACATCGCCGTCAAGTTCAACGAGCAATACGGCCAGACGTTCGTGATTCCCGAGCCGCAAATCCGCGACGAGGTTGCCGTGGTGCCGGGCACGGACGGCCAGAAGATGAGCAAGAGCTACGGGAATACGATCGAGATTTTCGGTGACGAGAAGATTATCCAAAAAAAGATTATGTCCATCAAGATGGACAGCCGCACGCCAACGGAACCCAAGCCCGACGCTGATAAAAACCTTGCTGTTCAGTTGCTGAAGCTTGTTGAAATCAAATCTTTCGCTGATGGGGTGGAAGACAAATTGCGAAACGGTCAGATTGGTTATGGAGATTTGAAAAAGCAGTTGTTCAAGTCTTATTGGGATTATTTTGCCGACGCCCGGAAGAAGCGCTCCGAACTCGCGTCAAATCTGGATTCCGTCAACGGCGTTCTTACCGACGGCGCAGCCAAAGCACGGACGCTGGCGCAGAAAGTTTTGAAACGCGCGCGGAAAAATTGCGGATTGGAATAAAATCCAACGCGAAGGCGCAAAGGCACAGAGCATAGAATTAAATGGGCGCATGAGAATGCCGGTCGGGCTTTGTTTTGACTTTACCGCCGCCAAAAATTAGGATTTCCAACAGGAAGATTAAGGCCTGATGAAATTAGACCCAACCAACGCCTTCAAACCGGCGTCCTCTTCAGAACCCAAAGGGTTGGGATTTGCGAATCGAATTTCAGAATGGAGCGCGCGACATCCCATTCTGGCCATCACGCTCGTTTCCTTGCTGGCGGTTGTCATCAATTGCTATCCGATCATCTTTTGCGGCAGGAGCTATGTTTCTCCGACATGTATCAGAACGATGGTTTATGATTGGCCCCCACCGCTTCCGGGAATGGATCCAGCGCGTTATCAATATACCTCACACCATGGAAGCGACACTGGGGCAATGATGTGGTGGGGGGTTCCAGTTGGTTTTATCGAATCTCGCAGTCTGCTGGAGCATGGAGAACTTCCGCTATGGAACCGATACAGTCACGCGGGAGACACGCTCATCGGGCAGAACGAGACCATGCTGGGAGATCCGCTGCAATTGATTGTCATCCTTGGGCGCGGCTCGGCGGGAGCTTGGGATGTAAAATTTGTGGTGGCCAAATTCCTCTTTTGCATCGGCTTTGCTCTGCTCATCCTGCGGCTTTTGGGGAGCCGTCTGTTGTCATTGATTTATGCCGCGCTGGCTGCGTATTGCGGAGCATTTTTTTATATCAACAATCACCCGGTCTTTTTCGTCTTTTGTTATGCGCCTTGGATTTTACTCTCTGCTATCGCTTGGCTAGACATCCAATCCGGGCGGAATATCCGTTGGGGGATGGTTTGGTTGCTGGCCAATTTTGCCTGTTTTAACGCGGGGCATATCGAAGTGGCGGTGATTTTGATTGGCGGACTGAATCTGACGGCCATTGCCTATGCGTTGGCCCGACACCGTAAGACTGCCGACTTGGCAAAGGTGATTGGGCGCATGAGTATTGGGACAATACTCTTTTTGGGGCTGACGGCACCAATGTGGATGTCATTTTTGGCGGCGCTCGACGGAGCCTATTCCGTGCATTCAGAAGTCCGAGTCATTCAACTTCCTCCTGTGACTTTGCTTGGCGTATTTGACGACCTTTTTTTCCGCCTTCCATTGAAGAGCGATTCCTTTGATGCGATCGCACCAGGAACCAGTCTGTTGGTGATGGCGGGTTGCATTCTTTCCGCATTGAGATGGCGACAACTGAAGGAAGAAGCTTTCTTTTGGGTGAATAGCAGCGCAGTCGTGCTATGGGGTGGCTGTATTTTTGGATGGGTTCCGACCTCTGTTCTTGCGGCAATCCCATTGTTGAACCGTGTTGGTCACGTCTATACCGACTTTTCCTATCTGTTGGTCATCCAACTCACAATTCAAAGCGCCTATGGCTTCAAGTGTCTGGCGCGGGAGGAAAATTTCCGGCGCGCGGCGGCTGATTTTCTCTGGGTGGGGTTGATTTTCGGAGTAATAACCCTGGTGTATTGCTTCGGAATTCCGCACCGCCCCATACCATGGGACTATTTTTTGTGCGTTGTGGCGGGAGGAATCGGCGCACCATTGCTTTTCACATATTTGAAGAATTGCAATTGTCCGATACCCGCGATCGGGTGGGCTGGCATTATTATTTTAGGATTTATTCCTCATTTTCGTTTTGGACTTTATAATTTTGGCAACGACAATTTGCTGACGCTCCCGGGCCCGCGAGCAGTTTTGGATGCCCCGAGCAAATCAATCGACAATATCCAGGCGAATCAATCCGTCCCGTTTCGTGTTGTAGGATTGGGATGGAATTTTCTGGGTGATTATTCAGCGGTTTATGGCATTGAAGATATCCGTTCGTGTGCACCGTTGAGCAATGGCGAATTTATCAATCTTATCCGGAAAATTCCGGGCGTGGAATTTGGCGGAGAGGGTGGCTGGGCGATCTGCATTACGGATCCGGTGGCAGCGCAGCCCCTGTTAAACCTGCTTAACGTCAAATATCTGCTGGCTGATCCCAAGACCCAAGTCGAAGACGGGCTTGATTTCCGTATCACCGACCGGAGCGATTTTCTAGTCCTGGAAAATCTGGAGGTATGGCCGAGGGCCTTTTTCTCAAACAAAATCATCTCCAATTCCTCCACGGAGGAGTTCATCAAACAACTTTTGGGAAACGGCAAGCAACCATTTATCTCCCTGTCCCCGGACGAAATTGCAAAACGGCCAGGCTTGCAGTCGTTGGAGGACGCAAACAAAGCAATCATAATTTCGGCGGCCAACTACCGGCTGCTTCCCAACTCCACGGCATTTGACGTTCATGCGCCTTCCGGGGGCGTGGTTTGTCTCACCGAAGGACAGGCAAAAGATTTTACGGTGACAGCTAACAATGAACTCAAGGAAGTTCTGACGGTCAACCGCGCGTTCAAAGGCGTGTATCTCGACAAGCCTGGTGACTATCACATCGAGTTTATCTACCGGCCCCGTTATTGGCGGCTGTCGTGTTGCTTGTTTTGGATTTCAGCATGCGGAGCCTTCGCGCTTGCGATCTTGAGCGCCTTATGTGCTGCGGTTAAATCCAAAACTTAATAAGCTCCAAGCGCCGCATGAACCACCAACCAAAGGAACGGCAGCCGATCAAGATATGCCATGTCTGCAAAGGCATGAGGGTTTACTATCTTTTTTCGGCCTGCGGCCACCGGGTGGTTCGCTGCGATGATTGCGGGCTGGTGTTTTTTAATCCCCAGCCAAGCGACGATGAATTGGCCCGGATATACAACGCGGATTATTTTCTGGGCAGCGACAGCGAAGCCGGACGTGACACTGTCAGCAAAATCAAGCAGGCCACGGCCAAATTATATCTTTCGGAAATTCGCCGCTACCGAGGTTTTGAAAGCGGACGATTGCTTGAAGTCGGATGCGGCGACGGCGATTTTCTGGTTTCGGCTGAAGCCGATGGCTGGCGGGTCACCGGGGTTGAATACTCGCCCGCCGCCTGCAAAACAGCCCGGCAACGCCTGAAAAATGGCGAGGTGCGGTGCGGGGAATTGCAGCAGGCAGGTCTGACGGCGGAGCAATTCGACCTCTGTGTCGTCTCGGATGTGATTGAGCATGTCCGAGCGCCCCTTGAGTTTCTTCAGGAAATCCATCGTCTGCTCAAGCCCGGCGGCACGCTGTTTATTGCCACGCCTTCGATTGATTCGTGGTCCGCCCGAATCATGCGGCAAAAATGGATGGAGTTCAAGGCCGAGCACCTGACGTATTTTGACCGCCAAACCATCCAGACGGCACTCTTCAAGTCAGGTTTCCGGGAGATTATCGTTCAAGCCGGCTGGAAGATTCTCAGTTTTGATTACATCAAGATGCATTTCAAGCGCTTTCCTGTTCCCGTGGTGACTCCGGTTTTGGGCCTGATTGCTCGCATCCTGCCTCGAAAAGTGCAATCCAAGCACCATCGGCTTGTCGCCAGTGGGACCATGATTTTCTCGCGAAAGGCGGAACTGCGGCCGCAACCGGTGCTTTCAGTGATCGTTCCGGCATACAACGAGGCGAAAACATTCGGCGTTTTGATGGACGCCCTTCTCGTCAAAGAATTGACCGGCCTCCGGATGGAAATCGTCGTGGTGGAGAGCAACTCGACCGATGGCACCCGTGATGCCGCTTTGAAATACAAAAGCCATCCGAAGGTGAAGCTGATTTTGGAAGAGCAACCGCGCGGAAAAGGCCATGCCGTGCGGACCGGCCTCGGAGCGGCGACCGGAGATTATGTGTTGATTCAGGATGCCGACCTTGAATACGACCTTGAAGATTACGACGCCCTGCTGGAGCACCTGGCGGCGGGGCGCAGCGCGTTCGTTCTCGGTTCCCGGCACGGCGGGCGCAATGTCTGGAAGATGCGGCAGTTCACCGGCCAGCGCGGCTTGAGCCTCATTTTTAATTTCGGCCACTGGTTTTTTACCACGCTCATCAACGTCCTGTTCTTCCAGCGGCTTCGCGATCCGTTCACGATGTTCAAGGTTTTCCGCCGGGATTGTCTTTCCGGTCTGGAATTTGAGTGCAATCGCTTCGACTTCGATTTCGAGCTGCTCATCAAGCTCATCCGCAAGGGCTATCGCCCGGCCGAATTGCCGGTGAACTATCGTTCGCGCTCATACCAGGAAGGAAAGAAGGTGAGCATGTTTCGCGATCCCCTCTCGTGGCTGGGTGCCCTCGTCTGGTTGCGATGGGTGAAGATTGATTCGATGGGCGTCATCGGGCGGGCGCACGATGCGGGGAAGGAATCAAATCCTGTCAAAACCGCCGTCTCAAAACCATGAGCACCCGCTGCCCTTTGCAAGGCTAGACGATTTTCAACTTCGGCAAATCCTGCGAATCCACTAGGCCAACCGGCTTGCGTTTGGCATTCACGACGATCAAGTCGTCGATGTTCCGCTCGTTGAAAATTTTCAGCGCTTCGGTGGCCAGCGCATCGTCCCGGATACAAATCGGATTTCGCGTCATCACCCTTTTTAGAGGCCGCGAAAGCAGATTTTCATCACCCGCCATGTGCCGGCGGAAATCACCGTCGGTAAATACGCCGGCGAGTTTGCCGCGCGCGTTGACCACGCTCAAGCTGCCGGACTTCGCGTGAGTCATTACCAGCAGCGCCTCCTTGACCGGCAGGTTTTCATCCGCGATGGCGTTGCGATTGCCGGTGCGCATGATGTCGCCGACCTTGAGCAGCATCGCGCGCCCGATTGCGCCGGAGGGATGCAGCCGGGCGTAATCCTTCTGTTTGAAGCCGCGCGCCTGCAACACCGCCATCGCCAGGGCGTCGCCCATCACCAGCGTCGCCGTCGTGCTGGCCGTCGGCGCGAGGTTGAACGGACACGCTTCCTTCGGAACCTTGACATTGAGCGACACATCGCTGTGTTTTGCCAGCGACGATTTCAAATTGCCGGTCAGCGAAATGATTTTGACGGAAAACCGTTTGAGCGCCGGAAGCAGGTTGAGCAACTCCTCCGATTCGCCGGAATAGCTCAACGCGAGAATCACATCACCGTCGTTCACGATGCCGAGGTCGCCGTGCAAGGCGTCCACGCTGTTTAGCATGACGCTGGTGGAGCCGGTGCTGGTGAGCGTGGCGGCGATTTTCTGGCCGACGTTGCCGGATTTACCGATGCCGACGACGACAATTTTGCCGCGTTGCGCCAGCGCGTCCGCAATCGTTTCCACCGCGCGCTCAAACGATTTGTCGAGCTGCGCGCGCACGGCCTTGAGCGCGGCAACTTCGATGTCAAAAACCTTCCGGGCTTGGACGAGATGCTGCATCACGGCGAGGATGCAGGGAAGCCGCAGCCATTTCAATCCCGAATGGCGACCCGCCAGACGGGCATTCACTTCGTCTGGGAGAAGAGCATGAAGACGCGCGGGCCGCGGGCGGTCGCAATGGCGAACTGCAACTCCTGCGCGCCGGTCGGAACGGCCATTCCGTCGCTATGCACGTCCTCGACCGGTTTGTCGTCCGCAAGCAGCATGTAATGGTGCGTGCGGTTGCCCGGAATATTTTGGAGCATCACCTGCCAACTGCGCATCGCGGGGTCATAAATCAACGGCATCTTTTGCCAGTTCGTGAACGTGCCGGCGACTTCAACCGCAGCCGGCTCCTGCGTCTGGCCCTCCGGCAAACACCAGCGGAAGATTTTGGTGAAAGTCAGTTTGCGTTCCGCCGGCGGCTTTGCGCCGGTCGGACCCTTGGGAAAGCCCGTCCCGCCTTTTTGCGGCGGCTTCCGTAGAAATGCGTTGCCAAAATTTTGAACCATAAAATACGTCTCTGTCAGTGTGGAAGATAAACGACGATCACCCGTCGCTCAAGTTGCAGTTGCGGTTTTCGGACGATTTATTCCGTGTTGGGATATGAACCAAGCACCTTGACGTAGCTGCTCTCGCGCTCAAGCAAGGCGACGGCCTTGGCCACCTTGCGGTCTTGCACATGGCCGTCGCAGTCAATGAAGAAGAAATATTCCCACGCCTTCCGCTTGCTGGGGCGCGACTCGATTTTCGTCATGTTGATTTTGTAGCGCCGGAACGCCGCAATCGCATGATGCAGCGCGCCGACTTTGTCCGCGACGCTCACCATCAGACTCGTCCGGTCGTCGCCGGTGGGCGGGCTGCACTGGCGGCCCAAAACCAGAAAGCGCGTCGCATTCGCGGCGTTGTCCTGGATGTCCTGTTCCAAAATTCGCAGTCCGTATTTTTCCGCCGCTAAAGTTCCTGTGACCGCAACAATGTGAAGAGCTTCTTTCGCTTTTCTTAAATATGCCACGCTTACCGCCGATTGAGCATTTGACGAAGTTTCAATTATTTCAACCCTTGGTAAATTCTTTTGAATCCACGAACGGCATTGCGCCATTGCTTGTGGATGCACAAACATTTTCTGAATTTCAGCCGTTTTAACTGACGGCAATTTTGCAGCCAAACAAAACGAAATTGGCAAAACAATTTGCGAAACGATTTTCAAATCGCTGTCCACAAACATGTCGAGCGTGTGCGTGACGACGCCTTCAGTGGAATTTTCCACGGGCACGACGCCGTAATCCGCGCGGCCCTTACTGACCTCGGTGAAAACATCCGCAATGGTTTTTTGCGAGGCATATTCCAAGCTGGAACCAAAACGTTTGATGGCCGCCTGATGCGTGAACGTCGCCTCCGGGCCGAGATACGCGATGGTCATGGTCTTTTCCAGCGCGAGCGCGCTGGACATGATTTCGCGGTAAATGGCCCGCAACTGGTCGCCGGTGATCGGGCCGTTGTTCAACTTGCAGACGCGGTCGAGCACGGCGCGTTCGCGGTGCGGCGCGTAAATCTCCTCGCCCGCCGCCAGCTTGATGTCGCCGATGGCCAGCACGTGGCGGGTGCGCTCGTTGAGCAGCCGGACGATGTACGCGTCCAGCTTGTCAATCGCCTTGCGATGTTCGGGAATGTTCACGCGAAGGTAGAATGAAGAATGAGGAATGAAGAATCAAATCAGTTTCACGGGTTTGTCGGCGGCGGATTTTCAATGGCAGGAGCTACGGACGCTTCTTCATTCTTCATTTTGCCTTCTTCATTTAACTGAAGTTGCTCCGGCGGAGTCGTCGCCAGGCCGGGGTCGGCCGTGACGGGCGCGGGCGGCTTGGTGATGGGAATGCGGCGGAGTTCGTCCGCGGCGGGCAAATCCTCCAGACCGCGCAGGCCAAAATATTCGAGGAACAGCGCCGTCGTGCCGTAAGTCGGTGGGCGGCCGACGACTTCGGCACGGCCCACGGCCTCGACGAGGCCGCGTTCCATGATGGTCTGCATCGTGCCGTCCACGTTCACGCCGCGGATCTGCTCGACCTCGGCGCGCGTGATGGGCTGGCGATACGCGATGA
>Ga0181537_10002224_pt1 | contig 17230 bp, 7 predicted proteins | sample PEATcosm2014_Bin_39_FD_119765 | JGI IMG/M metagenome (GOLD analysis project Ga0181537, IMG submission 119765) | Peatland microbial communities from MTU Mesocosm Facility, Houghton, MI, USA - PEATcosm2014_Bin23_10_metaG | ecosystem: Environmental > Terrestrial > Soil > Wetlands > Peat | place... | reverse complement strand
GGCGAGACGAGGTTGCGTTTCTGAATCGTCCCGGAGAGTCCCAAATACAGACCGAACTCATTTACGACTACCGGACTAACATCGACTCATATCCCCAATGGCAGCGTTGGCTAAGGTCGCATCGACTGCCCACATTGGTCATCTGGGGAAAGCATGATTTGTCTTTCACCGTTCCCGGAGCTTGGGCGTTTCGTCGCGACCTGCCGGACGCCCAGATTGAGATACTCGATGGGGGGCACTTTGTGATGGATACGCGATTGGATCAAGTCACGCGGCTGACCGTGCACTTTTTGGAATCCAATCGACATAGACTCTGACGACCCCTCGCGATGGCCTATTGTCTGCTCTGCTGGATTCTTTTCGCCGGGTGTTGCGTAGTACCCGCAGTACTCCATCTTTTGCGACCGCTTTATGATGGCGGCATCTGCGTGGCACCGGAATTTCCGTCGACAATCGAGGAACTCCCAGCCACTACCGCGGAGCGCGAACCCGACATGCTCAACTCGCCAATCACGCCGGGCCGATCGTCGACTGAGATCTGTTGAGCACGTCTGCGCGGCGCTTAGCATACCGAGGGCCCCGCCGAACAAGACGGTGTAGAGTTACTTGTATAGAAAGGGGTGTAGTCTGTCGGATTTGCCAAGGTTGGTAATTACGACAGGAAGGGGAGAACGTGCCACGGATCATCGCGCGTTTCACGAAGTCATGGCCTGCGTCTTTGATCCTTATTGCCGCACCTGCGCTCGCTGATCAAGGGCCGGCGGATGTTGCGCCCCCAGAAGCGAAAGATGAGGCGCGCCTGGAGGAAATCGTAGTGAACTCTCAACGGCGACCGGAGGATCTTCAGTCGGTGCCTCTGACGCTGACAGCCGTTAGGGCGACGGATCTGCTGAACCAAGGGGTTACGGATACGGCCTCACTGTCGCTCGCCGTGCCCGGTCTGTCATATACCTTGGGAGGGAACGCAGCCACACCTTTCATCCGCGGCGTGGGAACGACGACCGATTCAGTCGGCAATGAAGCATCGGTCGCCACCTACGTCGACGGCGTTTACATCAGCAGTACCAACGGCGCGCTTTTTAACTTATACGACATCGATCACGTCGAGGTGCTGAAAGGGCCACAAGGCACCTTGTTCGGCCGCAATGCCACAGGGGGCGTGATCCAAATCATGACGAAGGACCCGTCTCTTGTCCCGTCCCTCGACGCACATATCGGTTACGGCAATTACGACACTGCCAGTGGGTCGCTCCATGCGACAACCGGCATCGGCCAGAGTGCTGCCGTCGATCTGGCGGCCTACGGCATTAACCAGGGCGCCGGTTGGGGCTCGGATCTGGCAACCGGGCAACCCACGTTCGAGCGCCACGAATTCGGTGGCCGATCGAAACTGCTATGGACTCCGTTTGATGGCACGAGAATAACCATGGTTGCGGACGACAATCGCACTCGCAACGAGGACGGCTTGGGGCTGCATGTGGTCCCGCCCGGGATCGCAATTGACGGAGTTACCCGTTTCAACGGGTTTTATAACAACTATGACCTTCCGAACGATTTCACGGATATTCGACAAACCGGCTTGAGCAGCACGGTGGAACAGGACGCCGGTATTACGCGATTGATCAGCATCACGTCATGGCGCAACGTGAATGGTCGCGTGTCGCTGGATCAGGACGCAACCCCACTGGAAGTCGTCAGAGCCAATTACTTGCAGCACGACAAGACGGTCACCGAAGAGCTACATCTCCTGTCTCGCGATGGCGCGTTCATTCCCTGGATCATGGGTCTCTACTATTTTGACGATCTGTCCGTTTACGATCCGTTGGGTCTGATGGGGGAGGCAGCGGAGCCACTAGACGCAATTCAGATATGGAGTGCCCAAAAGACGAGGTCGTATGCGGCATTCGGGCAGATAACGGAGCAGTTCCTGACCGACAACCATCTGACACTGGGGGCCCGTTACACGAAGGACGAGCGGTCGGTTCGCGGATCGACACTGGGGATCGCTGACGCGGCGACTCTCGTGCTATCCGCGGCGTCGCAAAGCACATCGTGGAGCAAACCTACCTGGAGAATGGCCCTAGACCACCAATTCACTCAAGATATTATGGGATATATTTCTGACGACCGGGGCTTCAAGAGCGGCGTATACAACTTGCTGTCGTACGCCACGGCACCGGTCAGTCCGGAAACTCTTGACGCTTATCAGCTTGGCATCAAGTCAGAATTAGCCGAGCATCGTGTGCGTCTGAATGCAGCGGTGTTCTATTACAATTACAAAAATATTCAAGTCCAGGAGATTTCGGCCGGAACGATCAATTTAGTCAACGCGGCAGCGGCCAAGATGAAGGGAATGGATGTTGATTTCGCGTTTCTGCCGGTCGATTCATTTACTGTACGAGGTGGTTTTGAGCTCATGAACGGCCGCTATGCAGATTTTAGGAATGCGCCATTCCTGAGCCCAACGCTAAGTCCAAGCGGTTCCCCGATTGGAGGAAATACGCAGAGCGTCGGCGACGCCACCGGTTTTGATACCGTGCGAACACCCAAAGGGACGGCGAATATCAGCGGTACCTATCGTTGGCCGGTGTCCCGAGGCCAGTTCAACTCCGTCCTGAGCTATTACCACAACAGTGGGTTTGCATGGGATCCGGACAACCGTCTGCGCCAATCGAGTTACGATGTCTTGAACGCATCCATCGACTGGAGTGCCGCAAGCAATGCTTGGGGCCTCCGTATATGGGGCAAAAATCTGACGGATACACGTTATTGTGTCTACGAGACCGAACAAACACTGCTCGATTCGTGCGCCCCAGCTCCGCCCCGAACGTATGGCGTCACTCTGAGCGCCCACTACTAGTCTCAGTTTGCCAAGCGCGAGGCGCTTGTAAGGACACCCGATGGAAATGTCGAGCTACACGTTGTCGCCGTTGCGGCCAGGCGATCTCGCGCTGTACCGGGCCTGCGGTCACGGCGTCGAGCCCGTCCTCCTCGTAACTGCTGAGAGTGCCTCGGCCGTTTGCCTCAAGAGACTCGAACAGGAATATGCGCTCAGAGAGGAACTCGACGCGGCTTGGTCGGCGCGTCCCCTGGCGCTAAATCGACACGATGGTCGTTGGACCTTGGTCTTGGAAGATCCGGGTGGCGAACCTCTCAATCGAATGCTCGTTGCGCCTTTGGAGATCGGTGTCTTTCTGCGGCTCGGCATCGGAATTGCAAGAGCAGTCCGGCGATTGCATGAGAAACGCCTCATACATAAGGATCTAAAGCCTGAGAATATCCTGGTGGATGTATCCACCTTCAGTGCCTGGCTCACCGGCTTTGGCCTCGCGACCCGCCTGCCGCGCGAGCGCCAAGACCCCGATCCGCCCAGTGTCATCGCGGGAACGCTGGCCTATATGTCGCCGGAACAAACGGGGCGAATGAATCGATCGATTGATTCACGCAGCGACCTCTATTCGCTCGGGATTATTTTCTACGAGATGTTGACGGGGACTCTACCGTTTGCCGCGGCTGATCCACTGGAGTGGGTGCACTGTCATATCGCACGGGAGCCCATCCCGCCGGATAGACGCGTCGCTACTGTGCCACCCCAGGTGTCGGCGATCGTCATGAAGTTGCTCGCCAAGTCCAGCGAGCACCGCTATCAGACCGCCGCGGGTGTCGAAACTGATCTTGGCGAGTGTCTGGATCGGTGGAGCTCTGGTCTGAACATCGAACTGTTTTCGCTTGGCTCACAGGATATCTCGGACCAGCTGCGCATCCCGGAAAAGTTATACGGTCGGGAGCACGCGATTAATTTGCTGCTTGCCACCCTTGACAGACTAATGACTCTGGGTACATCCGAGTTCGTGCTGGTCTCTGGTTACTCCGGAATAGGCAAGTCTTCGTTGGTCCATGAGCTGGGCAAGGCGCTTGTTTCGTCGCGCGGCCTATTCGCCTTGGGCAAGTGCGATCAGTATAGGCGCGACATGCCGTATGCGACCCTGGCGCAAGCGTTCCAAGGTCTAATCCGTCCGCTCCTGAGCCAGTCTGAAGCGCAGTTGGGCGAGTGGCGGGACTCCTTTATCGATACCTTGGGTCAGAACGGTCAATTGCTAATAGACCTCATCCCTGAACTGGAACTTATTCTCGGAGTTCAGCCGCGCGTCCCCGATCTGCCGCCACACGAGGCAAAAAACCGATTCCAGGCCGTGTTCCATAGTTTCATCGCTGTATTCGCACGCGCGGAGCATCCGCTCGTATTGTTTCTTGACGACCTGCAATGGATAGATGCTTCAACACTCGATCTGCTCGAGAATTGGTATATCCGAGGGGATCTGCCGCACCTAATGCTGATTGGCGCATACCGTGACAACGAAGTGGACTCTAAACACCCCCTGCAACATTCGATCGACACTATCCGTCGAGGCGTAGCAAACGTCCAGCAGATCGCGCTCGGACCCCTGACGATAGAAGACGTAGCAAGGATACTGACCGATGCCCTCCAATCTACTCCACCCACTGTGACGCCACTCGCGCAGTTAGTTCACGAAAAGACTGGAGGAAACCCATTTTTCGCCGTGCAATTCATTCGCGCGCTCGGTGAGGACCGTTTGATTGCGTTCGATCGTAGCAAACGCGGGTGGACTTGGGACTTGGATCTCGTTCACGCCAAGGGATTCAGCAACAACATCGTGGACTTCATGGTGGAGGAATTCGAGCGACTGCCCATCGAAACGCAGGACGCTGTTCAGCAGCTTGCATGCCTTGGCGATCGCGCAGATATCGATCAAGTCAGGCTGATTTACGCAAACCCGGAGGAATCGCTTGGCCACCTGCGCGAAGCGGTCCGATCTGGACTCCTGCTCTCGTCAGATCGCGGCTACCGATTTCTTCATGATCGGGTGCACGAGGCCGCTTATTGTTCCATACCGGAAGGCGACCGCGGCGCCGCTCACCTCCGAATCGGGCGCTTTCTTGCTGCACGAATCTCGCCTGAGGAGATCGAAAGCAAGGTCTTCGACATCGTCAACCAGATGAACCGAGGTCGCCACCTTCTCACATCCCGGAAGGAACGAGCGCGCTTGGCCACATTGAACCTGTCCGCAGGCCTGCGCGCAAAAGCGGCAACCGCCTATGACACGGCAACTCGCTACTTTTTTATTGGCAGCTCGCTGCTGATGAACGACAGCGCGGAAGGGTGTCCACAGCTTGTGTTTGATCTCGACTTAAACCTAGCCGAGTGTGAGTTTCTGACGGGAAAGGCAAATCCAGCAGAAGCTCGACTCATAGCGCTCTCTCAGCGAACCGCGACCCTTGCCAACCTCGGCTGCATAGTTGTCGTCCAGGCAAGCCTCTATACGCACCTAGGGAAGGTCGACCGTGCGGTCGAAATATGTCTCCAATACCTCCGACGTCTCGGCATTGTATTACCTGCCCACCCAAAGTCGGAGGAAGTTCGACAGGAATACGAGCGCTTGTGTCAACGAATCAACGGGCGATCGATCGAATCGTTGATTGACTTACCCCAGATGGTTGATGATGAGTGCCGTCGGGTCATGAAGATCATGACGGCCCTCTTGGTGCCGGCCAATCTTTTCGATGGTGGCCTGATGGATCTTGCGGTCATTCGCATCGCGATCTTGAGTCTCGAGCACGGAAACACAGATGAATCATGCTTCGCTTACGTGACTCTTAGTATGATCGTAGGGCCCCGTTTCGGAGATTATCGCAGAGGATACGATTTCGGACACTTGAGCCTCCAATTGGTCGAAAAACTCGGGCTGGAGCGATTCAAATGCCAAGTGTACGAAAGTTTTGGCCTCCTCGTCGCTCCTTGGCAGACGCATCGTCGCGATAGTTACGCCTTTGCTGTGCGCGCCTGTGAATTTGGAGCGAAGGTCGGTGAGCTGACATGGTCGTCGTACGCGTGGTGGTCGAGAGCGACAATCCGATTGGACTGCGGAGATCCACTCGATGAGGTGCAGCGGGACGCTGAGGCCGCTCTCGAATTTGCCAAGAAAGCCAATTTCCAACTAGCCATGGAACTGAATATTGCGCAGCTCAGGCTCATTCGATCGCTTCGGGGACTCACACGAAAGTTCGGCACCTTCGACGACGATGAATTCGAGGAATCACTGGGTGAACGGTACCTGAACGCAAATCCGTCGCTCGCGCACGCTACTATTTCGTATTGGATTCTCAAGCTCCAGGCCCGCTTCTGTTCTGAGGATTACGCGTCCGCTCTTGCCGCAGCTGCGAACATCGAAAGAATGCCCGAACTGGAGGTACCTTCCTTCAGGTGCGTGAACTTCCACTTTTACGCTGCACTGGCTCGGGCGGCGTCGTTGGACTCCTTGCCGATTCCAGATAGAGCATCCCAGTTAAGCGCAATCCTTTCCCACCACCGGAAGCTTTCCATGTGGAGCGAGACTTGTCCGGCCAATTTTGCCAATCTCGCCGCTCTCGTCGGTGCTGAGATCGCCCGCATTGAGGGTCGTACGCTGGACGCGGAGCGTCTCTACGAAACGGCGATTCAGTCCGCGCGCGAGCATGGATTCATTCAGAACGAAGGGATAGCGTATGAGTCGGCCGCACGGTTCTACGCGGCCCGGGGATTTGGAACGTTTAGCGATGCCTATCTGCAAAGGGCCCGGGCCTGCTTTCTGCAATGGGGAGCTGCCGGCAAGATCAAGCAGCTGGACATTAAGTATCCGCATCTGGCACTTGTGTCGTCGTCCTCGCAATTGGCGCAGGGCACCAAGGAAATACCGCTCCGGGACCTGGATCTCGCCGCGCTCACTGAGATGTACCGGGCCGTATCGGGTGAGATTATCCTCGAGCGTTTGATTGAGCGACTGATGGTTCTCGTGCTGAAGCACGCGGGAGCGGTCCGAGGGCTATTACTACTGTCGCGCGACGGCAAAATGCCGGTGGTCGCGGAAGCCGTCACCATCCACGAGCTGGTGAAGGTAACACGTGAACATGAAATTGCCGATGGCGCACTACCTGCATCGATACTCAATTACGTCGTCCGTGCGCGCGAATTTGTGCTCATTGACGACGCAATGGATGCCAATCCGTACTCGACCGATGCATACATCCGAGAGCGACGCGCGCGTTCTATTTTATGTCTGCCATTAAGCAAGCAGTCGCGCCTGGTCGGCATCTTGTATCTGGAAAATAACGCGTCACCGCATATCTTTACGAAGGACCGACTGTCTGGTCTACGCATACTGGCGGCGCAGGCAGCGATCTCGATTGAAAATGCGGGCCTATTTGCAGACATTCAGAAAGCACAGGATCGCGCACGGCGGGTGGGAGAGGAGTTCCGTCGCGCGTTCGACATGATCCCGGCGCTCGCGTGGCGCGCCTCGGCCACCGGCGCCATCGAAATGGCCAATAAACAATGGCATGACTATACGGGAATCTCCCCGGAGGATGCGCTGGGCGAAACGTGGATGCGCGCATTCCACCCTGAGGATTTGGAGACCGTTTCGGGCAAATGGCACCATTTGGTGAAGTTCGGTGCTTCGGAAGAGTTTGAGGCACGCATGCGTCGGATTGACGGAGAATTCCGCAGCTTTCTCATACGTGTGACTCCTAATCGCGATGAGGATGGCAATTTGGTCAATTGGTATGGAACACATACCGACGTTCACGATTTGAAGCGGGCACAGGACTTGCTCCGGAAAAGCGAAGCGGACCTAGCGGAGGGTCAGCGGATAAGTCACACCGGTAGCTGGACGTGGAGTTCGGACACGGACGGGATCTTGTGGTCTGAGGAATGTGCCCGAATATTTGGGTTCGGTCCTCACGAGCGCAGTGTTCCATATACGGCACTTCTCGAGCACATACATCCGGAGGATCGATCATTCGTCGACGCGCAGCACGAGAAAGCGATGAACGCAGCGGGTGACTATAGTTTCGAGCATCGGATCATTCTTTCGGATGGGTCCATCAAAACCGTCCTAAGCCAGGGGCGTATGGTGCGGAATGCCGGCAATCGAGTGATCGAGTATGTGGGTACGATAATGGACATTACGGAACGTAAGAAAAGCGAGTTACAAATGCGCGAAGCACAGGCGGCCCTTTCGCGAGTAGCCCGCCTCACAGCGCTCGGCGAACTTACCGCGTCAATTGCCCATGAAGTGAATCAGCCTCTGATGGCGATAGTGACGAATGCGGCGGCGTGTTCGCAATGGCTAACAGACGCCAGTAACATCCCAGAGGCTCGATTGGCTGTCAAACGCATCATCCGGGATGGACAGCGTGCTGGCGACGTCATCGGTGGCATACGAGCGTTGGCCAAGAAGGCGCCTGCTCAGATGTCGGCGGTTGATCTGAACGCGGCAATTCTCGAAGTTCTCGCGCTGACACGCAATGAGTTCGATCGGCACGGCGTCCTCGCCGTGACGGACCTCGCGGCATCGACAATGCCGGTGCTAGGCGATCGCGTACTGCTGCAGCAAGTGATATTGAATTTGATCATGAATGCACTTGAAGCGATCGATGCTACGGCGCCGCAGACCCGACTGATCACTTTACGGTCTCGACAAGGGGATCCTGGGTATATTTGGACTACGATTTCCGATACCGGTATCGGATTAGAGCAGACCGGCACCGAAAGAATATTCGAGTCGTTCTTCACCACGAAGCCGGATGGAATCGGCATGGGGTTGTCGATCTGTCGTTCCATCATGGAGGCGCACCGAGGTCGGCTATGGGCATCCCCTGGCGCGCCACACGGATCGGAATTTCACTTTACACTGCCGGTGTATCAGAGCGAACCATCACCTAAGACCTCAATCGGACCATAACCCTGGCTGATTGAACAGCACTGGTGCGCGCGGGTGCGAAGACATCTTTCATTCACAGGTTCTCCGATCATGGTTAGGCCGAACGGCGACTAATTCGCGCTCTCTGCGGCAAGAAGTCACCGATCGCTGTCGCGATCTCCGCGGCGCTGGTTTCAAGCGCGAAATGTCCCGTGTCAAGGATATGAATTTCCGCGTTGGGAATATCCCGTCGATACGCGGTGGCGCCTTCGACAGTGAAAATAAAATCGCCACGCCCCCAGGTCACCAGGGTGGGTGGCTGATACTTTCGAAAATATGCCTGCCACTCAGCGTAGTGCTGGAGGTTGCTGCCATAATCGGCGTGCAACGCCAAAGCCATGTCCTTCATCCCCGGACGATCGAGGCCCCACTGGGCGTGTTGCCAGGTGTCGGGACTGACGAGTGCGGGATCCGGCACGCCTTCAAGAATCTGCCGCTTGGTATTCGGTAATTCAAACAAGGGACGGGCCTTCGCTTCTGTCGCCGGGGTCACCGTTGGCCACAGCGGAAGAACGTAGGTGCGCATGGTCACGCTCATACCCTCGTCGTACGCATTGGCATTTTGAATGAGCAATGCGCTCACTTGCTCGGGCCGACGCGCCGCGATCCGAAATCCCACAGGACCACCGAAATCTTGCATGTAAAGCGCATACGTGCTCAAGCCCAGTTCGTCGATAAATGCAGTCATCACATCGGCGAGATTGTCGAAGGTGTATCGGAATTCATCTACCGTGGGAGTCGCGCTGTAACCAAAACCCGGATAATCCGGGGCGATCATGTGATACCGGTCGGCCAGCAGCGGGATCAAGTCGCGATACATGTGCGAGGAAGTGGGGAACCCATGTAGCAGCAGGATGACCGGATTTTGCGGGTCGCCCGCTTCGCGGTAGAAGATATCGAGACCAGCGACTTTGACGGTCCTGTAATGAATGGGTTGCATGAACATCTCCTCCGGCAACTTGAGTGGGAATCCGCATTCGACGATTGGATGGAACGTTGAGCGTAGTGCGGATTATGCGGGCGCACTATTATGAATTCCTATGAGTCGGTTCGGTGTGACCGCGTTTTTTTACCGGCATCATCATCGCCTCAATTGTGACAATGCCAGCGGATGTCGCTCGGTGTCGAAATAAGGTCAGCGGTGCCTCACCATAGAAATCCGTGATAGCGCACTCGCGCTAATCTGCCACGATAGAGCAGCGAGGAAAGCGATTTCCTGAGGAAGGAGTGATGAGGAGATATTTCGTGAATAATTGCGCGCCAACTAATTCGGAACTCAATCGACGCCATGCGTTGCAGATGATCGGCGCTACTGCCGTGCTTTCAGCGTCGAGTGGCGTGAGCTCAGCCGGTGTCGGAAGGGCGGTAAAGAACGGCATCGATCCTCCTGTGCAGATGACAACAGGTTTCTGGCCACACGGCGCTCGCTTGGTTGTGAGTATCTCGCTGATGTTTGAGGGCGGCGGCCAACCCATCTCGGGAGCCGGCGGGTTGATTCCGGAGGCGATCGAGAAGGGAGTACCTGACCTACCGACCAATGCGTTTTTCGCTTATGGTCATTACGAGGGAATCCCCCGTGTACTCGATCTCATGGACAAACACGGGATCAAGTTGAGTTCATTCATGGTCGCCAAGGCCGTAACGACGACTCCCGATCTTGCTCAGGAGATCGTGCGTCGCGGTCACGAAGCTGCCGCTCACGGTCGCGTGTGGGAAAACAGCTATCAGTTATCCCACGCGGAGGAGAGGCGATTTATCGCCGATAGCGTGGAGACGATCGAGCGCGTCACCGGCCAGAAACCGGTCGGCTGGAACGCCTATTGGATGCGCAACTCCATTGACATCCTTGAGACGCTTCAAGATCTTGGTTTTCTCTATCACATTGACGAACCGAGTCACGACGAACCTTTCATTATCCCGGTGCGTGGACGCGATTTCGTGACCGTTCCATACACCTTGCACATGAATGACATCGTTGCCTATCCCTTCGAAGGTTGGAATCCCGACGCGTACGAGCAGGCACTTAAAGACGAGTTTGATCAGCTTTACCAAGAAGGCGCCCATCGGAGACGCATGATGGTAATCAGCTTGCATGATCGCATCTCCGGCCACGCAGCTCGGGTTCGCGTCCTCGACCGTTTCCTGACGTATGCGAAGAGCAAACAGGACATCTGGTTCGCTCGTAAGGATGAGATTGCCCGTTGGGCCCTATCTCACCGTTCCGAGACGCCTATCATAGTGAGGGAATCACCGCTGGTCACCGGATTGCCCGGACCCACGGCGTGATGCATTTGGCGCGCTCTCGCCAAGTACCTGAGTGTCATTTGGTTATCATCTTCGGAGCTTGACCGTGCGACCACGAATTATCGCTCTTGTCGGGATCGTGACAGCCAATGTGTCGCCAGCCCATGCGGCTCAAGTCAGCGATTTGGAGGCACTCGCGATCTCGAGGCCGCAAGAACTGATCGTTGCAAGTGATATTGAGCCGGACCGATGCGCCGCGCTTTTGAAGCCGGTAGACGCCTTCTATGGTTTTTGGGTTAACGGCAGCGCGCGGCTGTTGGAGCAGGCCATATCTCCGAACTTCTTCGACCACGCCTTGCCGCCGGGGCGCCCGCAAGGACCCGCCGGGCCGGCGGCGGCCTCCAAAGTCTTTCTCGCGGCAGTGCCTGATCTGCGCGTTGCTGTCCTTCAGCGACTCGTGGTCGGCGACCGTGTAGTCTCGCATCTTCGCTTCACCGGTCACTTCACGGGGACGTTTGGAGGTATCTCGGGCAACGGGCAATCCGTCGACTTCATTGCAACTGACATCCTGAAGATCAGCGATGGCAAGATTACCGATAACTGGCATCTAGAGGACAATTTGACCTTTCTTCGGCAGATTGGCTCGGTACCGGGTCGGTAGGATAGCGGTGAACTGCGGTCCCCTCGCTGGTCAAGCACGCTCTTGAACACACGAGGCGAATGTATGCCGGTGAAGAAACCCGCGATGACCCTAATCTGCCCGAATGCTTTCTTGCATGGTGAAGCACTGATCCCAAATGTAGGCATCAAAACCGGCGAGTCGCGTTGCCCACTTCTCCGTCATCATATTCACGCACTGTATCGCCGCACGGTCCATGTAGCTATCGGCCATCGCCCAGGCGTTGCTTTGATCCGCGGGATTGTGAGTCGGGCCGAATGTAGTCCGCTGAAGAGCGGCCTTCGACGCGCCTACCAAATCACGCATGAACTCCGCTTGCACCAATACATCCGCCCGTGTACCTACCCTTGTCACGTGTCCGCCGACCAGAATGTCAAATGGCATGTCAGCAATCTCATTGATTTGGCGAATGACCCCAGGGATGTCTTGCGCAAGGGCGATGTTTCGATAAGGCATCCATCCTGGAAAAATGACGTCCACTACCATCAGGACCTTCTGAGCCGGTGCATAGATATAGATATTGCCGGGTGTTTGTCCATATCCTCGGTATGAGAGCATAAGGACCTGACCGCCGACCGTCAGATCGTACTGACTTTTGAACGTGATAGTCGGAATCGGGCGGTCCGCATCGCGGGCTTTAATCAGGGCCACTCGCGTCATCTCTTGCGCGATGATCGGCCCATTAAATCCTAGGCTATTGGCTCCTCCGATGTGATCTTTGTGCGAGTGACTGTAGATCAAATGGGTGATTCGCTTATCCGTGACTTCGGCAATCGCTTGTCGAATATGCACGGCCAGCGAGGGGGGCGCATCAATCAGGATCACTCCGCTCTTGTGCACCAAAAACAAGGATTGGTAGATATTGTCGGTGATCAGGTAAAGCCCCTTGCCAAGATCTTGTGTTCGGTAGCCCTTTGTAGCATTTATGGGTGGCCCTTCGGCGCCGGCCGGAAGCGGTAGGTAGGTGCCAATCTGGACGCCCGGCGGTGCTATGCGAGGCATATTCGCGTAGGGCTCGCCTGCTTGACCCGGCGTCGGCGTTTGGCTGAATGATGGTGAGGAGAACGCTAACGATGAAAGTACTACTACCCACAATGGGAGAAGTATTGAGTGCGTTCCAGGAGGATGTGTCAGCGACATAAAGTAGAACTCCGGCATTTCGCAAGATCAGAAGCCGCGCCGGCGTGAGGCGCTCGCCCGCTGTATCCCGTGCGGTCCTGAAGAGTCGCCCGTTTGTCTTCCCATTCAAGATATCCATTTCCTGAGGAGTTCAGTATTGTAGGTTTCCACTATTCACCTCTGTTCGCATCAATGGACGGGGGGCCGATAACGCCCGCATGTCTCACTCGCCGGGCACATCCGCTGCGGACGCGGGCACGGTAAAGCGAAACATGCAGCCGCTCGGTGAGTTTCCCGTCGCCCACAACCGCCCACCATGCGCCTCGATGATGGAGCGACAGATTGACAGCCCTATTCCGAGGCCTTCCGGTTTTGTTGTGAAGAAGGGCTCGAAGATGCGTTCAAACCCGATCGATTCAAGGCCCACGCCGGTGTCTGCGATGGTCACACCTACGTGATTTGAGGGTTCGCGGCCGGTCGTGATCTTGATCAGCCGGGCAGGACGATCCGCCAAGCGGATGGCCTCGATGCTATTCATGAGTAGATTCAGCATGACCTGGCGAAGCTGAATTCCATCGCCCCATGCAGATCCATGTTCCGATGACAGCGTCGCCTCAACCGTTATCGCGTGGCGGCGCAGCTCGCCGCGCAATAGCGCCAGCACCTCGCGGATCGCGCCGTTCAGGTCAAACTCGGCGAGTGTCGGCGGGGCGTTGCGCGCAAGGGCACGGATGCTCGCGATCACGTCGCCTGCCCTTCGTCCGTCATTCACGATGGCCTGCGCCGCCTGCCGCGCCTTATCCTCGTTGCTGCGCCCCGGTGTGAGCCATTGCAGACATGCGGCAGCGTTGGCGACGATTGCCGTCAGTGGTTGGTTGATTTCGTGCGCGATCGAGGCGGTCAATTCCCCCATCGCAGTAAGCCTGCCTACCCGCGCGAGTGCCAGCTGCGCTTCTCGAAGTTCTTCGTCGACCTGGTGACGGCGGGTCATGTCACGAAAAACCAGCACCGCACCGGTTGTATTTCCGCGATCATCGAGGATAGGGGAACCGCAATCGGCAATCGGCAATTCCATGCCGTTCTTTGCGATCAGAACGGTGTGATTAGCCTGCTCGACCCTGACTCCAAGCCTGAGTGCCTGCACCGCAGGATCCTCGACAACCTCCCGAGTTTCCTCATTCACGATCCGGAAAGTCTCTGAGACCGGCCGTCCGAGGGCCTCGTCTTGTGAATATCCCGTCAACGAAGCCGCCACTGGGTTCATAAACGTGACGCGCGCCAATCTGTCCGTGGCGATGACTGCGTCACCGATGCTTGACAGCGTGGTCGCATACCGCCGCTCGCTGTCGCGCAACTTCTGGTCAGCGACATGTTTGTACAGCGCCATCTCGATGACAGTGCGCAGCTGGGAGTCTTCGAATGGCTTCAACAAATAGCCGAATGGCTCCGCCTGACTGGCCCGCCGCAGGGTGTCGTCGTCCGAATAGGCAGTCAGAAAAACCACTGGGCTTTGACACTGTCTTCGGATCTGCGTGGCGGCCTCCACGCCATCGATCTCGCCTCCCAACCGTATGTCCATGAGCACGAGATCGGGGCGCATATCAAGCGCCAAGGCCACGGCGTCCTCGCCGCGAACGGCCATCCCAAGGACTTCATGGCCTATACGCGTCAACTGTTTTTGGATGTCACGGGCCACGACCCGATCGTCCTCCAGGATGAGAATTCGTGCAGGCGTCATGGCCTCGTCTCCACGCGGTCTTCCAAGTCGAAGGAGAACGTGAAGGTGGTTCCACCCTCGCGCGTAACCTCAATCGAGCCATGCAGCTGCTCTGTGAGATCATGCACCAACTGAAGGCCCATTGTATCGCTGTGACGAGGATCAATCGGTGCTGCCATCCCAATGCCATCGTCGCGGAGCGTGAGCTCGCAGCGAGTTTGTCCGAGACGTCGCAACCCAATGTCCACACGGCCGCGCCGACCGTCCGGAAAAGCGTGCTTCAAGGCGTTAGAGGTCAACTCATTGACGATCAGACCGACTGGTATTGCGATGTCGAGGTCAAGCAATATGTCCTCCACTTCGGTTCGCAGTTCGATGTTCGCCGCGTTCAGGCCGTAGGCACGGGCGAGGCTGGCGCTCAGTGTCTCGATGTGTGCCAGCATCGAGATCTTGGAGAAATTGCCGGCGCGATACAAGTTTTCATGGACGAGCGCCATTGACCGCACTCGATTGCGGCTTTCGGAGAACAATTCCGATACCGCGGCATCCGTAATTCTTGCAGCCTGAAGGCTCAACATGCTGCTGATGAGCTGAAGATTGTTCTTGACGCGATGATGGACCTCCTTGAGCAGAGATTCCTTCTCATGCAGGGATTCCTGCAGTTTTATATTCATGCCTCTGAGCGCGTCTTCGGCGCGCTTTCTAGCCAAGATGACGCTCGCAAGATGCGCAAACTGTTCGCATACGCTGATTTCACGATCCGTGATCTCGCGAAGTCTACGGGCGTACACGGCAAGGATACCCAGCGTGGTTCCGTCCGCCGCCAATACCTGCGTCGACCAGCAGGACCGAAGCCCGTTGGCGGCGGCCAGTTCTTGATAGTCTGCCCACGACTGATCACGTGTTATATCTGAAACAACGACGTTGTGTCCGCCGTCCGTTGGCGGTACACCCACGATTTTGAAGGGCCCGCCGCGTGCGTGATCCAGCGCCGTCGTATAGCCCGTCGACAGGTTCGGTGCCGCTACGTGATAGAACGAATGAGTCACCGAATCTTTCAATAGGAGTGATGCCGAGGCTCCGTCGATCTGCTTTTCGACGCTTCGAATCAATGCCTCGAGAATTTCCGTGAGGGTGTGCACCTCCGTGTTCATCTGCAGGATATCTTTCTCAGAAACGATCAACGCCTGTGCGCGCTTCAAATCGTCGATATCTGTGGCGGTGCCATGCCAGTGGACGATCTCTCCACGGGCGTCATACAGAGGGGCGACGCGATGCAGGAACCATCGGACTTCACCATCATGCCTGCGAAGCCATGTCTCAACCGTTCCAGCGATGCCCTTGCTGAACAGCTGCGCGTATTGGTTGAGAGCCGTTTGTCCATCCACACCCGGATACGCGCGCATCCATTCGCCACGGTGAGCTTCCTCAGTTGAAATCCCGGTGTAGTCTGTCCATTGCTTGTTAATGGCGTCGATGACCCCCGTGGGGGTTGCGCGCCAAGCCAACGCGGGGATCATGTCGAATAACTGTTGATTCTGTTCTTCGGCCCGTCGGGCCTGCTCTCGTGCTTCCTTCAGGTCTGCGAACAATTTGGCATTCTCAATTGAGATCGCCGCCTGTGAGCCGATAATCTGGAAGACCAGGAGCTTTTCCGGCGTAAATACGCTCGGCAGCAGGCTGTTCTCGATATAGAGTACGGCAACCAGTTGCTGTTGCTTCAGCAGCGGCATGCACAGGACCGAGCGCGGTTTGGTGCTGCGAATATAGTGATCATCGGAATAGGGGTTGGCAGCGAGCGCGTCATCCAATATGACAATCTCGTGCGATCGCTTCACGTAATTCAGAATGGATTCGGGCAACTCGCGGACCTGTTCCTGTTGATACCGCAGATTGACCTCGACGGAGCCATTGCGCGCCACAGCTTCTGCGGCACTCTGCAGCTCGCCATCGCGAGGAAGCAGCATAATTCCCCGAACGGCGCCAGCATGCTCGAGCACGGTCACCAGGAGGCGCTCGATCAACCGGTCGAACACGACTTCGCTGGATACTGCCTGGGAGATTGCAATGACCGCCGCGAGATCCACATGCTGAAGGTTGTCGCTGATGGCAGGCGTCGCCGGGCGCGACGAACGCGCGTCGCTCAGATGGGAGTGCTGGTGGCGTAGCCGACGGATCTTGCCCCCCGCTCCCCAACGACCATAGCAGTCGATTGCGGCGCGCAAGAAGGTGTCGGCGAGCGCACCTGACCCGTGGGCGGCATGAAACTGCGCGGCCAGTTCATTGGCGATCGCTTCGTTCTGAACGAAACCGTTGTCCCGCGCGAGACGTATGGCCTCTTCATAAAGCGCCAGCGCGTCGCGATCCTTGTTGCTGAGACGTGCTATCTCGGCGGCCACCAAGGCGGCTCGACATCCGAAATTCTCAGGGCAGTTCTCCGCCCAGACGGCAATTTGCGCGTGGTGTGCCAGTAGTGCGTCGAAGTGCTTCTGGCGCTGCTCGGTGGGCGCTTGGCCGCACATAGCCGCCTGGACCAGCGCCGCATAGTAGTGATACTCCGCAATGTCCAACAACGATCGGTGGGCGGTGAGGGCCTTACCAGCTTTGATCGCCGCCTCGAACGCCACGGCCGGCTCGTGCAACAGATAGCGC
>Ga0181537_10002223_pt1 | contig 17233 bp, 7 predicted proteins | sample PEATcosm2014_Bin_39_FD_119765 | JGI IMG/M metagenome (GOLD analysis project Ga0181537, IMG submission 119765) | Peatland microbial communities from MTU Mesocosm Facility, Houghton, MI, USA - PEATcosm2014_Bin23_10_metaG | ecosystem: Environmental > Terrestrial > Soil > Wetlands > Peat | place... | reverse complement strand
CGCCCTCACCGACCGCACCACCACCATCCGCGCCTCGGTGCGCGATGTCGAGCTGGAGCTGGGCTTCGCCATCGTGCTCGTGGTGGTGGCCATCTTCCTGTTCCTGCGCAACGCGGCCGCAACCCTCATTCCGAGCGTCACCGTGCCCCTGTCGGTGATCGGCACCTTCGGGGTCATGTACCTGGCGGGCTTTTCCATCAACAACCTCACCCTCATGGCGCTCACCGTGGCCACCGGCTTCGTGGTCGACGATGCGATCGTGATGATCGAGAACATTTCGCGCTACATCGAGCAGGGCGAGGCGCCGCTCGAGGCCGCCCTCAAGGGCGCGGGCCAGATCGGCTTCACCATCATTTCGCTCACCGTGTCGCTCATCGCGGTGCTCATTCCGCTGCTCTTCATGCAGGACGTGGTCGGACGGTTGTTCCGGGAATTTGCCGTCACCCTGGCGGTCACGATTCTCATCTCGGCGGTGGTGTCGCTCACCCTGGTGCCGATGATGTGCGCCAAGCTGCTGAAAGCCCGGCCCGCGGGCAAACATTCGGAGCTCGAGGCGGGCCGTTGGTTCAGTGCCGTGGTCGGGTGGTATGGCCGCAGGCTCGCCTGGGTGCTGGATCATCAGCGCCTGACCCTGTGGGTGGCGACGGGCACGGTGGCGCTGACGGCGATTCTCTACATTCTCATTCCCAAGGGTTTTTTCCCTGAGCAGGACACCGGATTGATTCAGGGCGTCTCGGAAGCCACGGAGTCCGTCTCCTACGCGGCCATGGCGAACCGCCAGCAGGCATTGGCGGCCGCCATTCTCAAGGATCCGGACGTCTTGAGCCTCTCTTCGTACATCGGCATCGACGGCAACAACGTCACGTTGAACAGCGGCCGCTTCCTCATCAACCTGAAGCCGCGCGCCGATCGCAACTCGACGGTCGCCGCAGCCATCCGCCGGCTGCAGGATGAGACCGCGAATGTCGCCGGCATCACGCTGTACATGCAGCCCGTGCAGGATCTCACCCTCGACAACACCGTGAGCCGCACGCAGTATAACTTTACGCTCGAGAGTGCCGACGCCACCGCCTTGTCCACCTGGACTCCGAAACTGGTGACGGCGCTGCGCGGGCGCCCGGAACTTGCGGATGTCGTCAGCAATCAGGAAGACAACGGACTCGCCGTCTACATCACCATCGACCGCGACAGTGCGGCGCGTCTCGGCATCAGCGTCGGCACCGTCGACAACGCGTTGTACGATGCGTTCGGCCAGCGCATCGTGTCGACGATCTTCACCCAGTCGAATCAATATCGCGTCATCCTCGAAGCGGATCCTGCCGGCTACGGATCCGTGGAATCGCTCGCCTCCATTTACGTGCCGTCGGCAGGCGGCGGCCAGGTGCCGCTGTCGGCCATCGCCAAGACCGACATCGAGACGCGGCCGCTCTTGATCAACCACCTGGCGCAATTTCCCGCCACCACGGTGTCCTTCAACTTGAGCCCCAACGCCTCCCTCGGCGCGGCGGTGTCGGCCATCGAGGATGCGGAGCTCAATCTCGGCCTGCCGAAGAGCATCCGCACCACCTTTCAAGGAGCCGCGCTGGCTTTTCGCAGCAATTTGAGCAACGAGCTCTTGTTGCTGGTGGCCGCGGTGCTCGTCATGTACATCGTGCTCGGCGTGCTGTACGAAAGCTTCATCCATCCGATCACCATTCTCTCGACGCTGCCCTCCGCCGGCATTGGCGCGCTGCTCGCGCTCATGCTGTTTGGCGATGACCTCACCATCATCGCGCTCATCGGCATCATTCTGCTCATCGGCATCGTCAAGAAGAACGCCATCCTCATGATCGATTTCGCGATCGTCGCGCAGCGCGACGGGGGGCTGTCGCCGCGGGATGCGATTTACCAGGCATGCCTGCTGCGCTTTCGCCCCATTCTCATGACGACGGTGGCCGCGATTTTCGGTGCCCTGCCGCTGATGTTCGGCACCGGCACGGGATCGGAATTGCGCCACCCGCTCGGCGTCAGCATCGTCGGCGGCCTGCTCGTGAGCCAGGTCCTCACCTTGTTCACCACGCCCGTCATTTATCTCGCCTTCGACCGTATTGCCGAGCGCGTGCGCGGACGGGTGCGCGGCGCCGCGGGCGATGAGCGCCTGGCGGACAATCCCACATGAACATCTCCGCCCCCTTCATCGAGCGCCCGGTCGCGACGATACTTCTGACCCTCGGCGTGGCGTTGTGCGGCGGCGTGGCCTTCGTCTTGCTGCCCGTGGCGCCGCTGCCGCGGATCGACGTGCCCGCGATCTTCGTTTCCGCGCAGCTGCCGGGAGCCAGTCCCGAGGTGATGGCAGCCACGGTCGCGACGCCGCTGGAGCGCCATCTCGGCGCCATTTCCGATGTCGACGACATGACCTCTTCGAGCAGCGTCGGCAATTCGAACATCCAATTGACCTTCGGCACCGATCGCGACATCGACGGCGCGGCGCGCGACGTGCAGGCGGCCATCGTCGCGGCGCACGCCGACCTGCCCTCCTCGCTCACCCGCAATCCTTCCTACCGCAAGCTCAACACCGCGGCGTTTCCGGTCATGGCCATCGCCATGACCTCCGATGTGCTCACCCAGGGCCAGATCTACGACGCCGCGGACGCGGTGATCTCGCAGCGCCTGTCGCAGATCCAGGGGGTCGGCGGAGTCAACGTCAATGGCAGTGCCCTGCCCGCGGTGCGCGTCGAAATAAATCCGCTGGCGCTTTCCAAATACGGCATCGGCCTGCAGGACGTGCGCGCCGCGATTTCCAATTCGAATGCCAACGCGCCCAAGGGTTCGGTCGAAACCGATTCGCTGCACTATCAGATCTACACCAACGACAATGCCCGCGACGCGGAGCCGTATCGCAACCTGATCATCGCCAACCGCAATGGTGCGACGGTGCGGCTGCGCGATGTCGCCACGGTGCTCGACATGGACAGCGGCGCGACCGAGAACATCCGCACCTACGGTTTGTACAACGGCAAGCCCGCGGTCTTCGTCCAGGTGTTCCAGCAGCCCGGCGCCAACATCATCCAGATGATCGATGCCGTCAAGGCGGAGTTGCCCGCTCTGAAGGATTCGATCGATCCGACAATCGACCTGGTCGTCACCTTCGACCGATCCGTCACGATTCGCGCCTCTCTGCGCCAGGTCGAACAGACCCTGATGCTGGCGGTGGCCTTCGTCATCCTGGTGGTCTACATATTTCTGAACAGCTATCGGGCGGCCCTGATCCCGGCCCTGGTGGTGCCGGTGTCCCTGATCGGCACTTTCGGCGCCATGTACCTGCTGGGCTTTACGCTGGATAATTTTTCTCTGATGGCGCTCACCATCGCCACCGGCTTCGTGGTCGATGACGCCATCGTCGTCATGGAGAATTCCACCCGTCACATCGAGGCCGGCATGTCGCGCATGGCCGCTGCGCTCCTCGGCGCCCGTGAAGTCGGCTTCACCGTCGTTTCCATGAGCCTCTCGCTGGTCGCCGTGTTCATCCCTTTCATGTTCGCCGGCGGCATCGTCGGCCGCATTTTCAGCGAGTTCACGGTGACGCTGTCGGTATCGATTCTGATTTCGCTGGTGATTTCCCTGACGACGACGCCGATGATGTGTTCGTTGCTGCTGCGGCGTGAGGACAAACGCCAGGCCTCGCGGTTCGGCAAGGCATTCGACCGCGGATTCGAGCGGTTTCGCAACAACTATGAGACGACGCTCGATTGGGCGCTGCGCCATCCGCGGACCATGATGATCGTGCTCGGCGCCACCATCGGCCTCAACATTTTCCTGTACGTGGTCATCCCCAAGGGCTTCTTTCCGCAGCAGGACACTGGTCAGCTGCAGGGCGGCCTGCGCGGCGATGCGCAGAGTTCGTTCCCCTTCATGAAGCGCAAACTCCAGGAGGTGGCCGCAATCGTGCAGGCGGATCCGGCGGTGCTGACCGTCACCGGCGCGGTGGGCGGCGGCGGCTTCGGACCCTCGGGCGGCGCCAATGCGAACCTCAACATCGCCCTCAAGCCCGTGAGCGAGCGGCACGTCACCGCCGATCAGATCATTGCCCGGCTGCGCCCCAAGCTCAACAGGGTCACGGGCGTCGCCACGTTCCTGCAGGCCGTGCAGGACATCCGCGGCGGCGGCCGCTCCGCCAACTCGGAATATCAATGGACCCTGCTCGGCGACGATCTATCCGAACTGCAGAACTGGTCGCAGAAGCTTCGCACCGCGATGCAGGATATGCCCGAACTCACCGACGTCGATACCGATTTGCAGCCCGGCGGGCTCGAAGCCGATTTGATCGTCGATCGCGACAGCGCCTCGCGGCTCGGCCTGACCGAAATCCAGATCGACAATGCGCTCGGCGACGCATTCGCGCAATCCCAGGTATCGACGATCTATAATCCGTTCAGCCCGCAGCAATATCACGTGGTCATGGAGGTGGCTCCGGAGTTTTGGCAGAACCCGGACACGCTCAAGGATCTGTACGTGAGCACGTCGGGGGGCGCCGTGAGCGGCACTCAAGCCACACAGGCGGTCGCCGGCACCACCGTGCTGAAGTCGGCCACCAGCACCTCGCCGTCGAGCGCCGCCATTGCGGCGGATCTCGCGCGCAATCTGGCGGCGAATTCGCTCGCGAACGCCGGCCGCGGCAATACCTCGACCGGCTCCGCAGTCAGCGTCGCCGCCGAGACCGTGGTTCCGTTCGCGGCGTTCAGCCATTTTTCGACCGGCACCACGCCGGTGAGCGTCAACCACACCGGCACCTCGGTGTCGACGTCCATCGCGTTCAATTTGCCGGAAGGCGAATCTTTGAAGACCGCTCTCGATGCGATCGAGCGCAAGATGTCCGATATCCATGTGCCCGTCTCGATCATCGGCGGCACCTACGGCACGGCGCGCCTGTTCCAGCAGAGCAACAGCAATACGCCGCTGATGCTGGTGGCCGCGTTGGTCGCGATCTACGTGGTGCTCGGTGTGCTGTACGAGAGCTACAGCCAGCCGCTCACCATTCTGTCGACCCTCCCGTCGGCGGGAGTCGGCGCGCTGCTCGCACTGCTCGCCACGGGAACCGAATTCAGTCTGATCGCGTTCCTGGGAATCTTGCTGCTGATCGGCATCGTCAAGAAGAATGCCATCATGATGGTCGACTTCGCTCTCGAGGCCGAGCGCCATCTGGGAATGGACCCGCGGACCGCCATCGCGCACGCCTGCAGCCTGCGCTTCCGGCCCATCATGATGACCACGTGTGCCGCCATCGCGGGCGCGCTGCCGCTCGCCATCGCCTCGGGCGACGGCACCGAAATGCGCCGGCCGCTCGGCATCGCCATCGTCGGCGGCCTCATCGTCAGCCAGATCCTGACCGTGTACACCACGCCGGTGGTTTATCTGTACGTGCACCGCTACTGGAAACATTTGAAACAGGGCAAGTATGCCTCCCCACCGCCGTTGCCGCCGGCGCCGCCCGCACCGCCGCCGGCCGCAAACCCCGGCGGCCGCGGCTTCGATCCGCTCGGAGCGGGCGCGTGATACGCATCTCCCCCATGCGTTGGGCCGGCGCCGCGGCGTGGCTCGCCCTGGCCGCGGCGTGTGCGGTCGGTCCTGACTATCATCGTCCGAAATTCGACACCGCCGCGGGTTACAAGGAGGCGGCCGATTGGAAACCCAGCGAGCCCAACGATGTCTTGAACCGCGGTCCTTGGTGGGAGATCTTCAAGGACGATGCGCTGAACCAGCTCGAAGTGCGCATCGACATCTCGAACGAAAACGTCAAGGCGGCTGCCGCGGCCTACGATCAGGCGCGCGCGCTGGTGTCGCAGGCACGCGCGGGCTTCTGGCCCACCATCACCGGGAATGCCTCGCATCTCAAGAGCGGCTCGGGCGCCAAGGCCACTACGACCACGATCAACAGCGGCGGCAGTGGGGTGCCCATCAGCACCACGTCGCGGTCTCCCATCACCGACAGCGCCGGACTATCGGCCAGCTGGGACTTGGATATCTGGGGCAAGATTCGCCGCACCACGGAGAGCGACCGCGCCTCCGCCCAATCGACTGCGGCGGCCCTGGCCGCGGCCCGGCTGTCGGCGCAGGCCGAGCTCGCCACCGACTATTTCGAGTTGCGCGCGCAGGATCAGCTGCAGAAACTGCTCGACGATACGGTGGTGGCCGAACAGCTGTCGCTCAAGATCACCGAGAGCCGCTACAACTTCGGTGTCGCCGCCCGCGCGGATGTCGTCAGCGCCGAGGCGCAACTGCTGTCGAGTCAGGCGCAGCAGATCAACGCCAAGATCCAGCGCGGCGTCCTCGAGCACGCGATTGCCGTGCTCATCGGCGAACAACCGGCCAACTTTTCGCTGACTCCATCGGCCATGAGGACCGATGTGCCGACCGTGCCTGCGGGCATACCTTCGACGCTGCTCGAACGGCGCCCGGATGTCGCCGAAGCGGAGCGCAAGGTTGCCGCCGCGAACGCGCAGATCGGCGTCGCCAAGGCGGCCTATTATCCCGACCTCACGCTGAGCGGCTCCGACGATTACACCAGCAACACCTTCAGCCATTTGATCAGCGCGCCGAACCGGGTTTGGTCGTTCGGCCCACAGCTGGTGGAGACCTTGTTCGATGGCGGTCTGCGCCGCGCGCAGGTTGCGCAGGCACGCGCCGCGTATGAAGGAACCGTGGATATGTACCGCCAAACCGTGCTCGCGGGATTTCAACAAGTAGAAGATGAAATCGTCACCTTGCGCGTTCTGGAACAACAGGCGGTCATCGAGGAAGCGGCGGTGGCAGCCGCCCGTGAAGCCGAAAAACTCACGCTGAACCAGTACAAAGCGGGCACCGTGCCTTACAGCAGCGTGATCAGCGCGCAAACGGCCCGCCTCGCCGCCGAACAAACCGCACTCAGCGTGCTGTCGACCCGCCTGCAGGCGAGCGTCGCCCTGGTGGAAGCCGTGGGCGGCGGCTGGAACGCGTCGCAGTTGCCGCTGCCGTAGCGGCGCGGAAATTCGGCTTAGGCCTTCAAGTCGCGGTCGGCGCTCCTCGAGGTCGTCAAAGGTCTCCATGAAACCCCAATTTGGGTCCTATTGCTGTCGATAACGACAAATGCTGTCAATAACGGCAATTAACGACAGTGGCGGCCTGATTGCCCTGACAAAAATTGTCATTCGGCGACCCCCGATATGCGGCGTTGTCTGACATACATCGAGCCTGTTCGGCTGCACATTAAGTGCTCGGCATTCGTGGTTTTCTTACAACACAGTGATCCCTAATGAACCCAGACGCGGGCGCAGGCATGCCAGTCAGACTTGAATCGCCCGATCCCTTAGGCGGCGTCTCTGACGCAACAAATTGCCGCACCGTCGATCTGCGAACCCGCGCGGTGCTTGGGAAGGGGCGCGCGCTCGAGGATCAGCCGGCCTTCAGCGTCGAAACCGGCCGCGTGCTGCGCGACCGGTATGTGATCGAACAGCGGCTCGGAAGCGGCGGCCGCGGCACCGTCTACCGGGCGCTCGATCTTTATCGCGCCGATCTTCCCGCAGCCCACCAATACGTCGCGATAAAATTCCTGCATGACACGGGCGCGCGCGAGCCCGAGCAACTCGCCACTCTCAGGCGCGAATTTTACTGCACGCAGATGCTCTCGCACAGCAACGTGGTCAAAGTGCATGAACTCGACCGCGATGGTGACTTGCATTTCTTTACCATGGAACTGCTCGAAGGCGAACTCCTGAGCAGCGTCATGGACCGGCTCAAAGGCGCGCAAATGGCGCGTGCCTATGCCTGGCACATCATCCACGAGATCGGCGCCGGTTTGGCCCACGCCCACGCCCGACAGGTCGTTCATGGCGACTTGAAACCCCACAACATCATGATTACGCCCTCCGGCGAGGTGCGGATTCTCGATTTCGGCTCGTCCAGTCTCCGCAACTCACACGATGCCGCGGATGCGATGCGCCGCGGCCATACATTCCCTCCGCTCACGCCCGCCTATGCGAGCTGCGAACTCTTGGCGGGCCGCGCGGCCGACCCGCGCGACGACGTGTTCGCATTCGCCTGCCTGTCCTACGAATTGATCGCCGGGTCGCATCCATTTCAGCGCCGTCCGGCGACGGTGGCGCGCGACCACGGGATCATCGTGAGCCGGCCGCGCGGACTCAAGGGGCATCAATGGAAGGCATTGGCATGCGGATTGGCTTGGTGCCGGGCCGCCCGCCCATCGTCGACGCGCGCGTGGCTCGATGATTTGGTCGGCACAAGGCCGGCGCGGTCAATGCGTGGACCCGCGATGGGCGCGGGTAGCATTGCTGTGGGCGCCGCGATCGTGTTTACCGCCTGCGCCTGGATCGCGCTGGCTCACTGGGCGACAGGGTTGACCGCGACCGGGTTGACCGCGACCGGGATGACCACCGCCGCCGCCGGCACAATCGCTCCGGTCGCGGCGGCGATGGTTCAACCTGCGTCCGGATCGGCGGCTGCGAAACCCGCCGCGCCGGCCGGCGTGCAATCCTCCGATGCACCAAAGCGTGCCTCGACCGCCGCGGCTCCGCTGCCGATCGTCGTGGCGCGGCGGAATTACAGAGTGCGCGCGGGCGAAAATTTTGCAGAGATTCGCGTGCATCGCACTTCACCCGGCGACAATTCCTTCGTTTGGTGGACTGAGGCCGCATCGGCCAAACCCGGCATCGATTATGTCGATCAAGACAAAGCTATTCAGACGTTTCCGCGCGGCGCCGAATGGACCAGCTTTTTCATCAAGCTCGTGCCGAAGGAACTGCGCACGACCCCCAAGGTGTTCTACATCGACGTCGGCCAGGCGGGTCGCGGTGCTTCCACCGCACCGATCGCGCGAGCCGCGATCTGGCTGCCGACGGCGCGCGATCGTTCGTAGCGTCTGGATTCGATCATTCAGAACCGATGCCGGGCTACTCGAGCTTCGTACGAATCGATACCCTGGCGCGGGACTCGGAATTGCGGATGATCGCCGCAATGATCGGGTGTAGACGCCGCTCCGCCAATCTCGCAAAGTCTCGTTCCAGTTCGCGATAGTTTTTGATCAGCGCGTCGCCAAATTCGGTGACCAGCATCCCGCCTCCGTCCTTGCCTCCCGTACTTGCCATCGTCACGGGCTCCCGGAAAGATTGCTTCAGGCTCTCGACCAAGAGCCAGGCACGACGATAACTCATCCCCATGTTGCGCGCCGCTCGTGACAAAGAACCGGCCTCTCGAATGGCTTCGAGAAGAGAGATCTTCCCGGGCCCGACACTGGAATGCTCCGCAAAATCGATCCTGAATCGAACCACAGGAACGGCCATAGAATTTCCTCCTCACGACATCATAACGAAGGCGGGTCTTCCGTGAATCATTTGCCGGCGGACCTTCTTGCAATGACCTTCATTTGCTGCGCGCGCCATCGGGACTTTGCACCACGACTGGGTTATGTTATATACGGTGGTATATAACGAATTCTTCATTGCTTTAGGGACAGCACTATGCGTTCTGTTTGGTCGCGCGCCCTTGCGGCGCTTGCTTGCATTGTCGTTTTCGATCACGCGGCGCACGCGGCCGATGATCCTCGAACGGAAGCCTGCGCGAGCTTCGAGGAGTTCGCCGCCACCGCATGCCCTCTGACCTGGCACGGCATCACCATTTACGGCGCATATGACATCGGTGTCGGCTGGGTCAGCCACGGCCTGCCGGAAAACGGCTACAACTACGAGGGCGAATCGCTGGTCAACCGCAACGGGAACAACTCTCGGTTCCTGATTGCGCCGAACAACCTGCAGCAGACGGGTTTGGGCATCAAGGGCAAGATAGAGTTCATGGAGGACTGGTATGCCGTGTTCAATGCGTCGACCGGCATCAATCCGCAATCCGGCCAGCTCGCCAACATGGCGGCCACCAACACCACGAACAGCGGTCTACCCCGGTATGCTTATTCGGAAACCGGCGACGGCGCGCGCGCCGGCCAAGCCTTCAATGACGAATTGCTTGGCGGCGCATCGTCGACGTATTTCGGCGCGCTGACCTTCGGTCGTCAGCGCTCCCTCGGTACGGATGCGATGCTCGCTTATGATCCGGCCGGCGGCGCTTACTCGTTTTCATACATTGGGTATAACGGCACGATGGCCGGCGGCGGCGACACCGAGGACACTCGCTGGGACGAGGCCATCAAGTATCGTCTCAGCATCGGTCAGGTGCATTTCGGCGCCATGTATAAATTTGTCGATGGTTCCGGCGGCTGCTACTCCGCCTCGGGCACCTGGAGCGCCACCACGTGTACGCCGGAACAGGCGCATAACTCCGCCTATGGATTCGACTTGGGCGGAGAGTACGCCAGGTTCGCCGCCGATGTTGTTTTCCAACATTACAACCAGGCGATCAGCGTGCTCAACCCCTTGCTGGGACCTCAAAGCCGGTCGGCACCCTTTCAGTCGACCACCGACAGCATCAATACCCACACCATCACCGGGGCCAATCTGATCGGAACGGACAACACTGAATATGGCATCGTGACCGACAACACGGCCATCATGCTCGCTGCCAGATACTCCTGGGACCCATTCAAGTTCTTTGCCGGCTACGAACACATCCAGCAGTTCAATCCGTCGAACCCGCTCGGCATCGGCGCGTCGGCTCAGGGCGGTTATCTCTTGAGCGGGGTCGAGGACGACAATCTTGATCGTCCCAAGATCGTGCAGATCTGGTGGACCGGTGCCAAATACGCGTACGACATCAAAACCGACATCACCGCATCCTGGTACCATCAGCAGCAGAACGACTTCCGACTGCCGCCCATCTGCTCGGCCACCGCCGGTTTCCGCGCTTCATGCGCCGGCACCCTCAATGAGTTTTCGCTGTATACGGATCACCACTTCACCAAGCGCTTCGACGCGTATGCCGGAATTGCGTATTCCGACGTGAGCGGCGGTCTCGCCATCGCCATTCCTCACGGCCCCGGCGTGCCTTACTTACACAACAACAACGTTGCTCCGACAGTGGGGGCTCGTTTCACCTTCTGAGCAGGACGACCCGCGCGGCCACGGCATTGGCTTGAAGTAACTCGAATACCGTCCTGCCTCACCTTGCAGCCAGGGATGATGGGTGTTGCAAAAATTGATGCGCTCGCCCGCCGACGGATGCGACGCGCGAAAGAACATGACGAGCGGCGATGGATTGGGATACCAGTCGCGCCGCATTACGGCGCCGGAATTCTCGCAAAGGTTTGCGCGCACCAGTCGGCGGCGTAATCGCGCATGCCGCAGCCGTTGTCGGCGCCGCAATGCTCGACTTCAAAATCCGCCTTGGTGAATATTCGAATCTCGCGCGCACTGCTGTTCACCGCCTGCTCGTAGCTGCGGTGCGCATCGCTCACCGGAATCTGGCGATCGCCCTCGCCGTGCATGACCAGGAACGGCATTCTCATGCGCTCGACCTGGCCGTCCAAGGTGATCTGGGGCACGTAGGCCATGAACTCGTCGAGTGATTTTTTCCCCCACACCCACAACACATGGTCCCAGTAGTGCGGCACCGGATTCTCGCCCTCGCGCGCCAAGCGGCGCTTCTGCAGGTCTCCCCAGAGATGGTTGGCCCCCATCACCGCGCACAGCGCAAATCGCGGCTCATTCGCGGCGGCGCGCGGCGCATAGTAGCCGCCGAGCGACAGACCGAAAATTCCCACCTTGTTGGGGATGACATCGCTGCGCTTGAGCAGATACTCGAGCGCGGGCGTCGCCCACCGCTCGCTGTCGTAGACCGCGGTGAGTTTGCGCTTGCGCAGCGCTTCGCCGGTGCCGGGCTGATCGACGAACAACGTATTGATTCCGCGTTCCAGATTGGACACGCCGTGTCCCGCCATGTTCACCTGTTCCTTCATGCTGTCGAGACCGTTGACGGAGATGAGCGCCGGGCGCGGCGTGCCGGAGCCGTCATGGACGAAAATGGCCGGGTAACTTGCATCGCCGTACGGGATGTCGATGAAGTCGACATGCTGGCCCCGCAAAGCCACATGCTTGCGGTACAGCGCAAGTCCGCGCTCGTATGCCGCCCAGCGCGGCGCATAGTCGCGCGACTGCATGCGCTCCGCCGACAGGTAGTACCCTGAGGCCCGGCCGAATTTCGTGCCGGCGCTCAAGCGAAAGCCCGCCTTCTCGTCAGCCTCGGCGTTGCGCGCGACCTGATCCGCCACCGCAATCCAGCTATCGAACAACAATGCAGTCCCGGCATCCGCCCCGCGGGCGGCCGCATCGCGCAGTGGCCGGCACGCTTCGTCGATTTCACCGTGATTGCCGCCGCAGATGAGCGCGAGATTGGTCTGCAGGTTCCAAACGTAGTTTTTCGGGAAGGGTTCAAACAAGGGCTGTACTCCTCTTAAAAGTGAGGCGCCGCGTCAGGCCAGGTCGTCCAATGCCAGCGGGGTATGTCGGCGCAACAACGCGGTCTGCACTTCCCAGCGTTCCCGCTCCGGGAGTTCTTCCAGGTAATGCACCTCATCGGCCGCGTACGTGGCGATCGGCAAGCCGTCGCGGTAGAGCACGCGGTTGCCGGACAGCGATGCGAGGCGTGCCCCGGGCGTGATGATGCCGACCAGATTCAAGGGATCGGCGGCCGACAGCGACAGGTACCTTTCTGCCGGCGGCTTGCGCCGTAAATCGCGCAGCAAGCCCACGGCCTCGGGCGTTGCATACTGTTCGCCCGAGAAGCCGGCTACGAAGCGGCCGCCGCGAATCTCGCCGCGTGCCTCCAACCGGCGGCAGCACATGAGCAGGTCGCGCCACGGCGGCAGCCAATCCGCTTCGCGCGCCAGAAGTTTCCAGAACACCACGCCCCAACGGCGCAGCAGCGTGCGCACGATTTGCTCGACCGCCTCGTCGCGGCGCTTGGCGCCGGCCGCCGAGGGTCGCCGCACCAAGGCCCAACGCCCGGCATCCGCCATGCCGGACAGCGCCAGGCGGCGCCGGTTGCGCACCGAGTAGGAGGTCGACTTGCCGCGCCGGCCGCTCGGCAGCAGCAGCATGCGAAGGCCGGCAAAACTATCGGAGTTCACCATGCCCAGGGCCACGAGTTCGGCGAGCGCGCTCTCCACCTCGACCGGCAGCATGCCCACGTGCTCCGCGATGTCGTCGAAGAAGGATGCACCCTGCTCGCGGATGAATTCGGCCACGGCGCGGGCGCGGGAGGACAGATGGGCGGGATCGGACTGATCGGTCAGCGCCGACCACAGCGGCACGTTGCGTCTCGCCAGCAAGGTGATGGGCGTCGAGCGGATCGGCGCGGGGCCGCGATTGCGCTCCGATTCGATCACGTTTGCCGCGCTCGGCGCGGGGCGCGCCGCCAGCCGTGTCCACACCACCCGTCCTGCGCGGCAATGCTCATCGAGCCATTGCGGTTCGTATTCGGCCATGCGCGCGGGAATGATCTCCGTTTCCCAGGCGGCGGCCGGCGCTTCGAAGCCTTCGAGTTGGGTTAGCACCGCCGCCAACGCGTCCGACCCCTGCATGCGCGATTCCGGCAACACGCGCTGCCACTCGCACAGAAAACGGATGAAGTCGCGGGCGAGCACGGGTTCGATCTCGGCACGCAGCCGCTTGACGGTGTAGCGATGAATGCGCGCCAGCAGGCGGCGCTCGCACCACTCCTCGCCGGCCCCGCCGAACCGGCCGCGCATGGCGCTGCCCTGCCCTTCGAGCGCAATCAATGCGATGTGGATCCTGGATTCCGGCTGCCCCAGAGACGCCGCGATGGCGGCGGCCGCAACCGGACCCAGCCCCTCGAGGCGGCCGCGAACGATTTCCACCAGCGATTCGTCGGTCGGTTCGGGATCGAACAACGCCGCTCTTTCGGTCGCGACCCAGAGATCCGGGCCCCGCCCCGGCCGCAGCATCACGCGCCGCTGGCGGGCGAGTTCGTGCATCATCGGCGGCCACGCGGGATTGCGCTGTACTTCCTCCTCCGTCATGAACGTCAACCACAGCAGCGCGTCGTGCAATTCATCCGGCGTCGAGGCATCCGGCCACGCTTCGCCGCGCACGCGCGCAATCGCCTCAGGGTCGAGTTTGCCGATGTCCGCGGCCGACGCCGGATCGAGCCAGCGCCGGCTCATCACGGCCTGGGTGCGCCGCTCCTCGAGAGGGGCGTCGTCCAGGAACGCATACGGCCGGGCGTTCAAGGCCTCGAGCGACAACGGCGACGGTTCGGTCAGATCGCGCGCCACGACCTGAATGTCGCCGCTCTCGAGCTTGCGCAGCACCGCCTCGAAACTCTCGATATCCATCGCATCTTCGAGACAGTCGCGAATGGTTTGACGCACCAGCGGGTGATCGGGGATTTCGATTTCACCCGGCAGATTCTCGGCACAGGCCACTTGATCCGGAAACACCGACGCCAGCAGGTCTTCGGCGTTCATGCGCGCGATTTGCGGCGGAATTTTCTTGCCGCCGCGAAACCGCGGCAGCGCCAGGGAAATGCCGGCGTCCCAGCGCCAGCGTACTTCGAACATGGGCGCCGCGCACAGCGCCTGCACCAGCACCGCGCGCACCGTATTCGAATGCAAATAGCGCGCCGCTTCGGCGAGCTCGAAGCTGTGCGCGTGCGTGAGTGACAGGACGATATTGTCTTCGGTCGCCGCCGCCTGCAGTTCGAAGTTGAACGTGCGGCAGAAACGCTTGCGCAGCGACAGCCCCCAGGCGCGGTTCACGCGGCTGCCGAACGGCGAGTGAATGACCAGCTGCATGCCGCCGGATTCATCGAAAAACCGCTCGAACACCACCGTGTCGAAGCTCGGCAGGCAGCCGAGCGCGGCGCGGGCGGCGCCCAGGTACTGGAGGATTTGCAAGGCAGCCGCCGCGTCGAGTCCCACGGTTTCGGTCAACCACGCGCCCGCCGCACCCGGCTCGGCCAACCGCCGTTCGATCTCGACTCTGAACCGCGAGACGGCGGCGGACAGCGCCTCGGTGCGGCCCGGCGCCTCGCCCAGCCAGAACGGGATGGACGGCGGCTGACCCTGTGCGTCCTCGACGCGCACCGTGCCGCGCTCGACCCGCAATATCCGATACGAGGTATTGCCGAGCTGGAATATATCCCCCTGCAAGCTCTCGACGGCGAAATCTTCGTTGACGGTGCCCACCAGAAATCCTTCGGGCTCCAACATCACCTTGTAGTCGGCGTTGTCGGGGATGGCGCCGCCGGAGGTCAGTGCCGTCAGCCGCGCACCCTTGCGTGCGCGCAGCATTTTATTGACGGCGTCGTGATGCAGCAGGGCCCCGCGGCGGCCGCGGCGGGTGCTGAAGCCCTCCGCCAGCATGACCACGCATTCGTCGAATTCCTCGCGGCGCAGTTCCCGGTAGGGATGGGCTGCGCGCATCAGCTGGTACAACTCCTCCTCGGGCCATTCGCGCGCCGCGACTTCGGCGGTGATCTGCTGGGAGAGAACATCGAGCGCATTGCACGGAATATTCAAGCGGTCCAATTCGCCGCGGCGCACGGCGTCGAGCAGCGCAGCGCACTCCACCAATTCGTCGCGCGACAACGGGAACAACCGGCCCTTCGAGACGCCTCCCACCGAGTGACCGGCCCGGCCCACGCGCTGCAAGAATGCATTGATGGAGCGCGTCGAGCCGATCTGACAGACCAGATCGACATCGCCGATATCGATTCCGAGCTCGAGCGAAGCGGTGGCGACCAGGACCTTCAGTTCACCGCGCTTCAGGCGCTGCTCCGCGTCGAGCCGCCTCTCCTTGGACAGGCTGCCGTGGTGTGCGGCGACATTTTCCTTCTCGAGCCGCTCCGACAAATGCCGCGCCACGCGCTCAACCAGCCGCCGCGTGTTCACGAACACGAGCGTGGTGCGATGCTCGCGCACCAGTTCGGCGAGCCGGTCGTAGACCTGCGTCCACACCTCGCCCGACATCACCGGTTCCAGCGGCGCCGCCGGCAGTTCGAGCGCGAGGTCGCGGCTGCGCGCATGGCCGCTGTCGATGATGGTGCAGCGGCCGGCGTCGGCCGCATTCGCCCCGGTCAGAAACCTCGCCACCGCTTCGATGGGCCGCTGCGTCGCCGACAGTCCGATGCGCGTCAGGGATTGATTGCAGAGCGCCCGCAGCCGTTCCAGCGACAGCGCCAGGTGAGCGCCGCGCTTGTTGCCGGCGATCGCGTGTATTTCATCGACGATCACGGTGCGGCAGGTCGCGAGCATGTCGCGGCCGGACTGCGAACCCAGCAGGATGTACAGCGACTCGGGTGTGGTGACGATGATGTGCGGCGGCTTGCGCCGCATGCCCGCGCGATCGGCCTGCGAGGTGTCGCCGGTGCGCACCATTGCGCGAATCGCCACCTCGGGCAGGTCGAGCGCGGCGAGTTCCTCGCGGATGCCCGCGAGCGGCGCTTCGAGATTGCGTTGGATGTCGTTCGACAGAGCCTTCAGCGGCGACACATAGACGATACGGGTCTCGTCGGGCAGCGCGCCCCGCAGCCCCTCCTTGACCAGCTGGTCGATTGCAGCCAAAAAGGCGGCAAACGTCTTGCCTGAGCCTGTGGGCGCGGCCACCAACACGTGCTGCCCGGACTGCAATGCCGGCCACGCCCGCTCCTGCGCGGGCGTGGGCGCATCGAAAGTCCGCGAAAACCACGCGGCGACGGCGGGATGGAACGAGTCGAGTGCGTTCATGGCTTGAGGTCAGCAGGGTGCATGCCCAGCATAATCGCCGGACGCAGCCAAACACAATAGCGGGCGCCCGGCACGGGTCGCCGGGCCGGCCGCGGGCTGCTCAATGCGCTTCCAGCATTTTCTTCAGATTGTCGAGGCCACTCTGGTAGACCCCGGTCACGGCGTCCGTGGCGGTCTTGTCGTTGTCCTTCTCGGCCGGATTGTCGCGTACGTCCTTGCGCTTGAAGTGTCCGGTCCAAACGATCGTGGACTTGTCCTTGCCGGCGGCCTTGACCGTGAAGGTCGACGTGTACTCGCTCACCGGCAGCACGCCTTCGACGATTTCGTATTTGAACGTGTGGCCGGGCGCATTGAACGCCAGCAGTTTTTCCTTGATCGTTCCGCCGCCCTTCAGGGTCAGCAAGCGCACGGCACCGACCGTGTTGTTCTTGCCTTCGACGATCTCATCCGAGGCGAGCGCCGGATGCCAGGTCGCCAGGCCGTTGAAGTCCCGCGTCGCGTCCCAAACCTTGGTCGCGGGAGCCTCGATGGTGATGGTCTTGGTCACGGTGAGCGGCATTGCCGCGGCCCCTG
>Ga0181537_10002222_pt1 | contig 17234 bp, 12 predicted proteins | sample PEATcosm2014_Bin_39_FD_119765 | JGI IMG/M metagenome (GOLD analysis project Ga0181537, IMG submission 119765) | Peatland microbial communities from MTU Mesocosm Facility, Houghton, MI, USA - PEATcosm2014_Bin23_10_metaG | ecosystem: Environmental > Terrestrial > Soil > Wetlands > Peat | place... | reverse complement strand
TTGGGATCGTTCAGGATTATTCCGCCGGAACCGAGGAATTCCTCCGCCCCAAAGGTGTTCGACACCACGCTCGGAAGACCTGAGGCCATGGCCTCCAGGAGCACCAATGGATGCGCTTCATAGTGCGAAGGAAAGACGAACAGATCAACCGAACGCATCAGCTTCGGGACCTCCGTCACCTTGCCCAAGAAATGCACACGGCTGGCAATTCCCAATTCCCGCGCCATCGCCGGATAGGGGCTCCCTTCAGTCGACCCGGCTACTGCCAGTCTGAGCGTCGGAACCTTACGCAGGGCTCTCAAGACTGTCTCGAGGTTCTTGCGGGATGTCCGTATGTCGCCGATGAAAAGTCCCATCGGGCCCTCCAGCGGCAGGCCGAAGCGCCCCCGGTCGGCAGGACCGGGAGCGAACTGATCCGTGTCGACCCCATTCATCACGACCCGGATCCGTTCCGCCGCGACGCCCATCGCGCGAAGATCCGGGACCAGAGTGCCTGACACCGCGACCACGAGCTTGGCTCTTGTGAACGCGGTCTTCTCCCAGCGCGAGTTGAGCCATGTAAAAAGTCGCTGGTACATGTCGTAGGGCTTAAGGGAACGGAACGGGTACGAGCGGTTCTTCGCCCATGCAGAATGGATGAAATGCGCAGCGACCACGTCTGCACGTTCCCAGGTCACGAAGCCGTTCGCCTGGACGATGTCAAACTCGGCCGCATGCTGCTTCAGCCAGCGAGCACTCCCGAAGGCGAAGATGAGGTTTCGCACCAACTCGGTAGGGGCCCGGTCTGTGCCGACCGGTATGAATCGGCACAGCGGGTGTTCTGCGAGCTCTGGAGCGCAGTCGATCGCCAATATGGTGACCCGCATGCCGCACGCCAACGCCGCGTTTACCACCTCATAATTGACACGACCCTGTCCATCGTTCCTTCGGAACCGATGGGAGACAAAGCACAGGCGCAAGGAATCTGAGTTCATGCAGACGAGGTCGTGTTGGCCGCGCACTCGAACAGTTCGGCAAGAGTCTCGTCGAGCCGTCTGACGAAGTTCGGGACGGAAAACGCGCTTCCTCGGATCACCGCTTCGGCCTCCAGTCTGCTGCGTCTCTGGGGATCATCCAACAGCGCAAGCAGGCTGCGAGCAAGTTCTTGCGGGTTTTCCTTCGGCACCAGCACGCCGTTGAGGTTGTTCTGGATGACTTCCGCAGGGCCGCCTTCATTGCTCGCGACGACGGCCTTGCCGCGCACCATGGCTTCCGGTACTGCCATCCCGAATGCCTCGATACCCGTCACCGGGTGGGCAATCACATCGGCGGCAATCTGCCACACCGAGGTTTCTTCCATGGATCTTTGGCCTACCAGACGGAACTGACTGGGTCTGGAGAGCGACTGTATCTTCTGTTCAAGAAATTCCGTGTAGCGTGGATCCATCGGATGGGAACCTCCCACGACGTAGAAAATAGTATCGGGATAGCGAGCGAACACCCGCTCCGCAGCATCGATCAGGACGTGCACGCCTTTCCAGTTCTCAAGGCGAGCCACCATTCCGATTAGGGGAGTCGATGCCGGAAGCTGCAACTGCTGCCGTGCCTGCGCGGGAGACGGTGCATCGCTGGGCGGCAGAGAGATTCCCGGGTAACACACGAATGTCCGGCGCTTAGGTACCATGAGATCCTGGAAACTCTGTGACGATCGGGAACAGCAGAGAATACCGTCTGCCGGCAATCGGGTCGCGAGCCGTTCCAGCGCGCCCTTGGAGGGCAGACCATGCTGGTACCACGCGACCCGGACCGGCAGACCGAAGATCGCGGGCGAGACATATATCTGCGCTTTCATCATCCAGCTCAGCACGGCATCCAACTCCATGTGACGGGCCCAGCGGCGGAGCCGCCAGACTGTCAGAAAGTAGTTCGGGACTGAGGTCAGGCGCGTGGCCGGAATCACGCTTACCGCATAGCCCAGCGAACGGGCCTCCTCGACGAGGGGTCCATCTTGCAGGAAAGCACATGAGAGGTGGAATCGCCCGGAGCGCCGCCGCAGCAGATGCATCAGGAGTGCTTCGGCGCCTCCTTGCTGAGATGCGAGCGGCATGACCAATCCGACCCTCGGACGATCATTTCTCATGGATGTAGTGGGGCGTGAGGCTCAATTAGGTGTCCGACGGAGCAGTCTTCCAGACCCGATTGACAAGAGCCAAAAATTCCCCGGCAGGCATCACGAATCCCGGAGGACGGCTTTTCAGTTTCCTCGGGAAACTAATCAGTACCAGCACAAATCGACAAAGGGTCGCGATCATCAGAGCCAAACCCGCTCCCCGCAGCCCGAATCGCGGAATCAGAAAATAAAGCAAAGGGATCGATGTCGATACACCGACGGCTTCCAGCAGGGTCACCGTGCCGGGAAATCCGCTCGCAAGGAAGGCCTGCGCGAGCACTGAGGTCAAGCCGTCAGCGATTGCTTCCACCAACAGAAAGGGCAATACCGCGGATGCGCCGGAGAAATTTTGACCGTACACGATTTCCAGCAACAGTCCTCCCAGAACAAACAGAGGGAGGGACGCGGCGATCATCACATAGAAGGTTGCCCTTACGGCGCGCCCCGTAAGCTCCATGATTCCCGCCGTGTCGAGTCCTGAGGACTGCGGCAAGGTGATCGGAGAAACTGCCGACGGCAACACGCTGAGAAGGCCGGCAGCGCTCTGCGCCACCACATAAAGCCCCATGGATTCGGGATTCAGCAGACCGACCACCAGGATCCTGTCGACCTGACTTGCGATCGTCGCCAACAAGTCTGCACCCCACGCACGCACTCCGTAACCGATCAGCAGGCGCGAGGTCGCGATCGGACGTGAAATAATCGGCCTGTAGTGCTTCCACGCCCACGCGCCGATCCATATCGTCGCTGGCGTAGCCGCAAGCAGATAAGCGAGCGCAGCCATTCCAAAAGTCAGATGTCCGAGGATGGTTGCAAGAACAATCACAAGCAACACGGACAGTGGTGACAGAAAGCGAAACAAATTGAATTTCGTGAACGCTCCGGCCGCCTGGACCTGAGCGATGATCGTGACGGCAAGCAGGGAAAGCGGCGTGACGACTACCCAACTCCGAGCAAGCCCGATGACGGCGGGAGAATAGGTCCGTAACGAAAACGGAATGATGAAAAATCCGACCGCCGCGGCGACAGTGCCGAGGATCGCACTGAGCAGCATTCCTATGCCAACGATCTGCCGGGCGTCATCCGGCCTGCGTTTCAACCAGTAGAGCGACGCGACGGGAATGCCAAGGCTCAGACCATAGCCCAGAAACTGCGGCCACATCAGGATGGCCGCCAATGCTCCCCGCCCGCTCGGACCGAGCGCTCTGGCCGTGATGATCCCCGAAGCGATGTTGACGACCAGAACGCCGGCATTTGCCAATACAGTCTGAATTATTGCAAATCCGCTGCTCTTGGCGCCGGCAATTCGGCGGATAAGACTCCTCATTTAGGTTCCTGTTCAAAAGCAGGGCCGGCCTTGTGCCCATGCTGACGCCGGGCGGCGAGAGGACACTCAAGCACGTGGTTGGCAAGCGAATCGCCTGTAGTATAGGTAGTTCACCTGGGTTGCGGCATCCATTCTGTGAGAGTCTGAGCCCTGCCTGTCGAAATTTCATCCACGCCGAACAGTCTTCTGGGGCACCCGTGAATACGTTGCAGATAGGGGATCAGTGGCCCTCGGATCGGCCGGGTGGCCTCAATTCCTACTACGCCGATCTCCTGCGGCATTTACCAGTACACAATGTTTCCAGCACTGGGCTGGTGGTTGGGACTGAATCAGTACTGACCGCGAGCGGCGGGTCTGCCCGCTCGTTCGCGCGCCCGGACGCACCCCTTCTGAAGCGCCTGATGGCGGCACGGAGAGCCGGAGAGACCGAGCTGCGGAACGCATCGATCGACATGATCGCGGTTCACTTCGCACTGTATGGCATGCCGCTTCTCGATCGGCTCAGGCAGCGGCCCACCGTCATTCATTTCCATGGCCCCTGGGCGTCCGAGAGTGGCATGGAAGGTTCGCGCAGCTTAGGGATGCGAGTGAAAAGAAAGTTCGAGGAGAAAGTCTATCGGACAGGGCGACGGATCATCGTGCTGTCCGGGGCGTTCCGACGCGAAATAACCACTCAGTTTGGAATCCCGGACGCGCGGGTCCGTGTGGTCCCGGGTGGCGTAGACATCGAGCGCTTTCATCCCGCAGTTGCGAAAACCCAAGCCCGAAGCAGACTGGGATGGCCCGAGGACCGACGTATCCTGCTCAGCGTGCGCAGGTTGGTGCGGCGCATGGGACTTGAGAACCTGATCGAGGCGGTGCGCCTGTTGGCGGCGCAGCGGCATGACTTCGTGCTTTACATTGGTGGCTCGGGCCCGCTGGATTCTGAGCTGCAGCAACGGATCAGGGAGGCGGCGCTGGGGCACCGGATTAGGCTTCTGGGCCGTCTGAGCGACGAAGAACTGCCGTTCGCCTATCGGGCAGCCGATCTGACCATCGTTCCGAGCCAGGCGCTTGAGGGGTTCGGCCTGACCGTGGTCGAGTCCCTGGCCTGTGGCACACCGGTTTGCGCCACGCCCGTCGGCGGCCTGCCGGAAATCCTCCGCCCGTTCGCGCCCCAATGCATCCTCAGTGATACTTCCGTTGCAGCCATCGCAGAAATGCTGGGCACTGTTTTGCGCGAACCTTCCATTCTGCCGTCTCCGGAGGACTGTAGGGCTTACGCGGTGGAGTCGTTTTCGTGGCGGAACGTGTCGGCCCGCGTGGCAGAGGTCTACAGGGAAGCTCTGACATGAAGGTGGTATACATCGATCAGACGGGTCAGCTGGGCGGCGGCGAGCTGTCGCTGCTGGACTGGCTGGCGGCAGTCCGCCGTAAGACGCGTGTGCTCCTTTTTGAGGATGGCCCTTTTCGGGAACGACTTGAAGCCATCGGTGAGATCGTTGAGGTCATCCCGGTCAGCGGCATCCTTTCGATCCGCCGCGGCGCCTCCCCGCTGTCGCTGCTGAAGGCCATTCCGGCTGTCTGGACCCTGCGAAACCGACTAAGACAGGCATTCGGTGACGCCGATGTGCTGTACGCAAACTCCCAGAAGGCCTTTCAGCTCGCTGCCCTCGCCATGCGCCGTGGTCAACATTTGATCTGGCACCTGCGTGATCTCCTGACCCCCGAGCATTTCAATCCCATCCTCATCCGGATGGCAGTGATCGCGGGAAACCGTTATGCGAAACTTATCCTCGTCAACTCCCGAGCCACCGGTGAGGCGTTCGTTGCAGCAGGGGGGCGGCGTGACAAGTTGCGATTGATACCGGATGGGATCGATCCTGCACCGTTTGACGCCGTCGACCGCGAGTACTGCGCCCGTATGCGCCGGGACCTCGCTCCCTCAGCAAGCTTCGTCATCGGACTCTTCGGCCGCCTGGCTTACTGGAAAGGCCAGCACGTGCTGTTGGAAGCGTGCGCGGCTTTGCCAGATGTGAATATCTGTCTGGTAGGTGATGCGCTGTTCGGCGAATCGGAATATGCCGAACAGCTACGGAAGCGTGCCGGTCAGCCTGATCTTACCGGGCGCGTGCACTTCCTGGGTTTCCGTAAGGATATACCGGAACTGATGACCGCCATGGACCTTGTCGTCCACACCTCCGTGTCCGCCGAGCCGCTAGGGCGGGTCATCATCGAGGCGATGATGGCCCGCAGACCGGTCATCGCGACACGGGCCGGCGGCGCGGCCGAAATCGTCGAAGAAGGCATATCTGGGCTCATGGTTTCGCCGGATTCGGCGGATGAGCTGCGTTCGGCCATCGTACGTATGCACACCGATGCGCCACTCAGAAACCGGCTGGCGCAGCGGGGACGAATCCGTGCGGAATCGGCCTACTCCCTGTCCATGATGGTTGAAAAGGCGCAAAAAGCAATTCAGGAGGCCGCAACGCCCTGAAACTCTCCTGAGCGCACGCTTTTTGCGTTCCTTGGGTTCCGGTTGCGAGACCCATCTGGGCCAGCAGAACTTCTTGCATTGTGGGCGCCGTTCAAACACGTGCTCTCCGCCGAGTGCCAACGCTCGTTGTGGTTCGTTGCACTACTACGCCACGATACGATCCCACCAAATCTGCGACGCCATCTTGAACAACTTTGGAAATAGACCCTTTTGGAAAGCTGAGCGACGTCGATAATTGCTCTCTCTTTCGCCCGCATGGCTAGTGGGTTGCAAAGCGCTTACCGAAGCTGGAACGAGGGTTACTCTAATTGACGCACGGGCGCGAAATCTCTGTTGTCACTCAAAAATCGATTCGGATATAAAGGGTGACGCCGCTGGAGGGGAAAGGCCCGCTTTTAGCCGCCTTGTCGGGTTAGAGAGTGCGTGTTGGGCCTCGGAATCCCGGTTTCTAGCGAGTGCCCCAAGCATGAAGCAAACGATGGACGAAATCCCATACTGGCCGCCGATCATCCAGCTTCCGATTAGTACGACAAGAATGGCAATCAGCGGCAGGCTGATTCGTGCGGGCACGCGCCTGAGATAGAAAATGGCAGCACGAAAGGCGCTGACTATAATGAAAAGATAGGTGAGGCCGCCCGCCACTCCCAGACTGAGGAGCATGTCGGTGAAATCGACCTCAGAGCTTCCGATCGGCGCGGAATCCTCATCCGAGCCATCCGCGAATTTTTCCGCTGCTGCGGTCGTCGCACCGAGCCCCGCCCCGAGCGGTCTTGCAATCGCGTCGGAGATCGCTGTAGTGACCATCTGTCCATGTAAGCCCACTGTCGAGTAGCGTGAGTCGAATGGGTGCGCCAAGCCCCACGCCTGGTGGGAAATGGCGTTGCTGGCCGCCGACTGATCACTGCCCGAGGGGTCGCCGCTCGAAGCGAAATGTGAGGCGAGATAACTGACGGCCAACAGACCTGCGAGAGCCAAGACGCTCAGTCGGATGAGTTTTACAGTATTCACCGCCGTTCCCTTGCGGAACACCCATGCAACTCCGATAGCCAGGATAACCTTAACCACGTAGCCGCGGCTGGACGCAAGCAGCACACCAATAACGAGAAGAGGCAACGCTAAGAGCCAGGCTTTCCTGCCGGCAAACGCAGCAGCGCAGATGCCGACCAGGGCCATTGCCATCAGAGCCGTGTGTTCTGCGCTCGACGTTGCGAAGCCGAACGAACGGATGGTTCCTCCGACATATAGAGCGGAATAAGTGGACTTCACCTGGTCAATCCAGGCCTGTTCCCAGGGCAGAAAGCCCACGAACGTTTGTATCAATCCGAGAACTGCAGCGACGACGGACAGCGGAAAGAGGGCGCGATACACAAACGCATCAATAACCTCCGGCGATGCGTATTGCCGCCCCACCCAGAACCAGCACACGGGGGCGATGTAAAAAATGGCGCCTGCAAGGCCTACGGAAATCCCGCCCTGCAGCGGGTTGGCGATTTCAAGAACCATGATGACCAGCAGCACCGACATGGCCTTGGACAACGCATCGCGCAGCCGGATGCGGAGCAGTAGCGGCGTTGCGAGTACGAGGGCCACGAAGGGTCCGACGATCAGTAAGGGATCGGTCGCGGTAGGCTCGCCGATCCATGACACGATCCGGCGAATATCCCCGAGAAGCATGAGATAAGTTAGGGTGCATAGAGCCGCCGCCGCTCTGCTACGGATCGCGACGATCAGCAGTAAAATGGCAAATGCGGCCGCAAACAGCGCATTCAGCTGATCGTGGAGCATGAACCACATCAGCACCGCGATTAGGGACAGGGCAGCGAGCGCCCAGAAGAGATTGGTCCGAAGCAACCGGATGCCTACGAGTCTGGGCAGGATCCCGTGCGTTGGGGCCGTCAGGCTATGTGAATGCGGCAATCGCACGCTTGCTCTTACGCTCCAAATCCGTCTTTTGCGTCCGTGACGAACATGCCCACAACCGTCGCGTTGATCTGCTGCAGCATCTCCCTCGCCTTAAGTAGTTGACCCAGGCCCGTGGTGGATTGACCTATGACCAGCAGCACCTCGTCCGCTCGGTCAGCCAGCAGGAGCGATTCGCTGGAGGAAAGCAGCGGTGGCCCGATCAGCAGAACCTCGTCGAAGTCGCGGCTCCAACGGCCCAGGTAGGTCGCAAACCGTTCCGAGGCAAGCTCGCCCCGGGCGCGATCAGTCCGGGAGCCCGCGGGCAGCCCGAACAGCAGTCCGTCACCCTCGTTGCTCGCCACGTAGGGAACGTCCTTTGCGCCTTCGAGCAGTTCACTCAAGCCCCTGCCGGTCATCCCGTCCAGGTGTTCATGCAGCGATGGCGCCTCGAAATTGGCGTCCACGACGAGCGTCTTGCGACCAGCCTGTGCAAAGCTGATGCCCAGATTCACCGCACAAACCGAGGCAGATTCCTCGGGCGAGACGCTGACCATGAGCAGCGAATGGTCAGCGTTAACACGGTCCGAAAGCAGCAACCGATCCCGGAGCGTCCGGTAGGCGGTGTCATCGACCAGGCTGTTCGCAACGGCCTTCCGACGACGGCGCGGCAGGACGGCCAGGACCGGCAGCCGGGACGCCTGTTCGATCTGACGTGACTCGCGCAGTTCACCAGAAGTACTGTCGCGCACCAAGACCACCGCAGAACCAGCAAACAGGCCGATCAGCAGCGCAGCCCCCAATACTACGCTCTTGGGTTGACCGATGGGAATGGTCGGGACCGCTGCGGCGTCGATAGGGATCACGTTGACTCCGCTGACCTCCGCGTCAGTGACGGCCTGCTGCAGCTTGCGCTGCAGCCCCTGGGCCAGCTCGCGATCCGAAGATACTTCGGCGAGCAGCGCAGCATAGCCGGCCTGGTTTCTGTTGACCTCGTAGGCCTCCGCCGTCTGCTGCTGGTATTCCTGCTGCAGCGTGTTCTCGACGGATTGCGCTGCGCGAAAATCGTGGCGTAACCGATCGCGGACTTCCTCTGCGCTGGCACTCAACTCCGCGTCGATCGATTTGAGCTGCTTGTCGAGCGCCGCGAGTGCAGGAAAATTTGCGCCGTATCTTATGCTCATCTCGGCGCGCTTCGGAGTCAGAGCTCCCTGCTCATTCAGAAGCTCGCTCACCCTCGGGTTTGGATACAGCGACGCCAGCGTGCTCGGGTCCGCCCCCTCCGCTGCCTTGAGGGCAGCACTCTTCTGAATCCTGTCTGCGTTCGCGGCGGCCAGGCGGTCGCTCAGCGCGCGCAGCCCATCGGTCGCGGTGTTGCTCGAATCGGCGGTGCCCAGGATCCGATGCTCCAGCTGAAAGGCCGCAAGCTTCTCCTGCGCCAAATCCATTGATCGCGTGATCGACTGGATCTGATCGGTCAGCGAGGCCTGCAGTTGTTTTACCGCAAGCGCGCGCGCGGTCCCGGTTTGGAACTGGTACGCCGCAACCAGCTCATTCGCGAGTAGCGCCGCCGTGTGCGGATCGTGGTCCGCTGCCCCGACCATGATGATCTGCGTGCCGTCAGTCAGCTTAACGTCTATCTTCGACTCAAACGTCTTGATGGCGTCGATCTGGGCGGCGCTGAGCTCAGTGACCGAGGTGGGAAGTGGGTTGGGGCCGCGGTCAGTTTCCGTGACTTCCTTATATGTCTCTGGCGACAGAGAGTTCAGCACATGGATTGCAACGCCGTGGCTTTTCATCAGGGACATTTCGGTGTGTACGACCTCGGACTGATTGGGCGCGGAGGGGCTGTTGGGGTCCCCCACGCCTAGGGATCCGGCGCGATACGGATCGAGACGCACCATCGCGTAAGCTGCGTACATCGGCTGATGAAGGTACAGATACGCACCCGCGCAGATCAGGCAGACAACCCCCGAAATCGCGACGAACCGACGATGTCGCAGGAGGGCAGCGAATATGTCGGCGACGGACATTCCCGCCTCACCCTGGGAAGCGAGTGTTCCGTTAGATGCCAACATTGGGTAAATCGTCATTGCTGTCTCTGCAGGCGCTGAATAAGAAGTGTGCCCTGAATACGCTAGGCACGTCCGACGCAAGTTGTGTCGGTATGATACGACCACTCGTTCATCGACAAGAGCTCTCTGTCCTGCCTCATTGATACGCGTACCGGCAGTTTGCTTGCACGATCTGAGCGTGATATATCACGAGTTTAGAAGAGGCCCTGCCGGCCCGGCGATACTATATATTTACTCATCAGCAGTGTCGCATTTCTGACAACTGACCAAGAGTTGCTCCAGAAAAAAATACGCTCGCGGCGCTCCGAACGATCACGCCGAGTGTTGTGCAGGGGTTGTGTCCAGTACTACGATCCTGCCCCGACCACAAACATTCTACATCGAGGTGCGGAATGCTAGGGAAGTCCTACCTGAGTACTGGTCCGCGGTTATCAACTCCTCAGGCCTAGCGACGATCAGAGTAGTCGCGCGTAACTGATCGCAGCCCTCGACGGCCAACATCGGCATGCGTCAGAGCCACGCCGAACTGATTCACAAGAGGACGAGCATCATGTCTGCAATGCGCGGCTGCGCATTCGCAGCCACTCGCCCACCTTGATGGATATCATCCGCGGCTGCGAAGCGGTCATGGACACGATTCCTTCGCTGTGGGACTGTGTATGCTCTTCAGAACGAGTAACGCACCGAGATGTACGCCAGATTGTCCTTATAAGATTCGTCCGCTTCGTCCGAGACGCGTTTCTCGTAGTTGTAGCCGGCGTCGATCTCCAGACGGCGCCGCAGTTTGTATTCAATTTTCGCTTTGGCTGTGGTGAGCACGGCGCGGCGTTGTGGTAAGGAGCCGATAACCAGATTCTCGCCGACAAACGATTGCCATTCGCGAGAGGCGTCTAAGCTCACCGTCAAGCGCTCGAGCGGCGACCACACGGGCCCGATGCTCAAATCCCGGGACACGAAATAGTCAGATTCGGCATCGACATAGGTACGAAGATCCCGCCACGCTTTGAAACGAAGGCCGATTTGCACATCGGGCTGATAATTCACGGTGACATGCCAGATGTCACCCGAGAAGTTGGTGCCAGTGCCGGGCCCGTTGACACCCGATGTGTAACTGTGATCGATATAGCCGACGCCCGCCTCCAAAGTGCTCGCACCGGTGAGCACGTGTTTAAAATAAAAAACTATGGTGTCGTCGTCATAATTGCGGTTCGAAAACACGCCGTCGATGTTTTCCCCCTGTCTAAAGTTGGTGTGGACATACTTGTACTCGAGACCGATGTCGTCAAACGGCGAGAGGGCATATTCAGTACCTATGGCGCCCGAAAGGTTTTCGTAATCGTCTGCCTCGCGGACCGTAGCAGTGTGCGTCGCCGACTCGCCGCGCACGTTGAGCTTGACGCGCCAGTGCGGTCCCAAGTCCCAGATGCCGCCCGCGTAGTAATCGACATCGTCGATCATATCCCTGCCATAAAAATCCGAGTCGGCAAAATTGGCGAGATAGCGCGCGTAGTCCACCCCAACCTGTCCGTTGAGCACCGTTGTCAAGGTCCAGTCCCATTCAAGTTTGGCCATCCCCGAAGTATTGTTCAAAACCGTGTTCTTGACGAAGGTGTTTTCGGCGCCATTGATTTTCGCAAGTACGGATTGCAGACCGAAGATCCAGTTGCCGGTCATGCCGACGCCGGCGGTATTGAACTCATCGCTGTTACTCGACCCTGGCGGCGCGTGAGCGACGCCCGGAATGTTAGGTGCCGGCAAGCGAAATATGTTGTCGTCATAAGTAAGCATATCTACAACGTCGAACACAACATTACTGTCCGCGGGTAAAGGCCCTGGGACGTCAGCCATGCTCGAGCCCGTCCTGCACAGTGCCAGGCTCGCAGTCAGCATCAAAGTTTCGAGTGGGGTCAGTCGTGCTAGATTCATCGGCTGCGAAACCTCTGCCAGTACTCAATTACGAATTGGGAATAGCGATGTCTGAACCCAAGATTTCAACGTTGGGACCTGCGTTTTCTCTGACTAGGTGCATATCCGTTACTCCTCCGACGGCGATGAGGCGCTGCTTCGGGAGCGCCTTGAAGACGAGCACGATCTCTTGCGCTTTTTGGAGGGAATCGGCCTCGATCCCGTCACGCAATAGTTCTCTTTGTTTTCTCGCCTGTAAAGTGTTCGATATCGGTCGGAAGTCAATCGTTCCTTACCCACTGCCTGACGCAGCGGGCGATGTCGGCGAGTCCTCCGGGCAGCAGCAGACTGCCGCCTCACCGCAGATTTCAGGGCAGCGATGCGCGACGCGACAGAACAGCCGCAGTGCATCACCTCAAAGCGGCGGCAGGCCAAAACCCTCGTAGAAAGAAGGAAAGAGTTAAGCACAAGGCATTTTTTATAAGGCGCGCGCAATTACGCAGGTTGCAATAGAATTATAATATGACGTACGAAACGCAGGTCGACTTCGATTTCGTCGGACCTGTTGCCACTCGATAAATTGAAAGAATTCGAGCATGCTGCGGTAGGAGACGTGATGACGGTCCATCAACGCAGCGGCAAGGCTACATTTATGTTGATCACCGATATCCAGGATGATTCTGCCATGCCATTTAAATGCGCCAGACCTTATATCGAGGCATATTCATCGACCATGCGTAATCAGCAGGCGCTCAAGGACTACCTCAAGCGCGCAAAGACGGGAGCAAAAATTGTCTACGCGGAAGACATGAAACCGGGCTCGATTGGAATCGTGGCTCATGGTCACAGCATCTCTACGTTGGCCAACGCGGTTGCGAAATGAGCAGGTCTGTTGCTCTGAGCAGCAGTTTGGGCGGTTGCGCGAACGGCCTTATGATATCTCTGGTCATACTTTTCTTGTTGATCAGCCGCGGCAGCTATGCGGAAGATGATTATCGCTTGGGTCCCGGGGATCTCCTGAAGATTAGCGCGTTCGGCTATCCTGACTTGAATACCGAAGTCCGTGTTACCCAATCCGGTAACATCACCTTCCCGATGGTGGGTGAAGTGGCGGTCGCGGGTCTTTCCACCGGGGCGACAGAAAGCCTTTTGGCGAAGCGCCTTGCGGACGGAGGCTTCATACCCAAGGCGCAAATTACAATATTGGTGGCTGAATACGAAAGCCAGAAAGTCTCTGTCATTGGTCAAGTGGCCAAGCCCGGGCAATATCCTCAATCGCGCTCCACCCGTTTTCTCGATTTACTGACTCAAGCAGGCGGCCCACTCTCCTCGGCGGCGAGCGACGGGGGTGCCGGTGATCGGGCTACGCTGCTGCGATCCGACGGCAGCAAAGTAGAGGTGGATCTGGCCGCACTACTAGCGGGCGATCCCAAGCAAAATCCGGTGGTGGCCGCAGGGGATACGATTTATGTTCCCAAAGCCGAGCACTTCTATATATACGGCGAAGTTCAACGTCCAGGGGTCTATCGTTTGGATCGCGATATGACCATATCGCGTGCCGTGTCGGTCAGCGGTGGGCTGACACCACGAGGTTCGGTGCGAAGAACGATCATCGAGCGGCGCGACGCCCAAGGTAAGGAGGTCAAGCTGGGCAATCTCCGGGCCGAAGATTTGATCCAGCCGAACGATGTAGTAAGAGTCAGACCAAGTCTTTTTTAGCTGGGTTATATAATGTGTACGGCTGGAGTCGCAAGTTATATGAAGACTTTTGGTTGATCGAAAACCGACTATAGAGCACCGTCGCGAAGCGTTCCGATGTTTGCTGTAGCCGGTGTTCTTTTTTCGAAGAGATCCCTGAGTAACCGTCTTCCGGGCACCTCAATGAAGGTGTAAGCAAGCCACGCAACGGGGAAAGTCAGCACAAAGCAAACGACGGCTCCGGCTGTCTGTGCATGTGGTATGTGCAGTGCGGTAGCATGCGTATGAATCCACGCCAGCAGTCCGCCCATCAGATCGTGGATGAGGTAGATGCTGTAGGAAAGCAGACCGAGCCACTCCACGGCGGGCAAAGACAGGAACCGTCGGGGCAGACTCTCCCCTGACGAAAGACTCACTACGAGGAGCGGCATCGCCAGGATGAAGCCCAGATCTCCTTTGCGTAGCAGGAGAAAGAAGATCGTTACGACGCAAGCGAGACTGGCTGGCAGTCCGCTCTGGCCTGCGCCGGCTTTCTTCTCGGCGAACCGGAATGCAACGAGTCCCAGCGCAAACTCCGCAATGCAACGTATTACGCCAGTGCCGAGATAGGTGTGCAGATCGATCAACCCGTCTGCGCTCGCTCTTCCCGACTGAAAGAGCGGTGCATAGCAGAGAAATGTTACCGTCGCAATACTCGCGCAGAGCACAATCAAAGCGGACAGGCGTCCGCGCAGCACAGAGGGCACCACGAGAAGTGGGAAGAGAAGATAGGCAGCCCACTCCGTGCTGATGGACCAGGCCGGTGGATCATAACTTTGACCGACTCCCCACTCCTGGACCATCAGTAGATTCGCCAGAAGATTGCCGCTGGTCGATCCTGAATGAAGGGGTTCAATGAGCGCGGCCTCCACCAGCCCAAACCCGGCCAACGTGCCGGCGAAATAGAGAGGGTAGATCCGTGCGATCCGGCGGCCTAGGAAGGTGCGGTACGCAAGCAACGATATCCGTGTTTCGAACAGATGGCCGTAGTTGAGGGCCATGACAAATCCGCTCAACACGAAGAACAGGTCAACCGCCAGATAGCCGTGGGCGAGCAGCGTGGTAAGGGGGTTGGACATTCCTACGCCGGGGACGTAGTGGAAGATCACGACATAGACCGCGGCGACCCCCCGAAGCCCGGTTAGCGAGCGGATTTCACGCTTGACCTGCATCTTCGCGCAAGCCTAGCACGAATGCTGTTCTCGCCATGCCGCGGGCATGGGCACGACGATGGAACGGTCAGCTCCCGGGAACGAGCAGAATCTCCACCGGATCGTCCGAGACCTGCAGGGTCAGGGTCTGACCGGATCGGGAATATGCCACGGTGGCGCGTGTGTCAACATTGATAACCGAGCCCACAATCGTACTTTGCGGAATCGTGACGGTTACGGACGCTGCTGCCGGCGAAGCAAGGGTGCCCCAGTTAGCACCGTTGCTCCGCTGCCAAAGCGTCATAAGGTACGAATTATAATGGGCGCCCGACTTCGCACCGACAAACGTAACCGTATCGAGCGGATAAGTTCCGGAATATTGGGTTACCTGAGGCAAGTTAGCCGCCGACGTGGCTACGGGCGCTTGGGCGGAAATGATCTTCAGGTCGGAGATTAACCCTGAGATCGCCGTGTAGGCCGCATTAGGGGTATGGCTTCCGTTGACGGATGCCGTCTGCGATACAAATCCCCAGTTGTAGCTGCTGTTATCGAAGAGGCGGTAGAACTGGATCGGAGTCACGCCTGCTGCCTCGTAGCCGAGGAACTGTCGAGTTATGAAACGAGCCCGATGAAGATCATCGCCGTTGGCTGCGGGGAATCCGGTCTCGGTAATCTCCCGATGAACTCCCCACGTTGAGTTCGCACTTTGCTGGCGCAGACTGAATTGCTCGCCCAGAGAGGCGTTGCCTCCGGGGATACCATTCAAGTTGCAGGGAGAGAACGGCTGCGCGGGGAGTGGATAGGCAGGAATAGTGCCTTCCAGACAAGACTCGATCCACAGAGAGTCCTCCGGAGAATTGCCATAAGGGTGCATCGACTCGGTAGTAACAGACTGGGTCGGCTGCACAAGGGCCACACCGGTATCCGCCTGCATCCAGTTGAACAGGGAGCTGGCGCCGGATTTCTCCGTTCCGCCCCACACGAAGTTGACTCCACTGTAGTGCATGCCCCGTGCCTGGATCGCCGCGACGAACCCGAAGTTCGGCATGAACGGGGGGGCCAGGACGGAGGGGTTCGAGGTCGCGGGCGGATCATCATAAAAATCCGCGCGATCGTCCCACGGATCATCCGGCCAGGGCGGCTCGTTCCACAGCTCGACCTCACCCTGTAGATTCGCATTGGCGATGGACTGAGCAAGGAACTCGGCATAGGCCGCGAAGGCGAGGTTGGAGGGATCCTCGGGGCTGAACGACGCTGCGGGCGCATGCAGATACTCGTTGATGGTGTAGGAAACCGAATTGCTCGCCGGCAGATTCGAGATCAAGGCGGAAGCCAGGGTCAGGGTCGCCGTCGTCGCGCTCGTGAGCGTCACTCCGGTGATCAACGCTCCCGCGTAGGAGTGCAGCTGGGAGATTTGCTGGCCGGAGGTGGCCATGATGGTGTCACCGGGGAAGGCGATATTGTTCAGTGAGTCCCCGCCCACGCCTGAAATGAGCGCGACTTTGAGCTTCGTGCTCCCTGCCGCGGCGCCGGAGGGCAGAGATACCTGCAGAATGGCGTGATAGGGCGAACCGTAAGCAGCGAGGACCGTCGGCTTCAAGCCATACTTCCGTGCTGACGCGAGCCCAGCCTGACATCCTGGATCGAGCACAAACCGGGTGCTGCCGTTGGTGTTGGCCGGGGGAGCGGTCTGCGTTTCGACCGCCGACCAGCCGCACTGGAAGCGCACCCACGTCGCTCCCGCAGCCGCGGCCATCAGGAATTCCCAGTCGTTCGACGGCTCCACGTTGAAACCCAGGCCCGCTGCTGCCTGACTGGCTGTGGCGATGCCGAGTTTCTCGATGGTGTTCAGCAGTAGGGTATTCACCGGGGTTGTGGCGGAGGTGCCCGCGATGCCGGTCGACGTTACGGCTGCGGGCGCAGTCGCGGCGGAGGTCACGGCAGGCGCGGACGTGCTCACTGTTGCGGCGACTGACGTCGCAGTGCCCGTGTGAGAGGAGTCGTTGCTCGCGCCGTTCCCTGATCCTGAAGAACTCGAGTTGGCGGCCGCGGGGATTGCATTTGCCGCTCCCGCGCGCTGGATCATGCCTGTGCCGATGCTGCCCGTTTCAGCACTGACATTGCTCATGGCGTCTGACCCTGAGCCGCTGCTGACCTCATCACCTGAGCCGCAGGCGGCCAACACTGCAAAAGCGCAGGCGCCAAGCAGGGCCCGATGAATGAACTGCATACCTAAACCTTCCCAAGCACTAGAACGTTTTGTTCTACGCAGTGAAAGTTACAGATCATTCTCGATGACACCAAGCGTCTCTGGCTCGAGACATGAAGGGTTTCGTGACTCAGTTCCACACCGGGCGCCGGCAGGGCGCTTGAACTGTGTCAAGGCGATGTGAGGTTGCGTAGATCCCGCTGGATTATGCTAAGCAACATGGCATCAGTTCACGGTTTTTGCAGGGCTTCAGCGGAGGCTTGAGCAGCCAGCTCGCGATAGATGTCCAGATAGCGCGCGGCCATC